>Ga0210407_10000087_pt1 | contig 121796 bp, 93 predicted proteins | sample IncBWC27MmetaG_FD_150860 | JGI IMG/M metagenome (GOLD analysis project Ga0210407, IMG submission 150860) | Forest soil microbial communities from Barre Woods Harvard Forest LTER site, Petersham, Massachusetts, United States - Inc-BW-C-27-M | ecosystem: Environmental > Terrestrial > Soil >...
GTCCATCAATTGGCGGATGGAGGCATGTGTGTATTTCTGTGTGGTCGATAGGGATTGGTGGCCAAGAAGTTCCTGGATGGCGCGAAGATCGGCGCCATCGGCAAGCAGATGCGTGGCGAACGCGTGTCGCAACGAATGCGGATGCAGATCCCAGTTGACGTTGGCGATGCGCACATATTTTTTGACGATGCGCCCGACGGAGCGCTGCGTCAGCCGCCGCCCTGAATAATTGAGAAAGATCGCTTCGGCGTGCGGGTCCTGCCTGCCGCCAGTCCGGTCCGTTTGGTCCAGAAGCTGTTCGCGCACCGGCCAGTATTTTTCCAGGGCTTCCTGGGCCTTAGCCCCATAAGGAACGATGCGTTCCTTGCTGCCTTTGCCGCGGACGCGAAGAATACGTTCTTTTTGCTCCATGTCGGCAAGATTGAGGCCGGTGAGTTCGCTAACGCGCAGGCCCGCGGCATACAGAAGTTCCAGAAGGGCCCGGTCGCGGCGAAGGAGCACGCCTTCTCCAGCCCTCACGGAATGAGCTTGCTTGTCCGGCAGATTCGCGGCGGAGGCGCGTGGATGCAATCGGTTCTTCTTGGAACTCGCCCGGCCGGGAGCCGCTTGCCCGGTCCCACCGAGCTGATTTAGGAACCCGTTCATCTCTTCGGCCGAAAGCACGGATGGGATACGCTTTGGCAACTTTGGCGTCGGAACGAGACGCGCCGGATTTTCCTTCAGATGACCTTCGCGGACACAATACTTGAAGAATGAACGCCGAGCCGCGAGCTTTCGCGCAATGGAGCTTTTCATAAGGCCATAATCGTGAAGATGCGCGACGAATTCGCGAATCATCGAGTGCGTAACTCCGGTGAGCCCGGGCGGCCGGGCTCCGGGCGGCGATAGATACGCGACAAATTGTTCGAGGTCCCTGCGATAGTTCAGAACCGTGTGCGGAGAGGAATTCTTCACCGACTGAAGATATTCAAGGTACTTCGCAATCGCTTGAATCATTCGCGGCTACAGCTCCCGGGGAGAGGCCCGAGTACAGTATAGACGCGGACAAATCCGCGGAAAGCAAAATCGCGGCGCTGTTTCTTCGGATGCAGGTAGGTCAGGACTTCGCGGCCACAGGTACCGGAGCTTCCTCCGGTTGTGTTTGCGGCTGCGCTTCGGGAACCAGCTTTTCCCAATCACAGCCTTCCTTGAGGCAGGAGTGGACAGTGCCGATCTTGGAGCGCTTCTCGACGATGAATGGCGCGCCGCACTTCGGGCACGGCTCAGCGATAGGCATGTGCGGGGTCGTGAAATCGCAATCCGGGTAACGCGAGCAGCCGTAAAAAATGCGCGGGCGTCCGCGGCCGCCTTTGCCGGCGCTTCCGCGGCGTACGAATTCGCCTTCGTTGCACTTCGGGCATTTGATGCCCATGGTGATCGGGCGTGTGTACTTGCACTTGGGATAGCCGGAGCACCCAATGAATTCGCCGAAGCGGCCGTGTTTTTTCACGAGGCCATTGCCGCAGAGCTTGCATTTTTCATCCAGCGGCTCATCCGGCTGATGCGCGATGCGCGTACCCTGAACGAGGCGGCGCGTGGTCTTGCAATCCGGATAACCAGTGCAAGCGAGGAACGTGCCGAAGCGCCCCCGCTTGATGGCCATCTCCTTGCCGCAATTGTCGCAGTACTCAGTCTTGGGTTCGCCGCTGGCCTCCTCGGGAGTCTCAGGCGAGAGATCCTGAATGAAATCACATTCGGGATAACGCGAGCAGCCGAGGAAAAAACCGTGGCGGCTGATGCGTTCGAGCAATTCGCCCTGACCGCACTTTTCGCATTTTTTCCCTGTGGGAATGCCGGCCTTGTAGGAAAGCATCTCGTCGTCAGCCTTGTCGAGGTCGATGACGAATTTTTCCCAGAACTCTTTGACGGCTTCGCGCCAGGGCAGCTTGCCTTCTTCGATTTCGTCGAGCTCTTCTTCGAGCCGCGCGGTAAATGTGACGTCAAAGATGTCTTCAAAGCTTTTGATCAAGAGCGTACTGACGCGCTCGCCGAGCATGGTAGGCGAAAAACGTCCCTGGTTCTTGGTGACATATTCGCGCTCGACAAGGGTCGAAATGATCGAAGCGTACGTCGAAGGGCGCCCGATGCCGTCTTCTTCGAGTTCTTTCACCAGTGTCGCATCGTTGAAACGCGGCGGCGGCTCCGTGAAATGCTGGTCCGGACGAATCTTGTCCAGGCGGAGGGTTTGCCCTTCCACAACCTGAGGAAGCGCGCGGCCTTCACCTTCATCATCCTTTTCATCGTCCTCGCGATCCGCGATCGCCGCGGGCATCTGATAGACGCGCAGATAGCCGTCGAATTTCTGGACGGAGCCGGTGGCCCGGAACGTGTAATCGCCCGCGGAAATGTCGATGGTCGTCTGATCGAAGATTGCGGGGAGCATCTGTGACGCAACAAACCGCTGCCAGATCAGTTGGTAAAGCTTGAAGAGATCTTCGTCCAGATACTTGCGGACGTCCTCCGGAGCGCGCATGGCGTCGGTAGGACGCACGGCTTCGTGGGCTTCCTGCGCGTCCTTCTTCGATTTGTAATAGTTCGGTTTTTCCGGAAGATAGTTCGCGCCAAAGCGCTCGGGAATCAGTTCACGAACCTGGATCAGGGCATCATCCGAGACGTGCACGGAGTCCGTGCGCATGTAAGTGATTAGTGCGACCGAGCCTTCGTCACCAAGTTCCACGCCTTCATAAAGCTTCTGTGCCAGGGACATCGTGCGCTTGGCGGTGTAGCGCAGCCGGTTATACGCAGCCTGCTGCAATTTCGACGTCGTGAACGGCGGCGGCGGATTGCGCTTCTTTTCTTTCTGCGCAACGCTGGCCACCTGCCATTTGGCTTTGCTCACCGCAGCGACAATCTTGTCCGCGGCTTCCTGGTTCTTTACTTCAATGTCTTCGCCTTCGTGTTTGAAGAGCTTGGCTTCGAAGAGCGGAGGCTGGCCGGCATCCAGCATCGCGTGAATGGTCCAGTATTCTTGCGGGATGAACGCGCGAATCTGCTGCTCGCGCTCAACAATCAGCCGCAGCGCCACGGTCTGGACGCGTCCGGCGGAAAGCCCGCGCCGCACTTTGTTCCAAAGAATGGGAGAAACTTTGTAGCCCACGATGCGATCGAGCACGCGGCGGGCCTGCTGCGCGTCCACCAAATTGGTGTCCACCTGCCGCGGTTTGTCGAAGGCCGCGCGAATGGCTTTGGGCGTAATTTCGTTGAAGGTGACGCGAAAAATCTTTTTCGGGTCGATCGCTACAACTTCTTTTTTTACTTCGTTCTCATCTTCCTTCTTAACCGGCTCTTCGGGTTTTGCGTCTTTCTTCTTAAACCGCGAAACGCTGGGTTCCTGTTCAATGAACTTAGAAGGTTTCGAGAGCACCATGGCGAGGTGCGCCGAAATGGCTTCCCCTTCGCGATCGGGATCCCCCGCAAGATAGACGGCTTCCGCGGAGTGCGCCGCCTTCCTCAGATCGTTAATGACCTTGCCCTTGCCCGCGATGATTTGCAGTGTGGGCTCAAAAATCTTGTCGTCATCGATGCTGATCAGTTTTCCGGCCAGCTTTTCCGGCGCCTTTGCCTTTTTGCTTCCCTTGCTGGATTTCTTCCGTTTTTTCTTTTTGCCGCCCTCTTCTTCGCCCGGCAGACGAATGCCGATCGTTTTTTTGGGCAGGTCCATCACGTGGCCAATGGAGGCCTTGACGGTGAAATTCCGCCCCAAATATTTGTTAATCGTTTTCGCCTTTGCGGGCGATTCGACAATAACCAGCGAACGAGCCATGTTGCCTTTGTAACTCCGTAATGTATTGCAGAGAGGGCTGACCGCGCGGCGTGTGTCCTTCTCGCTACCTTAAGCGCTCGGCCCGGAACCCAATGGGCCTGCGTTTTGATGCGGCGATGGCCCTTGCGGATGCGTTCCAAAATTAGATGCCAGCCCCTGGCTGACGATGCAGAACCCCTATCTGCTTCTACAGCAAGACTTTGCTGAACTGCTTGCCGGGCAACTGCCGGATGATGCCCTTCATCTCCAGAGTGAAAAGCGTAGCGAGAACTTCGGAAGAGTTCAAGCCGGAGCGTTCCACCATGTCATCAATGTGCACCGGCTGGTCCGCGCTGAGCAGTTCATAGAGCTTCTTCTCCGAGCCATTTAACGCTGCAGCCGCTAATAGATTCCGCTGCTCGGCTTCCGGCTGCTCGGCCTGCACCAGGGCGGCACGAACAGGAGTTGGCAGCTCTTCGATGACGTCCGCAGCGCAAGTCACAAGTTTGGCGCCCTGCTTGATGAGCTGGTTTGGCGCGAAACTGACCGGCTGGGTAACGTTTCCCGGCACGCCAAACACCTCTCTGCCGAATTCCATGGCGAGGCGAGCCGTGATGAGCGATCCGCTGTACTGCGCGCCTTCCACGACGGCCACCCCGAGTGGCATTCCGGCGACGATACGGTTGCGCACGGGAAAATTCTCCGGGGCGGGATAGGTGCGAAGGGGAAACTCGCTGATGATCGCGCCGCGCTCCAGCACTTTTTCGTACAGTTTCTTGTTTTCCTTGGGATAGCAGACGTCGATGCCTGTGCCAAGAACTCCGATGGCACGCCCATTGGCGTCCATTGCTCCCTGATGTCCGATGGCATCAATCCCGCGTGCCATTCCGCTGACAATGACCAGGCCGCGCGCCGCAAGTTCCCGGCCAAGCCGCTGCGCCATTTGCGTGCCATAGAGCGTCGGCCGGCGCGTGCCAACGATACTTATGCTAGGCAGATTCAGGACTTGCGGATCACCGCGAACATAGAGCAAGACCGGCGGGTCGTAGATTTGTAACAATGTCTGCGGGTATTCGGGCTCCGTCCAGTTCAGGAGGGTGCAGCCCGGTATCTTCTGAACGCCCGCCAACTCCTTCTCGGCGCGCTTGAAGCTTTCCTTTTTCACGATGGCTTGGGCGACTTTGGCGGGAAGATGACATGCTTCGAGATCAGGGAGAGTGGCGCGAAAGACTCCATCCGGAGAATCAAACCGCCGCAGAACACGGGCGGACAAACGGGAGGCCAGGCCGGGCGTGAGGCCCAGCGCAAGCCAGGAGAGAGAGGCGTCCGGCTGCATCGCCTGACGAGACTATGTGCGGAGTAACCGACTTGTCAAGTGGTTCGGATAGAAAAAAATCTGCTGGTGCGTGGCAACTACTGAGATTCAGGCTTGGACGCGGCCGCGGGATGCGGGTTGCCAAAACCGATTTCGAGCGGCGTGTCTTTGGGCAAGACGACGTCCTGCCCGCGCGACAGAAAATTTGTGTAGATGGACGCCGAAGCCCCGTAGGCGCCAAAGGCCATCGAAACCGGTGTGGACTTCACCGCCAGACTCAGCACTGCGCCCGTCAATCGGAAACCAGAACCCCCGGCGGCCGTCCGCACGCCAGGGTCGCCGCCTGCGTCCACGGTGCCGTGTTCGGCGTCAGAATGTGACGCGGCGGCGGCCAATAGAACGGCCAAGCCAGTCGAGAGATAGCGTGTCTTATTATCAGTCGTGCGTGCTCCGCCCTCTTCGTCGAGCTTCATGTGAGCGCTGCGAGCCACCTCAACGCCTTCCAGGTTGCCGATCATGGCTTGCGAATTTGCTGGAAGATGTTCTGCCTGCGGATGCACTTGTGACAGCGCCTGGATCGCTTCCTCGGGAGCTTCAATGCGCTCGAAGACGACACGGAGCTCGCCGTTGTGATGCAACTTGTGCGCGGGTTTCGCTTGCTGAACTCTGCCGACAAGGCGGCTGTTCGCAGGAAGAATCAACTGGTGCGTCGTCGAGTAGAGCGGCTCAGTCAGAACCGCGTTAACCGGCGTGCCGCGCGTGGCCGTCGCCGAACTGACTTCGGCAACCAGCCGCGCTTTGAGGCTGCTGTCGGGCACTGGCGCGCTTCCCACCGCCGCGAGTTCTTCGCCAGTGCGCGTGGTCTCGCCAAAATCGAGCGGCTCGTCAAGCTCTGCCACAAAGCGCGTGCCCGGTTCCAGGTACTGCCGCCGGTAAGGAGATTGCGAAACTAAGAACTGCTTGACGCGGTGCATGCGTCCCGGCGCTGTCATCTGGTTCCAGGTTTCATGGGCCTGGTCTTTCGCATCTTGGATCTTGCCCTTGGCTTGCTGCTTGGCGTTGTCTGCCGTGCGGCCGGCGGCGCTCTTCTGCTTCGCCTTATCAGGGTTGCTCACGAGGTGCACAACCTCCGCGATTCCCGCTGAGACGGTGGTCTTTATCGGGATCTGCTTGCCATCAGGCAGAGTGAGCGTCTCAAAGCTGACCTCATACTTGTGAAATGGAGAAAAATTCCCATTGGCGTAAGCCAGCGTGCGCTTTACCCCAGACACGGGACTGATCCCGATAATTCGGCCATTCACGATGCTGTCCTCTGGAATGACCGGCTGGTCGAAGGCGTAAACCGTTTCGACAACTCGCCCGTGAACAATCTCGCCGGGATGATCGATGCGCGCGCGCTGGTCAAGCGCGATCCGGAGCGGCGTCCCGTCGGGCAAGTGGAGAGAGATTTTCGCGAGGATCGGGCTGGTGGGCGGACATGTTTCCTCTTCAACAGAGGAAGGTGGCAAGCAAAGTGGGTAGGATTCGTCTTCGGGCAAGGCGGTAATGCAAGTCGCCTGTGCTGGTCGAACTGACGGGCGCCGATGGTTGTCTACCGGCTCAGACTGCGCGGAGGCTACCTGAGCACAGCAGGGGATCAGCAGAAACAGAATAGAGAGACGTCGGTCAAAGAACATAGCCCTTGCACCTGGTACGCTCAGGTGGGGGAGTGAGGCCGCACCAACCACCAGAGCGAAAGATAACTCTTTAAACCCAGCCTGTCCACCATGCCAACACTGGAGTGCCAAGTGAGACGCCAGTAACTGCAATTAGGTTGCTGCAGAAAATCGTGAGCTAGCGGCAGGGTTGTGCGGCGTCTTCCTGAAGGACGGCGTCAAGAGTCTCGATGAACAGATTCGCGTCCGCTTCGGAGAAAACCAGCGGCGGACGCAGCTTGATGACGTTGTGATGCGGTCCGTCGGTCCCTGCGAGAATGGCGCGATCGCGCAGGCGGTTCACCACATAAGAGGCTTGCAACGGCGCCGGCTCGCGTGTCTCGCGGTCGACCACGAAATCGATCCCCAGAAACAGGCCCGAGCCGCGTACATCACCGACCAAGGCGTGACGCGTCTGCAAAGCTCTCAGGCCCTCGATGAGATGCTTTCCGGCGCGCAAGGCATGTTGCTGCAAGTTTTCTTCTTGAAGAACATCCAGGACCGCCAGGCCCGCGGCGCACGCCACCGGATTGCCGCCAAACGTGCTGAAAAACTCCATTCCATTGTTGAACGAATTGGCGATTTCCGGCGTGGTGACCACCGCGGCGAGTGGAAAGCCATTGCCGATCGGTTTGCCCAGAACGACGATGTCCGGCACGACTCCTTGCGTCTCGAATCCCCAGAAGTGCGTCCCAAGACGCCCGAAGCCGACCTGCACTTCGTCGGCGATACAAACTGCGCCCGCTCCACGCACGTGACTATAGACATCCGCAAGATATCCCGGCGGAAAAACAATTTGTCCGCCGACGCTCGGCAATGTTTCCGCAATGTACGCGGCGATGCCGCGGCCTTCTGCGCGCGTCCGCTCCAGAATTTCCGCAACATGCCCGGCATATTTTGCGCCCGCTTGCTCGTCCTCGCGACGATACGGACCGCGGTAATCATCCGCGAGCGGCGCAACATGCACCCAAGGCTTCTTGCCGCGGCCGCCAGGGCCGTCGAATTTGTAAGGGCTAATGTCGATCAGCGTGTTGGTATGGCCGTGATAGGCGTGTTCCAGCACAATGATGTCTTCCCGGCCGGTATGCGTGCGCGCCAGCCGCAAAGCCAGTTCGTTGGCCTCGCTGCCGGAATTCACAAAAAAACAAACGCGAAGCGGCTCGGGGAGCAGCCGCGTCAGCCGCTCGGCGTAGCGGTTGACGTTGTCGTGCAGATAGCGCGTGTTCGTGTTAAGTAGCGCAAGCTGCGCCTGCGCCGCCCGGACCACGCGAGGGTGGCCGTGCCCCACCAGCGGCACGTTGTTGTAAACGTCGAGATACGCTCGCCCCGTGTCGTCATACAAATATTGCATCCAGCCGCGGACAATTTTCAGCGGGCGCTTATAAGAAATACTGAGATTTTTCCCCAACAAGGCGCGCCGCGCAGCAAGTGTCTCACTGAGCTCAGGTTCTTTGGCTGGAAAACGATCGGCTGGAATTCCCAGCAAAAGAGTTGGGTCCAGCGAGAGGCCCGTCCAAACCGCACGTTGCGAAGCATAAGCGACACCCGGAAAATCGCTGCCCAGGTCAATCAGATCAAGAATAATCTGAAAATGAACGTGAGGGATCCACCCGCCGTTTTCATCCGTCGTGCCCACTCGCGCAAATTCTTCTCCACGCCGGACGCGCTGTCCCTCTCTCAGCCCAGCAAGCGTCTCCTTCGTCAAATGGCCGTACAACGTGAAAAACTCTTCGCCGTCGCTCGTTTCGTGCTGCAGGATAACCAGCGGTCCATAGTCCAACGGCGTAGCATTATTCGCGGTGAGGTGAACCACGCCGTCCAGCGGCGCGCGCAACCGCGTCCCCGCTTCGACGAACAAATCCATGCCCAGGTGCACTGTGCGCCGTTCATCCGTGGCGTTGCTGCTCGCTCCGAATAACGCGGACGTATAAACCAGTCGCGGTTCGTCGTAACGGCCCACGCCGAAGGCCGCGCCCGCCCGCTTCGTCTCCGCAGACAGTTTCTCCCTCACCTCCAGATTGTTGGCGCCGCCAGGCTCAGCGCCCAAAAATGTGCTCCCAACACTCAAGTCGAAAACAACGCTCCGTGCCGTTTTCACGTCGGCATCCAAGATTGAAGCCGCTGAGCCGGCGTTCGCCGCCAGCCATTTCTTGATCTTTTCGCCTTGTGGAACAGCCGGAAGCCCGCAAGCCACTCGGAAAGTGTAATGTGCAAAACGCGGATGAATTTTTGCCAGCCGCTCCAAAGCTTCCCACGCAGGCGCTTCGCTGACTGTGACGTACGGATCATCCGGCTTAAGGGTCTTGCGGTGAGCGGAATTGGTGACGCTGACGGCCAGCCGCGCGCCAATCAAAGCATATAGAACGGACAACTCCAGCTCATCGAGTGGAAACGCGCCGTGATATCCCGCGACAACGGCTCTAGCTGCTTGGAGTGGATCTTCCTTCCCAAGAATGGCGTAAGCGGCCGCGATCGCCACTTCCGACGCGGTGATTCCGCAGTGCATGTCGCCAAAATCGATCACTCCGGCGATCCTTCGTGGCTGCGGCCAGGGCTCGCTCACCAGCACGTTGTGGTCGTTCGCGTCGCCGTAAATCACGCTCCGGCGCAGCCGCGGCAAGTTGGGAACGGCTTCCGTTTCGTAAAGCGCGAGAAACTTTTCCACCAGCGCGCGCCGCTTCGAATTGCCAATATGTTTGACGTACTCCTTGATCCAACCCGCCCGCGAAGAATCCCATTTCAATTCGCGATGCGCGGCGGGGTGCGTAAACGATTGCAGCGCCGCATCCATCTCCCCAAGAAACCGGCCAACGTCCCGAAGAAGTTCAGACGCATGGGGGCGCACGTCCGCCAAAACTGTCCCGTTCACAAATGTAAGCAACCAGACGAGGCGTGTGGTGCCGTCCGCCGCGGCAATCGAACAAAACAATTCACCGTTGCGATTCGGTGTGACGCGCGGCAAAGGCAATTGCGGCGCGCGCTGCGCCAGATGCGTCAGCGCCCGGCACTGCAGATCGATGAAGGAATGCTCTCGGGCAGGATGCATCACCTTGAGGACAAACTCACGCCCATTCGCGGCGGTCAGGCGGAAATTTTCATCGTATTCGCCCGGCAGCGCCCGCGCCGTGGCTTCCAGTCCGTAAAGTTCCCGCGCCAGGCGAACCGCTTCCGCTTCTGTCGTTGATTGAGCTACGCGGGCTTCCAGCAGCATGCGCCAAATCTTATCCGCAAGTGCCGGAGTGCGTCCATCTTGGCAGGCGCAGCAATCCAGCCCTGCCAGCCTTCAACGCGGAATCTTCGCCGCCTCTTTAGAGCTTCCCTCTTGAATCGCGCACCGAAACCGGCCCATTCACCGTGGACAGCCGGATCATCGCCGGTGCGTTGCCATACTCGATGCGGCGGTGCTCATCGTCCCACGTCTTGCGCGCATTGTCGCAAACGCTCCCCTTGCAGCTTACCGGTGCGTAGTTCGTTGATTCCACCACGAAGCTGGACTCGTAGCCGGTCGGCACCATCAGCGTCACAGGGCCGTTCTTTGCATCTGCGGAGAGCCCAGTCCCGCTCCACGCCTTCCCTTCCAGCGCTACGGAAATCGGCCCGTTCTCCGTCCGAACGCGTACGCTGCCCTTACTTCCTTCCACGCTGATCGGGCCATTCACCGCGGTAATCTCCGCGTCGCCGGAAAAATTCTTCAAGCTGATCGGTCCATTCGTGGCGCGAGCGGTGAGTTTGCCGTCTACGTCGTACAGCGAAATGGGGCCGTTCATCGTATCCAGGTCGATGGTCGAGGATTTCGGCGTGCGAATGAGCAATTCCACCGTCCATTCGTTCTCATCCCCAGGCCCTTTCACAGATATCTTGCCGTGATCGATGTCCATGGTGATCTGCGATAGGGTTCGCTCGGCCTCATCGCCCGAACCCGCCGCGGCCTTGCACGCCGTCACCGAGTAAGTGTCTTTGTCCCAGCCCACAACCTGTACTCCGCCGTTTCTATGCGGGCTTACCTGCAGGACCGCTGCTTCGGCCTTGGTTAAGGTGCGCTCTTCGGAACGCACCACAGCGTCCCGGTCGTCAAAACGGATTCGCAGATCGGAGCAATCCGTTGCCGGTTGTTTGTGGCCGCCGGAAATGTTCACGGAGTGGTGATGCCGGTTCGCTCGCGCAGTTGTAAAACCCAGCGCCAGCAGGGCGGAAAACGAAATCAGAAAAAAGAACGTGCGTCGAGGCATGGGGTCCCTCCCTGCAGCAATAGACGACGGAGGAGGCCATTGGTCACGTGCTATCCAGGCGAAAAATCAGTCCCAGCCATCCCAGTCGTCGTCCGTGCCAATCGGTGGGCCATCGGGTGGCTCCGCCAAGGGTGTCAATTGGAACTGCTTTGGATCCTTCTGAAACTGCGTGATTTGCGCCGCGCCCCAGGCGAGATGGGCCTGTTCGGGTTCGTTATCTCGAATGTTTGGTACGGTGGCCTCGAGCCAGTCCTTCAGTTGTCCCAACTTCAACCAAGCGATCGAGCGCACCTCCGACGAAGCGCGCTCGTCGGCCGCCAGTGCAATCAAGTCGTGTAACACAACGCTGTCAACGACTCGGCTGATTTCCCACCAGTATCCCTTTAGGTGAGGAGTCCTCCATGTCACTGCGGTGATTGTGTCCAGAACCTCTTCGAGGCTCGGGTTCTCCGTGTTGCGCGCATGGAATTCCACCAGGCGCGCCGCCCGCTCCGGATTGAACAGAAACTGTACCGTGTGCTGCGCCGCTGCCTCCGCCGGAGCCAGCGCGTCAAACGCCGGGCTGGTATGAATCTTGAAGTGTTCCCTGCCGCGCTCGTAATCCGGCGGCCGCGGCGGAATCATCTTTAGCAACGGCTCCGGCAGCGCCAGAACGTCCGGCTTCAGCGTCGCCAGCACCGCCGCCAGCGCGCGCCGCTGTTCCGCCGGCGCTACGATTTGCGTCGGTGTTTGTCCATCGCCGCGCAGTGCAAACGTGTAATCCATTCCGCCAACGAGTTTGCTCGCCGCTTCCACTTGATAGCGGTGCAGCATGTAGAGGGGCACAAGGACGTCTTCCAATGTCGCCAGCGGCGCGCCTTCGCGGATATTGTTTTCGCCGAAGCGCTTCAGCGCCGCCCCGCGAACTTGCATGAGCCGGTTCAGTTCATCAACCGCATTCGTCCCCGAGTCCCAAAGATGCGCCATGCTGCTGGAAGATCCCGCCGGACGCGCGTCCTGATCCGTCAAGTAGCGCAGCCCGCGCCCAAACGCCTCTAGGAGAATTTTGTTCACCGCTGCTTGTTCATTCGTTCCTGGCGCAAAATCCTGATAGCCAAACGCAATGGAGACTTTGTCCCACTCCCCGATTCCTGTCGCGTAAGCCGCGGACAAATCCGGCGCGCCATCCGCGCCAAGCTTTACGTACGGCGGCGGATAATCCATCACCGAAGAACGGTTGACCGTGCTCGCCGAATAGTTGTGCATCAGTCCCAGCGTGTGCCCCACTTCGTGCGCTGCCAACTGCCTCAGCCGCGCCAGGGCCATCTCCTGCGCTTTCCCAGCTCCCGGCTTTCCTTTCTCATACCGTGCCAATAGTCCTTCCGCAATCAGGAAGTCCTGCCGCACCCGCAGCGACCCGAGCGTCACGTGCCCCTTGATGATTTCGCCCGTGCGCGGATCAATCACCGCCGCCCCATACGACCAGCCCCGCGTCGCGCGATGCACCCATTGAATCACGTTGTAGCGCAGGTCCATCAACTCCGCGCCCTCCGGCATCATCTCGACGCGGAAAGCGCTCTTATAACCCGCGGCCTCAAACGCCTGATTCCACCACCGTGCGCCTTCGAGCAGCGCAGAGCGAATCGGCTCCGGCGCTCCGCGGTCGAGGTAGTACACGATCGGCTGCACCGCCTCGCTCGCCGCCGCCTTCGGATCTTTTTTCTCCAAGCGATGCCGCGCGATGAAGCGCTTCATGACCGGCTCGCTGATCGGCGTGGCGTAATCCATGTAGGCAATGCCGAAAAAGCTGGATCGCGGGTCGTATGCTCGCGCCTTGTACCCCGCCGGTGGAAGCTGCACAAACGAGTGATGCTCCCGCACGGTGATCGATTCGGGAGAAGGCGTCACGTCGCGAACCCACCGCCCCGGTTCCTCTCCTGCAAACGTGAGCGTGGCCTCTACTTCCGTATTTAGCGGAAAATTTTTCGTTTGCGGCAAGTAAATCGCGCAGCGCGACGCATCCAGGTGATAAGAGCCTTGCTTCGTCCGGTGAAGCGTCGCCGGAATCCCGTGCGCATCGCGCAGGAAAAAATCCGTGGCGTCCACCAGCGCGTGATCTTTCTCCTCGGCTTCCACCTTGAAGCCCCACAGCGCCGACTCCGCAAACGAATCGTGCACCGCGCGCCGTTCGTCGGGATCGTTGCTCACCGCCCGGTATTCGAGGTTTTCTTGAATCAACAGCACCTTCGGGCCGCTGCGCTCAAATCGCACAATGCGCGTAGCGCCAAGCTGCCCCCGGTCCAGCCCGATATCATTCGACCCGATCCCCGCCGGAAGCCCGCTCTGGTAAAGAAATTCGCTCCCCCACTTATCAATTTCCAGCCACAGCTTCCCCTGCTTTGCATCCCAGTAAAGGTTGAAATACCCAGCAAGCCTCTGCGCACCCGCCGTCTTCTCCCCAATCGTAGGCATTTGCGGTGTTTCCGGTCCCGCCTGAACGCGCCTCGGCACAATAAGCGTCGCGCTCAAGAACAACGCGCCGGTCGTTAACAAAACATTGAGCCAAGCCCTGGACATACCCATCCCTCCAAAGTCGCCGAATGGTTTTACAACAGAACTCGGAATATGGCGAACCCTCATCGACGCCAAGTTTTCCTTGACTCGTCTCTTACTGCTGGGTATAATTAACCCTGTAGAAAACTGCAATTGGAGCGCGGGAGCTTGCTCCCGCTTTTCTTTTTGAGGCAGCCATTTCGGCCGTTGCCCGTCCAAAAGAACCAAAATCGCGCCCTTTAGAATCAATGAATTACGAAATGCAATTTTTGTAAGTCCTTTCTTTTGACATTCATACAAATTGCTGGGGGGTAGGGGGGTACAGCGTCCTTGCCGGTTTCTTCATCCTTTTCCACCGTTCCGAAATCCGTGAACAATTCCTTGCAAAAGAAGGTTGCCGCCTGGAAAAACTCTCTTTGTTATACTGGAACTTCTAACGTGAGCCCTCGACCGTGACCAAACTTCGCATCTCCATCGTTCAATACCTGAACACCGCGCCGCTCGTCTGGGGCTTCACCAACGGCCCGCTCCGCGGCAAGTACGATTTGTCGTTCACCGTGCCTTCGCAGTGCGCCGATGATTTACGATCCGGCCGCGCGGACGTCGCCATTATCCCCGCCATCGAATACCAGCGCATCCACGATCTGGCAATCCTGCCGGACATGGCCATCGCCTCGAAGAGACAGGTTCGCAGCCTGCTTATCATTGCCAAGAAGCCCATCGAACAGGTGAAAAGTTTTGCCCTGGATGCCAGTTCGCGCAGCACGCAGGCGCTGACACGCATCCTCTGCGCGCAAAAGTGGAAGATCGCCCCGCAATTCTTTGAAGCCCCGCCGGACTTAGGTGGCATGTTGCAGAAAGCGGACGCCGCGCTTTTGATCGGCGATCCCGCTTTGCGCATTGCCGTGAGAATAGAAAAAGACAGTCGGCCCGGCGCAGAGGGCCAAACAATTTGCCAAGCCGCCACACTCGGAATCACCAACTCGGAATTGCTCTACGTCTATGACGTGGTAGGCGAATGGCAGAGTCTGACGGGATTGCCTGCCGTCTTGGCAGTCTGGGCTGCTAGGCGAGACGTTGCCACCCCTGAGTTGGCAGCCGATTTCCTCGCCTCGCGGGATTTTGGATTGTCACGCATCCCGGAAATTTGCTTCGACTCTGCCCGCGAGCTGGAATTGCCGCAGACGGCGCTCGAGTCCTACCTGCGCCAAAACATCGATTTTTCGCTGGATGAGGAAAACCGCCGCGGCCTCGAATTGTATTTCGCCCATGCCGCAAAACTCGGCCTGATCCCCCAAGCGAAACCCATCGAGTGGGCCGCAGCCAAAGCGGAAGCAGTGAAGTTGTAGGCGCACGGCTTTAGCCGTGCCCCGCCGATTTCGAGTTTGCACAAGGCGCTGGTTACAATGGAACGGGGCGAACGCTGAGGATAAATCTTGGGACTGACCAAACAACAAGCTCTGGAAATGCTCGAATCCGATGACCTCGTGGGCCTCGGTATGGCCGCGCACCAAATGCGCCTGAAGAAAAACGATCCCCGCGTCGTCACCTACCAGATCGATCGCAACATCAATTACACGAATTTCTGCACCGAGTATTGCTCCTTCTGTGCCTTCTACCGTCCGCTCGGCGCCAAGGACGGTTACATCCTGTCGTTCGAGGAAATTTACAAAAAAATCGACGAAATGCTGGAACTCGGCGGAACGGGAATTCTGCTGCAGGGCGGGCTGCATCCCGACCTGCAAATTACCTACTACGAAAACCTGTTGCGCTCGCTGAAAGCCCGCTATCCGCAAGTGCATCTTCATTGTTTTTCAGCGCCGGAAATTCTCTGCATCGCGGAAGTCAGCGAGATCAGCATCCGCGAAACCATTCAGCGCCTGGTGGATGCTGGGCTGCAATCCATTCCCGGCGGCGGCGCGGAAATTCTAGATGATGAAGTTCGCGCGAAGATTGCCCGGCTGAAATGCACCAGCGACGACTGGGAAGAAATGCACCGCGTCGCCCACTCCCTGGGACTGCGCACCACTGCCACCATGATGTTCGGCTGCGGCGAAGAATTGCGCCATCGCGTCAACCATCTCGAGCGCTTGCGGCGCATTCAGGAAGATACGGGCGGGTTCACCGCGTTCATTCCCTGGATGTTTGCCGCGGAAAATACCGCTCTTGGAAAAAAAGTGCAGGAAACCACGGCCGTCGATTACCTGAAGACGCTGGCCGTCAGCCGCCTCTATCTCGACAACATCGACCACATCCAATCGAGTTGGCTCACGCCCGGAATCAAAGTCTGTCAAATCGGTTTGCAATTCGGCGCCGACGATGTCGGCAGCATCCTCATCGAAGAAAACGTAGTTTTCGCCGCCGGCGTGAAAAACCGCACCAACGAAGGCGAACTCCGTCGCATCATTTCCGACGCCGGTTTCGTACCCGCGCAGCGCGACACTCTTTACCGGAGTTACGTACTGAAATGAGTTCAGAAGTTACAGAAGTATGCGGCGCGCCAAAACTAAGCTGGAGGTTTGGGGCGCAAATGGATCGAGACATCGACGACCATGCCGTCGGGCAATTCGACATCTTCCAGTAAATAGAGCACTCCACTGCGAAAACGCGCCTGAATCTTTCGCGGCTCCGGTTTGGAACTGGCCGGTTCGGCTTTGGCGCTGGGCGGCGCGGTCTTGGTGCCGGGCGCTTCGGTTTTCTTTGCGACGGCTGCGCCGGGAATTTTTCCTTCCGTTTCATCCAGCGCTTCGTTGGCAAGTGCGTCAGCTTCGCGGTTCTGCTCGCGATAGACGTGCTCGATGCGGAAGGAATCGAAAGCCTTGGACATTTTCAGTGCGCGCTCGAACAGCGGGCGCAGATCCTCGCTCTTCACTTTGTAGAGGCCGCGCATTTGTTTGACGAGAAGCTCGGAATCGCTCTCAACGCGCAGCGCGCGAATGCCATGCGATTGCGCGTAGTCCATCGACGCAATCAGGCCGTAATATTCCGCGACGTTGTTGGTCATGCGGCCGATGTATTTTTTCAGCTTGGCGACGATTTCGCCCCGCCCATCGCGAATGACTACGCCGTAAGCCGCTGGCCCGGGATTGCCGCGCGAGCCGCCGTCAATGTTCGCGCGATGCGCCGCAGCGGCCGGCTTGGGTGCCGCGGCAGCATCGCCGAACAAATCTTTTCCACGGGGAGTGGGCAGTTTGCGCGGCATCAGGAATTTGTCGACGCCGCCGAAGTTGAATTCGCGGAGCCAGCAGCGGAATTCGCGATGGGAATTGGTTCCAAAGTGTAGAGAATGAGGCCACAGCTCTCGCAGCGGTAGACCTCTTCGTTGGTTTCCGTCGCCAACTCCTGAAGAATGTGCGGCAGGACGCGCATGCCGCATCCGCGGCACTGCCCGTCTCTGGCTTCGGCCAATGCCGTACCGTTGTGGCGCTTGGCGATGCGCGCGTAAAGTTCGCGCAAATCTTCCGGCACCGGAGCGATGATTTTTTCGCGTTCGGCGGTGGCGGCCTCGAGCTGTTTTTTCTTCTCCGTTCCTTGCGCCTGAATTTCTTTTCGTTCCGCGGCGACGGCCTGCTCCGCTTCTTTCAGTCTCGATTCCGCGATCTTTGCGCGGCGTTCGGCTTCTTCCGCGGCCATCATTACTTCCAACTGGCGGTCTTCGGCTTTCGCAACTTCGGCTTCGGCCGTGGCGATTTCGTGCTGCAAAGCTTTGTACGCTTCGTTGGTTTTCACGGCGCTGCTCTGATCGCGGTATTTGCGCGCGCGGTCTTTCCACTGCTGCCCGTCAAACTCGAACTTCTTGCGTTCCGCGATAATGTGCGCGTGGGCTTCCTTTGCGGAAGCGACATCGGCTCGCGCGCTGCCGAGTTTGGTTTCCACTTCGCGGATACGTTTCGGGAATCCTTCCAGTTCCGCGCGCAAAACGGCAATCTGGTGGTCCACGCGTTGCAGCTCAATCAGGTGAGGAATGGCGGGATGCATGAGCAGATAATTCTAGCACAGGGACGCGGCGGGCTTTGCGGGAACTGTGTCGGCGGATAGAATGCCTGCGATTTCCTTGCAAGGTATCTGGAGTTGTTCGTTCTAAGGAGGAGGGAACATGCCGCACGTGCAAATTACCTGGGTGGAAGGCCGGACGCCGGAGCAAAAACGGAAAATCGCCGAGCGTGTCACTAACGTGCTGATGGAAGACGGAAAAGCTAAGCGCGAGAACATTCACGTGTCGTTTCATGATGTCCCGTCGACGAATTACGCGGAAGCCGGCGTGCTGGTGGCGGACCAGAAACGGACGCCTTAAATAAGGTAGCCCGCAGGAAGATGTGTCCTATTCCTAGGATTGAATAGCTTCGGTTCGGTGCTGTGTTGGTGAAGAGCAGTTGACGAGAGGAGGGCCTCGCATGGCCGATGCACTGGAAAAACGGCTCGAGCGATGGGTTTCCGCCGGAGTGGTGGATGCAGGCACGGCTACGCGCATTCGAACGTTTGAGGAGTCGCAGAGTCCGAGCGAGCGCTTGCGGTGGCCGGTGCTGCTGGCCGTCGCGCTGGGCGGAGTGCTGCTTTGCGCCGGCGTCTTGCTGTTCGTGTCCGCGCATTGGGACGAACTCTCGCCAGCCTGGCGTTTCACGCTGGTCCTCATTCTCGTGGCCGTCTTTCCGCTCGCCGGGGCTCTGACGGAGGAGCGGTTCTCCGCGCTGTCAACGACGTTCTACGCCATCGGAACGGTTTGCGTCGGCGCGGGAATATTTCTGACCGCTCAGATCTTCAACCTGCAGGAGCATTGGCCAACCGGGATTCTGATGTGGGCCATCGGCGCGATTGCCGGCTGGCTACTGCTGCGGCATTGGACGCAAGCAGCACTGCTGGCCTTGTTGGTGCCTGGGTGGCTTGTGGGCGAATGGGAAGTGCGTACCCAGGGATTTGGCGTGGGCAACCGGCTGATTACGGAAGGGTTGGTCCTGGTCGCGATTACCTACCTGAGCGCAAGAAGCGGCCGGGAAGATTCGTCGGTGCGTCGAGCGCTGGCTTGGATTGGTGGAATCGCCGTCCTGCCTCTCAGCGTATGGGCTTTCGTTGAAAGACGCGAATACTGGGGATGGGTCTGGCGGAATCGCCCGTATGTTTCGCCTCTCCTAAACATCACTGGTTGGGCCATTGCGATTTGTGCGCCGCTGGCGCTGGCGTTTGTGCTGCGAAAGAGTGCAACGTGGACAAATGCAATCGCGACGGTCTGGGTTCTGGTGATCGGAACATTCGGCTTCGGACACGAAGACGTCCTTTGGAAATTGTGGGATTCAGTCGGCCCCTATTTCTGGGCCGGAGTTGGAGCGCTCGCCATGGTGGGTTGGGGATTGCTGGAGCGGCGGCGCGAGCGCATCAACCTGGGAGTCGCAGGGTTTGCGCTCACGGTGGTCATTTTCTATTTCTCCAACGTCATCGATAAGCTCGGGCGTTCGATGAGCCTGATCGGGCTCGGAGTATTGTTCTTGTTCGGCGGATGGGCGTTGGAGCGAGCGCGGCGGCAACTGGTCGCGCGAGTCGCGGGAGGAACGCTATGAACCTTTCCCGAAAAGGGATCATCCTGACGGTGCTGCAACTGGCGATCGTCGTGAGCTTGGCTGCTAAATATGCACTCGATAGAGCGCGGTTTCCGCGCGTCTGGGCGCAGACAGTAGCTTACGATCCCGACCTGCCGATTCGCGGCCGGTACTTGAGTGTGCGATTGCGCGTCAATGCGGATCAAGTCTATTCCGGCTCGGAATTACCAAAAGGCAACGCGGGTTTTTTCTTGGGCGACACGCGGGATGTTTATTTGCGTTCCGAGAATGGGCATTTGGTGGCAAGTCCTGCGCCCCGGCCGACCGGACTGAGCGTGACGCGATGGAAAACGCGCACTGGAGAAGTAGCGGCGGTGCTCAGCGAGCCGGTGTCTTATTTCCTGCCGGAACACGCGATCGATCCTTCGCGGCGCCAGCAAGGAGAAGAATTGTGGGTTGAAGTAACGGTTCCGGCAAAGGGCCCGCCACGGCCGATACGGCTCGCAGTGAAACGCGGAGGCACGTTTACACCCCTCGAAATCAAATGAAATGCGGACCGGTCCTTTGAGGAATGGTAAAGACGGATCCGCTCCTTTCATTCAAACGCCGGTTGGACTTCTTTGTTCTCAGGCGCGGGCGTCGCGGCGAATAAACGACCAATCGAGAAAGTAACCAATGCCGATGGCGAGAGGGATGATGCCGAACGCAGCAACCGTCCAGATGTCGCGGTCCGCCTGAATGCCCGCAATCAATCCGAACGTAGCGATGTAGCCGAGCGCTCCGCTGACGAGCAGGATGCCGGAGCGGCGGGAACGCGCCGCCTGGTTCAACTCAGGCTCCATGGGAATATCGACTCCGCGGGCAATCGCCGCGAGCCGCTCTTCGCTGCGCAGCTTGCGGACCCGGTAATAGGTGTACAGCGCGCCGAGGGGAATTCCCATCCCCAGAATCACGGCCACTAATCCAATCAATTCTCCGCCCATTGATGTGCTCCTTCTTCTGATAGGCGCCCGACGCGGCGGGCGCAATTTTGTTTGGGGGAACCGCTTTCACTCAGAAGTACGCGGATAGGCCGGGAAAAGTTCCCGGAATTTTAAGGTGGTGAGTCAGTTTCGCAGTCGCCGCGCCTCAAGCGATTTTCTGCATCAGAAGCACTGCAGGATGGTCCATGCTTTTTCGAACTTCCGGGCCGCGAGGTCCTGACGGCGAATCCAGACATAAAGCATGCCGCCGTCGCCCCACATCATTTTCGCATTGTCGTCCGAATCAATCTGAAACAGGAGTGTCCAATCATCAGCGTCAGGTTCTAGTTCCTTGCGCCGCGGGTCCTTATACCCGCTGAGGTCGCCTAAGTATAGACCGTTAGTCACGAGCTGGCATTCGAGCTCCATCTCATTTTGGATAACATGCGGCCAGCCGAATATTTGATGCTGCGGTGCTGGGCCAACCCATTTTCCGAAGAAGTTGCGATATTGTTCGCGATCCTTACGCTCGAGAAGGAAGTCCCTTGCCGACTTTGCGGAAGGATCAGGGAGCGACAGGAATGGCTCGAAAGAAAGCTGCGTGCAGGAGAAGCCGGAAGGTTCGGGTTCCGCGGTGCGAATGAGCTGCGATACTTCCGGAAAATGCCAGAGGCGGAATCCCTCTTTATGCTTCGGATCAAAACCCCACGCAGATTGTTCGCGATCATAGAAGAAGGAGAGCATGCCGACATTGGGAAGCAATTCACTTCCGGGGAGGTCCGCCAGATTCACTTGTGCTACGAACGTGAGATAACCGGTTTTCCACTTCGGCCACGCCAGATCATGAGGAAGATCGGGGAGACCGCCGAGCTTGGAAGCGCCTACGGAAATAGTCTCGTCTGCGCGTGGGGTGGTACGCATCCGAACGCATTCTTTGGAGAGCTTAGCCAATTCAGTGCCGATGGGGCCAAGTCCATCCTTACTGAGCTCCGACAGCAGGTCGTCCCGTAGGCTCATCGGGCGGTTACTCGATTTCCTTGAGTTCCAGGGAGGAGTCAATGGAGAAATTAGGATAGTGGATGAGGGAGCCCGCCGAAGCGGGCCGATGGCGCGCCGTAGCGGTGAAACCATTGCCGGAGCATTCGATTTCATAGGAATAGCCGTCGCGGCCGGTGCGGGTCATGGAAATGGATTGGGTGGAGATGAGCTTGCTGAGTGAAACGCACTCGCCGTTTATGGCGATGTAGCCGTGTTCCGCATCGGCAATTTCCAGAAGGTCCATTCGAACGCCAGTCAGGCTGACGGCCTGCGTGGCGGCAGTATTGTCGTCTGAGGCCGGCAACCGCAGCAAACCCAAGTGATACACTGCGAAGAGAAGGGCCGCACCGACCAGAACACCAATTAGGAAGCGCATGCCAATAATGTTGGCGCGGCCCACGGGGCAGTTCAAGCGCAGCGTCGGGCAAGTTGCATTAGAAAACAACGGCCCCCAATTCCGCCCCGAATTGGCGGCCGCTCTGATAAACTTCTGTGTAACGCCGAATTTCCCTCTCCGGTGTAACGCTACCCCTTCGAAAGACAAATGAATACAACCGCGCCGCCGCTGGAACTGCAGGCGATCGAGAAGCTGAGAGAAGAGGAACTCGAAGAAGCTCGCGCGATCCAGAGCGTGATGCTGCCGGCGGAATCGCTACGCGCCGGCGCGGTGATGGTCTCGCACGAATTCCAGCCCATCGCCGCGGTGGGGGGCGACTTCCTGGATTACTTTGTGCTGACGGATGGAAAAATTGGCTTGTACCTGGGTGACGTTTCCGGGAAGGGGCTGCCGGCGGCGCTGTACGCGGCGCTGGCGGTAGGAACATTGCGTGGCGTGCACAAGACGGGCACTTCGCCGCACGATGTGCTTGGGACTCTGAATCGCCGGCTAATGATCCGCGGCATGCCGCGCCGGCATGTGGCGATGCAGTACGCAGTATTTGACCCGCACAGCCACGAATTGCAAATTGCCAGTGCCGGTATGCCGGGGCCTCTTTACCTTTGCGCAAACGGTTGTCGCGTTCTGGAGGTTAATGGGATTCCCCCGGGCTTATTCGCAACTGCAACGTACGAAACGCTGACCTTGAGACTGCAGCCGGGGGACTCGGTGCTCTTCTGCACGGACGGGATCACGGATGCATTTGACCGCAAGGGAGAACAGTTCGGAATCGAGCAACTGCAAGGACTCTGCGATTCCGAACCACCCGCGTCGCCCCATGAACTGCTGGCATGCGTATTCGCGGCCGTGGAGAGTTTTGCGGGCGGGCGGGAGCAGCACGACGACATGGCGGCCGCGCTGTTTCATTTCTGTCGTTGAGTGGCGCCTGCGGCCTGTGTTTACAAGAGCATGTAGAGAGTGGGCAAAGGGTTTTCCAGATTGCGTTGACATGTTCGGCGCCCTCCAGTAACTACGATAGATACAGGTTGTAAAATCAGGAGAGTCCTCGATGAAGACGAAGTCCCCGTGTGCGTTTGGGCTGGCCTTGTCGCTTTCGCTTCTTATTTCTATCCCTGTGGACGTTTGCGCCACGCCGCAGGCTGCGGGACAGCGCGCCGGTGAAGTTTCACGGGTGATTCCGGCAGTGAGCATCGCGCGCAGTGGGAAAACGATCACCGCCTCGGCGAAGACCGCCGTCGATTGGCAGGACCTGGTAAATACGCAGGTGAATGCGCGCGCGAGGATCGCACTGGACGACGGCTCGGTGCTCAATGTGGGTTCGGAATCGTCCATGAGGATCGTGAAGCATGACGCGGGAACGCAGCAGACAGAACTGGAACTGACGTACGGAAAGCTCCGGACGCAGGCGCAGAAAATCGCCAAGCCGGACGGAAAATTCGAGGTTCGCACGCCGGCGGGCGTCGCCGGAGTGGTGGGAACGGATTTTTTCGTGGCGTTCGACAACACAACGGGCACGATGAACGTCATCACGTTTGAAGGATTGGTGAAAGTTTGCAACATGGCAGGCGTTTGCGTGCTCGTCAAGGCTGGGCAAATGACCAGCGTGCGAAGCGGAGATAATTCCGCACCGCTGCCGCCTCAGCAAGCCACTCTCGACCTGCTGGTCGCGTCCGGCAAGGATACGGATCCGGGAGTGCCGTCGGGAGTGGCCGGTGCGGGGGCGCACCTTGGCGTTTGGGGGACCGTCGGAATCGTGGCGGGAGCCGTCGGAGTTGGCCTGGGCGTGGGGCTGACGCGGCCTGGCAATCCTCGAAATACGCAGAAGGGATGCGTCCCCAACCCAGCTACGGGGTTGTGCCCCTGAGATTGCCAAATTCTTCGTGCGAAATGGACCTACCGCCTTGACCGCGACGAGCAGCCAGGGCTTTTTCTTTTAGTGAGGCTCGTGTGGCGGGGTGCATGCAACGAATGAGACGGAACAGCCGTCGAAGAAGTGTTGGCCGAACGGTAGTGAAGCGACAGACCGGCACTTTGTGTGAACCGGCGCGATGGCGTAAACTGAATGTTTCGCAGTCCCGTCTATTTCCGAGTGAGGCATCCTTTGACCAATTCGATTCGCAGTCGCATCATTCCCTTCCTTTGCTCGTTGGCCCTCCTTTCCACGATGGGGCAATTGACCTACGCTGCCCCACCGGACGCGCAGGCGAAGCGTTCGCCGCTGCTCGCGGCGCTGCAAGCCGAGCTGGAACGCTCGATGAAGACTTTGAGCACGCTGGATCCTCCGGCTTACTACATGGGGTATACGGTTACGGAAACTCAGCGCGCCGATGTTTCCGGATCGAACGGGGCGCTGCTCAACAGCAACGAGGGGCGCAACCGCTGGCTGGAAGTCTCAGTCCGAACAGGCAGCTATAACCTGGACAATTCGCACAAGTTCGGCGAGCGGCAGGCGCAAAGTGGCGGGCCGGGCGCGCCTGTGCCAATCGACGATGACGCCGAAGTCCTTCGCCGGACGATTTGGCTGGAGACCGACAAGCAGTACCGGGCGGCGTCCGAAGCGCTGATCAAGATCAAGACGGGCAAGGAAGTAAAGGTGGAAACCGCGGAAGGGCGCGCGCCGGATTTCTCGCGCGAAGAGCCGCACGTTTCAATCGCACCGCAGGTTTCCATCGCCGTGGACCGCAAGCCGTGGGAGGAAAGAGTCCGCGCTTATACCAAGGCATTTCGCGAATCGCCGGCGATCATCAATTCCATCGTGACCTTTTCGGCGCAAGCGCAAAACGCGTTTCACGTGACCAGCGAAGGCACGCAACTGCAGTTCGGGCAGGTCCGCTACCGGCTAGAGCTGTTCATCCAGGGCAAAGCGCCGGACGGCATGGACATCGACCGCTACTACAATTTCGATTGGGTCGACTCCAAGGACGCGCCGGATGATAAAGCGGTCTACGCGGCAGAAGCGACGATGCGCAAGGAATTGGAGGGGCTGGTCGCCGCGCCGATTAACGATCCGACGGTCGGGCCGGCGTTGCTGACGGGACGAGCCGCAGCAGTGTTTTTTCACGAAGTCTTCGGCCATCGCGCCGAAGGGCACCGTCAAAAAGACGTGACGGAAGGACAGACGTTTTCGAAGAAAGTAGGCGAGCAAATCCTGCCGGAATTTCTGAGCATCACCGACGACACGACGATGAGAAAGCTGGGCAAGCAGGACCTTCTGGGCTACTACCAGTTTGATGATGAAGGTGTGGCGGCGCAGCGCGTGGCGCTGGTGGAGCACGGCGTACTGAAGAATTTCGAGATGTCGCGGTCGCCGCTGGTCGGATTTCCCCATTCGAACGGCCACGGCAGGCGGCAACTCGGCGCCACGCCGGTTTCCCGGCAGGGCAACCTGATTGTGCAGAGCAGCAAGACGGTAACCAACGCGCAGCTCCGCGCCAAGCTGATTGAATTGATCAAAGCGCAGGGCAAGCCGTTTGGTTTGTTGATCGACGACATCGCCGGCGGATTCACGTTCACCGGACGCGGGCAACCGCAGGCTTTCCAGGTGCTGCCGCTGGTGGTTTACAAAGTTTTCCCCGACGGGCGGCCTGACGAGTTGGTTCGGGGAGTGGACATTGTCGGCACGCCACTCGCGGCGCTGACGAAGATCGTCGCGACCGGCGATACAGCCGAGGTTTTCAACGGCTACTGCGGCGCGGAATCGGGATCCGTTCCCGTTTCCGCTGCGTCACCGGCCATTTTGACATCGGAACTGGAAGTGCAGAAAAAAGAAAGTTCCACGGACCGGCCGCCCATTTTGCCGCCGCCCGCGCACGACGTAGTCAAGACGGGAGGCCAGCGGTGAGGCGAGCGGCGAGAATGGCAGGTTTGATCTTGCTTTTGGCTGCGATGATGTCCGCAGCGGCCGCGGCGGCTCAGGCTCCGCAGGATAGCGATCACACGCTGCAGGCGATGCGCGACGAAATGGCGCGCGCGAAGACGCGCCTGGAATTGAAGATTCCGAACATCGATCAACCGGTGCGGCCGTACTACCTCGAATATCGTTTGTTGGATCTGGAGCTGCGCGAAGTCGTCGCGGAATTCGGCACAATTCTCGCCAGCACCCATACCCGGAACCGCTTCATGGACGTAGAGGCGCGCGTCGGCAGCTACAAGTTGGACAGCTCAAACTTTGTAAGCGACGATGCCTTCCGCGGCTTCATCGGGCCGACCGGCTCTGTGGGAATCGATCGCGATTACGATTCGCTGCGGCAGGACTTGTGGATTGCAACCGATCAGGCTTTCAAAGAGGCGGTCGAAACTTATTCGCGCAAGCAGGCGTATCTGAGCAGCCTGGCGCGGCAATCGGACATCGACGATTTTTCGAAAGCCGATCCAGTGCAGCTCATCGAGCCGCTGGAGACGCCGGATTGGACCAACCGCAATTGGGAACAGGAAGCGCGCGAGACGTCGGCAACGCTGCGGGCGTTTTCCGAGATTCACGAATCGCGCGTGACCTATTACCTCGTCTATGCTACGGAATATTTGTTGACCAGCGAGGGAACAGAAATCCGGAAAAACCGTCATTTGGCGGCCATTGAAGCCGGAATGGGCACATTTGCCAGCGATGGCGTGGCGCAGAACCACTTTTATGCCACGTACGCGACGCGGCCCGCCGATTTGCCTGGCGTGGATACGGTGCGCAAGGGATTGAACGTTACTGGAACCGAACTGATGGCGCTGCGAGCCGCGCCTCCCGCGCAGGATTACACTGGCCCGGTGCTCTTTGAAGCGCGCGCTGCGGCATCCTTGGTGGCGCAAGTGCTGGGACCGGCTGCAAACGGCGCTAGGCCGCCGATTTCTTTCAGTCCCGTGATGGAGCAGATGCTCGGCAACCTAGGCGGCAAGAGCGATTGGGTGGGGCGGCTGGGCGCGCGAGTTCTGCCGACCAGTGTGTCCGTGGTGGATGATCCGGGCGCAAAGGATTTCAATCGCACGCCGTTGATCGGGGGCTACGCGGTGGACGACGAAGGCGTGCGCGCGCAGAAAGTCGCGTTGGTGGAGAGCGGGAACGTGAAAGGCGAGTTGATGTCCCGCCGTCCGGGGCCGGACTCCAATCAGTCCAACGGGCACGGGCGAGCCGCGTTCTTAAATGACGCCAAGCCTACGATGAGCAATCTGTTTTTCACTTCGGCGGAAACTCTTGCTGCGGCGGAGTTAAAGAAGAAATTTCTGGACACCTGCCGAGCGGAAAAACTGGCCTATTGCCTGGTGGTGCGCGAAATGGATAACCCAGCGCTGAGCCTGCTGCACCAGGAGGATTTCTCCGAACTTTTGGCAAGTTACGGTGGCGGCGCGGGGACGGGCGATCGCCTGCCACTGATTGTCTACCGCGTGTATCCGGATACCGGCCGGGAAGAAATGATCCGTGGCTCGCGCATTATCGGATTGAACTCCCGCGCGCTGCGGAATCTTGCCGGAATCGGCAACGATAGTTTCGTTTTCAACTACATGCAGAGCCAGGACAACGGATTTGCCGGCACGGCGCTGGGGGCGTTTGGCTCTGCGCGAAGCGGCTTACCGGCCTCGGTGGTGGCCCCGTCGCTGCTGTTTGAGGAACTGGAAGTACGTGGCGCACGCGGAGAAGCCAAGCGGCTGCCACTCTTGCCTCCCCCGCCGATGAGTCCGGCAAAATAAGCTTTGTTGGGGATTCAACACTATGAATGAAACCACGCGGCGCGGACTGATCTTTGGCGCGGCGACGCTCGGGGCGTACGGCCTGCTCATAGGCGTGGAACGTGTTTGCCTTTCGGCTTTTGCCGATGACGACGAGGCGGAAGGCGATGCTGGCCCCGTCAAGACTGTAAAATTCGCGGATGATGGCGGGAGGCTTGGAGTTTATACGCTGGCGAAGGTAAGGAAGAGCAAGTCCGAATGGAAGAAGCAGCTCACGCCGCTGCAATACGACGTAACGCGGCGCGCTGCCACGGAGTTTGCTTTTTCCGGCGCGCTCTACGATCAGCATGCGCCGGGGCTGTACCGGTGCGTCGATTGCGGTAACGCGCTCTTCGATTCAAAATCGAAATTTGACTCCGGCACGGGGTGGCCAAGTTTTTGGGAAGCCATCGCTGCCGAAAATGTCCGCGAGAAAAAAGACTTCAGCATGGGCGCGCTGCGAACGGAAGTGAAGTGCGCGCTCTGCGACGCCCATCTGGGACACGTTTTCACCGATGGCCCCGAACCCACTGGTTTGCGCTACTGCATGAACTCTGCTGCACTTCTTTTTGTTTCCCGGAATAGTTAGCTTACGCTGTTTGTCTTGGGAACGGATGCTGATCGGCTCCATTGCTCCATCGATTGATGCGCATCTAGAGCGTGCTTTCTCGCACGCCACCGCGCGAATCCAAATCTGAGGTAGTCTAGGCGGCAATGGTGGTGACCAGCCACGTCGAGGAAGGACGGGAGAAGAAGCGGGCCGCGCTCTTGAGCGTGGGATCCGCTCTCCTGTTGGTTTCCCTCAAGACATTCTTGGTCGTTCGCACGGGAAGCTTGGGCGTTCTTTCGGAGGCCTTGCACTCCGGGCTGGACCTGCTTGCCGCGATCATCACGTTTCTTTCCGTGCGCATGTCCGACCAGCCGGCGGACGAGCGGCACCCCTATGGGCATGGCAAGTTTGAGAATTTCTCCGCATTCGTCGAAACCGGTCTGTTGGCGCTGACGGCTCTCTATATCGTTTATGAAGCGTTTGACCGGCTGTTCTTCCACAACGTGCACATACAGCCGAGCCTCACGGCGATCCTGGTGCTGCTCGTCGCTTTGTCGATTGATGTAACGCGGGCGCGGGCTCTGGGATACGTTGCCCGCAAGTATTCCAGTGACGCCCTTGAGGCTGATGCCCTGCATTTTTCGACGGACGTGTGGAGCACCATCGTGGTGATCGCCGGCATCGGGCTGGTGTGGGCTGGCGAAACGTGGAACTTGCCCTGGCTGAATTACGCTGACGCCCTGGCGGGCTTGACGGTCGCAGCTGTCATTTTGTGGGTGGGCGCGCAGCTCGGTAGACGCACGCTGGATGCCCTCCTGGACGCGGCGCCGCAAGGGTTGCAGCAGGAGATTGCCAAGGCCATAGCGCGCATGGATGGCGTGCTGGATGTGGATCGCGTGCGCGTTCGGCGCGCGGGCAATCGCCACTTTGTGGATGCAACTGTGAGCGTGGCGAGGACGGCAAGCCTCGAGCAGGTGCATGCCCTCAGCGACGCCATCGAAAAACGCGTCGGCGAAATCGTTCCCTCAGACGTGATGGTGCACGCGGAGCCGCGAGCCCCACAAGGAGAACATCTTTTTGAAGCGATTCGCGCCGCCGCACAGAGCCTGGGCCTCGCCGTTCACGATCTGACCGCGGTGCAACACGCCGGCCAACTTTTTATCGAGCTGCATCTGGAAGTGGACGAAAAACTGAGCCTGCGCGAGGCGCATCGCCAAGCCACCGACCTGGAAGAAAAAATTCGGGAGCTGCGAGACGGCCAGGTGGAAGTCAATATCCACATCGAGCCGCTGGGGAAGCATATCGCGACGCCGGACGCAGGCGCCGGAGAAATGAAACAGCTTTCACGGGCGATCGAGGAATTTCTGAACAAGCTGCCTCTGGAGTTCGACGAGCTCGTGAATTGTCACGATGTGCGCGCGCGCCAAGTGGAACATCACATTCTGGTTTCCTGCCACTGCACCATGAAGAGCGAACTGCCCATCACGCAAATCCACGACGTGACCGCAGCGCTGGAAGACCGCTTGAAGGAAAAGTTTCCGCAGATCTATCGCGTCACCATTCACCCAGAACCATTCGAGGAAAAGTAACGGCGGTGACCGCATAGTGCGTTATTGTGCCTCGGAGCCGCGGGCGAAGACCTGCGCGCCCAGCGTGATCAATGCCGGAAAGCAGACTAAGACATAGCGTGGCTCAGGGGTTTCCAGCGTGGTCAGGAAGGCCGTGCGCACCACGATAAATAGCGCCAGAAATGCAACCGCAGGCCGGGAGCCCGGATTTGAACGCGAAAGCTTCACCGCGCCCCAGACGCCCAACCCTACATAAAATAAATTCAGCAAAAAAAATACGCTCGTCACCTCCTGATCGACGGGGTCATCCTCGCGCATTTGCGCCAGCGGAAAGACGTGTCCCAAAACGGGCAGTAATTCAATGCGCGGCGTAAGCCAGATAGCGGCGGCGCGCGCGACAGGCAGCCAGAAATACGTTCGCAAAGGATGGCGAGCGGTGCGCTCGCGCGCCAGTTGAGCAAACGCGGCGTCTTCTTCCGGCGTGAGGGTCAGGTCATTGTTGTATTGATCGAGGATAGCGGCGACGCGTTGTTTTTCTTCCGGTGTGTCAAAGGCGCGCGCGGGAATCTCTTCGACGTCGATGGGTTCTTCATTCAGTTTCCAGGGAACCAGGTAACAATCCCGGACGCGGTAGAGCCAGGTTTTTTCCCAAGCCATAAACCCGTATGGCACCAATTCTCCAGGCAGATTCGAATTTTTTGGCGCCAGAAACTGCGGCTCTCCCAGCGTCACCATGTTTCGAGTGGCCCACGGAGAAAGAATCATCAGGCAGCCCAGGGCCATGGCCAGACAAACCCAGAACCAGCGCCCGTACGTTCCGCGGACAAAAAACATTCCGCCGAATACGATGGCAGCGGCAATAAGCAACATCGGCGTTTCGGGACGAAAAAGTGTCCCCAAACCAACAATTAATCCTCCGCCCAGGGCAGAGCATTCCACGCTCTTCCGCAGAGGAAGATGGGCGCTTCTGAATAAGAAATCGGGTTTTTGCACTCTTCTCAATGCAACAACGAGAGCAATGCAAGCCAGCGTTGTCCAAAAAATAGCAAACACTTCGGTTAGCGGTACTGCCGCATAGTTTGCCGTGAAGGGACACAAAGCAGCTAGCCAGAGCGCCACAGAATACACTCGCTTGTTCAGCGCAGAATCTTCGGATGCATGGGCCAAGAGTGCCGCCAGCCTTGCAATCAGCAGGCAGGAAATAAGGTCCACGCCGGCCTGCGCCAGCATCACCCAAAACCGCGCGTCCGCGCCGGTGCGCCCAGTGAGGGCATAGATAATCGCAAGAAACGCTGGGTAACCAGGCACGCGCAAATCAACAGGCGTAATCGCGCCGCCCACGGTCATCCCGTAGACGTGGTGCTTCAGCCAGTTCGTCGCAATTTGCTCGTATAAAACCGTGTCTCCGGAGGTGGCGGGGTACTTCAGCACGAAATACAGCCGCAGGCACAGGCCTGCAGCTAACGCCACAAAGGGACTCGAGAAAACTCGCTTCATCAAGCCACGCATCTTACAATAGAGCAGACGGAATCGCGCAGACGGACTCAGCCCTAGCCTGATGTATTTTTGCCTGCCGTGCCGCCGATTTGAAAGGTGACATGAAGGAACGCGGTCCCATATTTTATGACGCGGAGCGTGTGCGCTGGCGTCGCACGCGCCGCGTAATGGAAATTAGTGGCGTCCTGCTGACCCTTTTGCTCGCTTATTTTTTCGTGACCATCGCCGTCAGTGTGGAATTGCCCGCGGGACTCCTGCCGGACACCAAACCCGGATATCGCGCCGTCAAATCGAAAAAGAAATCAGTTACTCGCGAAGGCCGCCGCCGTCGCGTGGCGAACATCGGAAATGTCCCGGCAAGTTACGATCCAGTGCGAGCTGCATTTTTCGTGAGTTGGGATCCCAACAGCCTTGCTTCGCTAAAGAAGCATTACAAAGATATCGACCTGCTGATTCCTGAACAGCTTCATGCCGTCTCGGCCGATGGCGCGCTGACCATCGTGGATTACGAGCGCGGCCAATACACCACGAAAGCCACGCCTGCCGAGGCCATCTCGATACTGAAAGAAGACAAGCTGCACCAGTGGATGAAATCGCTTACCCCGCCCGTCGAGTTGCCAACGATGGGCCTCATCAACAACTATGACGGCGTCGAGTGGCGCATTAAGGAAATGGCGCAGATGCTCGCGAATCCTGCTGCAACGCAGAAGCTCGTGCGGGATATCGCAGAGTATGCTGTCGAATCGCATGAGGCCGGAATCGTCGTTGACTTTGAAGAAGTCCCCGACGCAAGTCAGGCGCACTTCCGCCAATTCATCGCCACGCTGGCCCCCGCACTGCACTCCGCAGGCTTAAAGCTGATGATCGCCTTGCCCGCGCGCGACGACGCTTACGATTACGAGTTCTTCGGCAAGGAGTGCGACGCCATCGTGCTGATGAATTACGACCAGCACTGGCTGACTTCTCCGCCTGGTCCTATTGCCGCCCAGGACTGGTTCGTCGAAAACCTACGGCAGGTTTTCGACGTCGTTCCTCCGCAAAAGGTCATCGTGGGAATTGCGAACTATGCTTACGATTGGCCCTTAAATACCAAGAATAAAGAGGAAGCCGCGGCGGAGTTCAGCATCCAGGAAGCGTTGCTACATGTCGAGGAATCGGACACTGACGTCGAATTCGACAGCAATTCGCTGAACCCTCACTATTCCTACTATGATGAGCACAATCACCTGCACCAGGTGTGGATGCTGGATGCCATCACCGCGTACAACCAGCTTCGGGCCAGCGAGCGATTGGGCGTGCAGGGCACGGCGCTTTGGCGCCTCGGCTCTTCCGACACCTCTTTGTGGCCGATCTGGGATGCGACCCACGCCGATGACGCTGCCCGGCAAAAACTTACTGATCTGCCGCCCGGTCCAGACTTAATCCTCGAAGGCGATGGCGACATCTGGCACTTTACCGATACACCGAAGCACGGCAAACGTTCCTTCGAGTACGAAGCGGGCAGCGATTTATTTACTGACGAGTCGTACGACGCCATCCCGCTTTCCTATAACATCGATCGCATGGGTGGCGCGAAGAAGAAAATTGCCATCTCCTTTGACGACGGTCCCGACCCGCAATGGACGCCCAAGATCCTCGACATCCTGAAGGAGAAGAAGGCGCAGGGAGTTTTCTTCATTATCGGCGACCAAGCAAATAAATGGCCCGATATCCTGAAACGCGAATTCACCGAGGGTCACGAAATCGGGAATCACACATTTACCCACCCGAAATTCGACGAGATCTCGCACACGCAAATCCGCTGGGAGCTGAATCTGACCCAGCGGCTGATCGAAAGCACCCTCGACGTCAAAACCATTCTCTTCCGTCCCCCCTACGGCATCGATCATCAGCCGGAATATGCGGAGGAAGTGGCGCAACTCCCTCTCGCTCAGGAAATGGGCTATTTGATAGTGGGCCAGCGCATCGATCCGGACGACTGGAGCCTGCGCGACGGCAAGCCCATCCCTGCAAAAGAGATTGTCGACAGCGTGCTGAGGCAGGCCGGCAACGGCAATATCGTCCTGCTGCACGACGGCGGCGGTGATCGCACCCAGACGGTTGCGGCTCTTCCGCAAATTATCGACGCCCTTCGCGGGAAGGGGTACCAGCTTGTTTCCGTTTCCGACTTGATTGGAAAAACGCGCGGCGAAGTGATGCCCCTTCTTTCCCCGGAAGAGCGCTTCGAAGCTCGCGCTGACGGATTTATCTTCATGCTGTTTCAATGGTTCCGCTTCCTCATCGGCGCCATCTTCGTCCTCGGCATCGTGATGGTCAGCGGGCGCGCCGTGATTATCGGCCTGCTCGCTTTGATCGAGAAGCTCCGCCCGGACCATGCCGTGATGCCCAATCCTCCTCCGGGCGTGACAGTGCTCATCCCAGCGCATAATGAAGAAAGCGTGATCGTGCAGACCGTCAATTCCGTCCTTCACTCCGACCTGAAGGATTTGCACATCATCGTCGTGAATGACGGCTCTGCGGATCGAACCGGCGAGCTTCTGGACACAAACTTTTCGCGTGACCCGCGCGTTCGCATCATTCATCAGGTGAATCGAGGAAAAGCGGCGGCTTTGAATCTTGCCATGTCCCTCGCGGATACCGAAATTGTAGTGACGATCGACGCCGATACGGAAATCGAACCGGACGCCATCGGCAAACTCGTTCGCCATTTCTCCGATCCCCAGGTTGGCGCGGTGGCCGGCAACGTGAAGGTCGGCAATCGCTCGCGCTGGCTTACCCGCTGGCAGGCGCTCGAATACATCACCAGCCAGAACATGGAGAAGCGCGCCTTCGACCTCTTGAATTGCATTACCGTCGTGCCCGGCGCTCTTGGCGCCTGGCGCAAGAAGGCCATCGAAGCCGCGGGCGGCATTACGGCGGACACTGTCGCCGAAGATGCCGATCTGACCATCGCGATCCGCCGCCTCGGCTGGCGCGTCACCTATGATGAAGAAGCCGTTGCCTGGACCGAAGCTCCGGAAACGGCCGGGCAACTCATTCGCCAGCGTTTCCGCTGGACTTTCGGCACACTGCAATCCTTTTGGAAGCATGGCGACACGCTTCTCCGCCCGAAGTACGGCACGCTCGGCTGGATCGCCCTGCCGAACATTTTTGTATTCCAGCTCATCTTGCCGCTCATCTCCCCGGTCATCGACTTGATGTTCTTTGGCTCCCTATTGCTCTGGGGCCTGGCGCAATTCCGCGTCACGCGGCTGCCGCAACTCTGGACTTCCGCGGACGTGGAAAAATCGCTTCTCTTCTTTCTCGGGTTCATGCTCATCGATATTTTGACGTGCATGGTCGCGTTCGCGCTGGAGCGCAAGGAGGATTGGACCCTGCTCATTCCGGTACTGCTGCAGCGCTTCTACTACCGCCAGTTAATGTACGTGGTGCTCTTCCGCTCCGTGAAAGAAGCCGTCAGCGGCCGTCCCGTTGGCTGGCGCGGCGTCGAACCGGAAGCTCCGCCGCAACCCTCCAAAGCTCCGCCCAAGCCCGCCCCCGTCGAAGGCAACTGAGGCTGCTCACAGCCTGGCCTGCGGTGCGTCTGAGTCTCTGGGGCTGTGCTCATGTCCGCTATCCTTCCTCGTCGTGACTTTCTGAAATCCTCCGCTGCGGCTGGAGCCGCACTCCTTCTGCCTTTTCATCTGACTGGAAAACCACGCTCTCGCCATTTCTCCGCTTCCCCGGCTTCCAATTCCTTTTCGCCAAACGCCTGGCTCGAACTATCCGGTAACGGCGACGTAAAAATCTGGTGCGGCAAATCCGAAATGGGGCAAGGCGTTCTCACATCGCTCCCGATGATCGTGGCGGAGGAGTTCTGCTGCGATTGGCGCCGAGTCCAGGTCGTGCAAGCGGACCTCGATCCGAAATATGGTGAACAACTCACAGGCGGCAGCCTTAGCGTTCGCACTTCGTACGACAATCTGCGCAAGGCCGGCGCCGCCGCTCGCGAAATGTTGATCTCCGCGGCGGCTGCTCAATGGAGTGTTCCCCGCCCCGAATGCCGCGCCGAATCCGGCTCTGTCATTCACATACCCACTCAGCGCAAGCTCGCCTTCGGACAACTTATCGCCGCCGCTTCCACTCTTCAGCCTCCCGCCGACCCACCACTGAAGAATCCTTCGGACTTCATCCTCATCGGCAAGCCAACGAGGCGTTCCGACTCGCTCGCCAAAGTAACAGGCTCCGCCAAGTTTGGCCTGGACACCCGCATCCCCGGAATGCTCGTCGCGTCAGTCGAACGCTGCCCCATGTACGGCGGCACGCCGCACCGCTTCAACGCCGGCGAAGTCAAAACCGCTCCGCATGTCCGCGCCGTCATCGAAGTGAAGTCCGCTCATCTAACGCACCAATTCGGCGAGACTTCCGGTCCGGGCAGCCGCAACTATTCCTGCTCCGGCGTGGCCGTCGTCGCCGATTCCACTTGGGCCGCCATGCAAGCCCGCAAGCTTCTCAAGGTCGAGTGGAACGAGCCATCCGCTTCCTCCGAATCCACCGCCAGCCTTCGCGAAAAAATGATTCGCCTTGCTTCCGAACCGGGAACGGTCATCCGCAGCGACGGTGATTTCGACAAGGCTCACGCGATTGCCACGAAGAAAATCGATGCCGTCTACGAAGTGCCTTTCCTCGCTCACGCCACCATGGAGCCCGTCAATTGCACCGCGCACGTGCGCGGTGATTCCTGCGAGCTCTGGGCGCCCACGCAAATCCCAGGGGCTGCCGCGGATTCCGTCGCCAGCGCTCTGGGCATTCCGCGCGATCACGTCAAAGTACACGTCACTTTCATCGGCGGCGGTTTCGGCCGCCGCCTCATTCAGGATTACGCCGTTGAAGCCGCCCTGATTTCCCGCGATGTCGGCGCTCCCGTGCAGGTCGTCTGGTCTCGCGAGGACGACATCCGCCACGATTTCTACCGCCCTGCCGCCTGCCACGCCTTGCAAGCTGGCCTGAACGCGCAAGGTCAATTGGTCTCCTGGCGGCATCGCGGTTCTTCGCCCTCAATCGAAACTTTTTATAACGGTACCGGCATTTCGCCCCAAGCCTCGGCTCAAGTGGATTCGCTGGACTTTCCCGCGCTTTTCGTCCCCAATTTCCGTCTCGAATTCACCGTCGCCGACTCCGGCATGCCCCTTGGCTATTGGCGCTCCGTGGATGCCTCCGGCAACCAGTTTGTCATTTCGAGTTTCTTTGACGAAGCCGCGCATGCCGCCGGCCGCGACCCGCTTGAATTCCTGCTCGCCGCGTTTGGCCCTGCCCGAAAGATTCCCGTTGGGAATGAGCAGACGCTGGATGTCGGCCGACGCCGTGCGGTTATCGAGCTGGCCGCGCAAAAATCCGGCTGGCACAAGCCGCTGGCCGCCGGCCGTGGACGCGGTATCGCCGCCGCGTTTGGCTGGGGAAGCTACGTCGCCCAAGTCGCGGAAGTCACCTGCGACCCGAAGAGCGGCGACCTTCGCGTGGATCGCGTGGTCTGCGCCATCGATTGCGGTACCGCCATCAATCCACTGAGCGTGAAAGCCCAAATGGAAGGCGCCATCAATTTTGGCCTGGCGCAAGCCCTGAAGAGCGAGATCACCGTCTCCGGTGGACGAGTGGAACAAAGCAATTTCCACGACTACGAAGTTCTGCGCATGAGCGACGCTCCACACGAAATCGAAGTCCACATCGTACCCGGCACCGAACCGCCCGGCGGCTGCGGCGAGCCCGGCGTTCCTCCGGCTGCCCCAGCGCTAGCCAATGCCATTTTTGCGGCGACGGGAAAACGTATCCGCCGCCTGCCGATCCGTCCGGCCGATCTGCGCTCGGTCTGACGGCTTTCCGCAGATTTTCATCTAGCCGCCGAGTTGTTGTAGGATATTCGCCTGCGAGGAGGAGGTCCCCATGGCCATCAGTTTCACCTTGAACGGCAAAGCTCAATCCGTCGACGTCAGCCCGGACATGCCTCTGCTCTGGGTACTGCGCGACACGTTGAACATGACCGGCACGAAGTTCGGCTGCGGCATGGCGCTCTGCGGAGCCTGTACTGTGCACATCAACGGCGAAGCCACTCGTTCCTGCATCACCGCGATCTCCAGCGTCGCGGGCAAGAAAGTCACCACCATCGAAGGCCTCTCTGCGGATGGCAGCCATCCCGTTCAGAAAGCCTGGATGGAAGAAGACGTTCCGCAGTGCGGCTACTGCCAATCCGGACAGATCATGTCCGCCGTCGCCCTGCTCTCGAAAAAGCCCAACCCCACCGACACCGACATCGACGATGCCATGAGCGGCAACATCTGCCGCTGCGGAACGTATCAGCGAATCCGCAAAGCCATTCATCGCGCCGCCTCCATGCAAGCGGGCAAGGCCTAGTCTCCCGCTTACGCTGTCTTCAACCGCAGTAAACGCAATACGTCTCGAGGTGTCCCATGGCAATCGCTCCCGTTGTAAATCGCCGTGATTTCCTGAAGACGAGTGCCGCCGGAGGTGCGGCTCTCGTCATCGGTTTCCATCTTTCGCCCAGCGCCTTTGCCGATCAAGCGGCCGAGCAGGAGAAGAAGACTCCCAATCCCTTCGATGCCTGGGTCCGCATCACTCCGGACAATCACGTCACGCTGATTCTCGGCAAATCCGAAATGGGCCAGGGCATCATGACGGCGCTGCCCATGATCCTCGCGGAAGAACTGTGCGTGGATTGGAAACAAGTGAAAGTCCAGCAAGCGCCCACCAATCCGAAAATTTATGACCTTGGCACTGGCGGCAGCGGCAGTGTCGCCGGTTCCTGGCTGCCCTTGCGCCGCGCAGGCGCCGCTGCGCGGGAAATGCTCATTGCCGCGGCAGCTCAAAAATGGGAAGTCACCGCGGACACCTGCAAGGCTGCGGACGGTCAGGTCGTCCACGGCAATCCCAAGCGCTACCTCTCTTACGGCGAACTCGTTGACGCCGCCGCAAAGCTGCCGATTCCCAATCTCAATACTGTTCCGCTCAAAAACTCCGACGATTTCACCGTCGTCGGCCACGACACAAGGCGCTTTGAAGGCCGCGACAAGGCTACCGGGGCTGCCAAATTCGGTATCGACTCTCGCGTTCCAGGCATGCTTTTTGCCGTCGTCGCGCGTTGTCCCGTTTTTGCCGGCAAGGTTGCCTCGTTTGACGCCACGAAGACGAAAGCCGTGCAAGGCGTTCGCGATGTCGTCCAATTCGAAACTAGCGGTCGCGGAGCTTCCACCACTGGCGGGGTCGCTGTTCTTGCTGATAATTCCTGGGCGGCAATCCAGGGCCGCAAAGCTCTCGAAGTGAAATGGGACGAAGGCTCCGCGGCGAAAGAATCCTCCGCCGAACTTCGCAGGCAGTTCCTCGCCAATGCCGCCAAGCCCGGAAAAGTCCTGCGCAACGACGGCGACGCAGACTCCGCTCTGACCGCCAGTCGGAAAAAAGTTGAAGCTGCCTACGAGCTTCCCTTCGCCCCGCACGCTTGCATGGAGCCGATGAACTGCACCGTGCAAATTCGCCCCGACGGCGCGGAAGCCTGGGTGCCCACCCAAGCGCCGCAATGGGCGCAAGGCGTCATCGCCGAAGCCGCTAAGCTGCCTCCCGAAAAGGTCATCGTGAATACCACGCTGATGGGTGGCGGTTTTGGCCGCCGTTACCAGGCCGATTTCGTCATGGAAGCGGCGCAGGTAGCCGCAAAGACTGCGGGCAAGCCCGTCATGGTTCTCTGGACTCGCGAAGACGACATGCAGCACGGCTTCTACCGGCCGGCGTCCTATCACAAGCTGCAGGGTGCCCTAGATGCGAATGGCAATCTCGCGGCCTGGAAACATTTTCAGACTTCAACCTCCATCGCCGCCAAGTGGAGCCAGAAAGGCGCGGAGGATTCGGGGCTGGACGAGTTCGGCAGCGGCGCCACTCTTCCTTACCTCACGCCAAACATCCGCCTCGAGTACACCTTAGCTGAGTCGAGCGTGCCGCGTGCCTGGTGGCGATCCGTCGAGCACTCCAGCAGCGGCTTCGTCATCGAGAGCTTCATTGACGAACTCGCGGCTGCCGCCGGCCAGGATCCGCTGGCGTTTCGCCTGAAGCTTATTGGAAGCGACCGCAAAATTCCGCGGTTTGGCGAGGACAAGGCACCGCCGCTCGACACGGCGCGGCTCAAGGGCGTTTTGCAACTTGCCGCCGAAAAAGCAGGCTGGGGCAAGCCCTTGCCAAAAGGCCAGGGACGCGGTATCGCCACATTTTTTTCTTTCAATTCCTACACCGCTGCTGTCGCGGAAGTCAGCGTCAAAGACGGCGCCGTGAAGGTGCACCGTCTTGTTTATGGGGTGGATTGTGGCCGGCCCATAAATCCTGAGGGTGTCCGCGCGCAAGTCGAAAGCGCCGCCATCTACGGCCTGTCCGCTGCTTTGCACGACGCCATCACTATCAAGGATGGCCGCGTTGAGCAGTCCAACTTTAACGACTACGAGATGCCGCGTATCAAAGAGACGCCTAAGACGGAAGTCCACGTGGTGATGAGCAAGGAAGAGCCGACCGGAATCGGCGAGCCGGGATTGCCTGTGGTGACGCCGGCAGTGTGCAACGCCATTTTCGCAGCGACCGGAAAGCGCCTGCGGCGCCTTCCGATTCGAACTGAAGACTTGGCCTAACCTGGATCCCTGTCGGGCCCGGACATTTCGTGACGAATTTAGGAGGAGCACACGTGTCAACTTCCGATGTGATGCTGCGCCGCGAATTCCTGAAGAAAAGCGCTGCCGGTGGGACCGCGCTGGTCATCGGGTTTTATCTGCCGTCGAAATATGAAGCGTTGGCGGCGGCTCCGACCTCCGAACCCGTCGCGGTCAACGCCTGGGTGCGCATCGCTCCCGACGATACAGTTACGATCGTGATCGACAAGTCAGAGATGGGCCAGGGCATTGTCACTTCGCTCGCCATGTTGCTCGCCGAAGAACTCGAATTTGACTGGAAAAAGGTCAAGACGGAGTTTGCGCCCGCCGCGCCGGTCTACTTCAATCCCGTCTTCGGCCTGCAGGGAACCGGCGGCAGCACCAGCGTGCGTGCATCCTGGGAGCCGCTGACGAAAGCGGGAGCTGCCGCGCGAGAAATGCTGATCGCCGCTGCAGCTCAGCAATGGTACGTGGAACCGTCAGCGTGTCACGTGGAAAACGGCGCCGTAGTGCACAACGCCACCGGCAAACGATTGGGTTACGGAGCGTTGGTTGAACAAGCGGCGAAGCTAAGCGTGCCCGCCAGCCCCAAGTTGAAAGATCCCAAGGACTACAAATACATCGGCAAGCCAATGAAGCGGCTAGATACTCCTGAAAAAGTGAACGGCAAGGCGGGCTTTGGCATCGATGTGCGATTGCCGAACATCCAGCACGCGGTCGTGGCGCGCTGTCCGGTTTTTGGCGGCAAGGTGAAAAGCTTCGACGACTCGAAAGCGAAATCGGTTCGCGGCGTGAAGCGCGTTCTGCAAATCTCCTCGGGCGTGGCCGTGGTGGCGGACAACACCTGGTCGGCCATGGAAGGCCGCCGCGCTTTGCAAATTACTTGGGATGAAGGTCCGAACGCCGCAAATTCCAGCGACGCCATTCGAAAACTCTATCTCGCCGCCGCCGAAAAGCCCGGTGCGATCGCGCGCAAGGATGGCGACGCCGACGCCGCTCTAGCCACCGCCGCGAAAAAAGTCGAAGCAGCCTACGAAGTTCCTTTTCTCGCGCACGCCACCATGGAACCCATGAATTGCGCGGCGGATGTGCGCGCCGACGGTTGCGACATCTACGCGCCAACGCAGTTCCAGACTTTCACTCAAAACACGGGCGCGAAACTCGCCGGGCTGAAGCCCGAGCAAGTTCGCGTGCACACCACGTTTCTGGGCGGGGGATTTGGACGCCGCGCCGAACAGGATTTTATTTCCGACGCCGTGGAAATTTCGAAAGGCATTGGCGGACCAGCGCAAGTCACCTGGTCGCGTGAAGACGACATGCAGCAGGATTTTTACCGTCCCGCTGCTTATTCGAAGCTTGTTGCCGGACTCGACGCCGACGGCTGGCCCGTTGCGTGGAAGAGCCGCATCGTCGGTCCTTCGATCATGTCGCGCTTTTTCCCCGGCTCGGTGAAAAACGGCATTGATGAAACCTCGGTGGAAGGCCAGGCCACCAGCAAATACGCCATCCCGAATTTTCTCGTTGAGTATGCGCTGACGGAAACCGGCGTGCCCGTAGGCTTCTGGCGCTCGGTCGGAAATTCGCACAACGGCTACATCACGGAATGTTTTGTCGAGGAGTTGGCAAAGGCGGGAGGCAAGGATCCGTTCGAATTCCGGCGGAAACTTTTGGCCAACGCGCCACGGCATCGCGGCGTTCTCGAACTCGCCGCGGAGAAAGCCGGCTGGGGAAAGCCGCTGCTTGCAGGCCGAACGCGCGGCATCGCCGTCGTCGAATCGTTCGGGAGTTTTGTTGCCGAAGTTGCCGAAGTCAGCCTCAATCGCAAATCAGGCGAAGTGCGCGTGCATCGCGTGGTTTGCGCTGTCGACTGCGGCCGCTACGTGAATCCCGACACGATTGCCGCGCAGATGGAAGGCGCGATTGTCTACGGCCTGACCGCCGCTCTGAAAGGGCAAATCACCATCGCCAAGGGCCGCGTGCAACAGAGCAATTTCCATGATTATGAAATGCTTCGGCTGAGCGAGATGCCGCAAGTCGAAGTCCACATCGTGCCGAGCAACGAACCGCCGGGCGGTGTCGGCGAGCCCGGCACTCCGCCGATCGCGCCCGCGGTCTGCAACGCGCTTTTCGCGGCGACGGGCAAGCCGATCCGGCGGCTTCCCATTCGCGCGGAAGATCTGGCGTAGCGTTTCGCTGCCAGCTTATTGCAGAATAGCGCGTGCCCCTCTCACCGACTTTTCTCGCCGCGATTCCGCTGGCGATCTGGATCTACCTCTTTGTCGCGCGCGGCAACTTCTGGCAACTGCGCGAGGACGCCCTCGAACCGAAAGCTTTGGGAAATTGGCCGCGTGTCGTTGCCGTTGTTCCGGCGCGCAATGAAGGCGCGACTATCTCCGACGCGCTTTTATCCTTGTTAAGGCAAGATTATCCGGGCGGGTTCTCGATCATCATCGTGGATGACGACAGCGAAGACGGGACCGTGGCTGTCGCACAAAAAGTTGCCAATGAATCCGGCGCCGCGCAGCGTGTGAAAATTCACTCTGCGCCTCCGCTTGCGCCGGGCTGGACGGGAAAACTCTGGGCGCTGAACGAAGGCATTGAACTTGCCGCGAGCCAATCACCGGAATTCCTTTGGTTTACCGACGCCGATATCGAGCACGCGCCGGACACATTGCGCCGTTTGGTCGCTCGCGCGGAAGCAGAATCGCTCGACCTCGCCTCGCTGATGGTGCTGCTTCAAGCGAAGAGTATTCCCGAACGTTGGTTGATTCCGCCGTTTTTATATTTTTTCCTGATGCTTTATCCGCCGCGATGGATCGCTGACCCGAACGCAAGCATAGCCGGAGCCGCGGGCGGATGCATCTTATTGCGGCGGAACGTACTCGCGCCCATTGGCGGGATTGCCTCGATTCGCGGGGAGGTGATTGACGATTGCGCGCTCGCCCGCGCCGTGAAGAGGAATGGCGGAAGAATCTGGATGGGGCTCACGCGCGCCAGCGTGAGTTTGCGGGGCTACGGAACCCTCGCGGAAATTCGCGAAATGATCGCGCGCACCGCCTTTACACAGCTTAACTATTCCTTTGCCTTGCTGACCGCCACACTCGCCGGTCTGTTTGCAACCTATCTGTTGGCTTGGGTTCTTTTTTTCGCTTATCCCGGCGAAGCCTGGCCCCTGGTGGACACTGCCATTGCTCTAATGACCGCGACGTTTCTCGTGACGGTGCGGTTTTACAACTTATCAGCAGCCTGGGCGTTGACACTGCCGTTCGCGGCCATTTTCTACGGCTATGCGACGTGCGTTTCCGCGGCGCGCTACTGGCTTGGCCGCGGCGGCCAATGGAAAGGCCGCGCGCAGGCATCGCGCTGAACCTAACGCGCATGACGCCGCATCCAAATTTGTGGTCTTGCGCATCGAAATTTGTTATCCTGCACAAAGGTGAAGTACAGGGCTGTATCCTGCATTTAAGGGAACGGCACCGGAGGCCACAATGAGCGTCGTCCCTCATTCGGGGAACGGAAAAGTCACCGTACCGGATCTCCTGCAGCGCAAAACCCAGACCGCAGACTCCCATACGTACTCAGAGAAAATCGTTTGCCTGACAGCATACGACTATCCGACTGCGCGCTTGCTCGATGAAGCTGGCGTGGACGTAATCCTTGTCGGCGATTCGCTCGGAATGGTTGTGCTCGGACACGAGAACACACTTTCCGTCACCATTGACGAGATGCTGCACCATACTCGCGCCGTGCGCCGCGGCACGCGTCGCGCGCTGGTTGTTGCGGACATGCCTTATGGGAGCTATCACGCGGACTTGGGGAATTCGCTGCATAATGCGATGCGCTTCGTGAAGGAAGCGGGAGCCGAAGCGGTGAAGGTGGAAGGCGGAGAGCGCCGCTTGGAATTGATTTCGCGGCTGACGGAAGCGGAAATCCCGGTGATGGGTCATGTTGGATTGACGCCGCAATCGGTGAACGCGCTGGGTGGGTACCGCGTTCAGGGAAAAACAGCGGACGCCGCGGAACAGTTGATTCGCGATGCGCGTGCGGTGGAGGCCGCGGGAGCATTCGCGGTCGTGCTGGAGGCGGTGCCGCGTGAGCTGGCGGCGCAGATTACGCGCGAATTGCGCATTCCGACGATCGGCATTGGCGCGGGACCGGATTGCGATGGGCAGATTCTCGTGGTCCACGATCTCCTGGGCCTTACGTTTGGGCAGACGCCGAAATTTGCGCGGCGGTATGCCAACGTCGGTGAAATTATTTCCAAAGCTGTGCGCGAATATTGCGATGACGTGCGCGAGGGGGCGTTTCCGTCCGATGGGGAGTCTTATCATACGGCCCGGATGGCGATGGAGCAGAAAGAGGCGCCAGTTAATAGTGACGGCGATTGGTAGAAACTCACCACGAACTAAGAGTCAAAAGCAGATTCCTTGCTCCGCAAATGCATCCGGAGTTCAAACACCGCACTTCGCTCTAAATGACAACCGAAATTTAGTCTTGCAAGTCGAGGGGAAGATGACACCACAAGAAATGCGCGTACTGTACGATTACAATGCCTGGGCGAATCACCGCGCGCTGGATGCGGCGTGCAGGCTTACGGCGGAACAGTTTGTCCAGCCGATGGGATCGAGTTTCGGTTCCGTGCGCGATACGCTGGGACATATTTTCGGCGGCGAATGGCTTTGGCTGGAACGCTTCCAGGGCCGCTCACCGGCATCGCTGCCGGATACAACGCAATTCAAAGACGTGGAGAGTTTGCGGGAACGCTGGGACGAACATGAGCCGCGGCTGCTTACTTTTGTGCGAGGCCTGACGCAGACTGACCTGGATCGCGTAATGGAATACAAGACCTTGAAGTTCGGCGTTTACAGCAATCCCCTCTGGCAATCGATGCAGCACCTGGTGAATCACGGGACATATCACCGCGGACAGGTGACCACATTGCTGCGGCAGCTTGGCGCGCAGCCAATTTTGACGGACCTGATGCATTTTTACCGCGAGCGCGCTACGGCGGCGGGCGCGTAGTTTCGAGAATTCATTTCTGCTCCGTGGAAACTATCCGAACCATTGCGTGGATGAAGGAACAGGCGCGGCAAGCGCGCGCGGAGAGCCGCGTCATCGGGCTGGTGCCGACGATGGGCGCGCTGCACGCGGGACACTTGTCGCTGATCGAACGAGCCCGTCGGGAGTGCTCGCCGGTGATTGCCTCCATTTTCGTGAACCCGAAGCAGTTCGGTCCCAACGAGGATTTCTCGAAATATCCGCGCTCGTTTGAGAGCGACAGCGAGAAACTGCAGCGCGCAGGCGTGGATTCGCTGTTTGCGCCGGAGCCGCCGGAGATTTATCCGAATGGGTTTTCGACGTACGTCAACGTCGATGGTTTGAGCGATCGGCTGGAAGGACGTTCGCGGCCAGGGCACTTCCGCGGCGTCGCGACTGTGGTGATGAAGCTGCTGCAAATCGTGCAGCCGAATTTTGCGTATTTCGGACGCAAGGACGCGCAGCAATCGCGGCTGATTACACAAATGGCGCGTGACTTGAACCTGGATACGGAAATCGTGATTTGCCCGCCGGTGCGCGAGCCGGACGGCCTGGCGCTTTCCTCTCGAAATGTTTATTTGAATGCGGAGGAGCGCATGGCTGCCACTGTTTTGTATCGCGCGCTGGATGCGGCGAGAAGCGAGCTGGCAGCGGGTGTGCGCGACGCCTTGCAGCTGCGGGAAGTGCTCCAGCGGACACTGGGCGCGGAGCGTCATGCGAGGGTGGACTATGCGGAGATCGTGGACGCCGAATCGTTCGAGCCGGTCGTGCGCGTGAACAAATCTTGCTACGTTCTGCTTGCGGTTTTCATCGGCAAGACGCGGCTCATCGATAATTTGTACGTTGAAACGAGATCGCCGGGTTCCGAAGAACTGGTGTTTCACTTCTAGCGGTCTTGCCGCACGGCCATGCCGCTCTTGCAGTCCTTTCTGCTAAACTTTTCTTACAGCCCCAATCCAAGACGGAGGTGACGGAGATGACGGAAATGAAATCGCGAATTCGATTGGTTTCGACTTTTCTTGCGTTAGCGTTGCTATGGCCTGTGCTGGCGCAGGCTGAGGGCACGCTTCCACAAGGAACGAAAATTACGGTGGTGACCGACCAATCCGTAAGCTCAAAGACAGCCAAGGCCGGCGAGACAGTAACAGCCTCGGTCGCGCACGATGTGATATCCGACGGCAAAGTGGTGATTCCCAAGGGATCGCCGGTCAAGCTGACGGTGAGCAGCGTGCAGGCTTCGGGACGCTTGTCCACGCCGGCAAAACTGTATCTGCGGCTGCGCACGGTGACTGTAGGCGGCAAAACCTACACGATTGCAACAAGTTCCGCCGGAAGAACACTGGGCGGCAAGGGCAAACGCGATGCCGGGTTCATCGGCGGCGGCGCGGCGGGTGGCGCGATTATTGGAGCGTTGGCAGGCGGCGGCAAGGGCGCAGCAATCGGCGCAGCTGCCGGAGCGGGAGCCGGAACGGCGGGTGCGGCGGCAACGGGAAAGAAAGACATCGAGTTTCCTGCCGAGACGAAGCTGGCTTTCACTACACGGGCGGCCATAACCGTCAACTGACACAATTTCTCGATTTCGGCCAAGGTTGCAGCGGAAGCTCTTTCCTGTCTGCAACTTGGCCGCTTGGTTTTGGAGCAAGCCTGGGACGTGCTTGTGCGGCCCCTCTCCCCCCACCCCACTGTTTTTTCATAAATGTTGATTCTAAAGGGTTTTAAGTTCCTTTAGGATGAACACTTGTGTAAGTGTAGATTCTAAAGCAGTTAGATTGCACAATGATTGTGCAACTTTAAGATCATTTTTGTGAGAAATAGGCGGCCACCAGATCAAGAGCGGGAACTGCCACAGATATATACGTCCATTACTCTACCACAGAAATAACAGCATTTCAAGGAAAATTTAATCGGGTAGCTCTGTCTCCGAGTTTCCCGCTTCAAATCAAGAGAGTAAAATCGGTTCACTGCGATTTTCCATAAGGGGTCTCTGGGAGCTTCGTTTCCTTTGGATCCGTGAACGCCGAGGGCAGATATAACGATCTTTCTGATCCATCAAGCAGGTCGCTGGTATTGATAAGGAAGCTTGTCTCGAAAACTCTTTGATGCACAACTAAGCGAAACTCGACCTTCTCGCGTACGTTTGAAATCAGAGGCTTTCCATCAATCAACCTGGGAAAAGATAGCTGAAGTGCTCGAAACTTGCCGCCCGATCCATGGGCCACCGGGACAACGTGAGCGAACACTTGCCCATTGCCGGTCCTCAAGCCCGCGCACGGCCATACTCGGAAGCCGCGTGAGGGGAAAACTCGTCCGTTGTCCGAGTAACCGTAATCGAACAAGCTCAAACCATCCGGACCCTGGTGCTTTAGAATTATCGCGATTGTAATCATGTCTGGGACGTTGTACCGTGCGTTCGCCAAATCGGTCGGACCGTCGGTTTCGCTAACAGGGCGTTCCGGGCCATAGAAGGACCATTTTTCTCCCAAGGCTAGCAATTGTCGGGTTGCCGCTTGAACAGGCTTTGCCGACTGGAACCGGATGAGATACTCGGCATGGTCTGGCTTTACAACCTCGCTGGAAGGCCCTGGATCCCTAGCGTCAATTATCGCCGCCTTATCCTCGGGAAAGAGGCCCGGGAAGGCCGGGTTTTGATAAGTGCATGGAGCGTCCTGAATTGTCGGCGTCACCGTGTGGGCCCAGTCAGACTCATTCAAAACCTTCAATGCTTCCTGTTCTACCGGGTCTGAGTCAGGCGGCGCGGAACTGTTCTGGCCCGTGATAGAGGCGCGCCAAAATAGGACCATGCAGCAAGCGATGAAAAATCGGGGGGAAACACTTCGGATTACGAACATTCTCTTACCTCCCAGAGCAAGACAAACGTCCGCCCCATTTTACATCCAGTCGATTAGGCGAGGTCGGTAATAGCGGCCAATCGGAATCTACGCAGTAGCGGCCTGCGCAGCGGGCTGCTTTTTCGAGATGACCTTGAGGACTTCAGAGGCGTGGCCTTTGGCTCTGACGATGAGCCAGATTTCCTCAATTTTGCCGGTTTTGCCGATTATGAAAGAACTGCGGACGATGCCCATGAAGGTGCGGCCCATGAATTGTTTCTTCTGCCAGACGCCGAATTTTTGAATAGTTTTGTGAGTGGGATCGCTGAGCAGGGGGAAATTGAGTCGGTGCTTTTCCTTAAAGGAGGCAAGAGGTTTGATCGGATCGGCGCTCATGCCGAGGATGGCGACGTTTAGCTTGTCGAATTGCTTCTTTGCGTCACGAAACTCGGACGCTTCGATGGTTCAACCGGGAGTGCTGGCTTTGGGGAAGAAAAAGAGGAGGACGCGCTGGCCGGCGAAGTCCTTCAGCGCGATTTCTTGGCCTTCGTCGGATTCGAGGCGAAAGGCGGGGGCTTTGTCGCCTACTTTGAGCATTAAACGTTCCTTCGCGGTTGATTTTCAAGCTACCAAGAATAGAGAGCGTCGGCCTTCCTAGCCAGGTCGGACAAACTCCAAGCCGTCTCTACAACTAAGACGCAGTATACGTCGAGATGTTTCAGCCAGGGCCGGAATCTTTCCCACCGAGCTAGGAGGAGAGGAGTTTGCGCAGGATGTCGTTGACGGCTTGGGGATTGGCTTGGCCGCGGGTGGCTTTCATGACCTGGCCGACGAAAAATTTGAAGACGCCTTCGTTGCCGGCTTTGTACTTGGCGACGTTGGCCGACTCTTTCGCGATCACTTCTTTCGCCGCTGCCTCAATCGCTGACGTGTCGCTGATTTGCGCCATCCCTTTTGCCGCAATGATTTCGGCAGGCGGCTTCCCGGTCGCAAACATCTCAGCAAGAACGCTTCGAGCATTTGTGGCAGTGATCTTTCCGCTAGAAACAAAAGCAATCATTTCTGCGAAATGTGCAGCGGCAACTTTTCCAAATCTCTCGGCAATTACTGTTTGGGCTTCAGCTGTTATCTCAGCGAGATAACTTAGCCTTTGCATCCAGCCTGCGGTTTGTTTCGGGTCTGCCCCACGCTTGACCACATTCTCGAAGAAATCTGCGTACTGCTGGCTATCGGTCAAAGTAGTCGCCTCGTCTTTGGATATGCTGTAGGCGGCGACGAAGCGGGTGCGCTTGGCTTCGGGGAGTTCGGGGAGGGTGCGGCGGACTTCTTCGCGCCAGGCGGTACTGATGTGGACGGGGAGAAGATCGGGCTCGGGGAAATAGCGGTAGTCGTGGGCCTTTTCTTTCGAACGCATAGAGACGGTGTGGCCTTCGGCTTGATTCCAGAGGCGCGTCTCTTGCGAAATGCGGCCGCCGGATTCCAAAACGGTGATGTGGCGCTCGATTTCGTATTCGAGGGCCTTTTGGAGAAAGCGGAAGGAATTCAGGTTTTTTACTTCGACTTTGGTGCCGAATTCTTTCGAACCGCGCAGGCGGACGCTGACATTGGCGTCGCAGCGGAGCGAGCCTTCCTCCATGTTGCAATCGCTGACGCCGGTGTAAAGCATGATCAGACGTAGGGCGGTGAGGTAGGCGTGGGCCTCCTCGGGGGTGTGCATGTCCGGCTCGGAGACGATTTCGCTGAGCGGGGTGCCGCAGCGGTTGTAGTCAATGTAGGCCTTGGTGGCGGATTGCGAGAAGCCTTCATGGAGATTCTTGGCGGCGTCTTCTTCGAGGTGAAGGCGCGTGATGCCGATGCGCTTTTTGGCGCCGCCGACTTCGACTTCGAGCCAGCCACCAGTGGCCAGCGGCAGTTCGTATTGGGAGATTTGGTAGCCCTTGGGGAGGTCGGGGTAGAAATAGTTTTTGCGGGCGAAGCGGGAATGGTCGTGGACGGTGCAGTTGAGCGCGAGCGAGGCGCGCATGGCCATTTCGACGGCGCGCTTGTTGAGTACAGGGAGAGTGCCGGGGAGGCCGAGGCAGACGGGACAGACGTTGGTGTTTGGCGGATCGCCGAAGCGCGTGGAGCAGCCACAGAAAATTTTTGTGCGGGTGAGGAGCTGGACGTGGACCTCGAGGCCGATAACGGGCTCGTATTTGCCGAGCACTTCCGGAGCGATGGAGGTGGCCTCTGACGTGGATTTCGGCATAAGGGAACAAAGATTATAGCATCAGGGCGCGGCTCGGACAGGCTCCCGGAAGGGGGGAAGGAAGCGCTCCGCCATGGCAAAACCACCGAAGAGAAGAGCGGCGTAGCCGGCGTCGCCCGCGAGCGTGTTCCAGAAGAAGGGGATGCCGGCGACGTAACAGGCGACGAGTCCGGAGGCGGTGTGCGGAAAGCCGGTGAGAAATTGCCAGACGGCGAAATTGGTGATGAGGAAAAATTGAGTGGCGCCGAGAAGCGTGGCGAGACTGATGCGGGCGACGCTGCGGCGATCACGCAGCCAGAGACCGATGGCAACGTTGATGAGGAAGCTTGCGTAGACGATGGGGATTAGTTTGTGAAAGCCGATGAAGAGGTCTCCGGCGAAAAGCGCGACGAGGGGGAAGAGAAAAGCGAGGCGGCGGTCCTTGAGCAGCGCGCCGGAGAAAAGGGCCATGGACCCGACGGGCGTGAAATTCCACGGATGCGGGGCGATGCGGAGGGCGGCGGCCAGCACAATTAAGACGAGCGCCAGCAACGTGCGGTAGAGCAGATTTCCTTTTTGAGAGAGTTCGGTATTCATTGTTTTGCTTTCTCCATTTCGGGCAATAGATCGCAAAAGACAAAGCCATCGCGGTTGACGATTTCTCCCGTTCGAACGGGAATGGGAGATTGAAAGATCGGGCCGTCGAAGACGAAGGTGTGGAATTCGCCATTTTCGCCGCAAGGATCGGCGCTGGGCGGAAGATCACGGAAAAAGGATTCGTCGAGTTCACGGCCTGCGAAGCTGGGGTCGAGAACTCTGGTATCGATGCAGGCGGCGATAGCGCGGAAATGCTGCTCGTGAAAATGGCGGATTAGCTCGCGCGTGTCGCGCTTCCAGATGGGGAAGAGGGCGGTCATGCCGATGCGAGCGAGATTTTTCTCGCGATAGGCACGGAGGTCTTCGAGGAAGATGTCGCCAAAGGCGACTTTCCGCACTCCCTGGTTGTAAAAGAGGCGGAGGGCTTCTTCCATGCGGGCTTCGTAGACGGGATTGACGCATTGGGGCGGAATGAAGACTTCATGCAGAGGGAGGCCGATGGATTCAGCCTGCCGCTGGAGAAGTTCACGGCGGACGCCGTGCATGGCGATGCGGTCGTAGCCTTCGGTGACGGTGGTGAGGAGGGCGACGATCTGGAATTGTGCCTGCTGGAGCAGCGTGTGCAGGGCCATGGCACTGTCTTTGCCGCCGCTCCAGCAGAAGAGGATGGGTTCGGGTGATGTCAAGAGAATCTCCTAAACGCTAGGCATCAGTTCCTGCCGGTGAAGCGGTAGTTCATACCGACGCGGACATCACGGCCGAGCGCGGGATAGCCAAGGGCATCCTGATATAACTTGTCGAGGAGATTCGTGGCCCGGGCATAGATCGAGACGCCGCGCCCGAGGCTATAGCTAGTGGCCAGGTCGAAACGAGAGTAGCCGGGATTTCTGGTGAGATTGAGACCGACAAAGAGAAAGTCACTATCGGTGCGGACGCCGGTGAAATAGCCGGCAAGGTTCACGTTGAGACGTTTGAACGCCGCGTTCATTGTGAGAGATCCGGAATTGGGAGGGCGGCGGATAAGACGATTGCCGGGAATCAGCGCGGGATCAAACGCGTTTGGAGAAACAAGGACGCGACTGTCGTCATGAGAATAGTTTCCAATGATGGAGAGCCAGCGGAGGGGACGGGCAACTGCATACAGGTTGACTCCACGCGCTCTAGCAAGATCCGTGTTGAAAAAAGTGCCGAAGAAGCCGCAATTGCTTCCGGGCGGCGGGGCAGTGGATTCGAAGCTCACGATGTCATAAAAGCGATTTGAAAAGTAATCGGCGGAAAGGATGACGCGATCCGACGCCAGCTTTTGTTCCAAGCCGACGCTCCATGTCTTGCTACGCTCCGGCCGTAGCGACGGGTTGCCGGGAAAGCAGGCGTTGCTTCCAAACGTTTGATCGAATCTCGGCTCCTTGATCCCTTGTCCGTAAAAGGCGCGAAGACGAGTATCCCCGAAGAATCCCTTGCCAACCCTCAAAGCCAGCGAAGATCCCGCGCGGGGCACTACGCGTGTGCCGAAATTGGCGTTGGCCTCCGCGCGCAGGCCGAAATTGAGTGATACGCGCGGATGGGGCAGATAGCGAAAATCGAGAAATCCGCCCTGGTTATTGCGCCGCGAGTGAGTGAGGTGGAGCGCGCTAACGTAGCCGTTCTCAACCTCGTACTGATAACCTACCGTCGCGCCAAATCTCGGAAGCAAGTAACTCGACTGCGCGCGCAGGCTGCTGCGATTGTATTCGTTCTTGCTATCCGGAAACGTAAAATCACAGGTAATCGCCGGAACTGCTGCAGGAGAGAGCGGCGTGCAAAATGGATCGCCGACGTCGAAGAAGTCCGCAAGCCGATTGGAACTGAACTCACGGTTGTACGATTCGGCGCCGCTGACTTCGTGGCGCCAGTGAGGGCCGGCGCTAAAGTTCCAACGAGCACTAGAGCTGAAGAAGTGCAGTGCGTTGCGCTGATCCAGATTGGGCGGCAGGAGCAGCGTCTGGCCGGGGATGCCCGCATCGCTGTCGTTGTTGCGCAGCGTCAGGCGAACCTGGTTGGTATCGCTGAGGCTGTAGCCAAAATTGCCGGAGAGCGTGCGGTTCAGAAAACGGTTATTCGGTCCCTGGCCCTCGGTCTGGAAGTAAGATGCCGCGGCGGAATAGTCGAATGCACCCAGCAGGCCGCTAATCTGGCCGCCCCCGCGCCCCGTGGAGAAACTGCCGCCTTCCCCGAAGAAACTGAGCTCCGGAGTGCGTGTTGTGCCGCGGTGGGTGAACACCTGGATGACGCCACCGAGGGCGTCGGTCCCATAAAGAGCGCTCTCGGCGCCACGCGCGACTTCCACCTTGTCAATGTTGTCCAGGGTGAAATTGGAGAAATCGACGGCGTTCCCCGGTTCATTTACGGCTGCACCATCGACGAGCACCTTGGTATAGCTTGAGTTTCCGCCATTGAGAAACACGGAAGCAGAACCGCCCTCGGGTCCGGTGCGGCCGATGGCTACGCCGGGGACGAATAGGAGCAAGTCCGGAAGCGTCACGGACTGACGCGATTCGATTTCATCGTGCGTAATTACGGTGACCGGCGCAGTAGTCTCCTGCGCGAGGATTGGCTCGGCTTGAGCGGTAACAACGACACTTGCGGAGAGGCGCTCGAGCTGAAGTCTTGCGTCGAGGGTTCGCTGCTGATTCGGAGTCAAGTCAAGAATGAAATCGCGTGAAACAAATGGGGAACGGTCGAACGACACATGGTAACGGCCGGTTGGGACCGTGAGACTGTATGTGCCGTCGGCGGAGGAATTGGTGCTCCAGAGATGAGCGGCTGAGTCACCTACCAATTGAGCCATGACGCGCACTCCCCCGACGCCCGCGCCGCTGGGATCCAGAAGTGTGCCGAACAGATGAGCATTCGAAGAGTCGTTCTGTGCCTGTGCGGAAAAAGCGGCTAGAGAAACTGCTAAGAGGAGAAAGGCAGTTCGAAGAAAAGTCGTTTTCATTTTGTCCTCCGCTCCCTCTCGCGCGGGAGTTGAAGGTTGACCGGTGCGACGAAAATGAATCGCACGGCTGCGAACTTCGCCGGTCTCCTGGCTTGGCGGTAGCTCCGGGCCTTTTTGACGAGGACCGTTGCGGGGCCTTCCCGCGGAACCGCTCAGCGAAGGAGCGATTGGCCGCAGTGGCCTGCGCATACACTAAATCCGCCTTACAGTCGCGCGGCGGCGACGGCTTCCTTCTTGGCGATCCCGATGAAGCAGGGAGCGCCAAACCGTCTTCCCGAGCACGAAGTTCGCGGTGAATGTGGTCTGCAGCACGGGGCCGCAGGGTTGGGGTTAACGAGAAAACTTCCAAACGACTACATTCCAGGCAAAACGGTGACGCGCGGCCGCCCAGAGGAACCGAATTCCACCGAGAGCGGCGTCTGGAAAACCTGTTCGAGCAATTCGCGCTGATAAATATTCGCGGGCGGACCGACACGCAAACAGCGGCCGCGCTGCATCAAGACGACTTGATCGGCGTACTCCGCGGCGAGATTCAATTCGTGCGTCACCACAACGACGGTGTACCGGTTGGCGGCCGCGAGCCGCCGAAGAGCATCCAGCAAGCCGATCTGCGCGGCGATGTCGAGGTGGAGAGTGGGTTCATCAAGCAGCAAGAGCAGCGGCTGTTGCGCCAAAGCGCGGGCGAGAATGACGCGCTGCTTTTCGCCGCCGGAAATTTGATCCATCCAGCGGTCGCTCAGATCAGCGGCGCCGACCTGGGCAAGAGCATTTTTGGCGATCAAGACATCGTCTTCGGATGCAAAGCGCAGCGAGCGCCCATGGGCATGGCGGCCCTGCAGGACAAATTCCCAGGCGCGCGCGGGGAAAAGCAGCGGGCTTTCCTGCTGAACAACGGCGATGCGCTGCGCGCGGGTGCGCGGCGTCAGCGAGTGCGTGACGAAGCCGTTGAGCAGAATCCGCCCGGATAGGGGTGTCAGAGCGCCGGAGATCAAATTCAGCAGCGTGGATTTGCCGCTGGCGTTTGGCCCGAGGATGGCGACGATTTCGCCTGGCCGGGCCTGAAAGCTTGTGGCTTCCAGCGTGAAAAGCGGAGCCTGGGCCGGATTTGCCGTGTGGGCGTAACTGACCTGCTCGACGCTTAAGCGAATTTCGTTGGCCAAGCGCCCCGCTTCGGCGAGATGCCGCGCATGAGATGAGGCTGGACTCATGCTGGCCTCTTGCGGAGGAGGTAGATGAAGAGCGGCGCGCCGACGATGGCGGTCACAGCACCAACAGGCACTTCCGTTGGCGCAACCACGGTGCGCGCCAGAGTATCAGCCACTACGACGGCAATGGCGCCGCCGATGGCGGCGGTCGGCAACAAAGTGCGATGATCGGAGCCAAACATGAAGCGCATTGCGTGCGGCACGAACAAGCCGACGTAACCGATACTGCCGCTGACAGAAACCGCCAATCCGGTCAAGAACGATGCGGCAATGTAGACGACTAGGCGGACCCGGGGAACGTCCACACCGAGGTGCATGGCCTCCTTTTCTCCGGCGAGGAGCAGATTCAAATCCGAAGCGGTGGTGTAGATAACACCGGCCGCGACGAGGAACCCGATGCCGAGAAACCAGTAGACACTTTTCTGCAAAGGGGTAGAGAGTTCGCCCATCATCCAGAAGGAGAGGCCGCGGAGGCTGCCGGAGAGCGTGCTCATAAGAAACAAGATGATGGCGGAAAGGAACGAACCGGTGATCACGCCGCCAAGGAGCAAAGTGGTGCTGTCAATCTGTCCTTCGCGACGCCCAAGAAAATAGACCGCGGTGATGGTCGCGGCTGCGCCGAGAAAGGCTCCCAGCGGTGTGAGCAGCGCGGCGAAGAGAGGCGAAAAAGAGAGATGCGGCTCAACGATAAGCGCCAAGATTGCCCCCAGTGAAGCGCCGCTGGAAACACCGAGGATGTAAGGATCCGCGAGGGGATTGCGGAGCAGCGCCTGAAAACTGGTCCCTGCAACAGAGAGAGAAGCGCCCACGAGGATCCCGAGAAGGATGCGCGGGAGACGGATATTCTGAATGATCAAGCCGTAATCGCTGTAGATCTGGCTGCTCTGCCCAAAAAGGACTCGCAGCAAGTCACGTCCGAGGGCGTAGAGCGAAACGGGGACGGCGCCGAACTTCAGGGCAATGACCACGACCACAAACAAAATCACCACCAGGATCAAACACTGCAGGAAGAGGCGGCGGAGTGTCAGTGGGCGCATGCGTGGTCTCCGGCGCTCGTCATGTGGATTTGAAAAACATCGGGGAGATAAGAACTGGGCTGGTTCGGCAGAGGACTCTCCTTCCCGATCTTTTCCTTGCCGTTTCCCGGTTTTTCAACAAAGGCTTCCGGGTGAAGCTGCCTGGCAAGGTCTTCGATGGCCGAGATGATGCGCGGGGCGGGCCGATTTACGGCATCGTCGATCACCGCAACGCGGCGATTCTTGACGGCGTCCACGATGCTCCATCCGGGAAGCGTGGCAAGCGTTTCGACGGTGGGGGAAACGGAACTGGAATGCGAAGCCGCGAAAACCAGGAAGTCGGGCTGAAGCCTGGCCACTTCTTCCAGACTGACGTGGGGCCAGTCTTGTTCGGAATCAACGATGGAGACGGCGCCAGCGAGGCGTAGGGAATCGGCGATGAAAGTGTGCTTGCCAACAGAAATGAGCGGCTGATGCCAGACAACGAAGAGGACATGTTTTGCGGGCGAGGAGGCCAGGCGCTGCTGCAGGTTCGTAAGCTGATGCCCCATCTCGGCCGCAAGGGATGCGCCTGCCTCCGGAACGCCCAGGAGATCGGCAAGTTTCTTCGACGAGGCGATGATGTCATTCACAGTGTGAGGGTCGGTAGCGTAGGAAGAGATGCCAAGGTTATCGAGAGCGTGGACGGTCTCGAGGCGGTTAAAGCCTTTGGTCGCCAAAACGATATCAGGATGCAAAGCCGCAATCACTTCCAAACTTGGGCTGATTCCGCCGCCGACCTTGGTTTTATTCTGCGCGTCTGCAGGGTAATCGCAGTAGTCGGTGTCTCCGACGAGACGATCCTGCAGGCCCAGCGCGTAGACGGTTTCCGTCAAGCTCGGCGCTAGCGACACGATACGGTTGACCGGCTGGGGAATACGCACGGTGCGGCCTGCTTCGTCCGTGACTTCCCTGAAGACCGGGGACGCGGAAGAGGCCGGGGAAGCTCCCTGCGCACGTGACATCGCGGTGCAGAACAACAGGACTGCGACCGTGGCGAAAGCGGCGCTTCGAAGGCGCGAACGGGCGAATTCTTTCACGACTCTCCCCTCAGCAGGGAATTTGCGTTCAGCAACAAAAAAGCCCCACGAGACACCCTGGGGCTTGCGGCATCGCTCTTTCTCGCGAAGAGCGTGGCCCTCTGCGGCATGGGAGGGTGGCCTGGCTTACGGCTCTTCAGCCGATCACAGTGGCGGGACCGCGGCCGATTCACACGGCCTTCCCCGCTACCCTTGCCTGCAAATTGAAAATCGAGTGTAAGCCGCGCGCGGCCGAGTGTCAATGCAGGGCCGACAATTGCACGACTAAGCGAGGACGGACTCAAGAAACGCGGAGATTGTTCAGCGATTCTTCCAGTTGGGTTTGCGCTTTTCCACCAGCGCACGCAGACCCTCCTGCGAATCCTCGAGGCGGTAGAGCTCGTTCAAGAAGATGTTCATCGAATGTTTGAGACCCTCGCGCAGCGACAATCCCATGCCACCGAGAATGGCTTTCTTCGCCATGGTCAGCACCGGACCGGAGTGACCGTTAATTCGGCCGACGAGATCCTTTACCGCTTGTTCGAGCTGAGCCTCAGGGACGAGACGATTCACCATGCCGAGTTCCAACGCCCGCTCTGCCGTCACCGGTTCACCCGTCAGAACCAGCTCGAGCGCGATCTTAGGTCCAACGAGGAAAGGCAGAATTGTGGATGCCAGCGGCGGGAAGATCCCGATGCTGATTTCCGGCTGGGCAAATCGGGCTTTCGGCGTAGCTATCACCAGATCGCCGAAAGCCGCCAGCTCGGCGCCGCCGCCGATCGCCGGTCCGTTCACCACGCATACGACAGGCTTGCCAACTTCCAACATTCCCGCGAACGCGGCGTGAAACGCGTCTAGCATTTGAAACACGCGCTGAGACGTGTATTCACCGATGTCGATTCCGCCGCAGAACACTTTGCAAGCCGAATCCAGAACGATCAGCTTAACGTCATCGCGCTCGCCGGCATGAGTGATTCCTCCGGCGATTTCACGGAGCATGGCTTCATTGAGAAGATTGTGTTCCGGACGGTTGAGGGTCATCCTTGCGACGCCGGCGTCGATGCGGAACTTCACATGCTCAAATTGTTCCGGTTTGCGGCGTTCCGGTTGCGAGGTGAAATCTTGTGTGTCGACAGGCTCAATCATTTCCAACACTCCTGAGCTTGCAAGCCCTTTTCAGCTTGCGAAAATCGTAGAAAGCAGCCAAATCTGATGCTAGCACGGTGCTGCGTGGCATCAACGATGAGTAGGGCGGGTGGTGCGCAAATAGTTCGCAGGCCGACAGGGCTCATTACAACAGCGGTGGGGCATTACAATGAAAAGAACATTCGCTTGGTTATTCAGTTTTTCCTTGTGTATCTCCGGGCAATGGTTATTCTGGGAAGTGCCTCAAAGTTGCAGTGCCGGGAAACAATCGAGACAATTCACAAGCATGTCTCAACACGACGTCATTTCCAGGGAACGAACCGCGGTGGCTGTTCGAACGTCGGAGCCGACTGATGCGGATGGGTTCCCATCTTTGGTTTCCTGGGAGCTTTCCACGCCTCTGCGATTTAACGCGGACTGGCAAGGCAAGAACGCCGATCCCGAGAGAGAAACGGAAGTCCGGCTTCTCTGGACTCCCGAGTCCCTTTTTGCGCGATTCCGGGCAAGGTTCCGCACCATAACCGTTTTTCCCGATGCCGAGCCGAATGGCCGCCGCGACAAGCTCTGGGACCGCGACGTGGCGGAAGTTTTCCTGCAACCTGACCCGTCGCAGCTCCGGCATTACAAGGAATTCGAAGTCAGCCCGAATGGCTTCTGGATTGATCTGAACATCGCGCCGGGCGAGAAGCACGATTTGAAGAGTGGACTGCGGCGCCGCGTTATTTTGGACGAAACGGCCAAAACCTGGACCGCAGAACTTGTCTTGCCCATGAAATGCCTTGTCGGGCGGTTCGATCCCACAGCGACGTGGCGTGTGAATTTTTACCGCGTCGAGGGAGGCGCCGAACCGCGATTTTATTCCGGATGGCAGCCGACGCGGACGGCAGCACCGAATTTTCACGTCCCGGAGGTGTTTGGCGAATTGATGTTTGCGCCACGGCCCATGCTGCGAAAATAGCGAAAATTGTTCCGCTGGCTGGGAAGAGACCCTAGCTTCAATCCTGATAATTCCTTATGCTTTCCCCGTGAAAAGAACACCAAGATATCTCCATCGTTTTGCGGCGAAGAGAATTCCACGCGTTCTTTTCTCGCTTCTGTCCATTGTCGCATTCGCTTGCGGCGGCCCGACCTTGCATGGCCACCCGCGGCAGACGGCCAAGGACTCCGCTCCTTCAGTCACAAAAATCGAACCTCCGAACTGGTGGGTAGGACTCACGCCAGACTTGCTGCTGCTGCTCTCCGGGCGCGATCTGGAAGCGACGCATGTCGAGTGCAATCTGCCGACGCTCCGCGTTTCGCGCACGCAAGCTACGGCAGGCGGGAACTACCTCTTTGTCTGGCTGAAGATTGGGGCGGACACGAAGTCTGGGACTGCCGTCTGCCGAATCACTGCGCCAAAGGGAACGACGTCTTTCGAATTGCCTCTGGCTTCGCGCGCCCCGACGCTGGGTAAGTTTCAGGGGCTCTCGCAGGATGATGTGATGTACCTCATCATGCCGGACCGCTTCGCGAACGGCGACCCCACGAATGACGAACCCGCAGAAGCGCCGGGTTCCCACGATCGTTCGAAACCGCGCGCGTACCATGGCGGCGACCTCCGCGGGATTCAGAATCACCTGCAATACTTGAAGGATCTGGGCGTGACCACTCTGTGGCTAACGCCCATCGTGAAGAACGGGGCTGCGCAGGACTATCACGGGTACGGCGCTGTTGACGTGTATGCGGTCGATCCACATCTCGGCGCGCTGAAGGATTATCAGGACCTGGTCGCCGCGGCACACAAGCAGGGAATGAAGATCTTTTTTGACATCGTTCCAAATCATGTCGGTCCGAAACATCCCTGGGTTTCGAATCCACCGCTGCCGGACTGGTTTCACGGCACGTTGCAGCATCACATCGATTCTTTTGCGCCGCTGAAAGGCAGCTTCTACGGCAAGGCGGGAGGCCAGGCGATTGCAAACGATCCCTTCGAAGCCCTGATCGATCCCCACGCGCCTACGCGCATGAAACGGAATCTTACGGAAGGCTGGTTTTTCGGGATTCTGCCGGACATGAACACGGAAAATCCGTTGGTCGAGCAATACCTTCTGCAGAACAGCATCTGGTGGACGGAGATATCCGGTCTGGATGGCTACCGCGTCGACACCTTTCCGTACGTTCCGCGGAAGTTCTGGGCAGACTGGCATGCTGGACTGCATCGGCTCTATCCCCGGCTGACCACTGTTGGCGAGGTGTTTCATCCGGATCCAAGCGTGACATCGTTTTTTGTTGGTGGGGCAAAGCGCTATGACGGCGTCGACAGCGGGCTTGCCACAGTCTTTGATTTTCCGCTGTTTTTTACTCTTCGGGATGTATTGTTGCGAAATGCGCCCGCCGGACGCATCGCGGACGTGCTGCGGCACGATACGCTTTATGTTCATCCAGAGATGCTGGTCCCGTTTTTTGCGAATCACGATGTACCGCGATTCGCGAGCGCCGAAGGCAACTCTCCGGCGAAGCTGAAGCTGGCATTTGGACTCACGCTCACTCTCCGGGGCATTCCTGAGATTTACTACGGCGATGAGATTGGGATGCCGGGGGGCGGCGATCCGGACAACCGGCGCGATTTCCCCGGCGGCTGGATTGGAGATGCGAGCAACGCGTTCACGCAGTCGGGCCGCACGCGCGAGCAACAGGAGATTTTCTCTTATGTGCAGGCTTTGCTGAAACTTCGCCGCGAACACCCCGCGCTGCGGGGCGGCTGGTTATGGCACTTGGCTTCCGACGAATCCTCTTATACATTTGCCCGCGAGTCGGAGGAAGAGCGTCTTGTGGTCGCCTTCAACAATGCGGATCAGCCACGGGAGCTTCGCATTCCGCTAGACGACACGCCGGCGCAAAGAGCATCCGCCATCGAGCTTCTCTTCGGAGATGCCAAGGCAGAATTGGCGGGGAAGGAAATCCATATCACCATGCCTGGGCAATCGCTCTCGATCTTTTCTCTGAATTAGCGCAGGGCTGGCATTCACGGCATTCAGAACGCGAGGCGAATGCTCCAATTCTTCGCGGCGTCGGGCACGATCAGCGTGACGGCATGAGAGCCGCTGTCATAGCGCCACTCGCGGATCACGTTGTCGCCGATGCGAACTTCTTTGGGTGCGTCTGCCATGCCGAACACTGTAATCTCTGCGCTCTTCCACCATGGTTGAAATGCATTCTTCTCGATGGTGCTCGACACCATAGCGGATCCATTCGAAACCTGGCACGAATAATTGACGCGCAGAACCTCGCCCTTCTGGTACGCAAATGTGTGGCCGTCATCCTGATAGAGAGCGCCGCGGCAATCACTGCCGGGCGCATTGGTTGGAAGATAGACGCGCAATTCTAGCGGGCCGTTCGGTTTTTCGCCGGTGTGTTGAACGAGCGGCTGCATCGGCACAATGGCTCCTGCGCGCACGTATAGCGGCATCTCGTCGAGCCGTGGGTGCAACAAAAACTTCTCCTGGCTCGACAGCCTTACATTTCTCCAGAAGTCATACCACTCGCCCGGAGGCAATGAGATTTCTTCGGCATCCACCATTTCCGTGGTCACCGGCGCCACAAAGAAATCCCGTCCAAAGAGAAAATCCCGGTTGTTTCCGTAAAAATCCGAGGCTTGTGGATATTCGAGAAACACGGGCCGCATCAAGGGAATTCCCGTGCGCGACGCTTCTTCGATTCCTGTATACAGGTACGGCATCAGCTCATAGCGCAGCTCGATGTATTTCCGGCGAATCGCTTCGTGCTCCGGGCCGTGCACCCAGGGCTCCTGGTCCGCGGTGCCTTTGGCGGTGTGGTCACGGTAAATCGGATTCAGAGCTCCGACCTCGAACCAGCGCGTCAAAAGATCCGCTGGCGGTGATCCGGCAAAACCTCCTATGTCATCGCCGACCAGCGGGTAACCCGAAATCCCCATGCTCAAAAGCATTGGCGTGCTCATCTTCAAATGATTCCACGTACTGCTGTTATCGCCGGTCCACGTGGCGGCATACCGCTGGGCGCCGGAGTACGCGGCGCGCGTGAGCACGAAGGGCCGCTCCACCGGCTGCAACTTGCGCAATCCCTCGTAGGTTGCTCGAACGTTCTCCATGCCGTACACATTGTGGATGGCACGATGGTCGAGAGTGGCGCCATCATCGAGGCGGTGAACCGTGTCTAGCGGCATGGTCTTGTCGGCGCGCTCGAACAGCGCCGGTTCATTCATATCATTCCAGAAGCCCCCCGCGCCCATGCCGACGAAGTCTTTGTAGAGCCCGCCCCACCAGTCCCGAACGCGTGCCAGGGTAAAATCAGGAAACACACTTGGGCCCGGCCAAACGACGCCAACATAAACTGACCCATCGGGATTCTTCACGAACACATCATTCTTCATTCCCGAATCGTATGGCGCGTAACCGTGGTTGGGATCTTTCTTGATGTGCAGGTCGGTGATCAAAATCGTGTGCACGCCCTGGGCGCGAAAATCAGCAATCATTTTCTCGAAAGTGGGGAAGTATTCCCGGTTGATTGTGAAAGGAGCATTGCCCTGCTGATAATCGATGTCGAAATAGATGGCGTCCGCGGGTATTTTCTTTTCGCGCAGAGTTTTGACAATCTCCCGCGCGCGCGACTCCGGATAGTACGAATAACGGCTTTGCTGGTAGCCCAGCGTCCAGAGGGGAGGCAGCGGAGAGCGCCCCGTCATGGCGGTGTATTCTTGGATGATTTTTTTCGGTTCGGGCCCAACAAAGAAGTAGTAGTTCAGCTCCCCACTTTCTGCGCCGAAGGAAAAATAATCTTGCGACTCTTTGCCGAAATCAAAAACGCTGCGGTAGGTGTTGTCGAAGAAAACTCCATATGCCGCGCCTTTGCGCAACCCGATGAAGAAGGGGATGGTCTTATACAGCGGGTCGCTGGACTCCTGCCAGCCGAATTCATCCGTATTCCAGTTTGTAAAGGCACGGTTGCGGCGATTCATGGGACCGGTTTTGTCGCCCAACCCGTAATAGCCTTCATCGAGCGGCATTTTCTTCCAGGCGTGAACGCGTTGCCCATTCCAGGCCATTGGCAGACTTGGTTCGTCCGCAAGAAGCACATTGCCAGTAGCATCAGAAAAACTGATCAGCAGGGGTGACCGCTGAACGGCGGCGACCACGCTTCCCGCGGTGATTCGAATTTCCTTCTGGTTTTCTTCGATCTTGAAGGCCGGTGGTTCGGGTGATTCGATCACTGCCCAGGAAGATTCCTTGGCAAAGGTACCGCTCGGGGCAACGCGCACGCGGAGCACGCCATCGCGGAATACGGTTAGGCGTACCTTTGCGACGCCGGCGGTTAGCTCGATGCCGTCTCTCAGTTTTTCGACTCGTTGAACGTTGCCAATATGCTGCCAGCCTTGCGCAAGAGCAATTCCACACCCGAGGCCGGAGACAAGCAGCGCAATTCCTATGCGTCGAGCAGACCCTGTCATGTCCATCCTCCCGGGAAGCGAAAAATGCGAAGAGCGATCAGGTGTGTTTTTGCTTACACAGAAACGATTCGGCACAGACCTGCCGTATCAAGCTGCGAGCCACTGTTCGAAAAACGCAGACGCTTTGGCGCCCTCCATCCGGCGCCTTACGGCGTCCATCACGCGGCAATGGACCAATCCATCGCGCTCATGGAAACCAAGCCAATACGGCAGATGCAGCTCGCAGGGCACTCGAGTGATTTCGAGACGGGCATCACGAATCTTGAAAAAACCTTGTTGGAAAATGACGCGCAAGACCTTGTCGCGCAGGAGTTCCGCTGCACGCTCCTCGGTCAGCGTGGCCTGCAGTCGGTTGCGGCCATCCAATGCCAACAACTCGCGTTCTGCCGGGATTCGCGGAAACTCGAACAAGTCGAGCGATCCATCCACGGCATCGATGGCAAAAAGCCTCGCCGGCGCGCCCGCGTATTTCACGCGGTACAAATAATACGGAACGAAGGCGTCCGCGATTCGCCTCAAAGGGCCGCTGCGCATTCGCCAATAGAGCGCGGAAACTCCTGCGCCGGAAAATGCCCGCAAGGCCTCTTCCTGAGTCACGTTCGGCTTCAGAGCGTGGATGACGCTTGTGCTCATTGAATCAATTCCGCGCTCCTATCGGAAGTAAATCCAAAGTCCAACGACCGTGGCCAGCAACACCAGGCTGAAAACGACGTTGATGGCGCGTTCTGTTGGTGTTTCGTGTGCGGGCTTGCGCACAGGTATGCCGACGGCGACGGTCTCCATTTTGTCGTCCACGGTCGCAAAGGTCAGTCCGGCGAGGCGTTGGCGGTCCGGAGCCGGGGTCATCAAGCTGACCGCGATCAGGACCACCGAACAAACCACAAACATGAAAATCGCGTAGTGCAAGAAGTTCATGTCGATCAGCCAGCGAACTGCTGAAGATTCAAAGCGGCCGCCGGTAGCGCGGTCCGCAATTTCCAGGACGAAGCGTGTGGCTCCAAGTACGAAGCCGGTGAGGAGAGACGAGATAGCGCCGGACCCATTGAGCCGGGGCCACAAGATTCCCAGGATAAAGCAAGCGGAGATTGGCGGGCTAATATAGGCCTGGACGCTTTGCAAGTAGATATACAGTTGGCTGCTGATGTAGTGAATAAATGGCACCCAAAGCAGGCCCAGGAGAACCATGGCACCCGTCGCGACACGGCCGAAATTCACGAGTTGCTTCTCCGAAGCTTGCGGACGAAGCTTCTTGTAAAAATCGAGAGTGACGAGCGTGGAAGCCGAATTGAAAACGGAACTCATTGCGCCCATGACCGCCGCCAGCAAAGCCGCCATAACCAGTCCAACGAGACCGACCGGCAAGAGGTTGAGGACCAGGGTGGGGTACGCGAAATCGGGTTTTTTCACCTGCTCTGGAAACAGCGCAAAGGCAATGATGCCCGGCAGAACGAGCATGAACACGGGCAGGATCTTCAGGAAGCCGGCAAAAATCGTTCCCGCTTTTGCATGACCCTCGTCACGCGCGGAGAGCACGCGCTGCACAATAACCTGGTCGGTACACCAATACCAGATGCCGAGGATGGGCGCGCCGAAAAAGATCCCCGTCCAAGGGAAATTGGGATCCGAGGAAGGCTTCATCATGTGGAAGTAATCGGGTGGCACCATGGTGCGGAGATGTTCCAAGCCACCGACGCGCCCCAGGCCGATGATCGTCAGGGCCACCGCACCGGTGATTAGGATCAGCGTCTGGACAGTGTCCGTGTAGATTACCGCCGCCAATCCGCCCGCCACAGTATAAATGCCGGTGGCGATGACCAGGACCACAGCCGTCTTCCAAAGCGACCAGCCAGCGACCCGCTCAAGGACCACACTCGCGGCATAAAGCTGTACAGATATCTTTGTGAAGATATAAGCGATAATCGAGATCGCGGCCAGATAAACGGCGCACTGCCGATTGAAACGGCGTTCCAGGAACTCCGGCATGGTGAAGACATTGCTACGCAGGTAGAAAGGCACGAACACCCAGCCGAGGATTAGCAGGATGAGGCACGCCAACCACTCAAAATGGCCGACCGCTAGTCCCGACGAGGCGCCGGTGCCAGACAATCCGATAAAGTGCTCCGTGGAAATATTCGATACGAACAAGGATGCGCCGATGAAAAACCATCCAATATCGCGGCCGGCCAGAAAGTAGTCTTCAGAGCTGCGTTCTTTCAGGGAAAAGTACATGCCGATCCCGAAGACGATCGCGAAATACACGCCGATGATCACGAGATCGACGGTTGCGAGCGCTCGGTGAGTTACCGCGACAGAAGATGCAAGCAGCATCCATACCTCCTTGGTGCCGCGGTCGTCGAACTGGCCCCGGCGTACCGCCTCAACGGAACTTCAACCATTGTGCGAACCGGCCGCGCTTGTCCTTGCTAAAGCGGTATTGCTCTCTCCGCCGGCCTCGCCCCTGATGAAAGCGCAGTGAAATTGGCGACTGCGAAGTCTATAACAGGCTTAGTTCAGGCTCAATGCCCGTCTGGTGCGGAGGCCCGGTTTACTCGGCGTGCTAAATTGCCCTGGAATAATTGCTTCGGCGGCCGTATCCATCGGCCGCGGGCCTTCAGACGCAACGTATAATCGTTAGGCTGCAAGCGGGCGATTCTTAAATCTCACTTGCCCGCGAATTCATATGCCGATACTTTCCTTGCAAGACGTCTCGAAGGACTATTTGACGGATGGCCAGCGCGTACACGCGCTCAAGGGCCTTTCCTTGGACGTAGGGCGAGGCGAATTTGTGGCGTTGGTGGGGCGCAGCGGCTGCGGAAAATCCACACTGCTCAATCTGGCCGGAGCCATGGATTTTCCGACGTCAGGCAAAGTGCTTCTGGATGGTGTTTCGACGTCTTCCTTGCAAGACAGCGGCCTGACGCAATTGCGGCGTGAGAGGGTTGGCTTCGTTTTTCAGTCGTTTCAATTGCTGCAAACGCTGACGGTTTTCGAGAACGTCGAACTACCGCTGCTGCTGGCCGGCAAATCCAAACCGCGCGAAGCCGCGCGGGAGCGGCTTGCCTGGGTGGAGCTAGAAGGCCTCGACGATCGCTATCCTCACCAACTTTCCGGCGGCCAGATGCAGCGGGTCGCCATTGCCCGCGCGCTCATACATTCACCGAGTGTCCTGCTAGCCGACGAACCCACAGGCAATCTCGACACTATAACGGGCAACGTGATTCTTGAATTGCTCCGGCGCCTCACGCGGGAGCAAAACACCGCGACTATCATGGCGACCCACAGTGTCGAGGCCGCATCGCTCGCGAACACGCTCGTCCGTTTGCGCGACGGAAAAATCGAAGAGATTACTAGGCGCTGAAATGCCTCTCCTTGTGCTTTTTTATCGATTGATGGTGCGCCCGCTCTTCCGGGAACCTGTGAGGAGCTTTCTGACGATCTTGGCCATCGCCTTGGGGGTCGCAGTGGTCCTGGCCATCGATCTTGCGGGCGGCGCGGCTACGGGCTCGTTCCGTAGTTCGATGGAAACGCTGGCTGGCGACAACGATCTGGAAGTCGTCACATCGGGAGGCGTGCCGGAAAATGTGGTGGGTACGCTGGCCACGTTGCCTTATTCGATTCGAGTGTCACCGCGCATCGAGGACTATGCCGTAATCGCGGATACCAAGAAGTCGCTTCCGCTCATTGGGCTGGATCTTGTCGCGGAGAGCAACGCTTACCTGCAGAGTGAATCGCAAAAGCCTGCCGAGTCCCGCAAGGAGAACACTTCCGAACTTATGTTTGAGCGTCTTGGAGATACGGACAGCATTTGGGTGGGTTCGAGTGCTGGCTATAAAGCGGGCGACCGCCTCAAACTGCTCATCAATGATCAAGTGCAAGATTACACGGTGAGGGGCGTCTACCCCGATTCAAACGGCAACGAATCTGCCATTGTGATGGACCTAGCGGCCGCCCAACATGCGCTGGGCCGTTATGGCCACGTCGATCGCATCCTATTGAAAATGCCGGAGACTCCGAGTTTGGAAGATTGGCAGCAACGTCTGCGTGCCGTCCTTCCTGCTGGCGTGGAAGTTCGTCCACAGGGCACTGGCACAAACGAGAATCGCCGCATGCTGGCAGCCTTTCGCTGGAACTTGCGCCTCTTGAGCTACATTTCTCTCATTGTCGGCGCTTTCCTCATTTACAACACCATCTCCGTTTCTGTTGTTCGCCGCCGCCCGGAGATTGGAATCGTGCGCGCCCTGGGCGCCAGCCGAGGTCTCATTCTCTCCGCATTTGTCGGCGAAGCTGCATGCCTCGGGCTCGTGGGTGCTCTCATCGGGCTGCCCCTCGGTCGCCTCATGGCGACAGGCGCGGTTCGATTGATGTCCGCTACCGTGGAATCCCTTTACGTGAGCAGCCGGCCAGGAGCCATCGAGTTGAATAGTGCATCAGTGCTACTCGCGTTGGCAATCGGCGTTGGAGTCGCGGTTGCATCCGCCTATTCACCTGCGCGCGAAGCTTCCCAGGTCGCGCCTGTCGAGGCGATGGCACGGGGCCGCCGGGAGTATGACGTGCGTGTACACAAAGCCCGCGATCTGCGGCTTGCTCTCGTACTTGGTTTGGCGGCCGTCGCTGCCTCTCGCGCTCCTGCGGTCGCTGGCAAGCCGCTTCTCGGTTATTTTGCGGCGATCCTCCTGGTGGTGGCATCGGCGCTGGCGATGCCCGAATTCGTTGACGCTCTGACATCGGTTTCTTCGAAACTTCTCGGCAAGCTTTTCGGTGTGGAAGCGATGCTTGCCTCCCGGAGCCTCGCGGCTTCCTTGCGCCGAACGTCCGTCCTTGTCGGCGCCCTTTCAACCGCCATCGCGATGATGACCGCGGTCGGCATCATGGTTGGCAGCTTCCGCCAGACAGTCATGATTTGGATGAGCGACCAGTTGCCCGCCGATCTATATCTCCGTCCCGCTGGTTTCGCGGCCGCAGATCGCCATCCAACTATTTCTCGTGGTTTGGCGGAAGAAATTGCGAAACTTTCCGGTGTTGCAGCCGTCGACCGCTTGCGCGCTTACGAGATTCATTTTGAAAACATGCCTGCCACGCTCGCTTCCGCCGACCTGAACGTGCTCCGCGCTTATCACAATTCCGATTTTCTTTCCGGACGCCCTAAGGAACAAGTTCTCGCAGAACTGCGCGATTCGAATGACGTCATCGCCAGCGAGCCGTTCACGTACAAGCACCATGTAAAGGCCGGCGATTCCATAACGCTTTCGTTGGGGGAAACCCAGGCTTCATTCCGCATCGCGGATGTTTATTACGATTACTCCAGCGAGCGGGGCAGCATCTTAATGGACCGCAAAACCATGCTGCGGTATCTGCCCGATCCCGCACCCTCTAATCTTGCCATTTATATTTCTCCGAATGCGCAGCCGGACGCAGTTCGCGCTGAAATAGAGAAAGCCACTGCCGGCCACCGCGTACTAATGTTTTCGAATCGAGACTTGCGCGCCGAAGCAATCCGCATCTTTGACCGCACGTTTGCCATCACCTACGCCCTGGAAGCGGTCGCCGTCATCATTGCGATCATGGGAGTTGCCGGAGCGCTGCTTGCCCTAGTGATTGACCGCCGCCGTGAACTTGGCCTGCTGCGGTTTCTTGGCGCGGCCTCCGGGCAGGTTCGAAAGCTAATTCTGGTCGAGGCGGGTTTGCTTGGACTCTTGGCCAACCTTGCGGGCATTGCCCTCGGCTTTGCTCTATCGCTCATCCTAATCTACGTCATCAACAAGCAGTCGTTTGGCTGGACAATCCGATTTCACTGGCCAGTGGGAATTCTTCTTGGCGCTCTGACAGTCGTGTATGTGGCGACCGTGCTCGCGGGGCTCTACCCGGCGCAGATTGCGGTGCGCCTGAATCCGGTCGAGGCCGTCCATGAAGAGTAGGTTCGCACGCATCGTTGCGATGCTTGTCTTGCTGCAGCCTCTCACGGTGCAATACCGCACGGCCCTACCGGGATACCGCTACGAGTTTCCTCGCGATCATTTCAATCATCCGGACTTTCAGACGGAGTGGTGGTATTACACTGGGAATCTGAAATCGGCGGACGGACGACGCTTTGGATTTGAGCTGACATTCTTCCGCCAAGCCGTCAGCCGGGATCCGGCGAAGGCCGCGACTTGGGACGTGCAGGATCTCTACGTCGCCCATCTCGCTTTGAGCGACCTGGATGGCGGAAAGTTTTATCACGCGGAAAGAACCAATCGATCCGGCCCGGGCATCGCCGCCGCGAACGAATCCCTCGGCCGCATCTGGAACGGCAATTGGCAAATCCAATGGCATGGCAGCGACCAAGAGCTGAAAGCGGTCGATGAACGCTTCCAATTGGACTTGACGCTGCACCCGGAAAAACTTCCTGTCATTCACGGAGAAAACGGCGTTAGCCAAAAGGCAGATGGGCCGGGCCGCGCATCGCACTATATTTCCCTCACGCGCCTCGCCACGGCTGGCGCGATCGATCTCGGTAACGAGAGAAGGGAAGTGAGCGGAAGCGGTTGGATGGATCACGAATTCTTCACGCACCAACTTGAGTCCGAACAGACTGGCTGGGACTGGCTGAGCCTCGAGCTTGATGACCACACCGAGGTGATGCTCTTCCACATTCGCCGCAAGGATGGTTCGATCGATCGGCACTCGGCAGGAACCTACGTCGATGCGCAAGGAAAGACGACGCATTTGCGTTCAAGTGACTTCAAGCTGGAGTCCGTTGGAGAAAAATGGACAAGCCCAAATACTGACGCCGTATATCCCATCCATTGGAGCATCGCGATTCCGAAACTGGACATCGTGCTCGAAGCAAAAACTCCTCTGGCATCCCAGGAGCTGACCGGCAACACAAAGCTGGCCCCAAACTACTGGGAAGGCGCTATCGTACTCACAGGAACGCGAAATACAAGGCCTGTTGGCGGTGCCGGCTATCTCGAAATGACCGGCTACGATCATCCCGTGCAACTCGCGCGGTGAATTGTGGTCTCGGGGCGCAGCTCCAATTCACCAGGATGTCGATGCCGCCCCAGTTCCTGAGAAGTCTGTCCACAACCTCTTGCACGCCCTGTGCTGTACAGATGTCTGCCAGAACAAACAGTGCCCGGCTGCTGGTCCTCAGGTAGAGGTTGAGCGCGCGATGGTCGCGACAGAAGCGCCACCCATCGTCAGCCTGCGGACAATGGCTTCTCCCATGCCTTTGGTCCCGCCTGTCACCAATATCCGTTTGCCCTTTGAATTCGTTTCCATCAACGGCAAACGGGTAGTCTGCAGGCATTATCCAATCTCTAGCGACGCAATCTTGTTACCTTTCAGCCTGAAGACGAACTCAACATTGATCGGGCTACCCGGGAAATTCCCTGTGAGGCGATTGGTGACGATGGTCTTTCCGTCCTTCTGAACAGATTTGAGAGGTTCGACTGTGTGCTGATATTTTTTCTTGGTCTCTGCCTTCCATCGTTTGATTGCGGCCAGACCCTTGATGGTGCGCCCTTCGTCTCGCACGACGGCACGATCGGCAAAGCACCGAGCCACAGCTTCCGTATCATGCCCGTTCTCGGCAGCGATATAGGCCGCGATGGGCTCTGGGAGATCGACAGACATTGGCTTTCTCCTTGTCAGGCACAGCGCAACAGGCGATGATCCCGGCTCTACGTTGTGTCTAGTCGAGTGTAGAAATAGCTGTTCCAAATGACAAGAACCCGCGGACCGCATCCCGGACCGGGGAGCCAATTCTTTTTAAGAGTCGAACGATGCGTTCTGAACTTTTGGATAGGGAGGCACATTTTTGACGAAGAAATTGTGTTGCGGCCCTGCCTGAACCGTTTTCTTCGGATCGTTGGGATTCGGCACGAGCTGATACCATGTGGTCTTCAAGCCGGAAGCGAGATAGCCTTCTTCCTCCACGACTCCACTCTTGTCGTCATCATCCGAAATCTTTCTTGGGACGCTGGAGTAGTCGGCTTCAACTTTATAGTACGCCATGCCCTTCCTAGTAGCACCGCCGGCGCCACTCTCGCCAATCAAATCCTTCAACAGGCTCTCGACAAACTGTTCGTGATTGGAGTTCGCGGTGTAGGTGATTGGTGTCAAATTCTCTTTCGCATTGCCGCCTCCAAGCTTCTGGTTCAGCAAGTGCCCCCGCACATAAAGGCCCGTACCTTGCCGGCGGAGACCGGTAGAGGTGCCTTTCCTTCCGGGCTTGACGATTGACCAAACGTCCCAATCGGTGGAGCCGGGCGAGGCGCCGGGAGGGTGCTTCGAAGTCAGGGGGTTGGCTTCCATCCAGGTAGCGCCAACTTCCTGTCCGTCGTATACGAACAGCGGACCCGGCGCAATCACGGAATCAATCGGTTTTACAAGCGGAAGCTTTTTCATAATCTTTTCGATCAAGTCCGCAATGTCGTCAAACTTCTTGACTTTGTCTTCTTGTTCTTTCTGCTCCTTTTCCGGCAAGGTCCTCCAAGCGTCGTATTTAGTCTTCAGTGTCGCGAGGTCACTTTCCAGGTCCGGAACGCCGGCTCCGTTTTGCCTCGCGTAGGTGATAAAGCCGTTTATCGCCATTTTGTCGCTCTGGACATAGATTTCGTGCGTTTCGCCCGAGCCCTCGGCGCTAACGGTGTGGCTCTCCTCGGCGATGGTAAATTTTTTCTCCGGGAAGATCATTCCGACGACGCTCTTGACGGCGCCGGCGACGGCTTTGATCACCGAAGCGGCCTTCTCGATGAGCCAGTCAATGCCCTCATCCACTTTTTCACGAATGGTGGTGAGCGCTTCCTTGATGCGTGTGCCAACGTCGCCGAGGCCAATCAGGTTCGCGAGGAAACCAATGACGACGGGCATGCCCTTGTCCATGGCGTCCTCGATTAGTTCTGCTGCGGGAGCGATTACTCCGGCGGCGATGCCGAGAATGCTGTCGAGCATGGTGTTCAACATCACGAGGATGCGGCGCATGTATTGCACAACCGTTTTGATCGTGCGATAGAGGTCAATGATGAACATCACGACCTCACTGATGCCGGTGGGGTCGGCGGTCGTGAGGAGCTGCAACATCACGCCCTCGATGACCTCCTTCATGAGCCAATCGACGACGGCCTGAATCAGCATGTCTCGGAGGTTGGCGATCTTTTCTTTGATTTTTTCCCACAACTCGGCCCACTTACCTTGCACAATCAGGCTGATCCATTCCCAGGCGCCCGTGGCAATGCTGATCGCCCGCCGCAAGCCCGCGGCGACGGCCGGGTACTTCAAGGCCACGCGATCAATCACGTGATTCACGGAGATTCCGAGGATACTGGCGACAAACCCGAAGATTTCGCTCGGGCTGGTCCAGCTCTGCGGCCAGTAGAGATTGGCGCCCTCGAGGGAAGCCGTTAGCCAGCCAACGATGCCGTTGGCCAGGTGCTTCAAGATGTTTTTGAAGAAACTCTTAAGAGCTAACATCATCGTGCGGAAAAGATTTTTCAGGAATTCGACGGGTTTTTCCTTGATGACGTCCCACGCCTGCACGAGCTTCCCGAGAACGGCTTCTAGGAGTTCGAGCGGGACGTCCAGGACGCGAAGGAGCAACTTGAACGCGCGCTTCATGGCGCCGGTCAGGTCGAAGTCGACAAAGATTTGCTTGATAATGGCCCCGACTTCGGCCTTGGTCTTCGCCCATGCTTCGGGTGTTCCGGCGATCGTGCGGAAAATGGGGATGCGCCCCAGGATTTGCATGCCCAGAAAATCTATGAACGGGTCGCGAATGCAGGCTGGAATCAAGTTCCAAATCTTGCTCATCAACAGGTATGTGATCTTGAAGATGTCCTTCACAACCTGTGCCACATGCTCGAGAAAATCGAGAACGCGGTTTAAGAACCCCGCCAATCCACCCACAACACGCTCAATCCAGGAAACGAATTCGAGCACGGCCTGCTCGCCCCATTTCACAAAGTCATCCAGGCGGTCAGCGACCCAGTCAAGCATGCCAGCGAGAAAGCTGAAGATCGTCTGGGCGGCGGCGCCGGCCGCGTTGCGAACCACATCGCGTGCGCGGCGCAAGGCGCCAACCATGCCCCGGGCTGCGCCGGCCAGCAGCCCCGCGAAGCCGCGAATGACAGAAATAAGCTTGGGCAAGACAACGGTCTGCAGAATCTGCCGCGCGGAGACGACGCCTGTGCGTGTGCCGAAATATCTCTTGATCGCGCGCACGCCTTCGATGACTCCACCAATTGCGAGCCCGATGGCGATCACCGGGCCCGCCGGACTGAGCATCAACAGGATTCCTCCCAGGACCATCAGCGGCTTCTTGATCGGTTCGGCTTTTTCCTTAATCCAATTCCACGCTTTTTCGACCTTTCCCTCGACCCATTGCAGCAGTCCGTTTTGACCCTCTTCGCCCTCGCCGATACCGAGCTTGTTCTTGATCCAACGCCACGCGCGGCCGAGCCACTTCCGGATCCATTCCGTCTTGCTCCAGATCCAGTCGGCGATGTCCGTGATCACCTGCCAGACCTTGCCGGCAAATCGTTTCAGGGCTCCCCAGATGGGAGCACCGAACCTCTCCCAGAGGCCGGTGAAGAAGTCTCCGATTTTCTTGCCGATATCCCGGATGCGCTCGAAGATGGGCGAGACGATTCCCCCGACCACCTTCTCCACATAATCCACGGCCTCATGCAGCACGCTGCAGTCGCCTTTGGCGATGCTGGCGGCCGCCTTCTTGATCCAATCCACGAGCTGTTGCACATGCTTCCAAATGGAGCTGACCGCTCCCTGTACTGCACGGACCGGCTTAAGAACAAAATCCACGACTGCTTCGAAGGCCTCTGAAACGCGGTCTTCAATCCAGCCTGTAATTCCGCGGTCCAGGATGGGCTTTATCCATGGAAACCGGTTGACGACCCGGTTGTACCAGAAGCCGTGACTCTCCTCATCGGGCTGTGGCCCGCGATGCGTCGCCTGCTGACGCACGGCAATCGGGCCGCCTTCGAGCGCGGCCACGGCATTTGTGCGAGCTTCTTCCTCAAACGCATCGTCCACGGAACCGACCCGATCGTCCGACCGCCCTTCTGCACGCGACTGTTGAATGGTGTGAGTTAGCTCATGAGCGAGCAGGTTTCGCCCTTCGGACGTGTTTGGCGCATATTCGCCCGAGGAAAAATAAATATTGTTTCCCACAGTGGCCGCGCGGGCTAGCGGCGCGAAGTTTTCGACTTTTGCTTTCGAATCGGGAAAAATGCGGACATTGGAAAAGTCGCGTTGAAAGCGCGCCTCAAAGGTCTGGCGCGCAGCGGAATCTAGGGGTTGTCCGCCGGCCGCAGCCGGTTGCATTGGCGCGGGGGCAGGCCGCGCAAAAGCGGGGAGAGCTGGCGCTGTGGATTTTGCCGCGTGCGCGGGAGCTTCGACTTTCGGCGTGGCAACTTTGGGCGCCGGAGCGTGCGTCGCCGGTTTTGCGGCGGGCTTTGAAGCGAGAGTCGCGGCCGTCGCCATCGCGAGTTCAGCCGCCTGCAACCAACGGCTGCCGGAGTTCACTGGGGATCTGGCGATTCAGCTTGCGATATTCGCCGGAGAGGCCGGTCAACAAATGTGAATAGTGGATCGTGCCGCCGTCGGGCGATGCGGAGATCGCACTGCTTAGAACGGCATTGCGAATCTGGCCGCCCGAGAGATCGGCAAAGGCCGCCACAAGGTTCAGTTGCTCGGGAGTCAAGTCATGAGCGGCGCCGAGGTGGGCTTGCCAGAGCGCGCGGCGATGTTCGGGGCCTGGGAGGCTAAATTCGAGAATCACGTCGAAACGACGGGAAAACGCGGCGTCGAAGCGGCTCCTGTTATTACTCGTGAGGAGGGTTATGCCGTCATAGTTTTCCAGGCGCTGCAAGAGATAATTTGTTTGCGCGTTGGCAAAGCGGTCGTTTGCATCCTGAACGTCGGTACGCTTGCCGAAAAGCGAATCAGCGACCACCGACAGCAGCAGAACTTCATTCTGTTCGGCCTTTGTGAGCAGCTTGCTGAGATTTTTTTCCGTTTCGCCAATGTATTTTGAAGTGATCGCCGAGAGATCCACGCGGAAGAGCGGCATTCCGAGCTTGCTTGCGAGCCAGCCGGCCGCAAGAGTCTTGCCAGTGCCGGAAGGGCCGACGAAGAGGGCGCGCACCGCGGGACGATAGCGGACGCGAAACGACGGACCAAGCGAGTCCGAGAATTGATCACGCAACCGGCAGCGCACGACAAGCGCCTCGAGCTCTTCCCGCAATTGCGCCGTCGTCACAAGCGCGTCGTCGGTGACTTCGCTCGTTTCCAACTCAGCCAAGGCCCCCAGCCCGCACGCTTCTCCGCGGCGGGCAGCGCCAAGGACGTCCGCGCAGGTCAGTTCGCTCAGTGGCCTTTCACCAAGCATTTCCTTTGCTTTGGAGCTGATCACGGCAATGCGCCCGGCGGTGTGCCGGTGTTCGGCAGCGAGCCGGCGCGCCAGATCGGCATTTCCGATTGCCTTGCTCCAAAGCAACTCACGCTCCTGGGCGTTGGGGATTTCGAGACGCCATTCGATGATTTCGCGCGTGTCGCATTCAAATTCTCCATCGGGCCCGGTTAAAAGAATGAGCGGGCCGGGAAAGCTCGGGATAACCGGGACGCCTTTGCGTTCCCCTGGGCCAAGCCACTGATTGAAGACAGGGACTAAACCGTTCAGGAACATCCACGGTGCCATGCCTGCTAATTGGTCCGATTGAATGAAGACCCCGCGCATGCCAGCACTTCGGCACACGACTTCCGCAGCCGAGCGGGCTTCCGGCGAATCTCCGCTGCGAATCGCCAGGACAGGACCAATCGTGGCAACGCCACGAAGTCGCTCTCCGAGTTCCGAAGCGCGCTCCTGGGCGGACTTGGACAAGGAGACATCCGGGCGTCCACCGTCAATCCATGAAGTTCCCGGCCATGGGCCTTCCATTCCCTGAAGGGCTAGACAAATGGGAAGAGGAACACGGACCTGGCGCTCCGGCAGTGGGAGATCATCGCCCGATAGCTGCAACAGTCCGCAGCGGACGGCGGCGCCCTGTCCCAAGACTTGCACAACGCCGATTCCAAGATCTTCGCCAAAGGCGCGAGCCAGCAATCCGACCGTGGGACGCGTGGTGGCAAGAGGCTGCTGCAGGTGAGCGAGAAGGTTGCCCACGGTGAGGTCTTCTTCCGCAGCCGCGGCGAGCCTCAGCGCGAGCGTTTCGATCAGCGTCAAACCGAAGTAATGGGCCGCGGAAAGAAGGGGACGGTCCGTTTCGCCGGGACCTTCAAGGTACTCACGAAAAGGCGGCAGCAGATCTTCGCGAATGTCCAAGTGCGGAGAAACGATCGAGCGGAAATTGTCGAGGGCCGAATCGTCCAGGACGCGGCGAGACTCGGCAAGGCGCAAAAGGCCGGCAAGAGCGAACGTGTAGGTTTCGAGCTTGGAATTCGCGGCCGTTTGCAGTTGAGCCTTCATACACGTGTCCCCGGCGCGCTCTGTGTGTAATGGAAGCGAACGACCCGCCCGAACCATGGAAGCCAGCCGGGATCGAGATCCAAACCAGCGCGACGGATTCGAATATCCACCGAGCTGAGTGGGAGAACGACGTCCAGGTCCGCCGAGGAAGCAGACAAGGTGGCCGTTCGCAGAATGATCTCCGGCACCGGGATTCCGCACTCCCGGCGGCAGTAGCGGCGCACGCCCAACGCCCAGACTCGCATCAGAAATTCTTTGCCGACGGTCTCACCCGTCGCCAGCTTCAGGTTGCGAGGCCGGTACGCCTGTTGCATCGCATATGTCTTCGGCTCTTCCAACCTGACCTCACCTGCGATTCGGCGCTGGCACCCGAACCGCAATTCCTTCAACCAGAGCAGCGCGGGATCCGAGTCAGGGACGCCCGAGAGATTCGCCAGGTGGGCGAGCAAAGCGGGAACGAATCCGGGATGAATCTCGGCCAAACCAGACTCGAGCGCGCTCACGATTCCGAGGCGTTCTGCAACGACAAGCAGGAAAAACAACCCGCCGGCCTCGGTCGGCTCCGCGTGGACAACGCGTCGGGGCGCGAAGCTCTCGCGCATTTCCTCTGTGCGGCTTGCGCGAAGCGAGAGGCCCGATGAAGTTGGCTGGGATGGTGACGAGCCGGCGCTTGGCGTGCTCGAAAACGTCTCCAGGGTTTCATCGAAGCGCATGGGGTGTGAGTCGGGGAGATTCGCGGTTGTCTTTGACGTGTCGGAACGCGCGCCAGGAATGGTTTCAGAGATCCAGAGGGAGTCGGAAGCAAGGTAGTTCAAAGAGGAGTGCGCTTTGGCGATCAGATTCCTCGCTTGTATCTCGATGGGCGCGTCGTGAATCAACGCGAGAACCGCGAGCCAAATTGTTCGCATATCGTTCACACCAAATCTGTGCACGGCGCGCAAGACCGCCTTCCCGGTGGCTCGGCTTAAGCGCATGGGTCGCGCTGTGATTTCCGCGCCAGTCTGCTCTCCGAGTTCGCGGAGCCAAAGACGAGCGTGCTCTTGGGGGACGATTTCCAGCAGGCTCTCCGTGTCTTCGTCGGACATCTCGGCGAAGATGGCGTGTGACACCGCGTGCCAGGAAGATGGAAGAAGACGCAATCTTTCGATCAGAGAAACAGCTTGCTCGGATCGAGTGGATACGTTGGGTGTTGCTGCAACCATGGACCAGAACCATTCGTTCGTGTACTCGAAGCGGGCGATTTTGCGTAAGAGTTGCTCGAAGGCTTCCTGCTGGCTTTCAAAGAAAACGGCTTCCGCTGAAGACGCCCGCGGATCAGCGCCGTGAACTGCGCGCCGCGCGAGTTCTCCCAAGGCCGCTTGGACGCGGTCAAGCCAAACGTTGTGGCCGGCGTTCGCTGCCATCTGGTGGAGGCGAAACCGGCGAAAGTAGTAGGTTCGTCCCTGGTCTTCGCCGGGTAGCGAAGTCAGGCGTAACGCTTCCTCCAGAAGAACTGTGGCACGCTGCCGGGAGACTCCTGCGTCCAGGTAAAGGCGGCTGCGTCGAACGACGCGATCCGAGCGGTTCAGTTGTGGGAAAGCCGTCCAATTCTGCATTGCATCCTTACTTTGCAAACGCGCGCAGTGCCGCGGCCTGCGGAGCTTGCGCCGAAAAATGAACCATGTCCTTGGCTTCAATGAAATCGTTTGCCTTGTACACGGCGGTCACGGTGGCGCGAACGTTGGAGCTGTCGAGGTCGCTCACGATAGCCGCCGCCGCAAGCTCGCCGGCGCGGAAAATCTGGACGTTCATTCCATGGGCGATGCGCCCGGAAGGAAGCGTGAGGGGAATGATGTAGCCGATCGCAGGCTTGAAGCGCTGCACGACTTCGCCGACGATAATTTCGTTTGTCGGAGCGTGGCTTGCCAGCAAAATACAGACGCGCACGACGTCGCTCATGAAGGCCGTGGCGGCGGGGTTCAGCTGATCGATCTGCTGGAAAAGCCAATCGACGAGCAGCTGCATTTGCTGGCGGTCGACGTAGTCCTGCGTGTTCCACTTGGGAAGGACGTAAAGGTTTCGCAGGGGAACCGTAGCGCCGGGTCCGCGGAGGTATTCGGCCCATTCGAGGCGGTCAACGGGGAGGGTCAACCCGACGCGCACGTAGAGACATGTCGCTACGCTGGAAATCTGCTGGATCAACCGAGACGTTGCGCTCGCAATCTCGGCGTGCACACCCTCGGCAGCTAGCAAATCGGCGATCGCAGCGAAGTTGCTGAGGATTTCGACCTGCGAATTCCAGCTCTGCGCACCGAACTGCGAGAGACTGGAAGAAGCGCGCTGTTCCTGGAAACCGCGAAAAACTTGCTGGTGCGACGAGTAGATGCCGGAAATGACGGGAGCATAAACGCCGGACTGGGTGGCCGCCGAAGAAGCGCGAAGCGGCAGCTGGACTTGCACAGAAGCTCTCACTTGCGCGCTCATGGCGAGTTCGTGCAACAGATTCGGACGCTCGAGCTTCGGGAGCAGGACGTTCACGGAGGGCAGCAATGCCAAGGGTGCCTCGCGCAATAGGGAAACCATCTCACGCAGTTCGGGAGGGATCGCTACTGATTGCTGCAAACAGGCGGGAACTGGACTGACCACGTTCCCAGGAACGAGTTGGCGGCTGGGCGCGTCCGCTTCAACCCGCATCGTTCGGGCCCGCGTGTAGGCGATCAGCGGCACATACTGCCGCAGGACCGACGTTCTCCGATTGTTGACGTCGTCGACGCGCTTCGTTTCGTCCGCAAGCAGCGCCGCAATCAAGTTCAGATTTTGCCTCGCCTCCGTGAGGTCATTTTCCAGGCGCGCTAGCAAAGCCCGCGCCTGATCCAGATCTGCCCTGATGGCGGAGATCGAAGATGCGCAGAGCGTAACGAAATCGCGGTAGAGCTGAATGCGCGATTCGAGCACGCGCAGGAGTTGCGAGTGTTGCTCCAGCACGCGAACGCCAACCGAAAACACATGAGCCTCATCCGCGTCCGAAGCAATGCGCGGCGCCTGAATCTTCGCCCAAATGGCGGGTGAGGCCGCGGCGTCTCGGAGTTCCGCAATCGTGTGAGTTTCCGTCGCGATAGGCGGTATCGAGGACGTCGCGGCAGGCGGCGTTCCCGCTGCGGGCGGGGGTGGAGGTGGAGCGTCCACCAGGAACTGCAGGTCATCCATCGGGATTTCGAGAGTAAGAAGGAGTTGCAGGAAGGCAATGCGGTTGGCGACCGAGTAGAACATCCCTTCCTGAGCAGGCGATTGCTTCAGGCGCTCGGCGATCGTCAGCGTTCGCAGGTTCAATTGAGCTCCCACGATCGGAGACTGCGCCTGAATATCGGTGGTGGTCGGAGCCGTAGGCGTCGGCGTCAAGTCGGGGACGGCCGCCCTCTGAAACGGTGTGAGGTCTCTTACGACACCAACCGAGATATCAGCTTTGGCGCCTAAACCTCCAGTGTCCTGAAACGTCGGTCGAAAGGCGGTTACGCCGGAAGTAATGGTAGCCCTCTCGGCCGCCCCTGTCCTAACGGTCAAAGCGGGGGGCGCTGGGGTTGAGACGCGGAGAACGGGAGTCGGAGAAATGGTTGTGATGAAGGTGGACCGCTCGGCCAGGAGGCCGGTGCGAGAAACGGAGGGGGTCGTTGCGGTCACACCCGTCGGGGGAGTTGGCGTTGGAGTTGGAGGCGCGGGTGTGGGCGCTGCGCCGGAGGGTGCCGAGGGAGTTGAAGGCTGCGTCGTAACGGAATTCAGGTAAGTCCGGAGATTCGCGGCCGTAGCTGCTGCTGTTTCGCCGGTGGCCAGATTGGCGAGGATGGTCGAAGTCGCGAGCCGTGTCGCGTCTGTCGCTCCTAAAACATTCTGGCGGAAGCGGTAAATGTCCGTTTGGGAAGTCAGGAACGCAAGGTCGAGCAGATCGTCCGCCCTGGAGATCTTGGCGTTGATTCGATCAATAAAATGTTGGAGACCATTGGCGGTCAAATCCTTGAAGTCGTCGTCGGAAATGAGAGCGAGTTTCTGGTTGTTCGGCAACGGAACGGTGTAGGGAGCCGCGGCGGCAACATCATGAAGATGCTGATTGTCGGTCGAGACGAGAACATTGTTTTTCGTTGCGGTTCCGAAGGACTCGTTGGGCGACGGTTGAAACAACAGCACGCCGTCGCGTGCAGCCTTTTCCGCGGCAGACAAATCGGCGTCCGGATCGATGGCCGTCTGACCTAGGGCATTCAGCAGTACGTTGGACTTCAGCTGAATGTCCTTTCGATGCTGGAGGGCGATCGTGCGCTGCTGTGTCGCCTTGGCGAATTCCTGCTGGAATTCGGGCGCAACGGTTTCCGTAACGAATATGTTCGGGTCGTACAGGTCATCCGAAAGGGGTACGAGAACCTCGATGGGCTCGGGCTGCGTCACGTCCAGCGGACCGTCTGTCATTCCGGTGCGCAACGCGGTTTCGAGTTCTTCCGAGTGAATCGGAGCAGCACGGATAATCCAGTTCGCCGGGAACCACAGATTCTTACGGTTGACGAGATCGAGAGCAACGGCCGGAAGGATTCCCACAGGCGGTAGCGTGACAAAGCCAGCGGCGAGATTCGGCGAAATTTTAGACTCGCTGATCTGCTCCGCCAATTGCGCAATGCGGGCCTCGGCCAGCGCCGGTTGGACAAGTTTTGGAGACGTTCCTGATACATCCATCGCCGGCAGGACGTAGCGGCGGCGGCGGAGTCCACCGGAACGGACCACCGACGAACGATCCAGAAACAGAGGTTTCCAACCGTCATCGAAACCAACCAGGGCGAGAGGGACACCGGCAAGTTGCCACGGAAAGGTGTCGTCGGGACCAAGGGAAAGTTCTGCATTGAAGACCGTGTACGCGCATCGGTTACGAAACGTCGCGGCTGGAGAAGTAGCCGGAAGCTGCAGCGCCGCGGTCAAGCTCGGCCACGCAACCAGGACAAGCCGGGCTCCGTCCGCAGTCTGCCAGTCTTCGAATGCGAATAACTCGGGATCCTGGTCGCAAGAAGTCCCCAATTGTCCGGTGACCTCGATAGGGCCGGTTCCGGAATCCACTTGAGCGCCGTTCACGTCGGCGCTAATTGGCTGCAGCACGAAAACGCCCGCGTGGTTCTTATTGGCCGGGTCGGCGCGGAACTTATCGAAGGTTGTTGGCAGGGCGCCAGATTCAAGGTTGAGAACTGTCAGCGCGCTGAGTTTCGTCTGAAGGGGCTGCAGCAGGGTAAGGTCTTCCCCGGTGGCCAGGAGTCCGTAGCCGGGCGCGACCTGCAACACAGGGTCGGCTGCCGTGGGATCCATCGAAATCTCGAGACCCAGAACGGTTCCCGGAGTAACGGCTTGCCCCAGCAACGCGAGCCTGCCCGACCTGTATTCCTGCTCACCTCTGAGCGCGGTATCACTCAGCGCGCGACCCGTAAACAGCGACAAGCGCCTGCGCCATCCGGGATCAGTCTGTTGCAGAAGTTCCGGCTCGATCCCGAGAAGGTCTTCGCCGGGGAGCGGTTTCTGAATTGGTGTGACGCTCATACAAGCACCTCAATCGTCATGGATTAGGCGGCCGCGGCGGAATCGGCGTTGGTGTTGGCAGAGGCGTAGGGGTCGGTGTGGGAGTTGGCGGAACCGGCGCAGGAAGCGCGGTAGCGAAGTCCGCAAATGTAGGCATGCTCTTGCGCCGCGTATAAAACCCAAACACGTCCTGCCCAATCGCCTGCTTCCAGGCGTTGTTCACGGTTGGCGTTGGCAGTGTGATCGACACCGTGCCTTTGTAAAGTCGCAGCAACTCGATAGGTTGCCGGAACCCAATGACCTGCGGCAGAATCGGGCGGAGCGGAACGTCCGGCAAACTCGCCTTCAGCGCGGCAAAGCCATTGCGTGGCACGGGAATCAGCGCGAATACGGCTATGTTCTTGTAGTCGTCCGCCGAGAGTGTCAAATCAATCGGCGGCAGCGACATGCTCTCTTCGATCAGGGACGGCAGCTCGTCCTGCGGGATTACGCTCAGGCGCACGTCGAGCTGTTGCGGGAAAAAAACCTGGGAGAAATCATCAACGCTGATGCTGCCGAGTGGAAACCGGCCTGCCGGGGGTAGGGCCTGAAAGTAGTCACTGGCGGAGAATCGAGAAGGATTGGGCAAGTTCGCGAGTTGACGCGTGGAAAGAATTTCCTGCAATTGGGCGTCGTACTGAAGCAGAAAAGCCTGCTGCGTTGCGGGATCGGTCAGCCCAAGGCGGACTCCGCTGAATTCCGGTCCCGAGTCACGCCGCACGAGGTAAGGATCAAGCCAATCGATCGTTCCACGTTGCACGCTCAGCAACGCGATCGGTAGGACTGCGTCCGAGAGCTGTCCCGGGCGCCCCATCAGGAAAATCTGCCTCGCCACGGCGGCGCGCCGATGCGCCGGATCGAAGTTTGTCATGGGATCCGGATAGGGGACCAGCGTCACGGCGGTCGCTTCGACGATATCGCCATCGTGCGTGGTCCGCGAACCTTGCAGGCTGGTCGGATAGGAAGCAATCGGATTGGCAGTGAACTCGACGGGTCGCAGCGCGACGACGTAGAGTCCCGTTCTCGTGCGTGCGGGTGGGCGCGGAATTCTGGACAATCCAAATTGCAGATCGAGCTTTTGCTCTTCCGGGAGGTCCGAGAGCCGGAGCGTGAGGTCTTGCGGAATCATCACGAGCTCGCCCGCTGGAGTAATACCCTGTCCGGCTCGGATGATAATGGTCTCGGCATCCTTCGGCTTGCCAGCAGCAGTTGGACGATCCACCCACAGTCCGTGAATGACGCCAAATCCCGCGGCGCGTCCAAGATCGGCCTGACGCTGAAGAAAATAGTTTTGTTCGCGAGCCAGGTCTCGCGCAGCCATAAAGCGCCCATCAAACCAGAACGGTCGCGTGCGGCGCGCATCCAGAACAACGGAACCGCTGTTCTGGAATGTGGCGAGGTCAGCCACGGAAAGCTTTACTCGAGTTTCGCCTTGCGTGAAGTTAGCCACGGGAACCTCCTAAGCCTCAGCACCAGAGCCAAGGCCAGTCCAGCGCGCCAATAGCGCCACGGGATACAGGAACAACCGGGAAACATTGTTGATCGTGATTTTGGTCAGGTCGGCGGCCGGCCGCTGACCCGCGCCGGGCTGTGTCGCCGCGATTTGCAGGCGGGCCAGAAAGACTGACGTTGCGTCGAACTGCGGTGGATATTCCGTGGGCGCGGCGGCTGGCCCGGCGGTTGCATCCAGAATCGCTTGCCTGAGTTCGGCCGGCGTAGGATGTACTGGATTCGTTCCCGGCGTGGTTACGACACCCGTGGCGAGCCAGGGATCCGTCGGGGTTTTTGGCGAGGCATCGGTGCGCAATACGAGCTGCATAGCGAAGGAATCGAGCCAGCGATTGGGAGAAAAAGCGTCGGTCGCGTCGTAGTCGTCCTGCGTTGCGAAGCATGGCGTCTTTCCGCGCATGCACGCGACGAACGACGCGAATACATCGCACAGAATAAAAGTTCCCTTGAACGCAAGAATCAGGTCCGACTCGGTCTGCTGGTCCAGCCAGGGCTTCACGCGTATGCAAACGGTTCGCGGAACTTCGATGATGCGGCCGATGCGATCCAGCGCGACACCGGGCGTGACTTGAAGCTCAAGCTTGGTCAGATCCGCATTGCCGTCAGTCTGCACTTTCAGACCGGAAACTGTGCCTGTCCCGTGCAACTGAAGCAGCGCGCGAGCGAGCCGTCCACGGTGATAGTTCTGGTCGGCTTCAAAGTCCTCGATGCCCAGCATGCGCCCGGTCGAATAATAGACGCGCGACGGCGCCGGCGAGGGGGTCGCGTTGAGAGCGTCTTTTACATTGGCCATGTTCCCTCTCAATCTCTCTTCATGGGTGATCTGGCGCCGGCGTCGGCGGAGCCACCTGTATACTGAATGAGACCGGTTGGCTCACAACGCCGAGATCATCGACGACAACGAGCTCGAAAACGTACGTGCCGAGCTCCGTCATTCCTGCGACGTCCAACTGCGGTGACGTTGTCACGATCGGCTTCCCTGGTTCCAACGGCACGGGCCTGCCGGCCGGTGCGGGTGTCACTTTGCTTTCAACCAGAATGGGGTCCGTGGCTTCCGGCGTCCCGAACGGAGCTGTAATCGTGGGGTCTTCCGGTCCGGCTCCCTTAGCGCCGGCCTTTGAACTTCCCGCTTTGCGTTTGCGATTAACCATTGGGAGTCACCGGCTTGCTTACGAGTTCCCAACGGTAGGTCTTAATATGTCCCGCTGGTGTTGAGTCGCCGCCCGTTAGTGTGATCGTCTGGCCCGCGGAGACAGTCTTCGGGCCGCTCACGACAGCTACGGGAGCCGCTTGCACAGCAACGTCAACGAAGGCAGTTTGGCTGGCGTTGCCGAGGTCATCGATGACGGTGAGGGCGAAACGCAGGGTCTGTCCGCCGACCGGCGATGGTCTCACTGTTACGCGCCCGGCCGAATCGCGCGTGTCTTGTTGTGCAGCCGCCTGACTCAATGCAATGTCCGACATTCCGAAATCCTCCGTCGCCGAAGTTCACCTATTTCGGTGGTACCAGGTTCCAGCGCCACGTCGAAATGCTTCTCCCCAGCGGAGCGCTCGAAGCGCTGCCGTCCAGCGGAATCGCTTGCCCCGGCGGAATCCCCCCTGGGGCTTTCAAGCGGGCAATTAGTTTTGCAAAAGCGGCATCCGCGTCGTTTTCCATTCGGGGATCGAGGCTCGGCAGATGCATCACGAGGTCATACCGCCCAATCTGGCTCTGGCCCACGCGGACGCTTTGCCGCGGCGGCTCCGGAGCGAGATAACTGTTCACTCCGACCAACGACGCCAGTCCAACCATGAAAGGCTGCGTCGCGCGGCGAACCGTAGCCGCGACATGCGCAGGCTTTTCGCTTTCAATGATTCGCTGAACCAGATTGCTGTCGATGGCCTCGACATTGTCGTGAATGAACACCGTCATGCGATACGCCAGACGGTCAAAGAATTGTTCGACTGATTGCTCTTCACTTGCCGTGAGGAGGTCATTCGCAAAGAGCGACAGGAATTCCTTGCGGTGCGGATCCCCAAGGAAAAAGGTGTCGCCGACGAACGAGTTGCTGCTCGCGGAATAGCCCGGCAACAGTGGGTCGTCTTGGATGGCGAGGTTGGCTCCAAGAATCGTCGCGAACGTGTGACGCAACCGGAAATCCTCGACTAGGATCACGGCGCCCCGGTCGCAGAGACCGTTTGTCGCGACGTTCATGGCCCTTCGAATCCCGGCGATCGTGCCGCGCTCCCGGCAGAGATTTGAAGTCTCCATGAGGTGCACGCGCCTTCGGTCCGGCGGATAGCTGTCGGGCGGGACGCCGATCCAGCCGCCGAGCCAATCCAGCGAGTCGTCCGGCGCGGATTCCGGCCGCGTCACCAAGTAGGCGTTTGCGACTCGGTCTTCGATTTGAGTGAGCTGGGATTCGAAAATGTCCACGAAGCGCTCAAAAAAATCGCGGCGGGTACTGTCGCTGTTCGCATCAGCCTCTGGACCGAATGTATTTTCTTTGTATATTTCCGGCAGGTAGTGTTCCACGTAGGAAAACCGCGAGGCATAAACGCGCAGCGCGGCAATCTCCGGTGTGTTTCTCCGGTCACCGTTGAGCTGCACGGAAACACCAAGAAAGCGGCCGCGCAAATTGCGGACTGCTTTTCCGGTCCGCTGCACGAGCGCCATGAACAGTCCCTGGCGGTCCTGAGCGGGCTCCTCGCCCAGCATTGGTTTTGCGAACGGAACCTCCGACGCTATGCTCTTCCAGACTAGGCACGGAGTTTGAGCGGGCAAGCGGGCGGCGGTGGCCGGATCCACGCTGCCCAGAACATGAGGGAACCACTCTGCCGCGGGGCCGGTCAGATCGGCGGGCTTGTTCGCGGCCGCCAGCCACACGATCACAACGCATCGTGGCGGAATAACGGCTTCCACAAACACTCGATGCCACGCGGTCTGCGTCGAGCCGCTATCAATCGTTCTCACTTTCGCCGGATCCGTCGTGCCGGAACCAGCAAACGAGTTCAAAGAGAGCGGCAGTAGGGGCTGCATCTCCGAGCCAACGGCATAGTAACGAGTGCTCTCGAACCCGTGCACAAAAGGACCGACGTTCCAGTCGGCGAGAATGTACGTGTCTCCGGCGGCCGAAACTTTCTGGCTGGCGGACCCGGCGGCAGCTCTACCGCTTAGCGCATCGGTCAAATCGAAGACCAGTGCTTCGTTGAGACCCGTGCCCAGCACCGCAAGCTTTCCTTCGCCGAGCCACGCGATCGAGTCTGGAAAACGGAGGTCCGCGAGTTGCACCGGCGCGCTCAGTAGGCCGTCTTCGTCCCAAATGCGAACATAGGACGCCGTGTTCGTCGCGGCGTTGGCATTCCATGAGAGCACCACAAATTGATTGGCGTCTCCGCGGCACAGTCCTATGTACGCTTCCATTGAAGGCAACGGGACGCGCGACACGATTCTCGGGGGCATCGCGTTCGGGTCGCACGACGTCAAGATGCCCGGATTCGGCGTCTCCACCGGACCTGTCTGAAGCGGCAGTCCAAGCACTCGTCCCAACTGATGATTCTCGCGGTCCAGCGCAACGACACCACCGCCCGGATGCGCCGCCAGACGCCAAAACTTGAACTTTCCTTCGGGCGGTTTGAAATCCGCGTCGCTGAGTGTGAAATCCGGCCAGCGCTTCCGCTGGTCCACGAGGATCAACGTTCCATCCACCGCTACGTACAAAACCCCGTCGTAACCCATTGCCACGTCCGTCACATCCTTCAAGGGAGGCGGCGCAAAGATAGGGATCTCTCCCTGCCCGCTGCCTCCGGCCACGACGTGCCCAACCGATGAGTCCCATCGCGCATAGTTGCCGAAAGTGTCCCGCGTCATCGGGGAAGTCCCGACCACTCGACTGGCAATGGCGAAATCCTCCGCGATCGGACCGCCACTTCGTACGCTCCGGAGTTGAAGCCTTTTCGTCTTCTTGCAGTAATACAAATTTCCAGAGTCGCCGGGCGGAAGCCAGTCGTTTCGCTCGCTAAGCATCCAGAAACGCAGTCCGTTAGCATCCATAAGTCCCGCTTCAGCAGACCTTCGGCACAACTGGAACCGCGACACTGTCATCTGTCGGCGCTTGCGGCTCCAAAGTTATCGCTGCCGCAACGCCCGATCCGTCAGGTCCTGCTATTACGCCCACTTGCAGCAACTCCGGCAGTTGCCAAGCCTTAAGCGTTAACTCAGGCTTGCCGCCGGGAATGGCGTCAATCTGTTGGTAGCCGGTACTCGTTGGAGTGAACAGATTCAGTCCGTTTACTTCGATCACGCCTCGAACCTGGCTGACGATCACTTCCAACTCGAGTCCCCGGACGTGGCGTCCTAGCGGCCAGCCTTGGTTATCGATTCCGCCCGGTTGGATTGGCCATAGGTACCTGCGTAAAGCTCTTTCCACTTGCTTGCTGACTTCCAGCAATTCGAATCCCGCACCCACCTCGACCGCCACGCTAATCCCGAGCCCCACGTACTCCGTGCCGATCACGTATAGCTCCGCTGTAGCGGGTCTCCGTGAGTCCAGATAGTGGTAAACGGTTTCGAGCAGCGGCCGGTCCGCGCGCGGGCATGGAGGTTGCAAATCGTCTTTCTCCGGAATCACCATGACGGAGACCACTCCCGGCACATCGCTCGTTCGCGTTTGCGGCTTGAAGAGCGGCAACACCTCAACGCGCCCTACTCCGGCTCCAGGAATTTCCTCCGCCAGGCTTTGATAGTCCGAAGCGGTAACGGCTCGTTCCTGATGACGGAGCCTTGCGGGGAGGCGTCTTTCGGTTTGATCCAGTGTTTCGGCGTCACCTCCGCCCGTCGTCGCAATCGGTTGCTGAACGATCAATTGTCCCGCTGCTGTCCCAGTCGTATCCATTTTTGTCAGGGTGCCGGGAGGCAAGTTTCCTGCAGCACCCCCTCCTGCTCTCATCTGACGAACGCGGATTCTTCGGCCAAGGGGCGGAATCATTCCCTGCATCTGGTTTCCGAACTTCACTGTCCCGGCTTCCCCGTCGAGGACGTACGCGGGTACGGGCCCCTGCAAAACGGCGAGGTCATCGACGGATTTCCAGAGCTGAAAGCCAAGGCCCGGCATATCGATCTCGAGCCCGAAACTTTCGGAATCTACCTGCGTCAGAGGCAGAACAAATTGCTGGTCGGCGGTGCCGTCGCTGACGCCGATGACCACGGACTTTTGCGTAGTCCTCTGGTCAATTTCAACTGCGTTTACGCCCAGCCAACTGACGCGCAGCGAGCTCTCGGCGCCCAGGCGAATCCAGGTCACGAGCAAATTGTCAAAGCCCGGGTCGTCAATACGCGGCGGTTTGGGGCCCACTCCGGCCTTTGCATCCGCCCGAATATCGTTCGAAGGCGCTCCGATGTCGGCGGTCTGCGGCATAAGGAGTCGCACAATGCCCGGCCGCGTGAGCCCCTGCGTCGTGTCGGCGTCTACTTTCAGGGTAACGAAGCCCGCCGACTGGCCTGCTGCCGTGCTCACGCTCATCTGCCACGTGGCCTTAACTGCGGCCCGCGGCCCGACGTCCGCAAATGGATCCGGTAGCTGCAACGACGGGACGAATCCGACGTTCAGAATTTGCTGACCGGCGGTCTTTCCTCCCATCGCCGCGCGGATGTCGTCCTGCATTCCCGGCTTTCCGGCCACCACCGCAACCCACAGGCAGCGGTCCAGCGTGTCCGTTTGAAGATCAATTCCGCCCGGCGCGGCCTGATTGCCCACAAAGACCGGTGTGGCCATGTAGCCAGAAGGGGTGTTCAGGAGTTTGTAAAGCGATTGCATGCCCGTAAGGAGTGGCAGCGCCTCCCTATTTTGGTCGGCTGAAAGCGGCGCCTTGATGTACACCTGCCCGGTCACGGGCAGCACGTCAATTTCGCCTAGCGTTTCGAATTTCACAGGTCCTGGCACGCTCACCGCCGCGGGTAATGTCGCCGGGTCCTTTTTTGCCGGATCCAATGCCAGAGCCAGGATGCCGCGCGCCGCGGCCGCCGGCTGCATCGGCTCTCCCAGCAGCCGCAGGAACGCGATCCGTTGCTTCTCCGGAATTAGGTTCGCGCGATAGAGCACGGCGTCTGCAAGCCACGCGAAAAGTTCAATCAAGGTTCTGCCGGGATCGCCCTGTTGCGGCGAGGTCCACTCCGGCGTGTGTGCCGGAATGCTGGCCAGCATTTCCTGCACGAGATCGTCGAACGATCGGTCATCCAGAGATGGAGGTATCAGCGGCACGGCTTATCCCAGTTGAACTGTTAAACCAAGCTGTTGCACCGAGTTCGTTCGCAACAGGCGGTAGCAAATCTGGACGCGAACTTCCGACGGCGCGTTGATGACGTTATCCACATCCACGCGGTCCAGCGCGATGCGCGTTTCGTACTTTTGTAGGTTCTCCAGAATCGCCGTTTGAATTTGGCGGCGGACTGCGACCGTGTTTCCTTCGTCCAGAAAAGTTTCCAGGCCCGCTCCGAACTGCGGCCGCATGAGCTGCTCGCCGGGACGGGTCGTGAGCAGAATTCGAATCGAATCGCGCACGCTTTTCTCCAGGTTCGGATACGCGAGCTGCCCCCCTTTCGGATAGGGCAGCAAAGGCCAGCTGATTGGGTCTCTAAATTCAGTCCTTGGCATCATTCTTCTCCCGAACTCGGCGCGGGCATCGGGAACGGTATGCAAATCTTGATAAACGGCAGCCAGAAGAAAACAATGTTCAGCAACTGCAGGAAAATGTTTAGGACAAAGAAAGCGCAGATCGTGATCAGCGGAATATTGAATCCACAGATCCAGTTCACGCTCGGCCCGCCCTTGTTTCCCGACCCGCTCGTCAAATCAGACATCTTGTTCGACTGAATTGCGTTCATCAGCCCGGCGGGCACCGCAAACGCAGCGTTCGGCCTGGTCTTCTTGAGGAAGTTCTTGTCCGTCGGGTCCGGCAGCGGCACCGGCGGCAGCGGCCTCCCGCCTTCGTACCAGGCGGCAATCCGGAATGGCTGGCTGTACTCGCTCCACAAGAGTTGCGGAGGGCAGTCCCGTGAATGGCCTTTGACGCGTAGAAACACGCGCAGCTTGTAAAGGCGCGTCGGATCCTGATAGCGCCCTTCGGGAGTAAGTATCTTGCCGCTCTGGGCTTGCGCCGATTTTTTCAGCGCGTTTTCGATCTCAGCCTGGTCTTGATCGCTGAAGGAGTCCCAGGCATCCGGCATCTGCAGACTCGGGACGGGCTGAGGCGGTTGTGCATTCGGGTCGAAGTCAATCAGTTTGCTCGCGGCTTGCCGGTAAAACGTGCCCATTCCCATCGTGCTCTTTTGCACGCCAGTGCCAAACGTGACCCGGTGTTTGTTCAGCACGCCTATCACTTTCTGCGCCGCCGGCGTGCTTTCGAAAGCGCCGAACGCGCTGTACAAGAGGCGCAGCGCCAGCGAAAATTTCTGGAATCCACGCGGGTTGTGATTGGCAGCGTACTCGTCGGACATGAACCGGTAATCCACGGCTTCGCCGGCTTTCGGCGCGGAGTGCGAGCCGGCAAGCAAGAGAGGGGGCAAGCCGTCGAGGAAGGTCTTGTCGTCGTACACCGGTGCGGAAGGTTTCACGTCGGATGTCTCGCTGCTCGCCGTCGGAATCACCGCGTAAACAACCGTGCGATTCAGCCCTTCACAAATGCCCGGCGCTGCCGCAAACGCCGGCGAAAAGCTCTCGCTCTTTGCAGTCGCGAGCGCTTGTGTCATCAGCAGCCGGTCCAGCTCCGCTTGACCGGATTGGAGCTGCGGCCGTTTTGCGGGTTCCGGATCGTCGTCTTCGTGACCCGCTTCGATCTTGATCCAGCGCGCCTCGCCTTTTGGCGATTTCATCCACGCCCACGGCAAAGCGCTCGGCTTGTCCTTTCCGTCCTGCCTCGGAACGCGCCGGATGACTACGCCCGCCGATTCAATTCGCGTTGGGTCAAGGCGCGGCTCGCCAACGCTACTGCACGACAGTTGCAGCATCACGAGATGAAGTACGCGTTGCACCGGCTGGAGAAGTACAACAGGCGCCACCGCGGTTCCTGTCAGCACCGTCGTCGAAGACAGCCGGAGCTGGTCTGGCGATCCCAGATCGTGGAGGAAGCGCGCGGGGAAATCGTCGTCATTCATCTGCAGCAACACCGGGAGCGGATTAAGCGTCCCGCGGAGATTCACGCCGCGAACAAGTACCTCGTGACTCACCATACGTTTCCTGCTCCCGGGGTGTAGATGGAAGAGACGACCGTGGTCGCTTGCAGAACTTGGCACTGCACGATGCCGCTGAAGATGGCCGTGGCGGCATTTACATTGACTTGCGGCGCGGTCACATCCATTTCGCTCGCCGCGACAACCTTCACCATGCCTGTCGGCGCGTTAATCGTCACGCCGTTCGAATCGATCTTCACGGATGTTTGCATCGAGTTCGTGAATTCGATCGAGCCTCCGCCAGCGTCGGTCATCTTCCCCGTGAGCCCACCGGGTGTCGTAAACTGAACCGTTGCCGTCGAAGCGTTTTCCTCCACGATGGCGATTCGCGTTCCGGCTTTCCCGGTAATCGTCCAGCGGTCCACGCTCGTCCCGCCGCCGCCCAGCGTTTCCGGCGCGTCGTCGTGGCCATTCCACAGGCCGCCCACGACAATGGGAAAGCGGGGATCGCCCGCAACGAAAATCACAGCCACTTCGTCGCCAACGTCCGGAATAAAGAATGCTCCCCGCTTGCCGCCCGAGAAGGGTACCGCCACGCGAGCCCACACCGGAGCATCCTGATCCGTCACTCCATCCACGTTGTAAATCCGCAGTTGCACTCGATTGCGATTGTCCGGATCATTCACGCTTACGACCCGCGCGAGATACGCTCCCCGGCCAAGGAGTCCGGGCAGGTCACATTCTTCGAGTAAGTGGGTCATGCCGCATCCCCCAGGTACGCGCACTCCGCGGTGAATTCCGTTTCATAGCCGCTCGTCGTGTCAAAACGGTGCAGTGCCCCTGTCGTGTAATAAGTGTTCGAAAATCGCGGTCCGAGGCCCGTCAATTTCAGGTGGGATCCGACACGCAAATTTGGATTACCTTCTGTTACGCCGTGGGCCACTACGAACTGCCGCGCGCGCTGGGCGTATTCGGCGTCCGCCAGTGACTGCGCTTCTCCGGTGTTCAGGGTCGCGAACCGGCCGATGTGGTGCGAGCGGTCTGCGAGCGTTTGTTGCATCCATTGCTTCCCTGTTTTTCCGGAGCCGGGCCCTATCGAGCTCGTGCCGCTCGTTGCGGAAATGGCCTGCCCCTGTTTGAAGTCCCATCCAGTCACGATTACGCCGGTCACTTGTTGCGCCAGGTCCGCGGTGATGCGCACTTCCTTCAACTGGCTGTTGATTTCCAGCTCGATGGCGTTTCGTTGCGCCTGCGCTCGCGGCGAAGCGTGCAGCTCGCCTCCAACCACTTGCAGGTCCGCGTCGTAGCGGGCCAGCAGCCGCCTGAGGAAATGCAAATCGGACTCGTCGAACTGCTCCTGCGTGCCAATATCTCCGTCGAGCCCGCCGGAGACCGGAGTTAGCCCTGCGCTGGACGCCACCTGCTGCACAATCTGCGCCAGTGTCGCGCTTTCCCAGGTCTTGCTGCGCCGTTTCATGCGTGCCGCTTGGAGCGCATCTTCGGAAATCACCACGAGTTCAGGCGGCCCGCCCTTCGGGTACACAGCTTCGAGCGCGATGATCTTCCCGCGAAAGATCTCCGTCGGCGCGCTGGAGTCTCCCGCATACACTTGCAGCGCGGCGCCAAGCTTCAGGACGGTTCCGTCTTCAAACACATTCCCCGCCAACCCGCCCGGGAAAGAACCGAAATTCGAGAAACGCAGCTCGATCGAGGACATTCCGGCTTCGCGCTCGCGCATCTCCATGGACAATAGTTGCGAGCTCACCTTGTCGTTGGCTTGACCGTCCACGCGGACCGTCGGTACCGCTATATAGACTGCGTCTTTTGTCAGTGGCTGCTCGGCCATGATTCAGTCTGCTTTCAATCTGCGCTTGCGTTCATGAAGCAGGTTCATCGCTGCTTCGAGCGAAACCTTTTGCGGCGGCTTGTCCGCAGGCGCGGCCGCGGACGCCGGCGCCGCCGGCCCGTGAACTTCCACGTCCATCTGTTCGATCGTCACCGCCATTTTGCCTCCTTAATCTTTAGTCGTCGCTGTCAAACGTCAAGCGGTCCCGAAAGCTGAACTTCGCTCCAACATCCGCCGTAAAGCCGGCTCCACTTTCCGTGTTTGCCGAGCCGCCCAAGCTGAAACTGGCGCCCGCGTGGACTGCGACGTCGGCGCCAGACGTTGACGGCAGCATACGCATTGGGTCAAGGCGCAAAGTCGTGCTTGCCTTTGCGCGTCCGGTCTCGAGCCCGGCAAATGCGCCTTGTGACGCCGAGACTCCAGCGGAAGCCTTCGCTCCGAAAAGCGCTCCACCTCCGCCAGAAACGGTCGGCAATTGCAGTCCACTGGATGCGCCCGCCACGGTCTGGGTCCCGGCTGACGCTCCCGCAGAAAATCCAGCGGCCGCCTTCAGCTGGACTCCGGAGCTCACCTGAAGGCTCGCGGCGTCCGTGAAACGCAAACTCTCGAGGCTGTTGTCGGTGGCCAATTGGCGCGCCGCGCTCGGATCGCCGCCTCGCGTCGCCGCCGCTAACGCGCTGTCGCCACTGCCACTCGGCACAAGGCTCCCATTGGTCTTGGTTGTTTTCGAGAAATCGTCTCCCTCATCCAACACCTTGTCCTGCCGGGCGAGCGAAATGGCCACCGCAGCGCGCAAGGGAATCCCGTCCGCAGAAAAAAAGTCAATCGTTTCGCGAAATGACTCCATCGTTCCCTTGAAAACGTAGGCGCCCCATTCGAAACTGAGCACAGGTTGCGCTTGCGGTGTCTTCTGGTCTGTCTTCTTGTCGCTGGCGTCCGACGGAACCCGTGCGTCCGCCGATGCCTGCATGAACCAAGCGACCTTTCGAGTGGACACTCGCACGTCCTCGCCGGTGCCGGTCGTGTCGAACACCAGATCCATGGTCAGCTTTCCGGTAAATTGCGCGGCGTATTGCTTCCGGTCCGGCTTCCCGGATTGTTGGTTTGTCGCATTCTCGACGCTGTAAACCAGACTTGTCGGATTGAAGTGCACCGGCACTTCGACTTTCTTCGAGCCGAGTGACTTCAGCACGGCCTTCGCGAGTTTTGGCGGTTCTTGCGCCATGGATCAAACCTTCGCCACTGTCGCCGGCACCGACCACAATCCCTCATGCGCCAGATGCAATTCCTCGATGCCCACTTCCGCGCCGCGCGCATTCAGGTCAGCGAACTTGAATTTAACCGGCACCGCGCGATCCAGTCGCCACGCCCTGACTGCTGAGCCATCCAGGTCGAACAAATTGATCGTCACCTGGAGCCTCGGCGCAAAGTATTGGGTGCTCACGGAGTTGAAGATCTGCCAGACGGCCTGGCTCTTGCTGATTCCCCGCTTTAGCACCACGGTCGCGAAAGTCGTCCCGCCCACGCGCTGGGCCACACCATAGTTTCGTCCGCCTTCTTTGATGACCTTCACTTCCATCGTGGCTTCGAGCCCTGTGCACTCGGCGAAAGCTCCAGAGCACACGTCAAACTGTTCGTGATTTCCGTCGTCCGAGAGGGAATCGGCGCGGAAATCCACCTGGAAGCGGAAGATATGCAGCGGAACGAGCAAGCGGGTAGCCATCAGACCACCGCCGCCAACTGCGGAAGGGGCGCGAGCACGCCGGACTGCGCCGTGTTGATGGCCAGGGTTACGTGAATCAATTCGATCGTTGCCGCCGCGGTGAACGTCACAACGGCTATCAGCCTCCCGTTGTCAATGTCGTTTTGCGTCATCGTGCTGCGGTCGCACTGCACCGTGAATGCGTCCTTCGGGCTCGCGCCCTCGAGCGCATCCAGTCTCCACAGCCGTGTCAACAACTGTTGCAACGTCGTTTGAACGCGCGCCCAGAGAGTTTCCCCGTTCCGCTCGAACGTCACCTCCTCGCCAAGGCGCCGCGCCGCGCGAGCAATCACCGAAACCAGGCGGTTCACGCGGCCGGGCCGGTATGATTCGCCCGGATAACACGTGACGTCCGATAGCAGTTGCAGCCCGTTTGGCGTGAACCCAAACAGGCTTAGCCGCTGAATCAGCGGTCTCTTTCTCGGGTTACCCCACGGAATCGGGGCCTCTGGAACCGTCGTTTCGTCTGCCGGCAGCTCTGGCCACACGTCGTAGATTTCCGCCGGCGTGACTTTCACGGCGCTCGCATGCGCGCCGCGCGTCAGGGCGTTCCGAGCGAGCATTCCCGCCAACGCACCGTCCGGCGGCTCCAGCGATTGAAGCAGCACGGACGATCCGGATGTTTTCAACCACGGGTAAGAAAGTTGAAGAAAGGCGCTGGATAGTGTGCCGGGTGATTCGGCCTCCGTCTGCTCCGGCATGAGCGTGGCAACTTGATCGCGAATGTCCTGCGCCAGGCTCGCGCTGGACGCGTTTTCGTTTGCGGCGGCCACGTCAAGGTCGAGGGGCAGCGGAAACGCCGCCACAAATTGGATCTCGCGCAGGTGCGGCACTTGCTTCTCCGCGCCGCCCGCAAGATAGTTGATGATGGTCTTCACTGATTGCGCCCATTCGCCGTACTGGGCAGGCGCCAGTCTCGGCGCTGGATTCTCGAACGCTCTCTGCTGTGCCGGAGTCACGTCCGCTGCGGAGCACTCCACAAATTGTTCCGGTCCGCTCGGAATCACGGGAATCTGTCCCTTCGCGCCGATGGGTTCGGATGCGTGAATCGCCGGCAAGTCCGGCACCGCGAGCAGCGTGACGTCGGGCAATCCTCCAAGGTGGCCGACTCCGTGCCAGCTCCGACGATCGTCCGGGAGAAATGCGCCATCTGGAAGAAGCCCCTTCAAGCTTGCTGCCTTGTTAGAGGTCGCGCTTGCAGGCTGCAGCGGATCGCCCGTTCGCACGACGTAGCACCGCCTTCCGCCCTGGGCGAAAAACGAACGAACAGCCGCCGCTACGTAGTCGGTTCCGAGACTCGCCGCCGACGCGCCTTCGTCGAACATCCCGGCAAAGCTCGCGTAGTTTTCGATGGGAATGGGAATGTCAGTCAGCGTCGTAACCCGCTCAAGAAACGGATCTCTCAGCCAGCCATGCGCTTTCAGCCAATCCATCACGTTCTGCGGCGCTGCGGCGCCATCCTTCAGCCGGATCAGACCGGCAAAAAAGGCCACGTCCGCGCGGTCCGGGTCCGGTTCCTCGATCGGCTGTTCTCGCTCAAACAGGATTCTGCTCATGGATGACTCGCCCTGCTTTGTTACTTGCCTTCGTCAATCGTCTTCCGTTCCACAGGTGGTTCTACTGAAGCTCTATGTGGCCGCCGCGATTTCGAATCCTTCGGCGGAAAGCACGAGCTCTTCCATCGCGACGTCGCCCGATCCTTTTCCGGCGAATGTCGGCCCGGTGTATTTCAGCGGTACGACTGCGCGGAGTTTCCACGATTGCTTGGGCTGGCCTGCCTCGTCGCGCAGCGTAATGACAACGTCGCGCTTCGCGTCCACTCCGGTCTTTCGCGTGTCGGCGATCCACTGCCAGAGGTCGGACGAGTCCACGAGCCCTCTCTTGAGCGTCACGTCACCAACCTTGTGCGCTCCGGGTATTTTTCGAACGTGAGGCTCCGCCTCGTTGCCATCCCGGTATTCCGAGACGTGGATTTCCGTTGTTAGCCCCGAAACGTCGGAAAATCCTCCCAGCGGCTTTTGCGGGTCGCGTCCTCCGATGTCCACGATGTAGTTGTACGACGGGTACGGCGCTGTCCGGTCTGCCATATTCACTCTCCTAAGTACCTTTTCTTAACTAGCTTCGCGCGCCGGCGGTCTTCTGTCCGATTCGGAAGATCACGAATTCCGCAGGCTTCAAAACCGCGACTCCGATCAGGCAAATCATTCGGCCGTTGTCGAGGTCGAACTGCGTGATGGTCGTGCGGTCGCATCGCACGAAGTACGCTTCGGCGGGAGAATCTCCAAGCAAGTTCCCTTCTTTGAATTCGTTGAAGAGGAACGAATCAATGGCCTCTTTTACGCGCGACCAGAGAGCCGGTCCGTTGTTTTCAAAAACCGCCCACTGCGTGCTGTTGTCAATCGAGTGTTCCAAATAGATGAGGTACCGGCGAACATTCAGGTACATGAACTCCGGATCGGAGCTCACCGTCCTGCCTCCCCAGACGCGATAGCCGCGGTCCGGGAAGTAGCGTATGCAGTTGATCCCGCGCGGATTGAGGGCTCCCTGTTCCGCAAACGTGATGTTCCGCTCGAGGCTCACCGCGCCGAGAACGACCTCGTTCGCCGGCGTTTTCGCAACTCCGTTCTTCTCATCACTTCTTGCCCAGACGCCCGCCATGAATCCCGAAGGTGGCACGCTGATTTCCGTGGGCGCCGAATTTCCCGCATGCGCCAGCGGATTGGGCGTCGTGATCCACGGAACGTAGAGTGCCGCATAGCTTGAGTCGATCTGGCTTCGCACAGCCTGGTTGTCGGAGGCCAGCTGATTCGGCGGCGTCTCCAAGATCCCGACCCGGTAGGCGCGTGTCTTGCTCACGTGAGTAATCAAACTCGCGATGATGTCTTTGCTCGCGTTGAAAATGGATGAGCCGGGCGCCGCCACGATCGCGACATCCTCGAGGCCCTCGACGCGCGCAAGCGCCGCATCGTAGTCCGAAGAAGTCGGCTCGCCTCCGTCGTTGCCGCTCTTCAGGTCGAAGCTTGCAGTACCTGTTGGTGGTGTTCCGGTCATTGAGGGAAAGAGCGCTTTGACGAGCCCCACCGCATCCAGGTTCTTGCCGATCACGAAAGCGATTTGGTTTTGCAGGGCATCAATGTGGCGTGGAGGGTTCGGCCCGAGTACAGAGCCCAGATACTTGGGGTGATTCGGATCGAATCCTAGGCCTTCGTAAACGGCCGGTTGCCCTGCCGCTCCCTGGGTCGTCACGCGCGCCGTTAGTAGAAACGCGCCGTCCGGGACTGGTGACGCGAGGGCAGTGTTGCCACTCGAAAATGTGTTCGTGGTTCCATTGGTGAAGAACGTGAACCCCGCAACTCCTCCGCCGGCACCGGCGCCACCTCCCGCCCCAGCGCCTGCCCCGGCTCCTCCGCCTGCGCCGGCAGCGGCTGCCTGCGCCAGCACCGATCCTGGCGGCATCCCGCTCACCGATTTCGTCGCCGTCGCAATCAGTTCCACGGTGACCGTCTCATTGCCAAAGGTTCCCGGAAACCGCGACGTGACAACGACCGTTCCGTCGGCAGGCGCGCCAGATCTCGCGGATCCCGCGTCCCCCGCCCCCTTCGGAGCGAAGACTCGCGAAATGTACAGTTCCGAGCCTCCGTTGTCGAAGAACCCCTTCACGCTGAGCGCGAGATAGTTCGTGTTCTTCGGGTCCGCCGCGTTTCCAACGAGCGCGAGATTGTCGAACCCGCCGAAAATGCTTTCGAAGTCTCCGAAGCTGGTCAGGAGCTCCGGGATGCCGTTGGTAGGTCCCGTCAGCGTCGGTCCGACAAACGCCGCCGTACTCGTCCCGACGCCCTGAATTGAAGGCGCTCGAAAACTGGTCTCCTCTACGTAAACGCCTGGTGCTAGATAGTTCGGCACACTTCCTCCTTCTTCACACTGAAATTGCGATACTCAGCGAAACCGTTTTCCCGGTCGCGATTTCTACGTTCGCGGAGTTGTGCTTCACCGTGGCCTTAGCAAGGTTGTTCAGCACGTCGTCTGGATTCGGGATCCAGCCCACCGGCTGCTTCTGGATATCTGTGTCGAACCACGCGTCCACACTGACGCCGACAGTTACGTCCGTCACTGCGCCCGCGGCGCTTTTGCTCACCTGCGCGCCCATTCCCGCCACCGCCATCAAAGCCTCGCCCTGCGAATCCGCCATTCCTGTCGCGAGCACGGTGTTGTCACTAGTCCGGGTCACGCGCGTCACCGCCCACGGCAGCCCGTTTGGCGGTGGCGTCCCCGTTCGCACCACGGACACGCGGACAACGGCCCAGTTCGGCAGAATCGGTGCCGCTCCGTTCGGATATAACGTTACGGACTGCGGATTAAAGAAGGACGCCGCATCGGACGGAACACCTAGTGGTTGCGGCGCTTGAAGCTGTACGCGGCGCGGAAGGTAGCGCCGCCTGGGATCCTGGATGATTATCTCGAACGGGCTGGGGTTCGCCCACGTCGCCGCGGTCGGCGGCGAGAATTGCGTCGTCAATGCCGAAAGCCCCGGTCCGTTGAAAATCACATAGATCCCGCTGTGATTTGGTCTTACGGCGAGTTGCGTGCTGCTCGTCGCCATCGGCTCAACCACGGCGCTTCCTGTGATCGAGTCGATGCAGCGGAAGGCGCCTAGCGCGCGGCGGTCTACAGATTCCTTCATGGTGCGTCCTCTACCGGCTCGAAGGTGAAGCGCGTTGTGACAACCGGCGGCCCCGGCGCTGCGGTGCGATCGATCCGCACGATCCGCGCGACGTACGAAACGCTCAGCCGGTACTTCGGCCCGAGCGCATCCCAAATCCGCAAAATGTCTTCGAGACTCAGATCCGCCGGGATGATCTGGACGGTCTCCGTGGCGTCCCACGCGGCCGACGCCGAAAGCACGGAACGGTCGAGGATTGGTAGGGACTGAAGCTGCTGCATCGTCCAGGTCAAAATGACCTGTTCGGCCTCCGCGCTTGTGCCCCAATAGGTGATCATGTAATGCAAATCCAGCGCGAGCACCGGCTGCTTGTCTCTCGAATCCTGCAACTGCGTGATACTTCTCTCGTGCTCGTTGCTTGTGATTCGGTGCAATAGAATGGAAACAGTTTTGTCCAGCGGCGTTGTATCTTCCGTGGCGATGTCGGCGCTGGACACCAGCTTGAAGGCGCATGGAAAGCTCTCGTTCAAGTCGTCCGGGTAACGCGCTTGTAGAAATTTTTCCAGCGCGTTTCCTACTTCGAACACGGCTCGGAAATTCGCCAATGAGTCCCTCTCCCTGTCCCACGCGAGTTCTCACCCTTCTTCCAGAAACTCCGCGATCGATCGCGCTTCGTTCGGATTCAGCGAGTACATCCGGTCCTCGCCGGTCGTTCCTCGCAACTCGAGCCACCCGCGCTTCGCCAAGTCATCGAGCGCATTCTGCAACGTCGAGTACGTCACGTCCGAAGCATCCTGCAGCCACCAGCCTCGTATGCCGTCTCCCGTATCCTTTGCGCCCGGATGGTCCATCAAATACGCGAGAATCCTTTGTTGCAGCGACCGCTGCAGCATCTCGTCTGCCGATGCCAACGCGGCCTCCCACCAACTTCGTACGGCGTTCCGTGTTCCAAAAAGCAAGAGCCGTGCCATCTCTCCGCAACGCGACTCGCCTTGTTTTTCAATCAATTCGCACGCCCGCGGCCGGACTCCTGCGTCTTCCACGCCGCATACGGAGATGACAGGCCTTCGGGAGGAACTCGCTCCGATTCCGTGCCAGACATGCAAACTTCGCCCATGGGCAAAATTGCCGCGCACCCGCGGCCTTTTTGCCGCAACTCTCCGCGCCGGAATTCACTGAAATTGGCAGGAACCGCTCTCTCGCGGGAAACTTCGAGGCGTGGAACTACGTGCTGCGAAACGAAGTTACGACGATACAATACTTTCTCAGTAGCCGTTGAAAGCTTCTGCGCTCTTTGCCCGCCATTCTTGCTGCCCTGCTCACATTTCCTTCGGAGAGCCTAAGAACATTCGCGAGGTAGCTTAGCTCAAATTGCCTTACCACTATTTCTTTGGCTGACTTCAGCGAGTTCTCGAAGGGCTGTCCGGCGGCTGCTTCGGCCGGATTCCCTGCCATCTCATTTCCGGGCAAGTCGAGGTCGGCCGTCACAATCGAATCGCCTCGTGCCAGCAAAACCGCGCGCTGCAGGACCCCCTGCAATTCCCGCACGTTTCCAGGCCAGCGATAGGCCATCAATCGGCTCGTCGCATCCTGTTCAATCCCGCGCACCGGCCGCCGGTGTCGGTCCGCGAACTCCTTCACGAAGTGGCTGACTAGCAAGGGGATGTCCTCGGCGCGATCCCGGAGCGGCGGAATCGTCAGCCGAAGCACATTCAAACGGTGGAACAAATCCTCGCGGAACGTCCGGCAGGCGACGCAGTGCCGCAGGTCGCAGTTGGTGGCGGCGACCACACGCACATCCGTATGATAGGTTCTCGCCGAACCGATCGGCCGGTACTCCTGCTCCTGCAGCACGCGCAGCAGCTTCACCTGCGCCGCCGCGCTCAGCGCGTCCACCTCGTCAAGAAATAACGTCCCGTTTCCAGCGTACGCGAGCAACCCTGTCTCCTCCGATCGGGCATCGGTGTACGCGCCTCGTACGTGGCCAAAAATCTCATTTTCAAAAAGTGCATCCGGGATGGCTCCGCAATTCACCGGTACGAAAGGCAAGTGCTTTCTTGGACTTAGGTAGTGGATCGCCCGCGCGAAGAGCTCTTTACCCGTCCCCGTCTCACCCAGCAGGAGGCACGTCGCCTCGGTCTGCGCGATCAGCTCCACCTGTTCCGCGGCTTCGCGAATGCGTCGCGATGCGCCAACTACGCACGGCAGCGCTTGCGGCAATGGGGGCGTTAACGGCGTGCTCATGGGGCACACCACCGCCAAACGCTGGATGGAAAGAGTACGAGGGGACCGCGCTCCATACTTCCACCACTTTTTATCTGGCTGACCTACGTTTCGAAGGCGAACCTGCCGTCTTCAGGGTTAGTGTGTTTTGATCGTGCGGCGTGACACCGTTTCGCGAAAAAAAGTAGTGGAAATCTCCAGCCTTGTCAAATCAATATCTATCGAGATGTCTGCCTCTGTGTGCTTCAAAGCCTGGCTGCCTGCTAATGTTTACACCGTGCTCATTTGTCATCGAGCGTGTGCGCGTCAATCGCTCTTATTAAATCAAATCTTCGGCTGAGAACCGAATGTTCTTACAATACCCGACTGCTTGACTAACAAGACTTGGCTCCCCGGGCTAGATTCGAACTAGCAACCCTTCGGTTAACAGCCGAATGCTCTACCGTTGAGCTACCGGGGAACAGGCAAGTTAGATCCTCAGTTTACAACACGATGCACTAGCGTGCCACTCTAAGGGTTCACCCCACCATTGGGGTCCAATTTGAGTCCAACAAAGGCTTCACTTTCGCCATTTCGAGCGGGTGATGCTGGCGAAACAACTTCGTATAGTGGTCGATCATCTTGTCCGAAGAATGCCTGCGGCGCTTTCGACTCCGCTCAGTTTGTAAACGGCGAAATTGTGCATCTTGATGGTGGAGCGCACGCGGGCAAGTGGTAGTGTAAGACAATCGAGGCAGTGAAGATGTGGCCGAACAATCGCATTCTCGACCTCTTTGGTATCCAGCTACCAATTATCCAGGCACCAATGGCTGGATCCGTTTTCTCCGAAATGGTCGTGGCTGTTTCGGAAGCCGGAGGGCTGGGCTCGCTTCCTTGTGCTTTGTTGAGCCTCGAACAGATGCGCAACGAACTGAAAGCGATACATCGCCAAACCAGGCGTCCAATCAATGTGAATTTCTTTTGTCACGCCCCGCCTCGAGTCGACGCAAATCGGGAAACACTCTGGAGACAACGCTTGCGGCGTTATTACGTGGAGCTGGGGCTCGATCAGAACAAGCCCATTCCGAGTGCCAACCGGGCGCCTTTCGACGACCAGATGTGCGACCTCGTAGTCGAATTCCATCCTGAGGTCGTCAGTTTTCATTTTGGTCTTCCGGAAGAAAGACTCGTTCAACGGGTTCGAGACACAGGGGCGAAGATCGTTTCCTCAGCCACTTCGGTGGATGAGGCGCGCTGGCTGGAAGACCGGGGATGTGACGCCATCGTCGCCCAGGGCTACGAAGCCGGTGGGCACCGAGGCATTTTTCTCACCGAGGATGTTTCGACACAGGCCGGTACGATAGCGCTCGTGCCGCAGGTCGTCGATGCTGTGAAAGTGCCGGTCATCGCCGCTGGCGGCATTGCCGACGCGCGTGGCATTTTGGCGGTTTTTGCCCTTGGAGCAGCGGCGGTGCAGATCGGAACGGCCTATTTGCTGTGCCCGGAGGCCAAGATCAGCCCGGTGTATCGTGAGGCGCTGAAAAATGCAACGGACAATCAGACCGCGCTTACCAACATCTTTACCGGCCGTCCCGCCCGAGGAATCATGAATCGGTCTCTTAAAGAGCTAGGACCAATCTCCGAGAATGTTCCGGATTTTCCGCTCGCTGCCACAGCTTTGGGACCGCTTCGCTCAAAAGCCGAGGCGGCAGGATCGAGCGACTTCACCCCACTGTGGTCCGGTCAAGCGGCGCGCCTTGCTCGGGAGCTTCCTGCAGCAGTGCTTACGAAGCGGCTCGCGGCAGAGACATTGGAGAAGCTGAGTTTGTTGAAGAAACGTTTAACAGACGAATGAACCCGATTCGGTTCCCTGCCGAATGCCATGAAGTATTCAAACTGCGAAGTACTCCAGTGTCTGGCAAGTCCTCTGCAGCCGCAACGGTCTAGGGAACCGTTGGCTTGAGTCGATGCCAATCGCGGAGGATCACTTGCTACAAGCCGACCTATGCATTCAAACTTACCGAGAGCGAACGGAAGCGTATTCAGGACGCTTAGGTTGCGGGCTGCGCGTTAACCCTTCGTCTGCGTCGGGATCGCTTCTTGGGTCGGGACAGTCTGGACAGCTCCCGCGCGTAGTTTTCGATCATCTCAGGCACTGCCCGATTGTGCACGAATTGTCCCTGGCGGCGGCACTCGATCAGCCCTGCATGCGACAGGATTTTAAGATGATGCGAAACCGTCGCGGCCGCGACCCGGCGGAGGGTCACAATTGTGCTGGAGGTCATTTCCTTATTTCTGGAGATGGCTTCGAAAATCAGCAGCCGCGTTTCGTTAGCTAACGCCTTCGAAATTCTTTTAATATCGGCGCTGTTCATAATGTGCCCAGTTCATGCTTCTGTGACGTGAGCGTACTCCGGTGGTCGCTAGAACTTGAACAGGATCTTGCCGCTGCGATTCGATTTCAAGGATTGCTTGAACGCCTCCTTGAACTGGTCGAGCGGGTACACATGCTCCACTGCGGCGGAGAGCGATCCATCAGCTACGAGGTCTCCGAGCTTCTGGTAAATCTCTTCGATCTCTGTGCGCGGCGCGTTGCGTATCCAATTGATGAGCCAGAATCCATGGAGGCTAAGACCACGGTAGATGAACTCTTTGGGCGGCATAGCTGGGAACTGCCCACTTTGAAGGCCGTAGACGACAATCGAGCCGCCAGGTTTAAGTGATTTGGCCAACTCGCCCACGGGAGCTCCACCCACCGTGTCGAGGACGAGGCTAAGTTTCTTCCCGTCGAGAGCCTCCTCAATATCCTTGTGTAGGTTGCCACTTTGGAGGACTACGCGGTCACCTCCCCACTGCCGCACCTGTTCGACAGCTTCTTCCCGCCGGACGACATTCAGCGTCTTGACTCCTGCAAGCTTTGCGAGTGCGATGATGTACTGCCCCATGGCCGCGTTGGCTGCGGTCTGACCGATCCAGTCGCCGGGCATAAGGGAAACGTATCGGTTCAGCAAGAGATAGGCAGTTGCAGGGTTAATTCCGATCATCGAAAGTTGCAGGGGATCCGCTTCGTCGCTCATCGGCACGAGGTTGCGCACAGGGGCGACAAGTTGGTCTGCCCAGGTGCCCTGCTCGTAAGTCGGGATAATCAGAACTCGCTTACTCTGCAGAGCAACATCAACCTTCGATCCGATCTTTGCGACTCGGCCAACACCCTCCGCACCTACCGAGGATGGAAAGGCCGGCCGGACGCCGTAAGTGCCGCGGACAAACAGAAAGTCTGATGGATTGAGCGGGGCCGCTTCCATCGAGATGAGAACATCCTCCTGACCAAGAGCCGGTTCGGAGACCGTGTTGAGTTCGATGACATCTGAAGGTTCGCCGTGAGCTATGAGTTGCAACTGCCGCATAAGAAAACTCCTTTCGTTCGAAAAAATTTATGGTTTTTCCAGGAATTCGGATAGAACGGTAAGTTCTGCCAACGGGTAAATCTTTTGACTGTCCATCGGTGATTCTCCTTTTGTTTCCGAGCCATTCCCGGTGAGCGCGACTTCCTCAGACTCCTCCGTCCCGGCACCCCTCAGACTTGGGCGAAACCGCCATCTACAAACAATTCCGTTCCCGTGACGTAGCTGCTGTCGTCGGACGCGAGAAATACTACCGCCTTCGCGATCTCATCCGGTGTACCGAGCCTGCCGAGCGGGACATTGCTGGAAATCGCCTTCAGGCGTTGCTCACCCGCTCCCGTGGAGGCCACCAGATTATTCAGTCCGGGCGTATCGATGGGGCCGGGGCTCACGGCGTTCACGCGAATGCGGCGATCCTTTAAGTCCGTGGTCCATGTCCGCGCGAAGGACCGTATGGCCGCTTTTGTCGCGCTGTAAACGCTATTCGCTGGCAGCCCTTTACTGGCCACGATGGACGCGTTCAGGATGATCGAAGCACCATCCGGCAGAAGCGGGAGCGCCTTCTGCACCGTGAAAAGCAGGCCTTTTACATTGATGCCAAAGATCGAGTCAAAGTGCTCCTCGGTGATCTTCCCGAACGCTGCATACGTCGCCACACCGGCATTCGCGAACACAATATCGAGCCTGCCCTTCTCCCGCTTGATTTGTGCGAAGAGGCGATCAAGATCGCCCAGGTTCGACACGTCTCCTTGTATTCCGGTCACATTTTTCCCGATTTCCTTTACCGCCGCCGCCAACTCTGTATCGCGGCGCCCGCTTATGTAGACGTACGCGCCTTCGTTCACAAACTGCTTCGCCGTCGCAAGACCGATGCCGCTATTGCCGCCCGTGATCAAAGCCGTTTTGCCTGCAAGTCTCATGTTCGCCTCTTTGCTTCACTGTGGATTATTGGTATAATCCTGTTCGCGGAATTGGATGCTAGCCCTTATTCGAGGGATACATCCATTTCGAGATTTTTTTGGGGGACTCAATGGGCCATTCCAAGGCGGAAAAGACGAAAACTCACAAGCGCATCGTGGCAATCGCCTCAAAGAAGTTCCGCGAGGAGGGGCTTGCCGGGATCGGAATCGCGGAGCTGATGAAGGAAGCCGGTCTTACGGTGGGCGGCTTCTACAAACACTTCGATTCGCGCGATGACTTAGTGGCCGAAGCCGTCGGCTCCGCGCTTGGAGCGTGGAAGCGCCATCTGGATACCGCTGCCTCGGGCGGGCCGCCAATTACGTACGAGTCGCTAGTCGACGATTATTTGAGCAAGGTGCATCGCGATCATCCGGGCACAGGCTGTCCGGTTGGCGCTTTGGCAGGAGATATCGCGCGCAGCGACAAGCAAACTCGTGCTGTCGTCACCCGGCAAATTCGAGAGGACATTGAGCTGGTCGCAACTCTGATTTGCGGCACGAACGAGAAGAACAAGGGTGGCGCACGCTCACAAGCAATCTTGACTTATTGCGCGCTTGTCGGTGCCATCGGTGTGGCCCGCGCAGTATCGGACCAACAGCTTTCGCGCGAAATCCTGACGACCGTGGCACAGCTCTTGAAGAATCCGCTTCGTAAAACCACTTTCGCGACCTAAGAGCGCTGACACGCGTTTGCGCAATAGCCCTCAGCTTCAGGGCCCCATGGCGGGCTACCTCTCCCGGTTGAATGACGAACAGTCCGTCCGGCTTTCGCCAATCGGACCCGATTTTTGCCAAGAATTTGTTGGGCGCTACGCCCGCCGAGGCTGTTAACTTCAATTCCAAGCGGATCTGTTCGCGAATCGTACGCGCCACTTGTGTAGCCGTTGGCAGTCCAGTTTTGTTTTCCCAAACATCAAGGTACGCTTCGTCGAGGGATAAGGGTTCGGTCAAATCTGTGTGGAGCTTGAAGATTTCGCGCACCTGATGCGAGACGGCCCGGTAGCGCGGAAAATCCGGGGGCAGGAACAAGGCGTTAGGGCACAAGTATTCCGCTCGCACTGCTGCCATTGCCGAACGCACGCCAAATTGCCTCGCCTCATAAGAAGCGGCGCACACGACGGACCGATTCCGCGCCAAGCTACAACGACGGGCCTGCCACGCAGTTGCGGATCATCTCGCTGCTCGACCGACGAATAAAACGCGTCCATGTCTATATGAACGATTTTGCGAACAGCCATACGCCAATCATCTTAGCAAGGGGGTAAGGACAGCCCGGCGACAAAGGGCGCGTCAGGAATCGTATCGTCTTCCTGATAGCTAGAGGAATTCCTTGACTACCAAAGCCCTATGTGACGGACAAGAAGGCGACGAGCGCGATCAAGCTGATGGAGAATGGAGTCACCGTCGCTTTTTTCACCGTGGATGGCACGAGCGCGGATTTGGAGACGCCATCCGAAGCAGCAGTTCAATGGTCGCGAACTGATGACGCTCCGAACGTGGGGAGATTGGACACATTCCAGCCCCCTCCCAGCGCCTTGACCAGAAGGACACTCGCATCCAACCGACGCCGCAGGATATCAATGGCGTTTCGCTCGTTCGCGAGCTCGATGGTCTGCGCGGTGATGACCTGGAGGTACGTGTCGACCCCGCCCTTGTAACGGTTTGTAAAAAGCTGGAGAGATTCCTGCGCTGACGCGACCGCCTCCTGTTGCTGCTGCGTTTCGTTCTCGAGAATGCGCAAGGCGGCGACGTTGTCTTCGACTTCTTGGAACGCTGTCAGTGAGGTCTGGCGATAGGTTGCGACGGTGGCATCGTAATTCGCGCGAGCCGATTCGGAAGTGGCGCGACGGCGTCCGGCATCGAACAGTGTCTGGGCAAGGGCTGGACCAACGGCCCAGAAGCCGCTCGGCCAGGTGAACCAGTTCGAACTTTGCGAGCCGGCGAATCCTGCCGTTCCCCCGAGAGTCACAGTGGGAAAATACGCTGCGCGGGCTATGCCAATCTGCTGGTTCGCTTCCGCCACGCGGCGCTCCGCGGCGGCTATGTCCGGGCGTCGCTGTAACAATTCAGAAGGGAGTCCAATCGGAATGCTGGGAGGTTGGTTGTTGAGCGGGGCCGCGGCAAGGGTGAATTCCGCGGGCGGCTTTCCGATCAGAATTGCAATGGCGTGTTCGAATTGCGCTCGTTGTACGGTGACATCCGTGTCTTGCACGCGAGTTGTGTCGAGCTGCGTTTGCGCTTGCGCCACGTCGGCTCTCGGGGCCACGCCGCCTTTGAAGCGATTGAGCGTGAGCTGCAGGTTGTCGGTATAGGCTTTTACCGTATCGTCGAGAAGCTGCTTCTGAGCGTCGGCGCTGCGTAATTCGAAATAGTCCAGGGCAAGTTCCGCCTCGAGACTGAGCTTTGCGGTCGCATAGTCGGCAGCGGTCGCCTGCGCTTCTTCCCGCACGGCGGCGACGGTACGCCGCACGCGGCCCCAAAAATCCAGCTCATAGGAGAGATCGAAGGGCAGCATGAAATCGCCCTTGCTGGACTGTTGGATCTTCGATGGAAAGCTAGAGGAAAAGTCTGAACTTTTGACATAGCTGGCGCTCGGCGAAGTGGAGATGGTTGGAAACTGAGCCGCCCGATTGAAGCGAATTGTTGCGCGAGCTTCGCGGAAGCGCGCTTCGGCTACTTTCAGGTTCTGGTTGGAACCGGCGATCTGCTCTTCCAGCGAGTTGAGTTCCGGGTCGCCGAAAATTTCCCACCAGTTTCCGTGGCTCGTTTGGTCTGCGGGCCGCGCAGGCTGCCACTGGTCGGACTCCTTGAACGAACTTGGCACTTCTTCCTTATAGGCCGGCGTCGTAGGGACGGCGGGCTTTACGTATTTAGGGCCGACTGTGCAACCCGCGAGCAGCAACGCTAGAATCAGCGCAACGATGCTGGTAAGGACGAAACGTACGGCCGCGAAGAGGTACCTCATCGGCCAGACCCACTTGCTGGTTTGTTGCTCAGGCGCACGGGCATGCCTGCGACGAGAGAGTCCGAAGGGTCGACGATGACTGTGTCCGTGGGTTGCAGGCCAGAAACGATTTCTACCGTGTTGCCGTAATCGCGGCCGATCTTGACGGGAACCAACTCGGCTTTGCCATCGCGGACCAGCCCGACCTGCAAGCCCTCCTTGCGGAAGATCAACGTATTGGATGGAAGGGTTACCGAACGGGTTTGCTCGGGCAGCTTAAGGTGCACAAAGACGTAAGCGCCAGGAAGGAGTTGGCCGGCCGGATTGTCGACATCGACTTCGACAAGCAGCGTACGTGAGGCGACGTCAATGGCGTTGGCATTGCGAACGAGGGTGCCATGGAAAGTTTGGCCAGGAAACTCATCGAGAGTCAACGTGGCTGGCGCACCGGAGCGCGCAGCTCGGGAGTACACCTCGGGAACGGCGACGTAAACGCGAAGCGTACGCGTGGCGGTGATGTGAAAGAGTTCCTTCGGTTGTGCGCTGGCCCCTGCGTCGATGAGCGCCCCGATGTCCGTATTGCGGGCGCTGATGATGCCGTCAAACGGGGCGTAGATCTTTTCGAACGACTGCAGCTGTTCCAGCCGCCGCACATTAGCCGCGCTGGATTCGGCCGCGGCCTTCGACGCGCTGAGACTGCTGACCGCCTGGTCGGTTTCCTGCTGGGACACGGAGCCTGTGCTCACCAGGTCTTGCCAGCGAGCCGCGGTAATCTTGGCAATGTTCAGATTGGCCTGCGCGGTATCCAGGTCTGCTCGAGCCTGCTGCAGTTGCTGGTCGACTTCGGGAGTTTCAATTTCCGCGAGCAATTGGCCCTTCTGAACGTGCGCCCCGATGTCAAAGTACCAATGCTTGAGGTAACCATTCGTCCGTGCGTAGATCGACGAATCGCTGAAAGCCCGGGTGTTCCCTGGCAAGACTATCTCCTGCGTAGGCGCGCCTTCTTGTGGAAAGACCACCGCGACAGTAGGCACGGCGGCTTCTTCGGTTCGTTGCTTGAGCCGCGATTCGGCTGCCACTCGCGAATGGATGCCGAAGAAAATCATGAGAGCGAGAGCAGCGAACGCGGCTGCCGCGAGAAGAATTGCGCTCTGGCGACGGGGCCCCGGGCCAGGGTTAAATCCATCGGGGCTCGGTTGCACGGGCTGCAGCGCTTCGGTCATTTCTGGTTGGGGAGTCGTCGTCACATTTTCCTCGCTCAGTGTCATTAGCAGCTTTCCTTTGATCTAATTCACGCTGAAATTGGTCCAGGCTCGCCCGCGGGCTGTTCTGGGGCGACAGCGGGATCGCGCCGCCGGTGAAGCAAACTGAACACCGCAGGGACGAAGATCAGAGTGGCCACTGTGGCGCACAACAAGCCGCCAATGACGGCGCGGCCGAGCGGCGCATTCTGTTCGCCACCCTCGCCAAGCCCGAGAGCCATGGGAATCATGCCGATGATCATGGCCAACGCGGTCATGAGAACGGGGCGAAACCGTGTGAAGCCGGCTTCGATGGCCGCCCTGACGGGGTCTCCGTGGTGCGAGAGAAGTTCTTTGGCAAAAGAAACCACGAGAATACTGTTCGCCGTCCCTACGCCCATGCACATAATGGCTCCCATCAAGGCGGGAACGCTGAGGGTTGTGTGCGTTATGAACAAGAAACCGACGATGCCGGCAAGCGCGGCAGGAAGTGCCGTGATGATGATGAAGGGATCGAGCCACGATTGAAAATTCACGACGATCAGGAGATAGACGAGAACGATGGAAAAGACGAGCCCACCCAACAAACCAAGGTAGGAAGTCCGCATGGTTTGCAGTTGGCCTCTAACGGTGACGAAACTGCCGCGCGGTAAGGACTTTCGGTTGGCGTCGACAATGTGGGTGACCTCGCGGCCCACCGCGCCCAAGTCGCGGTCCTGAACAGCGGCGTAAATATCCACCACGCGGCGGATGTTATAGTGGTTGATCACTTCCATCTCGTTGGCTCGTTGGATGGAAGCGACATCCGCGAGAATTTCAGGACGCGCGGCGGCCGAAGCATTGAGCGGAGTGTTCTGAAGATCTTGCAGGGATTGGATCGAATACTGTGGAGTTTGGGTCACCAGGTTGTAGCTCACCCCGTTTTTCCAATTCAGAAAGAACATTGGCGTAATTTGGAAGCTGCCGCTGAGGGAGTTCAACATGCTGTTGGCAACGTCGCGCTGGGTATAGCCGCCCTGGGCCGCCTTGGTGCGATCCACGGCAACATCGAACTCAGGGTAATCAAACGCCTGCTGTATGCGCGCGTCGGCAATGCCAGGAACCCGCTCAATTTCATGCAGCATGCGGGCGGCGACTCCACGATTGCCGTCGATATCGGCTCCTTCGATTTGGACATCGATGGGCGCCGGCAAGCCAAAGTTCAGAACCTGGGTAACGATGTCCGAAGGCAGAAAGTAGAAGGTCGTACCGGGGTATTCCCGGGGCAGCCTTTCTCGCAGGCGCTGAATATAGTCCGTCGTGGCGTGGTGGTCCTCTTTGAGAGAAATCAGAATATCGGCGTCACCTGCTCCGATGAGGCCCGATGTGCTGTGCATGAAATTGATGGAGCTGTAAGGCAGGCCGATGTTGTCCAGGATGTTGTCCACTTCGCGCTCAGGGATCTCGCCGCGTATTGTGCCCTCGACGAGATCGCACAGCTTTGCGGTCTCTTCGATTCGCGTGCCGCTCTTGGCGCGGAGATGCAGGATAAATTGACCGCTGTCGGTGCTCGGAAAAAAGTCCTGACCGAGCCACGGCACCAGCAGAAACGCCGTAACGCAGGTTAGGAGAAAGATGGGGACGAAGAGGACACGCCGATGGACCAGCACCGTCAGCAGGTCCTGGTAGGCATTCCGAAGCTGCCCGAACCCGCGCTCGAACGCTCGTTGGAACCGCACGAGCGGATTCCGCGAACCGGCGGCTTCCCCCTGTTTTGCCTTCAACAAGTACATTGCCAGCGTCGGCACAAGCGTCCGGGACAAGATGTACGATGCGAGCATGGCGAACACGACAGCTTCGGCAAGAGGAACAAACAGGTAGCGGGCCACACCGCCCAGCAGAAACATCGGCAAGAACACGATGCAGATGCATAGTGTAGATACCAGGGCGGGGACGGCAATTTGCGCGGCGCCTTCCAGAATGGCGTCTCGCTGGGCATGTCCCTCTTCGAAATAGCGCTCGATGTTTTCGATCGTAACCGTGGCGTCGTCAACAAGGATGCCGACGGCCAGAGCCAATCCACCAAGCGTCATGATGTTTATGGTTTCTCCGAGAAAGCTAAGGACCATCACAGACGTCAAGATGGATAGGGGAATGGATATAGCAATGATCAGGGTGCTGCGCCAGCTCCCCAGGAAGAGCAGAATCATCAATCCCGTCAGGCACGCGGCGATGACGGCCTCGCGGATGACACCGTTCACGGAGCCTCGGACGAAGACGGACTGATCGGACAAAGGCAGAATCTTGAGTTCCGGGGGAAGTGTCTGCGCAACGCGAGGAAGCAGGCCGCGAACGCCCTTCACGACATCGAGCGTGGAGGCATTGCCGGCTTTGAGGATGGACACGAGAGCGCCGCGACGACCGTCCTGACGCACGATGTTGGTCTGGGGCGCAAAGCCGTCGCGCACGTTTGCCACATCGCGAAGATAGATGGTGGAATTCCCAACGACTTTGACGGGGAGGTCGCTCAACTCAGGGACTGTTCTCGGACTGCCGTTCAGCCGAATATCGTACTCAAAAGCGCCCATCTTCGCCGTTCCGGAAGGCACAATGAGATTTTGCAGTTGCACGGCAGTAAGAACATCTTGAGGCGCCAGGCCTTTCGATTGCATCAACCCTTGATTCAAATCGACCATGATTTGGCGTTGCTTGCCGCCGTACAAGAAAGGAATGACGGCTCCAGGCACCGTCACCAGTTGGGGCCTCAGGAAATTCTGCCCGAGGTCGTTCAACTGCTGCTCCGTGAGTCCGCTTCCGGAAAGGCCCAGCTGCAGAATGGGGACGCTCGAAGCGCTGTAGTTGATGATCAGGGGAGGTAGAGTCCCAGGCGGCAATTGGCGAAGTACAGTTTGGGATATTGCCGTAACCTGAGCATTCGCGGTGTCCAAACTCGCGCCGTGTTGCAAGTAAATCTTAACGATGGCCTGACCGTTTACCGTAGTTGATTCGATGTGTTCGATGTTGTCGACTGTGGTGGTCAATATTCGCTCATATGTGCTCGTGAGCCGGCCTTCTAATTCTTCGGGATTCATGCCCGTGAACTGCCACGCAACCGCGATCACCGGGATATCGATGTTCGGGAAAATATCGGTCGGCGTGCGCAAGATCATGATGGGGCTCAGAACCAAAATGAGCACAGCAAGGACGATGAAGGTGTACGGCCGGTCCAGAGCAACTCGAACAATCCACATAAGTAAAACTCCCTACCGCCAAACAAGAAACTGGTAGCGCGGGTGACAACATGAGCAAATGTTAGATGAGACCGAACAGTCTCATGTTGCACTCATTCACGCGATGCGATGCCACCGAAGGTTTTTTCTCGGGAACCAACGTTCATCGAGACATCAAGACCGGGAGGCCCGCCTCGTACAGGACCGTCCGCGTTACGCCACCGAACATCCACTCTCTCAGCTGGGTATGGCCGTAGGCGCCCATGACCATGAGATCCGCGCGGAAAGCGGTAGCCTGCGAAAGCAGAAGGCCACCCACGTCTTTTCCGTCGGAGGACAAGCGTCGTACCTCCACGCGCACGGCGTGACGCGCCAGGTGCCGCGCGATGTCCGCCCCCGGCTCTTGGCCGTGGCCTTCCGGGCGGCGCTGATGGTCGACGACCAAGACCTCAACCGCTTCGGCTTTCTCAAGCAATGGCAGGGCGTCTGCTGTCGCACGGATAGACTCGCGGGTCGTGTTCCATCCCACGAGGATGCGGCGCACCTGGGATACCGTACTGCCCGCCGGATACACGATGATTGGCCGGCCGGAACTCAAGATAAGAGACTCGGCGAGGCCAGGAGGGCCAGCAGCCTGGCCCGCAGATTCCGGGCGGGCAACCACCACCAGATCCGCGTAGTACGCATGCACGCCCACCTCCGTGCTTAAGTAGGGCAGCGATCGCCACTCCGACCGGATTCCGTGACGGCGCACGATGTTCTCGAACAGGGTGCGGTGCTCAGCTTCGATGTGCTCGAGTTGTGCTTGGTGCGCCTCGATCGTGCTTCGCATGCCTTTGCCGCGGGCGAAGGTCTCCGCAGGCGTTACCGCGGGCTCCGGCTGCAGGAAAACGCTGATGAGGCGCGCGCCGTGCTCTCGTGCGAGTTCGCCAGCGAACTCCTGGATGCCTTTAGCCTCGGCTCGACCGTCGACGAAGACGACGATTTCCGCGAGCTGAGCAGTGCCCTGGCCAATAACCAATGCCGCAGGCTCGGCCGGAAACAACGTAGATTTCTTTTTAGCCATCGTCATTCCTCCTTGTCGTCGTGCGTTCCCTTGTCACGCGGGGCGAAGCTCAAGAATTGCCCGTGAACGATCGCGAACTGATCTCCGCGTTCGCAACGCCCGCGTTCTGTATGTCCCCGTTGACTCGGCATAACGCTTCAGCGTCTGCCGCAACTTTCTCCGCCCGTGGAATATCCGTGCCTTGACTGCTCCCACCGACAAACCCATGACTTGAGCGGTTTCCCCTGTTGACAGCTCGCCAAGTTCCCGCAATTCGATTGCTTTACGCATTCCTGGTGTCAATTCACTCACAGCCGCGGAGAGAAATCGCTCCTGCTCGCGCTGCAGGCAACTGTCCTCAGGGTTCGGACCTACGTCCGCAATATCCAGAGGCAACGCACTTTCGCCTTCCGTGTTTGATTCAATCGGCACCTCACGCGATCCACGCTTTCTGCGCAACAACATAAGCGCCTCGTTGATGGCGATCCGTGTCAGCCAGGTGGAGAATAAGGAGTCGCCCTCAAACTTCCGCAAATGGATGAACGCTTTCTGGAAGCTCTGCTGCACGACGTCTTCGGCGTCCTCACGATTGCGAGTCATCCGGTGTGCCAACGAAAAAATCTTCCTCTCGTGCCGTTGAACCAGCAGCTCAAATGCGCGAGTGTCCCCGGTCTTCGCGATGGCAACCAGCGCCGCATCTTCCTGTGCAACCAAGTGATCGGGGGAAGAGCCCGCCGCATTCGGTCCGCCAATCGCGCCCATGAGTTCTACTCGCATAGTGCTTCTCCTTTTGCGCCCGCACTCAAACTGCCACTTACCAGAGATCAATTCCCGAGTTTGAAATTAACATTAACTTCCATCTCGATAGCCACCGGAGTTCCATTAAGCAGCGTTGGCTCATACTTCCACTGCAGCACTGCGTTCAATGCCGCAGTCATCAGCAACGGGTGGCCGCTGACAACGTGTGCTTGCACCACGTTTCCGTGCTCGTCGATCACCGCGTTGACGACCACCGTGCCCGAGATGTGCTCTTGCTTCGCGAGTACAGGATAGTCGGGTTGGACAGAATAGGTCTGGCGTGGTGCTTTGAGAGTGGAGCCAACGCGAAGAATTCGCCTCGCCGCGGCCCGCGGCGGAGGCGGCGGTATCGAGGTTCCCGTCCCACCAAGAACTCCACCGAGTGAACCGCCGAGTTGTCCCCCGGCTACCCCGCCTGGCACGCCGCCATCTATACCTGGCAAGTCTGGCGCGGGAGCCGCGTTGTCCAGAGAGATCGTCTTCGGAACGGAGGTCGGTGCAGTTACTTTGCCCAGCGTGTAGGAGAGATTCGGGTGTTTAGATGTTGCGTGCGGAACCACAGCCCGTGCTGCGGCCGGTGGGGGCGGGGGCGGCGCAGCTGGAGGAGGTGCCAAGGGAATCTCTTCGTAGTTGCGCAGTTGGATCGTCTCGGTTGTGTACAACGGGACGATGATCAGTGTCGCGATGATCACGATGTGTACGCCTGTCGCGGCGAGCCACTCGAGAGGGCTCCTCCGTACGCTTTTTGTCGTGCCGGTCTCGAGCAACGCGTTTAGAGAAACATCGTTCTGTGTTGTCGGAGCCAGGCGAACAGATCGCGCCGTCTCCCCTGAGAGACCCTTTAGGCTTGGATCGAAAAGATGCATTGGATGCGTAGTCATTGCTCCTCCACTCTAGGCCGCGTTTGTACCGGTCTTCATCTGCTCAAGCACGTGCCTCACGTACATACCCCTGGAAACAAGCTGCGCGCCTTTCTTGGACATAGCCCGCAGCAGCCGTTCACCGCTTTTGTCGATGAACATGACGTCGTTGAGGTCGATAATGCAGCCTCGTTTGTCCTCGGTCCTGTGCGCTTTCTTCCAAGTTGTTCTCAACTCGCTGACCCACGGCCCGACCAAGCGTCCCTGCACGATCCATCTCCGATCTGTTGCTGTCTCCACGATGGTGATCTTCAGCACGTCTACCCCTTGGGCGTGACAAAACGGGACCTCAGGCTCTACCCCGTGCCAGCCACAACCCGAAGCGCACGGAATCAAACAGTCCAAACCCTTTGCGATAGCGGAGGAAGCGGTACCACCTGTTCCAATTGCCAGCGAAAATCAAGATCACTGACATATCGCCTCGCCGCCCATCTGGGTTCCATCCGGCCGAAACTACGAAAGGCAAGACGGATGCCAGAACGTAACGTGTTCTGACAACAACGGAACTCTTTGATTTGTCTTGAGATAGCCGCAAACGGGGAGAATCGTTAGATCTGGGTGCTAGCGTGCTACTGCCAAGAAACTAGCAGGGTGCTAACTTCTTCGCATTTGAAGTGGCAATATCAGAAGATGGACCTTTTCAGAGAAGGGGCTCAGGTAAGGAATGAAAACGTGCGATTATGCAAAATCCCGTGAGATTCCGAGTTTGCGCATTCGTACCTGGAGGGTCGAGCGATTCATGCCAAGAACTGCTGCGGCGCCTTTGGGGCCTGCCACAACCCAATCGCTCTGTTTGAGGGCTTTGAGAATCTGTTGACGTTCCGTTTCCTCTAGTACGCTGTGAAGTGCGCCATTTGCGGGTTTCAAAGAGGGGGATTTTTCTACGGCCTGGCTGGCCTTGGGAAATTTAAGATCGCCGATATCAATACTTAGGACCGGGCCCGCCGAAATAATTACGGCGCGTTCGATTACATTCTGGAGTTCTCGTATGTTTCCCGGCCAATGATACCGGGACAGGGCATCCATCGTCGCTGATGGAATCGTTTCCATGACCTTATTCATACGTCTGGAAAACTGCTGAGTAAAGTGCCGCACCAGCAGCGGAATATCCGCCTGACGCTCCCGCAAAGGAGGAACATGAACGGGGAAAACATTCAAGCGAAAGAAGAGGTCAGACCGGAACTTCTGCTCCGCGACCATCGCTTCGAGATCTCGGTTCGTCGCCGCAATCAAACGGGCGCCGGTGCGAAGCGTGCGCGAGCTTCCCAAACGCTCGAACTCCCTCTCCTGCAAGACGCGGAGCAGTTTGGTCTGCAGTTCGAGGGGAATTTCTCCGATTTCGTCCAGGAAGATCGTGCCGCCATCGGCGACTTCAAAACGCCCAATCCGCTGCGCGATCGCTCCTGTGAATGCGCCTTTCTCGTGTCCGAACAGCTCGCTTTCCAGCAAGCCCGTCGGAATGGCCGCGCAGTTCAGCTTGACGAAGGGTTTGGAGCGCCGCGGGCTCAAATCATGAATGGCGCGCGCAATCAGTTCTTTTCCCGTGCCCGTCTCTCCATAAATGAGCACTGTCGAATCCGTCGGAGCTACGGTTCCTACTTCTTTCAGGACCCGGCGCAGAGGAGCGCTATTTCCAATGATCTGCGCAAAATTCATTTCCGTCCGGATCTCATCTTCCAAATAAAGCTTTTCCTTCGAGAGTTGCTCTTTCAGTTCCTGTATCTCGCGATAGGCAAGCGCATTCTCAACGGCGAGGGCAATCTGGCTTGCCACCTGGCTGAGGAAACGGATGTCGGCCTGAGTGAAAGCATCGTCTCGGAGCCGGCCGAGAACCAGAACGCCAATCGCGCGATCCCGGCTAATCAACGGCAGGAAGCAGAAGGACTTCAATCCCTCGCGAACCGCCATCTGAACGATTGGGTAATTGACCCAGTCGGTGAAAGGGCTCTGGAGTGCCAGAGGCTTCATGGTTCGAAATGCCGTGCCGGAGGGCGCTCCCTCGACTGAATAGACCAAATCTTCCTGGAGGAACCCTTTACTCTCCGGAAAGTCAAGCGCGTAAAGCCGCAGTTCCTTGTTCTCCGCTTCCGGAAGCGACAAGCCGGCATAATCGCACTGCATCACGCCCCGGACGTCGTGCGAGACGGCACGCAAGAGATCGCGGAGCTGCAAATTGGAAACCACTTGATTCGTGACGTCGAGGAGCAGCTGGAGCCGCTCATTGTTACTCTGCAGTTCCTCGGACGCCCGCCGCAACGCCGCATAATTCAACGCGTCGTCGAACGCCAGCGCAATGTAATCCACCACCTGGGACAGGAACCGGATTTCGTTTGGCGAGTAGGTATCGGCCTGCTTGCTGGCGAAAGTGATGGCGCCGAGTTTGCGGTGCGCTGTCGTCAATGGGAGCGCGCAGATGGAGCGAACATCGGCCCTTTTCAAGATCGCTTGTAGCCGGGCATAGTGGGGCTCCATTTCGTCCGTCGATCTCAGCAGGGGCTCTTGCCGCTCGTAAACCCATAACGCAAGCGTTTCCTCGGGCGTCAGTTCTTCTTCGGGAACCAGTTCCGATCGACTCGTCATGTCGATGAAATAATTTTGAAATGTATCGGAGGCTTGGTCACGAAGAGACACCCCGATCAAGTCAAACTGCACAACACCATGCAGCTCGTCAGCCAGGATGCCGAAAAGCTCTTTGAGGTCCCGGTGCGCTGCGATCGCCTGGGACACGCGGACGAGGGTCTCGAATCGAGTTTCAATCGCTGGGGCGGCAAGGATTTCCGAATCGTTGTCCACGATTTCGCACCACCGTAGCAAGTCTTAGAATCTAATGCATCGGATGCGTGACCCCGGACAAACGATACGCGGTTTGCATCGGTGCGGAAGGAGTTGTGGCGTTGGGCAGACCATCCGCATAGTCGGTGACATCGATGAATCAGGGGCTGCAGCGGCTGATGAGCGCGAGTTTGGCACCAATCTCTTCCTCAAGATTCCGCATCTGCCGGCGCAGCGAAGGCGTGTAGTGTGGAGTTTCTCTTCACTGACACTTGTGAAGGTTCTGGCTGACCGCCAACTAATAGCGAAATCCGTAATTCCATTCTTACTCCCATGCCCTGAAAGCATCGCTGCCAAGCTTACAAGGTATTGTCCGAAGATGTTACGACGAATTGATTCTCGCATCAGATAAGGTGAGAGATTGCCGCGTGCGGCTAACTGAGTCTGGGCGCATGCCCAGGCGGTTTGGCTCCAAAAATGGACTTATTTCACAGACGCCGCTTAGGGAAAACGGGCCAGGTGAAGGACATCAAGCCGATCGGTTCCTGGCTTCTGACGATTCAGCCGGGCTTACGGGTGAGCAACTGTTGGCGACCCGGTGGAATTCGCTAGGAAATAAGGAAGGTCGATATGGAACGTTCGCGGAAGTCCGGCTTGAAATTGCAAACTGGCGATGGGCCGGAACGGCAGGAACAAGATCGACTGAGAACATGCGATTCGTTCAAATGAAAGGCTGGTAAAAGAAATGACTGGAGAGAGGTCGCTCATAGACTCCGCGCTGCGCGCGTGGAAGTCCAACGTGGAACGAGCAGACAAGTTGTTTGGGGCGCTGTCGCCGCAACAACTCGAGCAAGAAGTCGCTCCGGGACGAAACCGTCTGATCTATCTCTGGGGGCATCTCGCGGCCGTGAACGACGCGCTCTTACCACTGCTCGGGATTGGAGAAAGACTGCATCCCGAATTCGACGGCATGTTCATTTCGAACCCGGACAAGTCGGTTCAGGTGACGGTCTCGATACAGTCGCTCAAAACCGCGTGGCAAGAGATCAACCAGAAGCTGTGGGACGGCTTCTCGCAGTTTTCGGCATCGGATTGGACGGAGCGGCACACTGCGGTGTCGGAACAGGATTTCGAGCGGGAACCGCATCGGAATCGATTCACGGTGCTGCTCGGAAGAACGGTGCACCTTGCCTATCACTTGGGTCAGGCGACCTTGGCGCGGCCAAAGGCATAGTTAGCCGCTTGAAAGACCGCGCCGGCCCGGCGTCATCGTCACGGGAGTTGTGCCCTTGTTTCGCCACGCGTGGCGCGTACCGTTTTGCACGACGACGTCGCCACGCTTGAGACGTATGATGTTAGTGTCATCAAGCTCCAGCCAAATCTCGCATTCATAAACTACGGCGTAGTCGACTGTGTTCGTCTTGTGCATTGCAGGATCGTCTTTTTCGAAGTGATCGGCTAACCCTCTAAGCCGACTCAGAGCCTCGCTGAGCGCAGCATCACCGTGGAACGACGGATCCGCGAAAACCGAACCCGGCGGAAATGTCACGAAGTGAAGGCTTGTGCCGCCAGGTCCCGGGAACGACGGAGTCGGGATAGCGGTCAAACCTTTGCTCCTCGCGAAGATCCGGGGTGGTCGGGTTTACCCAGACAAGTGTGTGCTCGTAATTGGGTACGCTCTTGAACTGATACGCCTGCAATTGTTCGTCACTTCGAAGGATGGACTTGCCGTCCACATTTGCGGTGACGACACGTCGGTAAGTACTCGGTCGCTTGCTGTGCTTGGAAAACTCTGTCTTCGTAGATGCCGTTCTATTCATGACTAGATCTCCGTCCCAGCACTTTTTCGAAGCTGCTTCCTGCAGCTCTCAAGGGATGATGCGCATGCCGCGAAGTCTGGTGAGCTGTCGTCTAAAGCTCTGGTGTGTGTCAATACAATCCGCAAAGCCAGCTTGACGAATCTTGATTGTGCTTAGGATCGTCTCTTCACGGAAGTTGAGCATCCAGTCCACGAACGCCCAGTTTGCAATCTGTTCGTAGGACGTGGCGTGCAGGCCATAGCGGGCAACCATTGAATCCCACAAAGGACCCTTCTCGCTCATCTCGGAAACGGTAGACATCGCAAGTGGCTCTGCGATGGGAAGGTCGTAGAAGGCGGCGAGCTCACTCCACAGTTGCCTCCAGCGATAGACATCTCCGTTCGATACGTTAAAGATTTGATTGCGTGCTTTGTCTTCACCTAAAGCCCACAAAGTCGCGCGGCCGAACAATTCTGCGTCCGTCGTCTCCTGGAGAGTGTTCCATCCCTCCTTGCTGCCAGGAAAGCGCAAGGGCAAC
>Ga0210407_10000088_pt1 | contig 120654 bp, 95 predicted proteins | sample IncBWC27MmetaG_FD_150860 | JGI IMG/M metagenome (GOLD analysis project Ga0210407, IMG submission 150860) | Forest soil microbial communities from Barre Woods Harvard Forest LTER site, Petersham, Massachusetts, United States - Inc-BW-C-27-M | ecosystem: Environmental > Terrestrial > Soil >...
AGAGCATCCCAGAATGATCTTTGAATAGGGAATAATTGTGCACGCCGCTCAGACTGTTTGGGTTGCCGGGTTCGTGCTTAAAGACTTTGAACTTATAGCCGTCGTATCGGTTTAACCCATACATCGAAGCAAACCACATGAAGCCCTGATCGTCTTGCAGAATCGCGTTTATGTGGGTTTGCGATAGCCCATCCTCAGTAGAGAATCGCCTGAAACTCATACGACTTTCGTCAACCGCAGGCAGGATAATTGTGTGAGGATCGATGTGCGCCTGCCGCGGACCAACGTTGCCTGGCCGAGCATTGGGCGCAACAATGCGGGCTCCTGGGATTCGTGATGTCCCACTAAACAACGGCACCACGGAGGCGCAGCAGAGCGCCAAGTCCAAGATAACCCTGGGAGAGATCGTTCGTTGATGGATGCCCGAGGCCATCGTTTCAATTCTGTCCGGAATTTTCGGAGTCGGCTCGATGCCTAGAACCTCGGTGGTGGCATAGCCCTCCTTCAGCGCCCGAACGGAGCAATTCCCTGGCAGGATGTCAGCGAGGGAATAGACACCGCAGCCAGGTCGATTGAAGTTGTTTGGCCATAGTGTGGACTCGCGCAGACACTTGACCCGTTCAGGCTGAGTCGACTTGCGGCGCAGGGCCGCGAACTCTAAAATTTGTGGCGGGGTTCGAAAGCCGACTCATACGCTCGTCGACATTTCTGGCGCTGAGTCTACTCTTCACAATCAATCGGCGAATCTTACCCCGCGTGGGGTGCATTTTCGGTGAAAGGCTGTGGGGATGTCCTTCAGAAACTCTGAAAAAACAATGAAAAAAACTGAAAGGCCCCGAAACCCGTGAAAAAACGCTACCTGCAGGTTGCAAATGTTACGGAAAGCTACAGAAGAGAAGCGGGAGCTAATCGGCTCGCACATGTCGCCAGTTAACGGCCCGCCTCCCATGAGTAGAAAGTACCGGTTCGGAGAGTTTCTCTTGGACCCGTGGCGGCACACGCTGTCGCGCGCCGATTCACCCATTTTTTTGACACCCAAGGCCTTCGACCTCCTGGTGTACCTGGTTCAAAACCCGAACCGCCTGGTCAGCAAGGAGGAATTGCTGCAAGCCGTGTGGCAAGACACCTTCGTGGAAGCGGGGAATCTGACCCAATACATCTCGCACCTGCGCAAGGCGCTCGGGGACAATGCAGAAGACGCCCGATGGATCGTAACGATCGCTCGGAAGGGATACCAATTTGCAGGAGATGTCGTTTTTTCTGATGAGGCAGGTCCCGCAAGGCAAGCCGCGGGTCAGGTTTCTGTAAGCGAGGGATTGCTGACGGACGCGCCGCCCGCCTCCGACGTTCCAAAGATAGGAGTCGCTGCAAACAAGACGAGCCCTTGGCGCACGAGTGCAGTCGTGGCTTCGTCAATTTTCATGTTGGCGCTGGTGACCTACCTCTCCTGGCACCACTTTCGCTCGCCGGCGCTGCCCGAAACGCACGAAATCAGGCTCGCCGTGCTGCCGTTTGAGAATCTCACTGGCGATCCCAACAAGGAATATCTTGCAGATGGGCTAACCGAAGAGATGATCTCCCAATTAGGACGGCTCAACCCGCAACAGTTGAAGGTGATCGCGCGAACGTCGGTTATGGGATACAAGCATAGTGACGTACGCCTGGATCAGATTGGCCGCGATCTTTCTGTGCAGTATGTGCTGGAAAACAGCCTCCGCGAGAGCGGTGATCACATGCGCCTGACCGCGCAGCTAATTCAGGTGAAGGACCAAACTCATTTGTGGTCACAGGATTACGACTATCCGGTAAAAGACATTCTTATAGTCGAAGACGATGTAGCCAGGGCGATTGCGCACGAGGTCCAACTCCGTCTGAGTTCGCAGCAACAGGCAGATTTATCGCAGTCGCGCCCTGTCAATCCGGAGGCCTTCGACGCTTACTTGCAGGGGTACTATTTCTTTGAACGGAACACCGACAAAGATACGGACAAGGCGGCGAAGTATTTCCAACGCGCAACTGAACTTGATTCTTCCTACGCGTTGGCGTGGGTCTGGTTGTCACGGGTACGCAACTGGCAAGCCAACACGGGCGCCATTCCCGCTGAGGAGGGTCGCCGGGCTGCCCGGGAAGCAGTTGAGCGAGCTTTAGCGCTAAACCCGAACCTGGCACAGGCCCATATCCAAATGGGCCGTATCAAACAACAGATCGACTTGGATTGGGTTGGAGCCGATGCTTCATTCCGGCGGGCGGTTGAACTCGAACCTGGCAATCCCGGGACTGTAAGAATGGCGGCTTTCTCGGCAGAGATGCTCAGCCGCTTTGACGAAGCTCTTCAATTGGACCGCCGAGCGGTTGAATTGGATCCGCTCAATGCAGAGAGTTGGGAGTTCCGTGGAGAGACCGAGTTTTCCATAGGGCAACTCGACGAAGCCGCAGCGGATAGCAAGAAGGCGCTTGAACTGAACCCCGATGTTTGGCCTGGCCCTATCCTACTAAGCCAAATCTATGTGGTGCAGGGGCGTCCGCAGAACGCTCTGGCTGAAATCGAGCTAGTACGTTATGACCCCGCACGTGGGTTTCTGTATGCGGTTGCGTACTATGCGCTTGGTCGGCAAAAGGAGGCGGACACTGCATTGAGTGAGTTAATCGCGAAATATCATGCACGTAGTGCGTACGACATTGCCCAGGTTTATGCTTTCCGGAAACAGTCCAACGAAGCATTCAAGTGGCTAAACCAAGCTTATGCCCAACGTGACAGCGGTCTGATCGGAACAAATGTGGATCCCCTCCTGAAGAACTTGCACAACGACCCACGATTTGCTGCGTTCTTGAAAAAAATCCGCCTGCCGAATTGACGTTCCGTATAGGTGAAAGCAGCCGACGGGTTCCGACGCAAGAATAAAACCCATGGCTGCCAGTGCGTGAGTGCCTAAGAGATTCGCTCGGAAATCAGCGGAACGGCTCCAACGAGCGCGGCATTGTTTGCTAATTCAGCACGACGGATCTGTACTTTTCCCCACGGAGTCCAGGCATATTTCTGCACATAAGCTTCGATGTAAGGGATGATGATGTCAGCCCTTTCCATTACTCCCCCGCCGATGACGATGACTTCCGGGTCATAGGCGTGAATTAATCCCACCGCATCGACCGCCCAAATATTGAGGCACCGATCGCGGACGATTTGCGCGACGCCATCTCCGCGCTCCGCTTCCTCAAAAAGATGTTTAAAGCCGATGTTGGCAATGCTCGAGAGGCTGCTCTCGGGAAACCCGGGAACACTGCGGACCACACCGGGAAGAGCCCATCCTGAGGCTTCTGCTTCCGCACACCCGATAGCTCCGCAGGTACAGGGGCGGCCATTGAAGAGAACCGGTATATGCCCGCCCAAACAGCCAGCTTGGGCATGCTTACCTCTCAGCAGTTTGCCCTCGATCATGGCAACTCCTCCGATGCCTGTGCCCAATGTCATCATGACGACATCGCCGAAACCACGAGCGGCTCCTGCATACGATTCTCCCAGAAGAGCCAAACGTGCGTCGTTCTCAATACGTAAGGGGAGTCCAAACGCATCGTGCGCCCAGGCGCAAAAATCTACTTCAGGAGCATCATCATATTTCTTGTTGGTCGAGACCACCCTTCCGATCCGAGAATCGACCAGACCCGCGAAACCCACGGCGATGCCCTGAAAGTCTGTGAGAGATTGTGAATGCTGATGGACTAACTGTCGAAGGACATCGCCAACACGAGATAGCACCGCACGAATATTCATGGTGGCGGTCAGATCAACGCTCCCATGCGTCAAAATGCGATCGTTTTCCACCAAGCCACAGTTGGCATGCGTACCTCCGATATCGACAACAAGTGCCTTCACTAGCAAACTCCAGTCCGGCTGAGTCAAAAGTCAGCGCATGAGAGCGGTTCCGTTACGGGAAATCGTATATTTCTTGCCTTCAGGCCGCGAGCACTTCCTTCGAGAATTGCTATCTGTTTTGCTCGCGTGATTGTAACCCCAGCGCACTCTTGAGCTTCTGATCGGTCAATTCGCTAACTGCGTCGGCGCCTGTGGCGGCCAACTGCTTTGAAAGCGCACTAGCCTCTTCTGTCTTTCCCAAGGCGAAGTACGCCCGCGCCAGATTGTACGTTGCACTTGAGGAGGCCAGATCGATCTTGTGAGCCAATTCGAGGTCGCTCACCGCGTCCTTAAGATCGTGCTGTTGCAGCCGGAGTTTGCCCCGTAGAGAAAGAGCTTGAACTTGCCTGGGGTTCATTGCAACAGCACGGTTCAGTTCAATCATTGCCCTTTGAGAATTACTTGGATCAAGCCGCAATATGGCTTCTGCAAGAAGGTAGTACAAATCGGAGTCCTTCACGCCTATCTTCAAGGCCTGTGAGATGTCATCGCAAGCGACACCATAGTTGCCGTCTCTATATTCCGATACGGCGAGAAAGAAGCGTGGTGGGCCGTAGAGAGGAGATGTTTTGATCGCAGCTTTGAAATCCGCGCGCGCCTTGGCTGTTTCGCCGACTAGGGTATATGCGGCCCCGCGCACGACCAAGATCTCTGCATCCCTCGGAAAGATTGTTACCGCTCTATCTGCTACATCGACCGCCTTGGTGACCTCTCCCTCATCGGAGAGAAGAGTGACGAGATTGAGGTAGGTCATCCGATCTTCGGGGTGTCGATAAAGATCATCCGTTAGTACCGTATAGGATTCACGATAAAGCCCAATCTTCGAATAACTCACCGCTAACAAATTAACTGATTCCTGGCTCAGAGACTGACTCCCGGAATTGTGTGTGAGCGTTTCGATCGCGGCCCTGTAATCCTCGAGTTCGAATTGGGCTAAAGCAGTGGCATATTGGTGAGTCTTCTGGTCGGGCACGTCTTGACTCACGCTATTGAATTCGGTTAACGCTTTTTTGAAATTATGAGCTCGTCCATACAGCCAGCCTAGGTTAAACGTGTCGATTGAAGACAAGCTGCCGCAACTGCGAAGACGGTCGAGTTCTTGCTCGGCTTGGTCGTACCGCTTCTGTTTCAATTCTGCGTCGACCATTTTAAACACACCTTGCGCCCCGCATGTGGCTCCGTGGTCTTGTGCCGAACACGATGGTTGTGTAGGCGGAAAGACGATCCCTAAACACACAAGCGCCGCCCAAGAGCAGGGAGAGAACAGGACTTGTCTCCTGACCTTGCGGGCTGAACTCAGCTGTAGCGAACAGCAATTTGCTTCGCGATTTTCTTTCGAGCGCATCTATTCCCCGAGAGGTGCGAGCAAGAACTGGGCATGATTCATAATCTTCGTCTCTTCATCCATTTATACCCGCGACGCTTTTGGGGCAAACTCCTCTCTCGACACAACTCCCTTTCCCTCGATGACCGTGATCAGGCGATTCGCCGGCTCGTTCTTTAGAGATTGAACATTCCCACTGGGCCAGAAGATGTCGATGTCGGCGGCGACTGCACTGCCAAGCCCAAAGTGAAGGCGTTTATCATTCGAGGAATAGAAGCTCGACTGGCTGGTTACAGCCTGGGCTTGCACTTTTCCACCGTAACGCACCAGTACGCGCGCCCCAATTGCGCTTCTATTTGACTGCGTCCCAACGAGCTTTACCTTCATCCAACGATTTGTTCCGCGGACATCGTTCCTGAGCAAAGAAGGCGGTTCGTTCATATTCACAATCAGGATGTCGATATCACCGTCATTATCAAAGTCTCCGAAAGCGCATCCTCTGCTTGAGTGTCGCTCCATGATGGCTGGACCGGCTTCTCTCCCTAACTCCTCGAATTTACCGTTCCCCAGGTTCCGAAAGAGCACCCGTGGACATTTGTCGGGATAACGAGGGAATCGCCGCTCCACTTCCGGATAGACGCCACCCGTAACAATGAAGATGTCGGGATACCCATCGTTGTCAAGATCAACGATCCCTGCGCCCCAACATGTATAGCTCGTCTCAATTCCTATCCGACTTGAGAGCGTTGCATCAGTAAAGTTGGCTTTCCCATCATTTTGAAAGAGTTCGCAGGTGTCTTCGACGAAATGGGTCTTCAACAGGTCTAAGTGGCCGCTCAGTCTGAAGTCGCCGATTCCCACTCCCATTCCTGATTGTTCTTCGCCATTGTCGTTCAGTCCAACGCCTCGCACGATCCCTTCCTCGCGGAAGGTCCCATCACGGTTATTCATGTAGAGACGGCTTGGGGTCGAGTCGCACGCAACGTAGATATCCTGCCATCCGTCCTCATCGAAGTCTGCCGCAACCACCGTCATCCCATAGCATTGGGCTGGTCCCGATAGCAAGGCTTTGTCGGTCACGTCTGAAAAGGTTCCGTCGCCGTTGTTGCGGAATAGCACATGTTTGCTGGGAAAACCGGGAGGAAGCCCGCGAGGACCGCAGTTCACAGGGACTCCTTTCCAGTTGCAGTGTGGGTCGTCGCCTGCCTTTGGGACTGCTTTTAGGTCGAAGCGAATGTAATTCGAAATAAACAGATCGAGCTTTCCATCCCGATCATAGTCAACAAATGAACAACCCGATCCCCAGGAAGACTTTTCCGAAGCGACCGACAACCGTGCCTGGTCGGTGACATCGGTAAACGTTCCATCGCCGTTGTTTCTATACAGCTTGTTCTCGCCGTAATAGGTACAGAAAATATCGTCGTTACCATCATTATTGTAGTCGCCAACGCACACCGAACTTGCCCATCCCACGTGATGGAGGCCAGCTTTCTCCGTTACATCACTGAATGTGCCATCGCGATTGTTCTTGTATAGCCGGTTCGTTGTTCCCAGCGGCGGACCGGTTAGCCTGGTTCCGGTCAGCAAGAAAATATCCATCCATCCGTCGTTGTCGTAATCGATAAAAGCGCAACCGCAACCGTCAGCCTCGAGAATATACTCCTTGCGATCGACTTCACCGTAGATGACGGGTGCTGCCAAGCCGGCTTTCGCTGCCGTATCCGTGAAGTGAGCAGCGAAGGGCCGTCCCGAAGATGCGGGTCTGTGGCGCTGCGCCAAGCCTCGCGAAGCCATACCTGATTGCCCGAAAACAGGCGAAGCAATAGTTGATGCGCATAAATAGGAAAACATGCGACGAGACATTCTCATTGGCTTGTCCCTGTGCTTGCCTTATCGGACCAGGCTTTACTGGCCTCGCGTCTCTGACGCAGTCTGTCTCATTAGTGAATCAACACGCAGCATAACAATTTCGTGGGGATGAATGACATACTGAAACTGATTGTCGTTCGCCATTGACGTTGCGGTTTTGCTGTCCCCGCGAATTGGAAGACCTCAAGCTGCAAAGCCGCAAGGCCCGTCGTTGGCGACGAGCCTTGCGGCTGGAACTCGGGCCCAATCCGAAGTTGTCAGAATTGAACCTTCAGGGCAAATTGAACCAACCGGCCGGTAGCGGTACCGCCGTTGGCAGTTTGAGTGATCTGGCCGAAGTTGCTGTTCGCCACAGTAGTGCTCGGCAATCCGTAGTTTGTGTGATTGAATAGGTTGAACATCTCCGCTCTGAAGATCAGATTGGTCCTTTCGGTCAAGGGGAACAACTTGCTCGCGTTGAAGTCCACATTCTTGAATGACGGACCATGCAAGTCGTTTCGTGACTCGTCCCCTACCGTAAAAGGAGCTGGCTGTGCAAATGCGGCAGGGTTCAGCCATTGCTTGAACCCGCTTCCGCCGCTGACCGAATATGGATCCGCGCCAGTTCTCTGGGCCCGTTGACTTGGCCAGCCCGTGTTGGCTACGTCTCCATTCGCAAGAGCATCTGTGGGCGCTCCCGACTCAAGGCTAATAATAGTTCCCAGACTCCAACCACCCAGAACCTTGTCCGTGAAAGTGTTAGCATCTTTGAGGAATTGCTTGCCCCTTCCGAATGGCAGTTGATAGATGCTGCTGAATACGAACAACTGTGGCCGGTTGTAGTCAGACGGGCCCCAGTCCGCGCGCAGATTGTAAAAATCCCTCGGCTGGGTGCCGTAAGGGTCCGACTGCCAATCCATGGATTTGGACCAGGTGTATGAACCCTTGAAGCTTAATCCATCAGACATTTGTTTGTTCAGCTCCACCTGCAAACCATTGTAGCTGGAAGGCATTTCGTTATACGAATAGTTGAAGATGCCGTATTGCGGATAGAGAGCACGCGGTTGAATCGGACCGGGACCGGGCGTGACGGCCGTGTTCGTAGTATCAGCGATGTATCCGTGCCTGCCGACGGAGCCTACGTAGCTGGCCTTCAGCGTTAAATGCTCTTGCAGTTGCTGTTCAACGCCCAGGTTGTACTCGATGGAGTAGGGGATTTTATTGTTCGGATCTGCCCCATAACTGACCCCAAACGGGTTATTCGCTCCAAGAAACGACGCTGCGGCTGGCAGGGCATTCCAGTACGCATTGGTTGGCAATCCAAGATCCAAGCTGCTAAGAGTGGGCAATGCTCCACCGGGCCACGAAAGTCGAATGTTTTGATTCTCCTGTACCAGAGTGTTGTTGTGATCGTCGAGCATGGCGATTGCAGTGTGAACTACTGTATGGTTGGCTGCCCTGTAGCTTACGCCGAAACGCGGTTCCCACCCGTTGTACTGATTACGAAAGTAGCCGCTCGGACAGGTTGCCGCAGGAAATTGTGGTGCTACAGCACCGGTGATGCAGACCTGCCCCGTGGCCATGTCGAGTCCTGATTCGACCCGGTGATAATTGGCCGGCGATACAAAGTCCCAGCGGATGCCAGCGGTGACCACCAGGTTGCGGGTCGCTTGCCACTGGTCCTGCACATACCATCCATACCAATTCGCGGTCTGATCAGCCCCGGTGGCGCCTACCCACGGGGCATAGCTATCGAGTGTCCCCAGCATGAAGCTGGCAGGACCGAATCCGGTGCCGGCTCCGCCGGTTTCGCCTCCATCTTGAGCAGTACCGACATTAACGAAACCCGCCGATATGCCCCAGCCGTCGTCGAAACTGCGGATGTGGTAATACATGCCGCCGACGCCCAAGGTGTGGTTACCCATCACCTTGGAAAGATCCAAGTGATAATCGAACGTCTCTATCGGACCTAGCGGGATGGCAAAATTGCCAATGCCGGAGTAGCCGTTGCCAATGCTAGTGTTGGGAGCAAACACTTCACCGGCATGGACGGGGTCTTGCGCAGTGAAGCCCATGGCTGCCACGGTAGCCGCATCGGGTTGTCCATCATTGACAAAGTTGTTTGTGTAACTGTATGCCAAACGAAAGTTCAGGATGGTTTGCGGATTGAATGTGTGTACATAATTCAATGCACCAACCTGAGCATAGTTACGCGTCCCTTGGGTTGAGGTGTTGTAGTTATATGGCGCTGTCTTGTTTGCCTGGGTGCGATTAAAACGTAGGAACGCGGTATCGTTGGGGGTAAACTGATGATCCAGTCGAAGCCCGAAGACATCGCTCTTAACCGTAATCGGAACCGTTGATTCGAAGTTATTGAGGGCTCCCTCAGGAACGTTCAGGTTTGGCTTGGGAAAATATCTCGCCGCAAGCGCCAGCGATGCGGCGTTACGGTCCTGGGTCGGGATAATGTTGCCTGGAAAGGGGTCGCGGAGGAATTCACCCGGATGTGCCGGATCGGTCCGGCTGGTAGTGGGATCATAGATTTCGTTTGCATATTCCGGTCTGCCTAGACTATCTGTCCCGATCGGTGTGGTTCCTTCCTCGGCGGAGAAATTGCCTGCGATTTCGTCCGGGGTAAGCGTGGTACTGATTGAGGTGCTGGCTTGGGTAAAACGAAATCCCTCCCAATAGAGAGAAAACCAAGTATTGTCCTTTATGACCGGACCGCCCAGATAGAGGCCGTATTGGTTTTGCCTGTAGACAAGCCGGTTTGTATCTGGATAAGTCTGCGCGTCCAAAACGTCGTTACGGAGAAACTCCCATACACTGCCATGAAACTTGTTCGCTCCAGACCGGGTGACGAGGTTGATGTTCGCGCCGCTTGAAATGGCGAACTGTGCATCCGTAATGTGCGTTTGTACGTTAAACTCCTGAATCGCGTCGGGCGGAGGCGAGATCGTCCACACGTTGGTGTAGATGCTGTTGTTCAGAACGCCGTCCATGGTGAAGTTATTCTGGTTGGCTCTCTGCCCACTCATGGACGGGGAGATGCCGCCCGCTCCCAGCGCGACCGTGAATCCCGATTGCTGCCCGCCTTCCTCCGGCACGGCTCCTGGGGTTAAGAGCGCAAGTTGGGTGAACTCGCGCCCATTCAAGGGCAAATCAACAGTTTCCTCATGTCCGATGACTTCGCTTAGTGTCGACGATGTCGTATTCAACATGGACGTCGCCGCGTTCACTTCGATCGTTTGACTGCTCGAAGCGACCCTGAGATTGACGTCGATCGTCACACTCTGATTGACCAAGAGTTGAATGTCGTTCTGTTTGACCGAGGCGAAGCCTTCCTTCATCACCGTGAGCGTGTAGCCCCCCGGAGCCAATTGCGGAACGATGTATAAGCCGCCCGCATCGGAAACGGCTTTTCTCTCCACACCCGTGTCCCGGTTGACAATGCTCACCTGCGCGCCTGCTACGACAGCTCCCGTCGAATCGGCCACTACCCCTGTGATGAGGCCATTGGTGGTTTGCGCCCGCAAGCCGATTGCGATGCACCCAACAACTACAATCACTAGCCACGATTTCTTGATCATCTGCATCCTCCCAAGAATTGGTGCTCTAATGGCCCGATGTCGACGATACGTTTTCTTGGCCGGAATAGTATGCGAGCGATATTGGCTTTGTCAATCATTAATAATGATTTTTATTGTAAGATCGAGCGCATTATGCGATTCTACGGTCAACAACTGGATTGCTGTTTTCCGCAGTTCAGAAGTGAGGTCCTATCCGGGAGCGACAAGTCTCTACCGTATAGTTAAGAAAGGAAATGCGCTACAGCGCATGTCGAATCTTCGGGAATTGTGGGTTTGGCGACTTCTGAAATGACGGGGTTGATTGATCCACTTGTCTGGAGGGTTTCGATAGAAACTGAGGTTGTCAAAGACCCTAAGACTCCACCATATACGATCTTTCGATCATTATGAGATCCCTCGGTCGGTTTCGATTTCGGTGAAATATGCTGGATGGGAGTTTTGATCGCCGATGCAACGAGAGACGAATTACGAGAAGTTCCCCATCTGTAGGGTGAGTGGGTGTGAATCGGAAACCTGGGAAGGCTGGCCCAGAATCCTGGAACGGCTAAAAGCTTTCGCAGGGTCAGAATCGCGCACCATTTCTTTCGAATGCTATCCCGGCGTATTTGAGAAGTTACTCATCAGCGCTCTGGAAGAGGGTTTGCGGCCCTCGTGCCTGATCGCAACGTCCGACCTCTTGAAGAGTCCGTCCGAAATCGAGCTGTTGGTATCGGGCGTGCTAGGCGACGATCCAGTTTTTGGTCGAATGAACTCTTTTGAAATTGTGGATTTTTTCGATGCGGGGAGGCTCGCCGAGGCACGCGAACAAGTCAAGAACTGGAGGCAGGGGCTCTTGGTCATTGTCGGCACGGGCGCGTCGCTGCTCACGCCACAGCCGAATCTGCTCGTGTATGCGGACATGGCTCGGTGGGAGATCCAGCAGCGTCAACGACAGAATGCGATTGGAAATCTAGGCACCGACAATCAGCAGGAAAGTCCTGGGCAGAAATACAAGAGGGCATTTTTCGTCGATTGGCGTGCCGCTGACCATTTGAAAAAGTCATTGTTGCAGAAGATCGATTTCTGGCTTGACACGAACGGAGACATTCCGAAACTCGTCACCGGCCGCGCCGTGCGAGATGGACTGAAACAGGTTTCCCGTCGTCCCTTTCGGGTGGTTCCCTATTTCGATCCCGGGCCGTGGGGCGGCCATTGGATGGAGGAGGTTTGTGGCCTTCCCAAAGGGATGCCGAATTACGCCTGGTGTTTCGACTGCGTACCCGAGGAAAACAGCTTGCTGCTTGGTTTCGGAGGGACACGCGTCGAGATTCCAGCCATGAACCTCACGCTTCTCCATCCGCGCGAGCTGCTGGGCGACGAGGTGTTTTCGAGATTCGGGGCCGAGTTCCCGATTCGTTTCGATTTCCTGGACACAATGGGTGGTGGAAACCTTTCGCTGCAGGTTCATCCGAAAACGCAATTCATCCGTGAACATTTCGGCATGCAGTACACACAGGACGAGAGCTACTACTTGCTCGATGCTGGTGACGACGGCAGCGTTTACCTCGGTCTTAAGACTCATATCGACCGAGAGGCAATGATCCACGAGTTGAAAACAGCTCACGGCAACGGTGTGTCGTTCAGTGCCGAAAAATACGTAAACCGCTTCCCGGCCAGAAAGCACGACCATTTCCTGATTCCGGCGGGCACCATCCATTGCTCGGGCAGAAACAGCATGGTTCTTGAGATAAGTGCAACCCCATATATTTTCACGTTCAAGTTGTGGGACTGGGGGCGGCTCGGCTTGGACGGTCTGCCAAGACCAATTCATCTTGATCACGGGTTGGCGAATATCGTTTGGAACCGCGACACAGATTGGGTCAGGCAGAATCTTATCAACCGGATTGAACCAATGAGCGAAGGCCCCGGCTGGCGAGAGGAGCGCACAGGACTTCACGAATTGGAATTCATTGAAACACGGAGGCACTGGTTTACGGGTTTGACGCCTCACCAGACCCTCGCGACGGTCAATGTGCTCAATCTCATTGAGGGAGAAGAAGCGCTAGTGGAGAGTCCAACGGGAGCCTTCGATCCGTTTCCGGTCCATTATGCCGAAACCCTCATTGTGCCCGCGTCGGTAGGTCAATACACCATCTCGCCGGCCGGGCGATCCTTCGGAAAGCGCTGTGGAACGATCAAGGCGTTTGTTCGTTCGCAACGTGTGGTCTAACTCCGAACGGGTGGTGGAGCGCGAAGCACATCCCGCGACTTGCGCAGTTGGCGCAGTGCGTAGCTTACGTCCCCCTGCACAGTCTGCAATAGCATAGCTAGGACTCCACTTCTAAGAACCTCTTGAGCTCGGACTCTGAAGCTCTACTCTCTATGGAATTACTGGAGATGACGGCTCGAGTCCGCCAGGACAAAGATCGCGAGTACAAGCACGGTCACGCCCGTCCACTGGATGCGAATAGGAAGTGGTCCACAACCCTTCCATTCGCCAGTAAGCATGCCGAGCACCGTTGCGGTTATCACGATCAGTGACATGAATAATGGCCATCCAAGAATCGGCCCCCACGTCCCCATTTGGCTAGCCGCCAGTCCATAAAGTAAGGTGCTTCCGAACCAGAGGACGGCCATGATCGCCGCCAGCAGCCAGTGGGAACGCCCCACTCGATACCTATGTCCGGAGCCGTTTCGTTTCATCAACCAAGCACAGTACAGGACATTCGGAACTGCACCGGCAAGCATGAGCGGCAGCCAAATCGCATTGATCGCGTTAACGCCGTTTGCGCCAAAGGAGCGAGCGGCCTGAACTAATGGTGTTCCGAAGGCGACTCCAAAATTCATGAAAGACGCCAAAAGACCGCACAACATAGCAAGCAATAGTCCTTGCGATATGCGTTTTTGCGAAGTGGACTGCCCGCTCTGTCGCTCTCGTATCCTTCCGGCGAAAGCACAGAGCGCCACCCCCAATAGGACAAGCGCATTTGCGCCAAGGACTGCATAGCCTGCCGCACTATTGAGGTGTTCTCGATGCAGAGAAACCATTGGGACCAGGCTGCCCGCAGCCGCAGAGGTTCCCAAAACGATAGAGAATGCGAGCGTAATCCCAATCATGTCCACCGCAAGGCCGAAAAAGACCTGCGCTACTCCCCAGCCCGCGCCAAATCCACAGACTTCGAGAATTGTGTCCAGCGGGGCTGAATGGTAAACCAATGATGGATTTGGAATGGTCACGAAAGTGACCGCAATGGGCAGAATTACGAGCGCGAAACCCGTCCAGACTAACCAGGTGTTTTCCCAAGCCCATTTGCGAGTATATTTCATTGGGACCGTGAAACTGGCGTTTGTAACGCCGGCCACGATCAGGGTTGCGATCCCCGTCGACGTAGCGCTCATTGATCGGCTTTCCTTCCGGTGATTGGAGGAACTTCAACTTCGGACCATTGATTTCGGCTTGACCAACCCAGCGGTTTCGTTGGGTGACATTCCGGCGTCGAATCGTATCACATTTTGTGATCAAATCTCGATAATCAACCGTATAATATGATCGTTAAATCATTACGCGGAACCGTTTCGCACACTGACGGTATCGATCTTGTAGGCTAAGGCAATATGCCGCCAAAAACTGACAACCTGATTGCACGCCAGGAATACATCATTCAGCGGTTGCAGGAGACCGGCTCTGTCGCAATTGACGAGCTTTGCACGACGCTTGGCGCATCCATCGCCACCATTCGCCGAGATTTGGAGGATCTCGAAAGCCGATCTTTGCTCAAGCGCACCCGCGGTGGCGCCGTGCGGATTGGCCCACTCTTCTATGAGCCTTTTCGGAATGACAGTTCCTTCCAGGACAGGGTGAGCAGTTTTGCCGAAGAAAAGCGTCGCATCGGTCTCGCGGCGGCTAAACTCGTCAGCAAGGGGCAAATGGTAGCGTTGACCGGCGGCACCACGACGACCGAAGTGGTCCGAAGTCTTAAAGTACTTACCGACATCTCCATTATCACGAATACCGTGAATGTGGCGATGGAGTTGAGTAATCGGAAAGATATCGAAGTGATCGTGACGGGAGGGCATCTCCGTGGAAGTTGGTTCACTCTTGTGGGCGCGATCGCAAACACCGCTGCCGAGACACTCTTCTCCGATATCATGTTCATCGGTGTCGACGGAATTCATGCAAAACAAGGCCTCACTTGCACGAATTCCTCCGAAGCCGAAGTCCTGCGCAAACTTGTGCAACACTCCAAAATGAAGGTTGTGGTAGCTGATCACAGCAAGCTCGGTTCTGTAAGCAAGTATCTCCTCTGCCCAACAAAGGGTATAGACAGATTGATTACCGATATCGGGGCAGCCGCTTCAGCAGTTGCGCCCTTCGAAAAACTCGGTATTGAAGTTACCCAGGTCTAGCTTAGTCGGCCTCCGGCAAATTCACGCCTTATAGTGAGCCGGTGAACCTTCGCTTTGCTTATTGCCACTGTTCCGGTGATTCCGCGATCAGCCTTAGTCCCCGGCTCTCTGGACCGTTGCGGACTTCGCATTGTCTGTCGAACTGCATCGTTGCTTGGTGTTCCGATGTATATTTCGGCCAGTGTGGCAAGTCAGCATGATTAGGATTGCCGGTTCGGGCAAAACTGACCCAAGCAGTACTGACTTGTCTTGATAAGACGATTGCCTCGGCGCTGCCCGCACTATAGTGATCACAGAGTTCGGCGTTGTCGAAAGTAAAGGCAATTTCAGCGCCGTGAAATGGGCCGGGACGTCCGTCCAGAACCGGAGTGCCCCAAGCATATATATAGGAGTAGGCTGGCGCCCTGCCCAAAGCAGCCTTTCTGCTTGCCTGCTCGCACGCAGGACGGCGAAAAGAAGATGCCGCGATGGTGGCATATAAATCAAACGGAGTTGCGCAAGGATAATCACGCCTGTAAGCATCGATGATTTCTTTGCTGTGCTCGCCAAATTCCTGACTCACGAGTCGGTGAAGCTCGTCCATCTGCATTGCTTGCGCCTCGGGTCGATCCAACCCATTCACGAATTCGTGAAGATTTGAGCCGGTGAGCAGCGGGACATCCGCCGATATTTCGGGCGCATCTGGATCAAATGGATGCCGAGGCAATACAGCACCATCCATTGTGGGGCCCCAGTTGTTCTCACCGTACACTTGGCGAATCGAGGACTGGTGCGAAGGCATTTTCTTCATCGCTTCCGCGGCAGCCCCCGAGAGACGGTCAACTGGAACTGATTGCAGTTCTCTCACCCGCGACTTCGATAGATCCAGTTCTGCAAGCACCAGCTCAGCTAATCGACCCGAGTAAGCCGGAGACAGAGATTTTAGGAAAGGTCCGCTCTGTACAATTGCGCGATGAAATAGGCCTTTGGCTGCTGGCATCGCCATCAGCGCAAGGACTTTTCCGCCGCCACCAGATTGGCCGAAGATGGTTACGCAGCCTGGGTCGCCCCCGAATGTAGCAACGTTTTCGCGGACCCACGCTAGCACAGCTACGAGATCGAGCAGGCCCACGTTGGTAGAGCTGGCAAATTCCTCGCCTCCCAGTTGTTGAAGGTTCAAATAGCCATACACGTTCAGCCGGTGATTATGAGTCACCACAACAACGTCATGATTTCGCGCAAGGTTTTCTCCGTCATAGGAAAGAAGATCGTGACCGCTGCCACCGGAAAAGCCGCCACCATGCATGTAAACCATTACTGGGCGTTTGTGGGAGCCATTGATCTCAGGTGTCCACAGATTGAGCCGTAGGCAATCCTCACCCTGTACGGTGGCAGCTGCACCACGATGGAGTACGAATGCATCTTCGTCCGTATTCGCGCGATTCTTCCCATCGGTGTCGAAGTGAGCGGAATCCTGGCTTGGACACACCCGACCATACTGCAATGAGTTGCGAATTCCGCTCCAAGGCTCGGGACTCGCCGGGGGCATGAAGCGGTTTGCCCCTGAAGTCGATGCGCCGTAGGGAACACCCTTGAAGACATAAATGCCGTTTCGCTTGAATCCCCGGATCTTCCCGGCACTGGTCTCGACCACGGTGGCTTCGTCCGAGGCCAGAACCTTGCTTCGCCCGCAGGGCGGTTGCGGCTCATTCAGCGCTCCCTCAGCGGCAGCAGGAGACGGAGGCAGTGGGTTGGAGGATGCGATCGCGGTGCCCGCAAGTCCCGCACACGATGCCGCGATACCGCCCAAAAACCTTCTTCGATCCCTCAAAATCGGGGTTGAACGACCTGCATCGTTGAAGGAGTTAGATGTGGCTGCGGTTCCCTTCATAATGGCACTCAGCATGACACACTACACTAGCGACTTTGCGGCACGAGATACTTCCGGCGTATCCCGCCGCGGCTGTCTTCGGTCGCTCGTCTTGTTCATCGCGCCCGAATCATTTCCAAGGCTTTCGCGCCGCCCCGACCTTCGGGGTTAAGCGTGAGCGCTTTGCGTAGTTCGTCGGCGCCCCGTTCGATCTGACGGTCACGGCAGAGAGTCAGATCTAGAGTCAGAGGCCATCCTGCTCGATCTGAACGCTATTAGTGCGCGATAATATCATTTCTGATCGTCATATACGAGTGTTATATTGACATTCGAGCATTATCCCCGTAGAATTTTCGCCCGACACGCCCTTCAGCCGAACCGAACGAAGGGGATTTCCCGGGGGCATCACTAGGCTTGCGTGACGCTCGTTCGGGTTTGCTCGCACTGGTCAGAAAGGAAATCTACTTGCCAAGTATCGAAAGACGCAGAGTCATAAAGGGGATTGCGGCTTCACTCGGAATTGCTTGGGTGAGTCCTCGGATTTCACTTCTAGGCCAAGATCAAACATTGACGGAGAAGTCGACCTTTGCCATTCCAATTCGCGCGTTGGCAAATAAAGGTGGGAAGCTTGTCCAACCGATCCAACTGACGATAGAGCATGCCGGAACGGATGCAACTTTGGTGGTTCGCGTCAATCACCGGGAAGGCGAGAGCCGAGTTCTGCCTCCGGGCACGCATACATTCAACATCTATGTCGACCCGGTTGAAACAGCTCAGCATATGCTTGTCGAGTATGACATCGCCGGCAAGTCAGACTCCGTCGAAGTTCGAGTAGAACCGGTCCGCAAAGTGCTGATCTTCATCCTGCCTCATTCCCACCATGACCTTGGATATACCGATCTCCAGAGCAATGTCGAAGAAAAACAAATGGCAAATATCTCTCGGGGAATCGAACTGGCGCGAAACACCGCCAACTACCCGCCCGGTGCGCGATTCGTTTGGAACCTTGAGGTTCTCTGGGGAGCGGATCAGTTCATGCGGACCAAGACCGAGCCCGAACGCCAAGATCTGATCAGCGCGGTGAAAAAGGGTTGGATCGGGCTAAACGGCATGTATGCGAACGAGCTAACTGGCCTTTGCCGCCCTGAAGAGCTTCTACAATTATTTCGTTACGGAACCGAATTAGGCAGTCAGTGCGGGACCCTGGTTGACTCTGCCATGATCAGCGATGTACCCGGGTATACGTGGGGGACGGTCTCCGCGATGGCCCAGGCAGGCATCCGCTACTTCTCGGCTGCTCCTAATTTCTTCGACCGCATCGGGACCTTTATGGTCGACTGGCAAGATAAACCGTTCTGGTGGGTTTCTCCATCGGGCAACGAAAGAGTGCTTGTCTGGGTGCCGTGGACTGGCTATGCAATGTCGCACGTCATGAAGCTGGACACACGGTTGGTCAACGAATACCAAGCCAGACTCGATGAGGCCGGTTTCCCTTATCAGATTTCTTGTATCCGGTGGTCGGGCCATGGCGACAATGCACAACCTGATCCGGAAATTTGCGAGTTCGTGAAGAAGTGGAATGAAGAATACGAATGGCCGCGCTTCTCCATTTCCACAACCAGCGACGCATTTGCGACATTCGAGAAACAACATGGCCACCAGCTACCAGAGTTCAAGGGCGATTTGACTCCTTATTGGGAGGATGGAGCCGGGTCATCGGCCCTGGAGACTCGAATGAACCGCGGAGCAGCGGAGCGCTTGGCGCAGGCGGCAACACTCTCTGCGATGCTCGCACCGCAGTCATACAACACCGCCGATTTCAACGTCGCCTGGAGAAATGTTTTGCTGTATTCGGAACACACATGGGGAGCGTGGAACAGTGTTTCGGACTCTGAGAATCCTTTTGTGAAGCAACAATGGCAGGTGAAACGTCAATTCGCCGTTGACGCCGAGAACGAATCGAAGAAGCTTTTTGACAAGGTGCTCGACGCCTATGCAAGCGAGAAGAACAGCTCGAACGTAGATGTGCACAACACCTGTTCTTGGCCGAGGACAGAAGTGATTGTGATCTCAAAGGAGAGGTCCCTGGGCAAGGACCATGTGAAGAAGGAACACGGCGCTTCTGTTCCTTCACAGCGTCTTTCGACAGGAGAATTGGCTTTTCTCGCAGAGAATATTCCTCCGCTTGGAACTGCGAGTTTTCATCTTTCAGCAGCAGCGCCGCATGTTCCCGCAAAGCGGGTCTCGGTGCTGGACGGAGTCCTGGATAACGGCATTGTCCGTGCGAAAGTCGACAGCAAAAGCGGCAACATCGTCGAGCTGACTTCCAACAAGAGTGCGCGCAACCTTGTGGATACCAGCCGGGACAAGGCGATAAATCAATACCTATTTCTTGAAGGCAAAGACACATCGAAGGTGAGCACAAGCGGGCCCGTGAGCATCGCGATCGAGGAACCCGGCCCTCTCGTTGCGACGATCCGTATCGAGTCCTCCGCACCAGGGTGTGTGGACCTGGTTCGTCGGGTGCGGTTGAAGGCTTCTGCAGATTGCATCGAAATATCCAACATCGTAAATAAGAAGCGTGCTCCCCTCAATCCGCATCCAGGCCAAGGCGGGCCTGGCGGAGATTTTGCTCAGCATGAATCTAAAGAAAGCCTGCAATTCGCCTTTCCGTTTGCCATTGAGAATGGTCAGATTCACATTGACGTTCCACTCGCGGTCATGCGTCCTGAAATTGATCAACTTCCTGGATCCTGCAAGAACTGGTTGCCTGTGGGCCGGTGGATCGATGTCGCCAATGCCGAGTACGGCGTCACATGTGCAACACTTGATACGCCGCTGGTAGAAATCGGCTCTCTTTCGGCCACCATGCTAGGCTCGCAAACCCATCCTGAGATTTGGCGAAAGCATATCGAGCCCACACAAACGTTCTATTCCTGGATCATGAACAATCATTGGGGGACGAATTACCTTGCGTACCAGGATGGCCCCGTCGAGTTTCGATATGCGCTTCGTCCGCACGGCGGTTACTACCCTGCGGCTGCCAGCCGATTTGCGATTGGCATGTCACAGCCTCTTGTTGCTTCAGCTCAGGGGCAGCGATCCCGAATGGCGCTGAAGCTCCGCATAGATCAGGAAGATGTACTTGTGCAGGAGTGCAAGCGAAGTGCAGACGGCAGCGCGTGGATCGTCCGACTCTTCGGCGCCGCGGGAGAAGATCGTACCGTCGGCTTGACTTGGACGGATGGGAGACCGATCAAGGTTTGGCGTAGCAACCTTCGCGAGCAATCGCTTGAACCGCTCCCTACACAGGTGCGCGTAACCGCTTGGGAGTTGGTTACCCTGCGCATTGAGACCCTTAACACATAGGATCGGCTGCAATCCAGTTTGAGCTCTTCTGAATCTTCCGGAGAACGCTCGCAAATGGCACAACACCCGGTCCAAATGACCTTGTTCTCTTGCTGGGCGTTTTTTTTGTTACGTTCCTGCACCTAAACATTGGACTGATTAACAGCTCGCCCAGATGCGACCAAGATGTTGAGTGATTGTCAAGACTTTGTGACAGCCCAGTTACTGAGTGGTCGGTCCGAGAGGCGCCATCGAAGGCGCGGCCTAAGAAATCGATCCCGGAAGCAGTCGGGTCCCGCCGACAGGAGACTCGTACGGATAAGTCGGCATTTCGGACGTGATGAATTAGAAAACGACTCAGGGCTTCATTCCCGGAACTCTCAACTTGATGCGGTACACACTGGTGCTGGCCGTAATGTAGAGCGTCTTGCCATCTTTGTCGCCCCAGGCCACGTTGCTCACGATCTCGGGGACCGTGATTGTGCCGAGGTGTTTCCCTTCGGGAGAAATGATCCACACGCCGCCGGGGCCGGCGCCGTAGAGATTTCCTTTTTTGTCCGCACGGATGCCGTCTGGCCCCCCAGGCGCACTATCGTGGGAGGCATCGAGAAACAATGCGCCGTCCGTAACCGATCCGTCAGGCTGCACTCGATAGCGCATCCAGATCTTCTTGCCGGAATCCGCGATGTACAAGTACTTCTCGTCCGGTGAGAAACATATGCCGTTCGGCCGAGGAAGCTCCTTAATTACAAGTTGGAGTTGGTCACGCGCCGGTTCTGTGCCGGGCTTCTGCTGGCGCGCTCCAGGAATGCGATAGACACCGTTGACCTGCAATTCCTTTTGCGGATCGTTGTCCTGCTGGGTGGGCAGACCGTAAGGAGGATCAGTGAAGTACAGCGAGCCATCAGATTTGTACACCAGATCATTCGGGCTATTAAACTTCTTTCCTTGATAGGAGTCGGCCAGAATCGTGATTTGTGCTTTCGGGTCGAGGGACTCCATGCGCCATACGTTGCGTCTGGCATGTCCCGCCACGCTCACTCGACCATCAGGATCCAAGATCATTCCATTTGAGCCTGGCTCCGGCCCTTTGAATGGCTCTGCACCTGTATATCCGCTGGGGTGCATGAAAACGCTTGCCCCCTTACCCGGGATCCACAGATCGATGTTGTTTGCTGGGATCTCCGCAAACAAGAGAGTTCCTTCGTGGGTCCAAACTGGGCCTTCAGTCCACTTGTTGAAGCCCGTGGCTATGCGCTCCAGCTTGGAATCAGGCCCAACCAACTGCTCGACACCGGAGTCGAGCTTCTGAATGTCCTGCGCCAAGGCGGACACGGTGAAAGTCGTGACAGTCACCATCAAGAGAAAGAGTCGGTGTATCGCGATGGAGGTCATGGTGCGGCGAAAACCAAAGGGTACTGGAAATGTGTTCATTTTTCTTCTCCAAGACGTCGCTGCCGCATTGAGCTAACGACCTACTGATATACACGACCCTGGCCGGTGAACGCCACTTGTTTCACCGCAGCACTGAAGGTCTGCTCCGATCTGACGGCCTTTGTAGAGTGCTTATAGATCGCCGCGAATCTGCGTAAGCCGCGCGAGTTTGTGCAGCACGGTGCCCATGTCAAATGCGATAGCCAAGATGTACTCCAATTGCGGAATCGATCTGATACTTGCGGTAATCCGGAAGCAAGAGACACGAACCTCTGGCAACGGTCGACTCAGCCGGCCTCACTGCGGAGTGCGTCAAATTTCGACTTTCCAAACGTTTCTTCCGGAGTCCGTTGCGGCAACTTAAGCCCTTTAGATCAAGCCTGACTCGACTGTGCTAAATTCCGAATCCAGATTGCTCTCATCTTGCTGGAGGTACGCGCATAAATGACGTCACGGAGAGAGTTCTTCCAACTGGCCACCCGAACTGCAGTCGCAGCGATGCTGGCCTCTAATCATGGCGCCGCAACGGAGCGGAACGATACGCAGCACGCAACTCCGCGACGCGGACTGCCACTCCCGGATCTGCAACAGCGGTTTGTGGATCTGCGCTTCGGCATGTTCGTCCATTTCAATATGGCCACTTTTCAGGACCGCGAATGGGGCGATCCGACGTCGCCCGCTGATCTCTTTCGTCCAACCGCTCTCGATACGGACCAATGGGCCGCGGCGGCGCAGTCGGCGAACATGAGTTGGGGGTGCCTAACGACCCGACATCACGACGGGTTCTGCATCTGGCCGACAAAATCGGCAGCAGCAAGCGTGGGGCAGACCTTGCATTCGACCGACATCGTCCGCGCCTATGTCAATTCCTTCCGCAAGGCTGGCCTGCGGGTGGGGCTTTATTATTCGATCTTGTCGCTGCGCGATGACATCCGCCATTTCAACGTGACATCGGTCAAAGTTCAGCTCATCAAAGATCAATTAACCGAGTTGCTCACGCGCTATGGAGAAGTTGATATCCTCATCACCGATGGCTGGGATGCACCGTGGAGTCGCATCACCTATGAAGAGGTACCGTTCCACGAGATCTATGAGCACATTAAGAATCTCCAGCCCGACTGCCTGATCTGCGATCTCAATGCCAGTCAATATCCTCCGAGCGGACTCTACTATTCCGATGTAAAGGCTTTTGAGCAGAATGCCGGGCAGAAGGTCCCAGAAGGTAGCGACGTGCCTGCCCTCTCCTGTGCGACCCTTACCGAAGGATGGTTCTGGAAGCAACGAGATGCACATGGACCTCTCAAGGCGGTGAAGACTGTTGTTGACGAGTGGCTTCGGCCACTGAATCTCAGACACTGCAACCTGATTCTCAATGCTCCGCCGAACCGCGAAGGACGGCTCGCGTCGAATCTTTTGAGCCGCTTGGAGGAGATTGGGAGGGCGTGGACGCATCCTGGACCTATGGCAAAGCTTAGCGAGCACATCGTGATCACGACGCGAAATCTAGCGACGGGCAAGCCAATTCATGCCAGTTCTTACCCCGATACTGTGGGTCCGGATGAGGCCAACGATGGTGACTTTCATTCGAGCTGGTACTTGGAGGAGGGGCAAACGTCAGGCTGGCTAGAGGTGGATCTGCAAAAGCAGGAGAGCTTCAATGTTGTGTCGCTCGTGGAGCCTGTTGGCAAAAGAGATGACTATTTGGAAAGCCGTATTCGGAGCTACCGTTTTGAGTGCTGGAACGGTGTGAACTGGACTACGCTGGCAAACGGCGAAAAGCCGACATCTACGACAATTCATCGCATTCCTCGCGTATCATCGCCGAGGGTGCGATTGCTGTTGGAAAGCAGCAACCAGATGCCTCACATTGCCGAGATCGGCGTGTATGACGAACCAGGCTAATCAGCAGCAAAGAGGTCTCAAGTCGGCCGACCTGCGCTGCAGTCATTGCGCAGTACTCAACCGGTGAATAGCCGCAGCGCTCTGAAAATCCCGCGAAGGCACTGGTAAGGTTCGTTCGTCTCATTTAGACAACGAGTCGTAGCAGAATCCCGTTTCGGCGTCTGGCCCTACCGATGAGCTTTGGCCTTTCGCACGTTTTTCTCACCTCCCCCTGATTTCATTTAACTAATTGAAAACAAAGCAGTTATAGTATACAATTGGCGGAGAGAGTGGGATTCGAACCCACGTTAGAGTTTCCCCTAAACACGCTTTCCAAGCGTGCGCCTTCAGCCACTCGGCCATCTCTCCGGCGTGAATCGGATGGAAGGAACTGCCTCTAAAGAAGCTTGCTACTCAGCCGCACCTGATTGCGATTCGCGGCGCTCTGTTCTTTTCAATTCTATGGGTGAAGTCGCCGAACTGCAACTTGAAAGCTTGAAAGCTCGAAAGGAAGATCGCGAATCTGAATTTCAGACTGTGGCATTACCGGAAGCGTGCAACCGAAGGGGCCGGAATCTTTAGGAAAGTTTTCCAGGAAGGTCGCCACTCATAGACCCGTTGCCCGGCGCGGAAAGACCACCGGATGACGAAGCGCCCGCCGCGGCGGCGTTCGCGGCATGACCATTCGTGGGCGAAGTCGGCAGCGGCGGCACTTTCGTATTGTCAACCACATGATGACTTAAGCAATACAAAGCCAGTTCCAGACGGTCCGCCACTCCAAGCTTGTCATACACCTTGCGCAGGTAGTTCTTTACAACCTGCTCCGTCGTCCCCACGCGCAATGCAATCTCTTTGTTTTTCATTCCCTGGGTCACGCACGAAACAATCAGCGTTTCCTTGGGCGTCAACTGCACCTTCGGGCGTGATCCCGCGGGCCGGCTCGTCTGGTTGCGATACGCTTCCATCACCCAGCGCGTTCCCTGATTATCGAGCCAGGTTTCTCCAGATACCACTTTGCGCAGACATTCCACCAGCAACTCAGGTTCTACTTCCCGCGACACAATGCCGTGAGCTCCGCGGCGGAACAGGTCCAATGTCAACTCTTCATCTGCGCCCGGAGTCACAACCACCACGCGCAATGCAGGATTCTGGCGAACCAAATCGGCGACCGCATCTACTGGATTCGGCGTCAACGCCGCTTCAAAAATCAGCACATCGGCGGTGAACTTCGCCGCTGCGGATTGAGCCTGCGCCAGCGTCTCCGCCTGTCCGACCACGCGAATGTCATCTTCGAGCGCGAAAACTTTACGCAGACCGGCGCGGAAGATGGCCTGAGTATCGGCCACAATCACGCGGACGAACTGGCCCTTGCCGCCGTCCTCGCCTGCTCCGAAATTTTCTTCCAAGCTCACCGGAATGGTTGCCATTCGTTTCCTTGCGTCTACGCTCGTTCGAAATGGTATTCGTCAATCACCACGCCCACGCCGCGCCGGCCCCGATCCTCGAAGCTGCGCACCACACGGCCCCGGCAGTCGATCTGCACGTCCCGACGCGCGCCCACGACATCGGCCGGTAACAGAATCGTGAACTCCACCATCGATCCCACCGGGACGTCGCGGTCCATGGCGAACAGCACGCCGTTAGCCGAGATGTTTTCCGTCTCCGCCGAATAGGCGCTGCCCTGACTCGTGACCGAAGCCGTGAGATGCAGCGGAAACCGCGGTGCACTCTGCATATCTTCGTAGTGTCCCGCGCTAGCTTGCGGCTCGCTCATCGGTGCTGTGCCTTCTGCTGCCACTCTGAGAAGACCTTCCTTCCGGGTGCGTCGTTTCCGCTCTCCGGACTTCACATCCAACTCAACGCAGAGTACACCTGTGAATCGGTCAAACAAAGTTACCGAAGTCATTGAACAAGCGGGGTTAACTTCTTTTCTTTGAATGGATTACGGTGGATTCACAAGGCAGGATCAGGGCCTGAAATAGCCTCCAGAACGGGGCAATTTCCGGTCAATTCCGGGTCAATTTCCGGCGATTGTCGGAGAGAGAAAACAGGCTCGAAAAAAGGGGTGAACTTAGAAACTTGGCCTCATGCCGGGCGGTGAGCGCCCGTTAGAATTTGGTCACTTCCGTGAAGTTGAACTCACCCACCTTCATCGCCGGCACCACCATATCAAACGATTCTTCGCCAGACGAGCGCACCGGCACGCTCATCGCTTCCACATTCGACAGCATGTGAATCAGACTTTCGTTGAAGCGAAAATTTCGCACTCCGCCGACCACGCGCCCATTCTCGACGTAAAATGTGCCGTCGCGCGTCATTCCGGTCAGGATTTTCTCGAACGGCTCGACTTCGCGGATGTACCACAGCCGCGTCACCAGCACGCCGCGTTCCGTGGAAGCAATCATCTGTTCGACCGTCTGCGGATTACCCACAGGCGCGAAAACAATATTCTGCGGCATCTCTCCCATTTCGTTGGGCAGCGCAAAGCCGTGCCCCGTCGCGGCGACCGGGCCAACCTTCTCTTTATATTCCGAGCGCTTCATTCTTGCGGCTGTGGCGCGCGCATAAACCACCCGATTCACCATTCCGTTTTCCACTAGCGCGACTCGCTGCCGCTGCACACCTTCTCCGTCGAACGGACAGCCCGTCTGCAACGGATGCGCGACATCGTCTGAAATCGTAATGTTGTCGCCAAACAGCTTTGTGCCGATGCGTCCGTTCAGGAACGAGCGCTGGTCGAGAATCGCCATGCCTGCGAAATCCCAGAACATAAATCCCACAATGTCGAGCACCGCCGACGGCTCCAGGATGACCGTGCACTTCCCCGCCGGAATCTCCCGCGGACGCGCCGAATCCAAAGCCTTCTGAGCCGCAATCTCTGCCAATCTCAACGGATCGAGTTTCGCCACATCCGGCGAATTCGACTTCTGCCACCCGGAGGAATCAACCGCCAGCATCGTGATGGAGACCTCCGCCGACGTCTGCCTGTGCCAGTTGCTCAATCCCCGCGAGTTGAATATCCCCTCGAACGAATCGCCGCTGGAAAAAACTCCGGCAGTGGTGAGCCCGTGCCGATCCGCCACGCCAACAATCTTCTTGACCCCATCCGCGCGAAGTTCGGGAGTAATGCCAGCGGTCGACTCAAAATGACGCGACGGTGGCGTGGCGCGGGCGCCCTCGCCCGCGCTGCTGGCAGCCTCATCAGAATCCGGCATCGGCAAGAGGTCAGCATCCGGATGCTGCACCCGAGCCAGACTCTCCGCCGAGCGCACCACCTGCCGCAAACTCTCCTCATCAAACTTATTGGTAAAAGCCCGCGCCGTCCGCCCGCCAAACACGGACCGCACCGAGACCACATGGTTCTCCTCGGCCACATTCTGATGAATCGTATTGTTGGCAAACCGGGTGAGCGCAAACCGCCCCCCAGAAAAAAGCACTTCCACCTCATCGGCGGATGAAAGTTTCTTGATGCGCTCGAAAATGTCTCCTGCAGTTTCTCTAGTCAGCATTCAGTGTTCAGCACTTAGCAATTGGCAATTAGCACTTAGCCATCAGACGATCGGCGTCGACTTTCTGCAGCAAGGAGGTGAGCATCTTTCTAACTTCTGTCAGGCTCCTGGCCAACTTCCGGTAATCGATATCAGAGAGAAAACCCAAGTCCTTCGACAGCAACAGGTGGTAATCCAGTTCGCTAGCTGATCCTGACGCTATCTGCAAGTAGCGCTGGAACTCATTGTTTCCACGTTTTCCACAGCCCTCAGCAATGTTCGCCCCAATGAACGCGCTGCATCTGCGAATCTGGCTAGTCAGACCGTACAGCTCTGGCTTCGGAAAGGCCGCCGTCACGCGATAGATTTCCAGCGTCAATTCATGCGATTTCTCCCATACCTTCAGGTCCCTGAAGTCCTTCATCCCTGCACCTCCGCACATGTGGCTAAATGCCAAGTGCTAAGTGCCAAATGCTAGCTCATCCCTCGCACAAATCTCTGTGACGGATGTCACACGCTCTTAAACGCGCTCCCCACCTTAATCCCCCGAAACCGCGACGGCGCCGCCCCATGCCCCGTCCCCATCACCTGCTGCGGTTGCCCCTTCCCGCAATTCGGAGTTCCCCACAGCGTCCACTCGTCCCGCGAACAAATCGCGTCCAGCGAATTCCAAAACTCCGTCGTGATTCCCGAGTACGAAGGATTCTTCACCATCCGCACCCGCTTGCCGTTCTTGATCTCCCACCCAATCTCGCACCCGAACTGAAAGTTGTAACGCTTGTCGTCGATCGACCACGACCGGTTCGTCTGCATCATGATCCCGTGATCGGTGGAGGCAACCAACTGTTCGAGCGAAAGCGGTTTCTCTCCCGGCAGCAAACTGATGTTGGTCATGCGGATCATCGGCAACCGGTTCCATCCTTCCGCGCGCAGCGTCCCTCCGGACCGGTTCTCGCCAATAGTGTGCGCGGTTTCCCGTGAACTCAAATAGCCCGTAAAAAGCCCGCCGGTGATGATCGCCGTACACTGCGCCGCCACTCCTTCGTCATCAAACCCAAACGTTCCCAGCCCCGGACCATGCTCCTGCCGCGCATCCGCAACCACATTCACGAGCTCGCTGCCGTAGCGCAACGTACGCAGCTTGTCCAAAGTTAGAAACGACGTCCCCGCGAAATTCGCCTCCATCCCCAGCACCCGATCCAGTTCAATCGGATGTCCCACCGATTCGTGAATCTGCAAACCCAGCTGCGAGCTGTCGAGAATAATGTCGAACGTCCCCTCCGGGCATTGGTCCGCCTGATGCAACGCCACAGCCTCTTCCGCAATGCGCCGGGCATTCTCCAGTAACTTCAATTCGTCAATCAGTTCATATCCTTTGTTCTGCCATTGACCGCCATACGAATTCGGATACGACCGCTTCTGAATTTCATTCCCCGCAAACGCATAGGCCGCATATCCCGCGCCCGTCGAAAGTTTGGTCTGGTGAATGTCCGCACCCTCCGACGAAACAAACCACTGCTCCTCGCGGTTGAAGTTCAGATTCGTCTCCGCCAAAGTAATCCCGGCGACCGACCGTAACTCCGCATCAATCTTCAGCAGCAGCTCAATGTTCTGCTCGACAGAAACAGTGAATGGATCAATCTTGTACGGCGTGCTCCATTCCGCCACCGCAGCCTTCTCCGGAGCCAACCGAAGTTCCTCTCGCTTCACCCGCGCCGACGCCCGCGCGATCTCAACCGCCTGCGCGGCAGTCGCCTCGACTGCGCCCCGCCCCAACTCCGAAGAAGCAGCAAATCCCCACGCTCCGTCGGCAATCACCCGCACACTCATCCCCACCGACTCCGCATCGGACGCGCTCCCCACCTTCCCATTCTTCGTCGAGAGCGCCCGGCTCCGCTGCGCGACCACACGCACGTCCGCGTAGCTCGCCCCCCGCAGCGCCGCAACATTCAACGCGCAATTGGAAACGTGCTTCATAGGAAGTTCAAATCTATCACGAGGGACGGAGCGTTCCTGTGGATTCCCGCTCTGGGAACGGCCGTCAAGATCGCGCTGATTGTCGGATCCCTTCGGACTCCCTTGCTCGTAGGATTGTATTTAACGTCGGCATTTCCCAAGCGAGTGTGATTTTGCGGGTTCTGATTTTGCGGAGTTTGATCTTGCCGGTTCAACTTGGCCCGACGAATCAAATTCGCACGACAAAAGTCGCAAGCTCCGCCCCGCAGGGGCACAACAATTTAGCCCAGCGCTTCAGCGCTGGGTAACAGCGCAACAATTCAACGAAGTCCCGGAGGGACGACACAAATGTCACACACCTACTCCAGCAATCGCATCCACCTAATCTTCAGCACGAAAGAACGAAGAAAATGCCTCTCCGTCGACCTTCAACCCAAGCTCTGGGCCTACATGGCCGGGATCGCCCATAATCAGGGCTTCGAAGCCATGATCGTCGGCGGCGTAAGCGATCATGTCCACGCCCTCCTCGCACTCCCCCCGGTCCTGCCGTTGGCAAAAGCTGTCCAGTTCCTGAAAGGCAGCTCTTCACATTGGATGAATGAAACTCACGCCGGCGACCAGCGATTCGCCTGGCAGGAAGGCTATGGCGCCTTCAGCGTCAGCGCCTCACAAACAGAGGACGTGGTTCGCTTTATCCGAAACCAGCGCCAGCATCACGAGAGACGAACCTTCGAAGAAGAATTCGTGGATTTCCTCAAGAAGTATGGAGTAGCCTACGATCCGGCATACGTCCTGGGCTGAGTGTGTCGTCCCTCCGGGACTTTTCCCTCGGCTCGGCAGCCTTCCCAGCGCTTGAAGCGCTGGGCTAAATTATTTCGTCCCTGGCGGGACGACTTTTCTCTACGGCGTAATCGCTGCTGTCTCCAGCCCATTTCGGATCGCCAGCAACTCTTTCAACAACCCGCGCAGCTTGGTCGACTCCAACGCGTTCGCCCCGTCCGACTTCGCTTCCTTCGGATTGTCGTGGACTTCCATGAACACTCCGTCCACTCCCGCCGCCACCGCCGCGCGCGATAGCAGCGGAATAAATTCCGGCTGTCCACCGCTCACCGCCGGACCATTCCCCTCCGACTGCGACGACGGCAACTGCACCGAATGCGTCGCATCGAAAACCACCGGTGCAAACTTGCGCATGATGGCCAGCGACCGCATGTCCACAACCAAATTGTTATATCCGAAGCTCGCTCCCCGCTCGGTCAGGAACACCTGCGTATTGCCCGCGTCGCGGCATTTCTCGACCGCGTGCCGCATATCCCACGGCGAAACGAATTGCCCCTTCTTGATGTTCACCGGCCGCCCGCTCAGCGCAGCCGCGACTACCAGATCAGTCTGCCGGCTGAGAAACGCGGGAATCTGCAACACGTCCGCCACTTCGGCGACCTTGCCCACATCCGCCGTCTCGTGCACATCGGTCAGCACCGGCACGTTCAGTTCATTCTTGATCTTCTTCAGAATCCGCAGCCCTTCCTTGATCCCCGGCCCGCGAAAACTGCGAATCGAAGTGCGGTTCGCCTTGTCATAACTCGCCTTGAAAATAAAAGGGAAAGCCAGGGCCTTCGTGACGCCCTTGATAATCTCCGCCATTCGCATCGCGTGCTCTTCGCTCTCAATCACGCACGGCCCCGCGATCAAAAATAAATCGCCCGACCCGACATGAATGTCGCCGACTTGGAAGGAAGTAATCATCGAAATAGTATGGCCACGGATTCACACGGATTGCACGGATAAAACAAAATGAGTGATCCGTGTGAATCCGTGAAAATCCGTGGCGCTCTTGCCTTAGATTCGCACTTTCCCCGGCCGGTGGAACATCTCCACCGCCGCCGTCTCCTTCTCCGCCCGCCGCTTCAGCCCATACTCATACGCCGCTCCCACAAACCTGCTGAACAGCGGATGCGGCTCCAGAGGCTTCGACTTAAACTCGGGATGAAACTGGCAGCCAATAAAATGCGGATGATCCGGCAGTTCCACCATCTCCACATAAGTCCCATCCGGCGTCGACCCGGAAATGCGCAGCCCCGCCGCAACCATCGGCTCTTCATACTCGCGATTAAATTCGTAGCGATGCCGGTGCCGCTCGCTGATCTCCAGCTTGCCGTAAATCTTGTGAGCCAGCGTGTCCGGCTCAATCTTGCACGGCCAAGCGCCCAGCCGCATCGTCCCGCCCAGTTCTTCCACGCCGCGCAACTCACGTAATTTATAAATCACGCGATGGGGCGTCGCCGGATCGAACTCACTCGAGTTCGCCTCCGCCAACCCCACCACGTTGCGCGCAAATTCAATGCACGCCGTCTGCATTCCCAGGCAAATGCCAAAGTAGGGAACCTTATTCTCGCGCGCATACCGGATCGCCAGCAGCATCCCTTCAATGCCCCGCTTGCCGAATCCTCCCGGCACCAGAATCCCGTCATAGCCTTCGAGTTGCGATTCGTAACTCTTGTCGCCGTCCGTGCTTTCCAGCCCCTCGGCCTCAATCCAATTGATTTGCAGCTTCAGATTATGAGCCAGCGATCCGTGAACCAGCGCCTCCTTCAACGATTTGTACGAATCTTCATACTCCACATACTTGCCGACGATCCCAATCGTGACCGTATCCTTCGGGTTGTACACGCGATGGACAATGTCCTCCCACTTCGACAGGTCGCGGTCTTTCGCTTCCATGTGCAGAAGTTTAAGTACCAGGGTGTCGACGCCTTCATTGGCAAACACCAGCGGCACTTCGTAAACGGATGCAACATCTTTCGCCGTGATCACCGCCTCATCCGCCACGTTGCAGAACAGCGCAATCTTCGATTTGATATCCTTCGCCAGAAACCGGTCAGTGCGGCACAGCAAAATATCCGGCTGAATTCCAATGCTCAACAACTCTTTCACCGAGTGCTGTGTCGGCTTGGTCTTCAATTCCTGCGCCGCCGCGATGAACGGCACCAGCGTGACATGCACAAACAGCGTGTGCTCGCGCCCCAACTCCTGCCGCATCTGCCGGATCGCTTCCATAAACGGCAGCGATTCGATGTCGCCCACTGTCCCGCCAATCTCGACAATCGCAACGTCCACATCCTGCGCGACCTTCTTCATCGCCGCCTTGATTTCGTTGGTGACATGCGGAATCACCTGCACCGTCTTGCCCAGATAATCGCCGCGCCGCTCTTTGGCAATGATCTGCTCGTAAAGCCGCCCCGTCGTCCAATTGTTATCGCGAGAAAGTTTGGCGTGCGTGAAACGCTCGTAGTGGCCAAGGTCGAGATCGGTCTCCGCTCCGTCGTCGGTCACGAAAACCTCGCCATGCTGAAACGGCGACATCGTCCCCGGATCCACGTTGAGATAAGGATCAAACTTCATCAGGTTGACCTTCATCCCCCGGCTCTCCAGCAGGCAGCCGATCGAAGCCGCGGCCAATCCCTTACCGAGTGAAGACACAACTCCGCCCGTTACAAAGATGTACTTCGCTGGCATCTCTTCCTCGCTTTAAATTGTGTTTGAAAATTGGTGCAGGTGGGGTGCACGATCAATTATGACAGAACAGCCTGTGGAAAGAAACGAAGAATTAGGCCGATCATGATACATTCTCGGCGTGTGCTCATTCCCAGCTTTCATCGTGACCCTTCTCGCGGTGGCGTCTGCCGCCGCTCAAACCACGGTATCGTTTCCCACCGAGGACGGAGGTCTTGTATATGCCGATGTTTACGGAGGAGGTGCCCGCGCTGTGGTGCTTGCCCACGGCGGCCAGTTCAACAAGGAGAGCTGGAAGAAACAGGCGGAGGCCCTCGTCGCGGCAAATTTTCAGGTGCTAGCCCTCGACTTTCGCGGCTACGGGAAGTCAAAAGGCCCAGGCGATTCTGACCCAATGGACGCTCCGCTCTACCAGGACGTCCTCGCGGCCGTCCGCTATCTCCGAAAACACGGTGCGAAAAGCGTGTCGATCGTCGGTGCCAGCATGGGAGGATGGGCTGCCGGCGACGCCTCAATCGCCGCGCAGCCGGGTGAAATCGATCGCCTGGTATTTCTCGGCGCGGCGCCCAGCGGCCCCGCCGACAAGCTCAAGTCTCCCTCTCTGTTCATCGTGGCGCGCGACGATGCCAGCGAAGATGGACCGCGCCTCCCCGGGATTCGCCAGCAATACGAGAAAGCTCCCGAACCCAAAGAACTCATTATTCTGGATGGCTCTGCCCACGCTCAGTTTCTCTTCCAAACCGATCAGGGAGAGCGCGTGATGCGGGAGATGCTCCGCTTTCTCTCCAAGTGATCCACGCCACGCGTTGACTATCCGCGCAAGGTCAGCGAGAATACTTAAGGCCGTCCGCAACGGACAGTTCGTAGTGTCCCCAAACAAGTGGGCCTGTGGCGCAGCTGGGAGCGCGCCCCGGCCTTGCCGGGGAGGTCGTCGGTTCGAGTGGTTTTTTGAAGTGGGCCTGTGGCGCAGCTGGGAGCGCGCCCCGGCCTTGCCGGGGAGGTCGTCGGTTCGAGTGGTTTTTTGAAGTGGGCCTGTGGCGCAGCTGGGAGCGCGCTTCCATGGCATGGAAGAGGTCGCCGGTTCGATCCCGGCCAGGTCCACCAACTTCACCTCAGGCGCATCCGCTGCGCGTCCCGGCTTCGCCGGGAAGGCTGTAGGTTCGATCCCCACACCATCTTTAGCGATATGCCCGCAGTCTACGTCCTTCAAAGCGAACGCAACAAAAGGTTCTATATCGGCTGTGCCGAACAACCGGAGGTTCGCCTAGCGGAGCACCAGCGCGGACAGACGATTTCAACCCGCGGGCGAGGACCCTGGGCTCTGGTCTACCAGGAACACTTCGACACCTTGGCTGGGGCGCTACGTCGCGAGCGGCAACTCAAAAGCTGGAAGTCGCACCGTTCTATTCAGGAATTGATAAACGCCTCGAGGCATTAGATTTGAGCGCGCCCCGGCTTCGCCGGGAAGGTCGCCGGTTCGATCCCGGCCAGGTCCACCAAATCTCAAAATCTCCGCCTGCCCCCTACCCCTTCGGAACCACGATCGCAACGATGCTGTAACGCGGCACCACCACCGTGAAGGTGCCACCCAGTCCATCCACCGGCGCTTCCGTGATGTTGGTGCCGGCGTCGCTGCCTGGCTTGCCCCAGTCGTAGCGCGTTCCCTTGGTGGCGAAGTTGTAGCCGTCGACCGTCACCGTCGCCGCGATCGACTGATTCGGATCCTTGTTGATCAGCAGCAGGCCCAGGCCCCCGTTGCGCCGCTTTACCGCGTGCACGCTGAGCAAAGCCATCGGCGTGCTGGCCGCGACAAATGTATCCCCGGGCGTAGCCACCTGGTGAAAAAGCTTGAGGCCGAAGTACGCCGGTTGAGGCTGGTTGTTGTTATCCAGCAAAAGCGGGCTGGCGGCGTGGACGGGCGCCCACTCCACGGTATAGACGCCGTTTTCAACCATGGTTGCGGTTGCGTCGGCGGTGTAGAGGCCGTGGACTACCGGGTTCACCGGAGGCAGCCAGGGCATGATGCCAATGTTAGTGATGGCCAGCGGCGGGGCGTGCCCGGCGGGACAGAACTTCTTGTACTTCTCGCGCAGATCGATCACCAGCAGCGCGTAGTCGTGGTTTAGCGCAGACTCGGGGAAATATTGCTGGTTATTCAACGGATCCCTTTCCGTTCTCAGCAGGTCGATCTCGTCGATGTGGATGTTGAAGTCGGGAGGGGCGCCGGTGCCTTCAAACAGTGAGACGGAGCCGAAATCCATGCTGGCGCAGGCGGCCTTGAGAACCCCGGCGTTCCAGCCTTTCCCCATCGGGTTCGGGCTGTTGTCGCCGGTCGTCGTGATGGGCTTGGTCAGTGAGGCGCCAATCAGAATCGTGGGATCAACCGCCTTCATGGCCTTAGCAAATTCAACCACGGCCGCCCCGTACACTTGCGGGCCGACTTTGGAGTTCTCGGAGTGACGGCCCCAATCCCGCGAGGTGGCGACGGGGCCCATGTGAAGATCGGCCTCGGGAGAGGCCTGCTGACCGTAGAGGCCAGTTGTATCGGCGTCGGAGCCGGGGGTGTGACCCTGGCCGTAATAGCCGTTGTTATAGGGTTCGAAGCCGATGGTCCAGAGCATAATGCCGATGGGCTCAGGGTGGCCGATGCGCAACACGTTGAAGCCGTCGTCGGTGGGTAACGGAGTGGCGGCGCGCAGGCTGGCCCAGTAGCCGACCGTCTTCCAGTCGTTGCCTTTGGAATCTTTGCCGATGGCTTGCGTATTGGCGGGTTTGCCGTTGGTGTAGGCGACCCAGGCCGCAGCTTCTGCCGGTTCGCCCGGACCGGTGCCGTCTAGATTCGTGCCGTAGTTGACTGTGATCACCCCGGTTCCCATTTTGTCGATCACAGGGACGATGGCGGGAAATTTTCTTTCGGTTGAGAAAGCGGGCGCGCGGTCATTGGTATACGGATTGGTCACTGCCCCCGTCGACCAGTGATACAGCGCATCGATGCCGTTATTGCCGGGAAATCGCAGACTGGTGATTCCGATATCCTGCAGCAGTTTCACCGTCGCCGGATCAAACGCCTTGGCGTCCCAACGATCCCCCGCCACGCCAATCGAGGTCGTGTACAACACCGCCTGACCCTTGCTCGGATCTACTTTTACCGTGGTCTTCAGCTGCGCGAAGAGCGGCGCTCCAACCAACAGCACCATCCCCAGAAGCAGGGCCAATGACGACACACCGCAGGATCCCGCGACTCTTCTATTCCTACGAAGTCGCCGAGCAGAGAGAAGATCACGAAACTGGAACAGGCCCATCCGCACAAACATAGAAGACTCTCCCATTGCAGTGAGGTTTAAGGAAACACAGAAAGATACGCTCTCCAAGGGTGCCTTGGAAAGAGAAATTAACGGCCACCGTGCTACGGCCGGATCTCAATCGGAGTCCCGTCCGCCACTGCCCGCCAGATCTCGTCGATCTCTTGATCGGTGACCGCGATGCACCCATCCGTCCAGTCCTTCGCCCGGTGCCCCGCGCCAACCCACGCGTACCCATTCGGCAGTCCATGCACAAATACATCGCCGCCCGGTGAAACGCCCTTCGCCCGCGCCGCCGCGCGGTCACGCGCGCTGGGATACGAGATGTGAATCGACTTGTAAAACTGGCTGTGCGCGTTGCGCGAATCGAGAACGTAGACTCCTTCGGGGGTCTTGTGATCTCCCTGCCGCGTCTTCGCTCCTTCAGGATTCCCGCCCAAAGCCACTTTGTAGGTCTTGATCACTTTCCCCTGGCTCATCAGTTGCAGCGTGCGCTCCTTCTTGAGCACCACCACCCGATCGGCATGAAGCGCAGACGTCTGCGCGAGTCCCGCGCCGCTCAATAACAAGATCGATAAGCCCGTGAGAATCCGGATTCGCATGGCCGCGATTATAGACGCCGCAATTCCGCAAAGTGCTACGCTATTGAGGTGCAGCTTTCGAACCGCAAACAACTCATGCGGCGGCGGCCCGTGCGATGCTCCATGCTGTTTTTGGCCGCCTGCGCGATCTTCCTTTGCACCATCTCTCCCGCCTTCGCCGTCACATGGACCGTCCAGGCCCAACCTACCCAACTGGTCAACGGCGCTCCCGTGCTGTTTCAGGTGAAGCCGCCTGTCAAAATCGAATCCCTCGCCGGCACCTGGCGCGGCCACCAACTCACGTTCAGTTACAACGCGTCGACCAGGACGTGGTTCGCGCTGGCTGGCGTACCCTTCGATACCACCCCGGGAAAGTACCCGCTCGAATTGACCGCGCAACGCGACACGAGTAAAACTCCGTTGACCTTCACTCGCAGCTTCGCTGTCGCTCGCGCGCACTATCCTCAAATCAAAGTCGAGCTCACGGTCGAAAAGAAATTCACCGAGCCCAATCCTGAGCAGCTACAACAAGCCGAGGAAAGCAAGAAGATCAAGCAGGACTATCTGAATCGCGTCACGCCCGATCGCGGATGGGACGGCAACTTCACCGCGCCCGCCGAAGCTTCCATATCCGACGTCTACGGTTCGCAGCGAATCTTCAACGGTGTGGCCCAACGCGAACATCAAGGCCTGGATTTCCGCGTCCCCACCGGAACCCCGGTCGCGGCCATGAATTCCGGCACCGTGCTGCTGGCCCGCTTCCTCTATTTCGAAGGCAACTGCGTGGTGATCGACCACGGCCAGGGACTCCTCACCCTCTACTTCCATCTCTCCGAATTCAAAGTGAAAGAAGGAGACCCCGTAACCCGCGGCCAGGAAATCGGCCTCAGCGGTGGCACCGGCCGAGCCACCGGCCCGCATCTTCACGTCGCCGTCCGCTGGCAAGGCACCTACCTCGACCCCGCCCGGCTGATGCAATTGTCCTTGCCTTGAATGAAGGTCCCCTCCCTTGTGACGCCCTCAATTAACTTCCGGTTTCCACCAACCTTTCAAGTCTCTCGACGATATTCAGAACCTCTCGCGGAAGTTTGCGGAGAATGGGAATAATCTCCTGTCCTTTTGGGGGGATTTCTTCACCAAAGACGACTTTGACGTTAACCGCGTCGTTGCCTTGAAAGGTCTCATTTTCCGGGATGTTGTACCTATAGAGATTTTCGAGAGTAAAAACGCACAAGACGTTCCTAGTGCCTTGTTTGTCATTCTTGAGAGAGAGGCTAGTTACACCGACCTCAAGCGAGGGAATCAAGAGGTGGTGCTTGTCCGCAATGTCGATTTCGTGGATGGTCCATAGCGCATCGTTGCCGCCCGCATAAGGCTTTATCTCGGAAGTGAATATCTTATGGAGGGCGCTGTCCTCTTTAATTTTGTTGCTTCGGAGCGCGTTCTCCACGCCAGAGCTCTCGGAGTAGATGGGAAATTTGGAGTAGGCGCTGACGGACGCCGGAGAAATCTTCTTGAGGGTTTTCATCCAAGAGTAATCAAGAGCGCAGTTAAGACTGTGAACAGCATCCCCTATATGCAGCGCCAGCACTTTACCCGGGAATTTCCTCTTGAAGCCGTATTCGATGAATTGCTGTCCAGTTTGCGCGTCGAAATCCTCTCGAACGGTGTAGCCGTCTGGTGCGTTAAGGGCGTGGAGAAAGGCATTTATCTTTGCGATGTGCCTAGAGGCCCAGCGGATTTTCCATCTAGCATCGGTGAATTGTATTTTGGCCATTAGGCCTATCTCGCTATCGGTGGATCATCAATCCAATTCCGAGGGACAGGTATGGCATGTCCCTGCGGGCAGTGCAAGCCGTCCCAGAGCCAAGTCTTTATATCGGCTGATCGCTCCTCGACGGTGGTGGTCGCATTCCATGTTGCGAAGACTTCTAGAGGAGTTTTACAACTTCCCTCGACGCATCCCAGCCGTACTATGGCAACCGTCTCTCGCGATGGGGCCGACATTTCCGGCCGCCCCAGCGGGTCGAAATCCGGGGAGTTTTCGTGAAGTGAATAATTGGCTACGCGCTTGCACCGATAACATACAGCACCTACAGAATCAGCATCAATGGATCGGTGTGTTGGATGTCCAAACACTTGCCCAAGCGTTTGCGCTAGGAGCCGGATGGGTCTTGAGCAATGCTTGCAAGGAAAAACGTACTGGAGTTGTTCGATCATCAAGTCAAAATGGCTAACAGAGCTGCATCGCCCTGAGGGCTACGCCGAAAATTTCCTACCTCTCAACCCGTTCTGCAACGTCTCTTTCAATCCTAGATTCCGAATCAGGCGGTGCAGATAGTTCGGATGCACTCCCAGAATCCCGGCCGCCTCCACATAATTCCCCCGCGTCTGCTCGACCGCGTCGATGATCAATTGCTTCTTCAATTCCTTCAGGCTCGCGTGATATTTCCCCTCGTGCATCTCGGCCGCGGATTCCTGCTCCAGCAGCGATTCCGGCAAATCCTCGAGCAGCACGGCGTCGGACGATCCCATCACCAGGGCGCGCTCGATGGCGTTTTCCAGTTCGCGGACGTTGCCCGGCCACTCGTAATTCACCAGGGCGGCCATGGCTTCGCGGGACACCGGTTTCGGTTTCAGGTTGCTGCGCTTGGCGTATTTCTGCAAAAAATGCCGCACCAGCATCGGAATGTCTTCCCGGCGCTCGCGCAGCGGAGGCATGGTCAGGCGCACCACCGCCAAGCGGTAATAAAGATCCTGGCGAAAATCCCCGGTGCGCACGGCTGCGCTCAGGTCGCGATTGGTGGCCGCGATCAAGCGAATGTCGACTTTGATGGTATGGGTCCCACCGACGCGCTCAAATTCGCGCTCCTGCAAAACGCGCAGCAGTTTCACCTGCAGCGCGGGTACCAACTCTCCGATCTCGTCGAGAAACACCACGCCGCCATCGGCAATTTCCAGGCGTCCTCTCTTCTGCACCGCGGCGCCGGTGAACGCACCGCGCTCGTGGCCGAACAAATCGCTCTCCAGCAAAGCTTCCGGAATCGCCGCGCAGTTGATGGCCACAAAGGGCCTGTTCCCGCGCGGACTATTGCGATGCAGCGCCCGCGCTGCCAGTTCCTTGCCGGTTCCGCTTTCGCCTTCGATCAGTACCGTCGACTCGCTGGGCGCGGCTCTGGCGAGAAACTGAAAAATCTCCTGCATCCGCGGGCCTTCACCCACCAGGTTTTGCTCCTGCCTGACTTCCGTGGTGAGCCGCTGGTTCTCCTGCTCCAGCCATTGCAGGCGGCGGGCATTGTCCAGGGCCACCGCGGAAATCCCCGCAATCGCGGCCAGCAGTTGCAGATGATCCTCGTGAAACCGGTTGGTCGCGTTCGTGCTGTCGAGGTAAATGCATCCAATCACCCGCTGAAACACCGTCAGCGGCACGCACAATAGGGATCGCACTTCGGAGGCAACCAGACTTTCAACGTCGCGGAGCGCGGCGCTGGTGGGAACATCTACGCCCAGAATTGCGACGTTCTCCTGCATGACCTGGCGGGCAATCGTACGGCTCACCCGCACCAGTTGCGGCTGTCCCGCCTGCCGGGTTCGCGCATAAAGACAGCTGAACTCCTGGGCTGTACCCTCCGCCAGCAGGATCGCGCCCCGCCCAGCCGGCACGACTTCAAAAATTAAATCCAGCAACTGCGCCTGCAATTCCTCCAGATCGCGGATGGCATGCACCACGCGGCTGATCTTCAGCAGCGCATTCAGATTGCGCGCCACCGCCGAGGTCGCCGGCAGTTCGCGCAGCAAGCGCTCCGGCTGCAGGTAGAGCACTTCCTTGGGATGAATCAGCTTGGTTTCAGCCGAGAAATGGCTGTCATCGAACTCCACGCGGCTGGGGGGCACCGGTTGGTCTTCGTCCTCGGTGAGAAATAAAAACACCGAGTCGCCGGTCGCGATCTCGTCGCCGTGCCGCAGCCACTGTTCCTTCACCGCCAACCCATTGACGATGGTGCCGTTGCGGCTATCCAAATCCTTGATGTGAAAGCGGTCGTCTTCGTCGCGGCGCAGACGGCAGTGTTTTCGCGACACCGACACGTCGGCCACCGCCACCGCGTTCGTGGGATCGCGGCCCAGCGTGGCTTCGCTTTCAGGTAACGGAATGGTTGAATCTTTTGCGGGTCCGGCAATCACCAAGAGTCTAGGGCGCAATCAGGGTCTCCAATCAGGGCCTCCCATTCCGTGCAGAACTTCTTATCACAGCGGGGACGGAAATGCATGCCCAGCCAGAACCATTTCCAATATCCGAACAGCTAGAGCGACTATCCGTTCAGATAGCTTTTTGCGATCCTGCGGCGCCTGCAGGTGATCCTTCCCGGTAATTCTAAGATGGCTCTAACGATCTCTGAATGCAAGAGTTAAGTCGTAGCTTCGGAAGCGAATCCCTCTCGTCGCAAGGATTGGAATCCGGGTTGCAATCCATTGAGACGGCGGATGCTCGGCAAAAAGCGACGGGGGAAGCGCTTTCTTGTAATTTCAGCCGAGATCGGCGGCCAGAAGCTCGGGGGACCCCCTCATCGAGCTTCTGGTTTTTTTATTTCCGCGGCAGAGAGCGTGCCCCCTTCTGCCCATGTGAGCCGTTGCCGCAACTCCTGAAGAGTGCGAGCCTTAAAGTTCGTGCGCCAAACCAAACCACAAAACAGGAATCAGCTAGCCGCCGCCTCACCAACCGCAGCATGATCTGGCGCTCCAACCGCAATCCCGTCTCGATAATTTACGATCCTGCCGGAAATCGCCGGCACTCGCTCCCCCGGCACCAGAATCCCCACAAGATTCAGCGGATCGGCGGCCGAGAGCGTCATCGTTTCGCCGCTTAACGGGAGCCCGCGCATGCCGCGGACCGACTCCACGGCAACCGGCAGGGCAAACTGTTCCCCCAGAAATCCATCAACAAACCGCCCGCCGCGAATCTCGCCACGATCTTCGAGCCGGCGGAACGCCATCAGCAACTCGCGCCAGGGAGGCAAATTCGACTCGCGCGCCAGCAGATCGCGAATGACAATTCCGTAGCGGCGGAGCAGCATCCAGCAGGCGGCCTCGACCGCGCGCGGCCGCTCCACCGCTGCGTCGGCATGCAGCAGGGCCCACCGCCCGGAACTGTGCCGCGGACGCGTGCTGCGCCCGCTGCCTTGCCCGGCGCGCCGCTTGGGATCAATCAGCGCGCGCAGATTGTCGAACCCATCGGCGGTCACCAAACCCGCGGCTACCAATTCCCAAAGGCCGGTCTCGATCTCCGCCTTGAGCTTGCCGGTGCCGCGAACGATATCGGCAAAGAAAGATGCGCCACGCTGGCGTAGGAACTCCAGCACCAACTGCGCTCCGTGACTTAGCCCGCGGGTCTCCGCTTCGTCGCCGGCCGCGTGTCGCGGAATCATCCAGTCCGCTTCTTCGCGCACAAAAAATGTAATCGGCGCGACGCTGGTCGGAATCACGCGGCGCTGCCGGGCCACCGGTGCGTTTTCCGAAGAACCGTTTGCCGGGGGCCCTCCCGCATCCACCGTCGCGGGATGCGGCGACAACCTTCCCCAACCCACCGCTCCGGTGAGACAAAGCTGATCCAGCCACGCCGGATCGTAATCGGCGATCCTTCGCGCCAAGACCTGCCGCTCCCAGGCATTCGCCGGAATCTCAAATCCCTGCAACTGTTGCAAGACTTCCAGTGCCCCGCGCTCTCCTGTTACCTGCGACCCCGGAGCCACATGCTGCCAGCGCAGCAGCCAGCGCATGAACGCCGCCGCCGTGACCGGCTCAATCTGCTTGCGCAGCATCCCCACGGTCAGCCGGTGAATCCGCGCCAGCAACCGCCGCTCACACCACTCGATCTCATGCGTTTGCGCGGGAACAGATTGTGTGGGGACGGCCGCCCCTGGCTGTCCAGTCGAGCGCAGCTCGACCGCGGAATGTGGCGCGGGCGCCCCCGCCCGCGAGGCAGCACCACTGAAGTTACCGCGCAGCACCGTCCCGCTGACCTCCATCCGCAACAACGCCTTTTCGATGTCGGAAGCAGAAAGCCCTAAGATATTTCCAAGCTCTGACGCAGTGGTCGGCCCCAGATGCGACATCCACCCCGTAACCAGAGTGAGCAACGCATCCTCGCGAGTAATCGATGAACTTTCGACGTCAGCGAGACTCTGCTCAAACACGGCCGCCGGAAACAGCGCCGCAAAACTCCTCCCCCGCTCCGCGGCAACCCAGTAGCGCCGGCGTCTCGCCGGCTGTCCCGGGGCCGTCTCGGCCGCGGCGACGACAGCCACGCCCGCTCTCCCTTCATTCACCAGTCGCTCAAAATAAGACGACCAATGGCCCTGAGCGAGGTTTATGTGGAGAGTGCTGCCCTCCGGCAGCGCCACCAGCGTGTGCAACACATCATGCAACTCATCCGCGTCGCGCACATCCGGCCAAGCCTCTTCGCGCACCTGCGCGATAGCTCCCTCGTCGAGGCCGCCCACTTCCTCCAGCACCGACTCGGGCAGCATCCGCCGCATGTTGACGGCGCGCGCCCGCCGTTCCTCCAGCGGCGCGTCATCCAGATACGCGTACGGATTCGCATTCAGAATTTCGTGCGAAAACTGCGAGGGCACCGGCGTGTCCACGGCCATCACGCGAATCTCGCCCGACGCCATCCCGCGCAGGAGCGTCTTCAATCCCTCGACATCCATCGCCTCGGTGAGGACATCTTTCATCACTTCGCCCACCAGCGGATGATCGGGAATCTTGCGCTCGCCCTCAATGTTTTCAAAACAAGCGGCCGCGTCCGGAAACACGGACGCCAGCAGATCATCCGATCGCATGCGCTGAATCTGCGGCGGAACTTTTTTGCCATTCTGAAACCGCAGCAGCGCCAGAGCGCGGTTCGCATCCCAGCGCCAGCGCGTCGCAAAAATCGGAGAGTCCAGCGCCGCCTGCTCCAGAATCGGCTGCACCGTACCGGCCTGCAGGAAATGAAAAACATCTGCCAGCGGAAAACTATGCTGCTCGGCCAGCGCGATGTTCAACCCGTTATCGGTAGCCGCCGCCTGCAACTCGAAATTAAATCCCACGCAAAACCGCTTGCGCAGTGACAGGCCCCAGGCCTTGTTAATCCGGCCGCCAAACGGCGCGTGGATCACCAACTGCATCCCGCCACCCTCATCGAAGAATCTCTCGGCAATGATTGTCTTCTGCGTTGGCACAGCTCCCAGCACTGCCCGTCCCTGCAGCACATACTCAATCATCTGTTCTGCGCCGGAATCGTCGAGGCCGCATTCTTCTTTCAAAAAACCAACGACGTTCGCCACTTCTGGCTGCGTCGCCGAAAATCCCACCGGCGAGGTGCGCGGCAGCATCTCGCTGATTTTTTCGCGCAACTCGCCCACATGCGCCGACAACTCCTGAGTGCGCGCCGGAGCCTCGCCCCGCCAGAACGGCACTGTCGGCGGCGCTCCGTGCGCATCCTGCACCAGCATCCGCCCCGCGTTGGTCTCAATGCGATGGATCATCCACGACGTATTCCCCAACAGCATGATGTCGCCGCGATTGCTCTCCACCGCAAAATCTTCGTCCACCGTACCGACGACCACAAGGTCCGGCTCAGCGACCACGGTATACAAAGAATTATCCGGGATCGCACCACCGCTGGTGATAGCCGCCAGCCGCGCCCCCCGCCGCGCCCGCAACTTGCCATTCACCCGATCGCGATGCACATACGCCCCATACCGCCCGCGCCGCGCCGCAATCCCCTCCGACAACATTTCCAGAATCGAATCAAACGTCACGCGCTTCAAGTTGCGATAAGGATAGGCACGCCGAACCAGCGCAAACATCTCATCCTCGTCCCACCCATCATCACCCGCGCCCGCGTCTCCCGTAGCGCCGGCGTCCTCGCCGGCTGTCGCGAGAGCCTGCCCTGAGCTTGTCGAAGGGGCGTCTCGCCTTCGCACCCCGCCCCCAAGCGAATCCGTCGAGTTTTGCCCCGCCGCACACGCCGCCACAATCTGCTGCGCCAGCACATCCAGCGGAGCCTCCGGAATCATCAGCCGATCCAGATCCCCCAGCTTGATCGCCCGCACCAGCGCCGCGCACTCCATCAAATCATCGCGCGTGGTAGCAAAAAATCTCCCCTTCGGCACCGCCCCGCGCCAGTGCCCCGACCGCCCCACCCGCTGCAGCGCCACCGCAATCGCCCGCGGAGAATTAATCTGCACCGCGAGATCGACGGTGCCCACATCAATTCCCAACTCCAGCGAAGCCGTCGCCACCAACACCCTGACCTGCCCGTTCTTTAGCTTGTTCTCCGCCGCCAGCCGCAGCTTGCGCGACAGCGAGCCATGATGTGCCGCGACGTTCTCCTCGCCCATGCGCGTGCCGAGTTCATGACACAACCGCTCCGCCATTCGCCGCGTATTCACAAACACCAGCGTCGACCGATGCTGTGACACCAACGCCACCAGTCGGTCATAAATCGCGTCCCACATTTCATTCGACGCTACCGGCCCCAGCGGCATCGGCGGTACTTCAATCCCCAGATCCAGCTTCCGTTTGTGGCCGATGTCGACGATCACGGGATCCGAACGCAGCTTATTTGTCTCAGAGCTGCCCGTCAGAAAGCGCGCCACTTCCTCAATCGGCTTCTGCGTCGCCGACAACCCAATGCGCACCGGCGGCCGGTGACACAAAACCTCCAGTCGCTCCAGCGAGAGCGCCAGATGCGCCCCCCGCTTGTCGTCGGCGACCGCATGAATCTCGTCGACAATCACGGTCTCAACATCGCGTAGAATCGCCCGGCTCTTATCCGCAGTCAGCAGAATGTAGAGCGACTCCGGCGTGGTCACCAGAATGTGCGGAGGCCGTTTCAGCATGGCCCGCCGCTCGGGTTGCAATGTGTCGCCAGTGCGCACCGCCGTCCGAATCTCCGGCATCAGCAGCCCGCGCTCGCCGGCCAGGGCGAGAATTTCGCTCAGCGGTGCTTCCAGATTTTTTTGGATGTCGTTCCCCAGCGCCTTGAGCGGAGAAACATAAAGCACTTCCGTGCGGTCGCAAAGATCCCCGGCCAGCGCCTTGCGCACTAATCGATCAATGCAAGCCAGAAATGCAGCCAGAGTTTTTCCCGACCCGGTGGGCGCGGAAATGAGCGTGGTCCGCCCGGCAAGAATGTGCGGCCACCCCTGCTCCTGCGGCTCCGTAGGAGTGCCAAACTTCTGGACGAACCATTCCGCCACCAGAGGGTGTGCCCAAGCCAAGGACTGAGGAAGGGACGGCATCGGGGTATTTTACTGCGGAATTGTACTTTCGCCAATCATTCGCTATCTTGATGAAGCAAGCGGCGGAGTATTGAATAATAATAATAATTCGAGTATGATGAATAACGTAGACCTCCAAACTATTATGCCTAGCTCAAGAGTCGCCATCCTAACCCGTGAAGACATCACCGCTACCGCCAAGACTTTTCAATTTGGTCGCCAAATGCCTAAATGGACCGTAGTCATCGACGGCCGAGAATTGCCCGCCAGACCCTTGGTATTGCGCGCTGCAGGCGTCTTCCCCAACGACCCAACAAACTCACACCAGGCAATCGCGATTCTCCAAGGCCACGGATTCGAAGTTCGTTACCAGGGCAACCCAATCCCACAAGAGGATCGCAAAGAAGCAGCCAAGCCCTCCGTCGATGAGATCATCCGGAATTTGCAGGGCCTCTTTAAAGGCGAACCATCCATGCTCGAAGATTGGGAGCGCGAACACAGGATTGAAAAGGATCGGTTGTAACGGTGAACAAGACCTACGTCCTCGATGCGAGCGCCCTGGTCGTGTTGATCGAGAATCGCTCGGGCGCAAGCCGGGTCGGGCAGTTAGTCAGAGAAGCCGATCGCTTGAACGTTCCCCTCATGGCTTCGGTCGTCAATTGGGGCGAGGTCTTCTATCTTTCCTGGACGCGGAGTGGCGAAGAAACCGCGCGAAAAGCTCTCAATTATCTCTCTCTCCTTCCCATCAACATCGTGCCGGTTGATTCCGCACAGGCTTTGAAGGCCGCCGAACTGAGAGCGCTCCACCGTGTCCCTTACGTAGACTGCCTTGCCGCCGCCCTCTCGTCGATCCACCAAGCCACCCTCGTCACCTCCGACCACGATTTCGAAAGGCTCGGACGCCATTTCCCCATTCTCTGGCTCAAACGCCCGTGAAGCAGAGGTGCTAGAATCCCGCGAAATGCTTGAAGCGCCCACACGAGGTAAATTTATGCGCTCCACAAATCGCCATCCCATCCCGATATTGTGTGCCGTGATAGTGTGTGCCGTGGTCCTGTTTGGCGGTTGGCTCACCGCCGCCAAGACCCGGGAGGTCGCCATGAGCCATGCTTCGATGAACCATGCTTCGATGAACCATGCTTCGATAAATCCCGAGCAAAACGAGCCATCGCGGGAACAGTCCACCCGCACGGCGATCAACAACTTCAACGAAGCCTTCAACCGTCACGACGCCGACGCCCTGGGGGCGTTCCTGACCGATGACACCGTCTTCGAGGACACCTCTCCCGCCCCGGACGGCCGCCGCATCGACGGCAAAACCGCCGTCGTCGACTTCTGGCGCGGATGGTTCGCCCGCAACTCCGACGCCCACTTCGACGCCGAAGAAGTCATCGTCAGCGGCAATCGCGCCGTCGTCCTCTGGGTCTATCGCAAGAAGCGCGACGGCCAGCCCTGGCACATCCGCGGCGTCGATGTCTTCACCGTCCGCGATGGAAAAGTTGCCGCGAAACTCGCGTACGTGAAAGGCTGAGTTCGGGGCAGCCCGGGCACCGGACAACGATGTCGCAACCCCGAGCTCGAGTCATGTTCCATTCTCGCTCCGAGTCGCCGTTTCCGCCGTTTTGGCGTGCCAACGTGCAACCGTCCTGACCTGCTATAATCGTTATCGGGGTGGTTACGTTTTTCTCCTCTTTCAGGTCTTCTGACCTAAGCCAGTCCATCTGAAGTTTTTCCATCTTAGGCTTTTCAGCGAGTGGGCAGTCTGCCGACTTCGTCCGGAGCGATCTTGCGCAACTGACGAAGGTCGATGCAGAACTCGCCAAAGAAAGGTCGCTCTCGATGAACGCAACCTCTATTGCCTTCGGTGTGCTGGCCCTGGTCCTCATCTCACTGCTGTTGCGATGGATGCGCAAGTGGATGCCGCAGATCTCCGGGGCTCGCGCACAAAGGATGTGCCCAGCTTGCGGATTGATTACATCGCAGAAAGCCCGTTGCCTGGAGTGTGGCGTGGCCACGGTCTCGACCCGGTAGCGTGATAGTGGGGAATGAATCGTTCCCGCAAAGTTATCCTCCCCGTTTCTAGCGAAGGACACACTTATGAAAAACGTCCGATTTGTTGTGAAAGTGAACCGTGGCGGCTCTCGCGCACCCACCTACGTGCAGCGCGTTGATCCCGCTCCCATCCAAATGACCACCAACCGTAAGCTGGCCCTGCTGATGGGAAAATTCACCGCGGAAGACGCCGTCAAATCCCTGCAAACCTCCCAGTGCACCCCGGAATTGGAGTCCGTCCAGGACCGGGCTTGAGCAGTGAAAGTAATCCGCGCATTCCCTCGACTGCTGGGGTGGCCTTGAAGGCTTGGCCCAGGTTACTTGAATGGGATCAAAGAAGACGTACTCTGTGCAGAACCAACTAACACCAAAGGCAGATCCTTGCATAAATGGCGAGGTATAAGAGCTCCATCATGGGGGGCAGAACGACCGCTTTGGCACGTTGCATAGTAATAGTAGAGGCTTCGGTCGAAGGTTAATTCTTGCAGAAACAGGTCAAACTTTGAGGCCGCTTAGCCGTTAGATAGGTTTGAAGTAAGATAGCGTACAAACTGACGGGCTTTCACCAGGGCTGCCCCAAGCCCGTTCTCGCAAGCTACGAAAGAATCAATCTGACGCACGTCAGCTCCAGAAAGGCCGCGCTTAAAACTGAATACACCCGGGTTTTTGATGGGATCGATACCGCCCAGATCGTAGTAGCGTACGCCTTTTTCCCGAAGTGTCTTGATCATTTCCCAGTGAAGCAGATAGGCACCCTTCATTTTCAGGCCGGCATCGCTGGTCGCGCCGAGCAAGTAGATCGCCGAGTCCCCCAGCGCCGAGCAGACAATTCCCGCCATAGGTTCATCGCCCTTAAAGCAAATCGAAACTTTCATGCGCTGCTTGCCCGGCAGCTTCGCCTGGATCCTGCCAAAATCTTCGATGCTCACATTGGCGCGGAACCTCTTGCGCTTCTGCATCTCGTCGTACATTTTGTGGAAAATGCTGAATGCCTCAGGAGTGTCTTGCGCGATTCGGAGCCCGTTCCTTTCGGCCCCATTTAACTTATTGCGCCACTTGGGGTCAAACTGTTTGCGTAGATCCTCAATAGAGGTTGAAAGATCAAGAACAAAAGTACGATACTTCTCGGTGCTGATTCCAGTTACGCGCTGGAATTCTCTAAATCCATCTTCAAATAAGCCAGCGCGAAACGAACCCAAGAAAGCGTTAGGTATGATCTCCAGATGCAATCTGCGCCTTACGACATATTCCTCTCGTAGTCCGTTCACCATGCTATGGACAGCCTCAGCATCGAGTTCGGCTCCTTTCCGGTGACACAACGGTCCCCACCGAAGGTAGGCGATTCCTAATGGAAGATTCCCCGGGTGGACGATTCGCAGCTGCGCTATTGCAACGACTTCGTCTCCACGCTTGAGAATCAGGTGACTGAGGCTGTTCTCCTGCCAATGGACTGCACCATACGCCCAAGTCTGGTAGATGTTCGCGTCCGCGAATGCGTCCAACAAGGTTGACCACTCTGACGCACTCACGTTATCCACCTGGATGTGATAGTCAGGGCGGACCCGGACGTCGCCGGCCGGTCCACTTTCCGGGAATGGGCAACTCGCTCTCATATTTAAAAAGGAAGCTGCACCGAAACTCGCCGGCTCTGATTCCGGAGTAAGAAAAACGTCCCAGAATCAGACGAGTTCTGGGACGTGAGGTTGAACAGCCCTCCCCCCGGAGTCTGCTCGCGAATAGCATGCCGACACGGGCAAGCGTCCGTCTGTTCAAAATTACACAGTATCGAAATATTTTTATCGCCGTCGGAACTCATCATTAGTTTGCAAATCCCATTACACTCATCATGGGACTTGCTGTGGGCACTTGAGTGTAATCGCCGATTACGTTCATTCACCTCAGCCCCCAGCTTCGCCCCAGGCTGCTAGAATTTCCCCCCATGCCCAAACTCTCCGCCCAGGCCCGCGCCCGCAAAATCAAACTCCTCGTCTTTGATGTCGACGGCGTTCTCACCGATGGCAAACTCTTTTTCGTACCCCAGGACGCGCAGCCGCCCTCGAACCGAGCTTCCACCACCACTACCGCGCAAGGCCAGATCGAAGTCAAAGGCTTCCACGCCCACGACGGCGTCGCCAACTCGCTGGCGCGCATCGCCGGACTCAAGACCGGACTCATCACCCGGCGCGCCTCCGAGACCGTTGCACTTCGGGCCCGTGATCTGAAGATCGAGCACGTCCACCAGGGCATTCAAGACAAGGGCGCATGCCTCGAAGAGATCGTCCGGCAGGAAGGTCTCAAGCTGGAAGAAGCCGCCTTCGTCGGCGACGACATCATCGACCTCCCAGCCATGCGCGCCGGAGGCCTGGCCATCGCCACAAAAAACGCCCGCGCCGAAGTGAAAAAAGAAGCCCACTACGTCACGCCCCACGCCGGCGGCGAAGGCGCCCTCCGCGACGCCGTCGAATTCATCCTGAAAGCCCAGGGAAGGTGGAAGAAAGTAGTGGCGGAGTACGTCGGCGACGGAAGTTCGGAAGGCAGCCGTCAGCTGTCAGCTATCAGCCATCAGCGAAAATCACAATCCCGCTGACGAACGCGTGCATCGAGGTCGGGGAATTCGCGAAGAGTCCGTTTTGCTGAAGGCTGACAGCTGATAGCTGACAGCTCAAATAAAAAACCCACCGGATGCTTGCTTGGGGCGTGCTCGGGTCAGCATCCGATGGGCTACCGTTTCTCCTTACTCACCCTGTTGTTTTCAGGAGTATGTGAAAAAATTAAACACTGTATTGCGCCCAAGTTCTGTCTAATTTTGTAAACCTTTGTAAAATGTTTGGGACAACTCGCAGAGGTGTAAGAGCTCCAACCGCTGCGCTCCCTACAACACCGGAGGCTTCGTCGCCATCAACTCCGTAAAGCGCTTATCTTTCCGCAGTTCCGCAAACTCCACGTCCTTATACAAGGCGTTCATGTCCTTAAATCCCGCTTCCATCGCTTTCTTCAGATACTCCAGCGACCGGTCCGACAGTCCCATCTTGGCGTACAGTTTCGCGACCGTAAAGTCGTAGCGGGCTCGATCGCCTGGACTGGGCAATTGCGCCTGCACGCCCTGGCGCGAAGTCCGCTCAAACACATCCGGATCGAGTTCCATGGCGTGCTCATAGGCCACCACTGCAGGGTCAAACTCTTTCTTCGCGAACAGCGCCGCGCCCAGGTTGCTGAAGAACGACGCCGAATTGCTGTCCAGCGCAATGGCTCGCCGGTATTGCTTTACCGCCGCGCTGTATTTCTGCTCTTCGTAGAACACCACTCCCAGATTGTTGTAGGCATCCGCAAAGTTGCGATCCGCCTTGATCGACTGATCAAACGACTTCTTGGCCTCGCGGTAGCGTTGCATCATCAAATCGGTGATTCCCACCTTGTTCAGCAAACCCGGGGAGTTCGGATGCTTGGCCAGCGCTGCGCGATAGTAATCGAGCGCGTCCAGATAAAGTTTCCCGGCGCGCAACTGATCCGCCCGCGCCTCCAGATCGGCCGCCGTGGCATCCTGCGGAGGCGGGTCCGTCATCCGCAGCATGGGCGGCTTAATCTGAACCTGTTCGGAATGGGAAGCCTGTCCCCACGACAAACTTGCCAGGGCACAGACACAAATAGTGAGAAGGGAAAACGGAACCAGAAGGACTTTCGGGCAGGACGACATAGGCCACCCCCAAGCTTTCAGCCGACATTCTGCCACAATTCCGCCCGCACGGCGAAGATTTCTGTTAGTGCGGCGCAGTCTGTCCGCTGTCTACAGGCTTAGACACCGGAGGCGGGGCTTTGTCGTCCTTAAATATTCCCGCAATCTTGCCCATTAACCCCTTCTTTTTCTTAGGGTCCTGGGGATTATTCGGATCCTGCTTGTTGGGATCCTGCCCATTCGCCGCCTGGGCGGGAGCCGGCTGCGGCTGCACCGCCTTATCCCCGCCTCCGAACATGCGCGAGAAGAAGCCCTTCATACCCTCCCCGGCGTCGCAGGTTTCGCGCGGCTCGGTCCCGGCAACAAACGCGGACACATAATCATCCGGGCAGTTTTGCGTGGCCAGCCGGTTGGTGGCCTTGTCCAGTTGCACGTCCACCACGCCCGTCGGCTGCTGGAACCCCTTCATGTCGGCATACTGCGGCAAGGTTGCCGCCTTCTTCATGAACTCAGTCCAAATGGGTGCCGCCGTCATCGCGCCGGTTATGCGCAAGTCGCTGTAATCGTCGTACCCCACCCACACGATGCACAGCAAATTCGACGTATAGCCCGCAAACCATCCATCGTGCGAACTGCCCGTCTTCCCCGCCGCCGGCTGAGTAAACCCGCGCAGCCGGACCGCCGTATATCCCAGCCCGTTATTGATCACGCCCTCCATCATGTTGGTCATGACGTAGGCGATGCGAGGATCGAGCACCTGCCGCTGATCGGTTGTGTAGTTCGCGATCACGTCGCCCTTGCCGTTCCGCACTGAACGCAAGAGTATTGGGGACAAGCGAATACCGTTATTTGCGAACGAAGTGTATGCGCCAGACATGTCCAGAGGCGAAGCGTCGTATGAGCCCAGCGCCATCGCCGGTGTCGGCTTCACCGACACGATCCCGGCCGACTTCGCCAGATCCGCCACTTTGTCGTACCCCACCTCTTCGGCCACTTTCACCGTCGCGTTGTTCAGCGACATGGCCAGGGCGTAGCGCAGCGTCACATCGCCCTTATATTCCTCTTTGTAGTTGCGCGGCTCGTAAATCTGATCTCCGTACGCAAAACTTGACGGCGCATCCGTGACCGTCGAAGCCGGAGTAATCACGGTCTGCGATCCATCGAGCGCGGTGTTCATCGCCGCTGCATACACAAATGGTTTGAAGATCGATCCCGTCGGGCGTTTCGAGACCGCATGATTCAACTGGCTCCAGCCATAGTCGCGCCCACCCACCAGCGCCAGCACCGCGCCCGTGTGCGGATCGAGCACCACCATCGCCACCTGCGCCTGCGGACCCGGCGCCACTGTCGTCTCAAACTTCTTCCCCACCTTCACCCGCTTGGTCCGCAACTTCTTGACCTGATCGTCCACCAGCTTGATGCCCATTTCCACCGACTGCGCCGCCGCCTTCTGCAGGTCAGGATCGAGCGTCGTGTAAATCCGGTACGACTGGTCGTTCAACTCGTTCTCATTAAATTTGCTGATGAGTTGATCGCGCACCATGTCGACGAAGTACGGCGCGTCGCTGGCTTCGACATTCGGGGGCGCAAGTTTCAGCGGCACGGCCTTGGCCTTATCCGCCTGCTCGCGCGTGATCACGTGGGTCTCAACCATTGACTCGAGCACCAGATTGCGACGCTCCAGCGCCCGCTCCGGATGCCGGTAGGGCGACAAATAACTCGGCCGCTGAATCAGTCCCGCCAGCAGCGCCGCTTCCGGCAGCGTGATGTCTTTCAGATCCTTATTGAAATAGGCCTTCGAAGCCTCGGCGAAGCCGCTGATGGCAAACGATCCCCGCTGCCCCAGGTCGACCCAGTTCGCGTAGAACTCGAAAATCTGCTGCTTGGTGAACTTCTGTTCCAGTTCCTCCGCAATCAGCATCTCGGTCAACTTGCGCTTGATCGATTTCTCGGGAGTCAGAAAGAATCCGCGCGCCAGTTGCTGGGTCAGCGTGGACCCGCCCTGCGCCCGCCTCTGGCGCAGCACATCCTCGTACAGCGCCTGGGCCGTGCGCAGAAAATTCACTCCGCTGTGCTCGAAGAACCGCCGGTCCTCAATGGCCAGCACCGCCTGCACCATCATGGGCGGAATGTCGTCGTACTTCACCAGTTCGCGTTTCGAGCGCTGCTCCGCGTCGAACAGCGCCGTCACCAGTTGCGGCTCCAGTTCGTAGGCCGAAAGATCGACCCCGTTGCTGGAAATCTGATCCACCTGTCCGTCATGAATGCTGATCCGCGCCGCCTCCGGGCTGTGATAGGATTCCGCCCCCGGATTGATCTCAATCCCGTCCTTCGACACCCGGAACGTGCCCAGCGTCGACTCTCCATCTTCGTCCGCATACCCCGCCCGCCGCAGTTCCGCAGCGATCGTCTTGGCCTCGATCTGCTCCCCGTCGCGCACGGTCTTGGGCAGCGCATAAATTTTCGCTGAATTGGCGAACACCGGCGAGCGAAACCGCTTCTCGATGATCCGGTCGTACTTGATGTAGAAGTAAGAAAATAAAATCGTCGCCGATACCGCCAGGATCAGAAACCCCACCAGCGCCGCGCGCACCACCGGATCCCGCGGCAGCCCGCGTATCCCTTGGCCCGCTTCCCCATTCGCCTTCGGAATTTTGATCTTGATGGTCACAGTCTCGACTCCACGCACCGGACTCTAATCAGACGAAGGAACAAGACAAAAGGTTTGAAGGGTGCCCCCCCTTTACGCGAAACTCGCATCCGCGAAACTCGCATCCTTCCTGTTCCTCGACACGAAGTCCTTGTCATTCCGACGCGCGAGCGAAGCCAGGCAGGAGGAATCTGCTTCCTCTCCCGCTCCCCCGATAGAAATCCGCCAGCGGCGAACTACAGGGAACCGTTACCCCCATTGTACCGCCGCCCCCGCAAACGAAAAGAGACCCGCAGTACATGCAGGTCTCTTTCTAGCCAACATTATTGGTCCAACATTATCGGTCCAACATTCAAACCGCCGATTTTCATCCCACAGGAGAATACGCGATCTATGGGATGTCGGTCGGTGCCCAGCTTCCCGTAGCCCAAGACACGCTTGCCGCCGGGGTTGTTAGAGCCGAGCCACCGCTGAGGTCGTAAACGTCCATTATGGTCGCCGCCGTGGTACTCGGGTCTTCGTCAACGAAGAGGAACTGTCCGCTTTGATCAAACTGGGCTGAGCCGCCGAGAACCGTGAACGGTGATGGGTTAATAGCCGTGAGCGCGCCCGTGGACAAGCTGATCTGGAAACCTTCGACAAAATTGCCACTACCAGGATTGGTAAGATTCAAAGCATAGACCAGCGTCCCACCCGCACTCGGCTGTACCGCGACGCTCGATGGCGAGATCGCCGTGGTAAATGGGGAATTGGCTACCGGCGCGATCTCGCCTGCGCTCGCTCCCGACGGCGTAATGGCTAGAACGTAGAGATGCTTGTCAGCGTTGGTACTGCTGGCAGTGGTACCGATCATATATTTGCCGGACGACTCGCCCTGCATCTGGGCCACCGTCGAGGGAAACGGGCTGTTGGGAAGCAAACTTAGCGTCCCGCTTCCGATGGTGTACGCCGCAATCTCGGTGGTCGCGCCCCCCGACGTGTTGCTCACGTAGAGGTATTTACCTGTTCCGTCGACCGCCAAGTTGAAAGGTTCGAAGGGCAAGGGCTGGGCTGCACTGACCAGCGTCAACCCTCCGCCGGTGCCGATCGAGTACACGTACACCGAATTGGTACTGGGGCTGAGCACAAACAGCAGCGTGCCCGCCGGATTGGTGATCATGGCTTGCGAGCCACCGATTGTGCCGCTCAGATAACCGGCGGCGACCGGATTGCCCGTAATCCCGGTGAGCGCTCCCGTCGACGAGATCGTGTACCCGTAGATTTGTCCAAGTCCGGGATAGCCGACGTACATAAATTGCTTCTGGGCGATCACCGTCCAATTACCTGTCTTGCCCTGGGGAATCCCCGTGATGGGGTTCGCAATGTCAGTGATAGTCCCGGCGGACGCATTCAGCGTGAAGCCCTGGTCCCCTCCGGCATCCGCCAAGAAGAGAAACGCGTCTCCCGTCCCACCACCGCCCCCCTGGCCCAGACCGCCGCCCGATGACGTGCACGTGGAACTTCCAAACGTGATGCCGCAGACGTAGTGGCCGCAGTTGGCCAGCCCCATCATGCCCACCAACACAACTGCACTTAACAGCAATCGAACTTTCATCGCCATAACATCTCCCAGGAACTTTCTGGATCGCAGCCTTGCAGAAATGTGAAAAGACTCTTATCCCACGCCGATGTTAGGTGCGACAGTACCTCATGACAAGGTTACGGAGGTCATGGCCCAAGAGGCCGCGCAGAAACGGTTGCCTCATCCTTAAAATCTCGCCGTTCTTTGGCGAGATTTTAGAGCCTGCCCTGAGCAAAGTCGAAGGGGTGGGGACTCTGACTCTAATTTTGACGTTATTTCGACTTCGATGTCCGAAGAAGACGTCCGTGGAAGATGTCCGAAGAACCTGCAACCGGGGGCAGCCGCCTAGAACCCCTTGTTCCCGCTCGAAGGAGTGAAATGCAGAGTGAACGAATATCCCGGCAGACTGACCGGCACGCTGTAGTCGGCGGCCACATACACCGCCGGCGCTCCCGGCGTTCCGATGCGCTGCACCGTCACCGCCTCCGGCGCCAGCGTAATCTGATGGTCCAACGCTTTCTTGACGACTTGATCGATCAATTGCTGGTCCGTGGTGTGCGGATTGGAGCCGCCCATCATGGCCACATTCTTCAAATCGTCCTGAAACGAGTAGTTAGCCAGTTCCGGCGGAACCACCTGAAACAACGCGTAGATGCCCGCCACTATGACCAGGATCCCGACAATCGCTTTAACTGTTCCCATGTCCCACAATCTGCTAAGCCAGGACTGGGAAACCGCTCACCCCGTCCGGCCCAGCAACTCCTGAAAAAATTCCACAACCGCCGTGATCCTAACATCGCGCACTTCCCGAGTCGAACGCAAAACGACTTCCACAGTGCCTTCGGTAACCTTGTTCCCCACCGTGACTCTAAAGGGGATACCGACCAGATCGGCGTCCTTGAACTTCACTCCCGGCCGTTCATTCCGGTCGTCAAGAATCACATCGAATCCCGCGGCTTCGAGGCGCTTGGCAATGTCCTCCGCCGCGGCTTTCACCGCTTCGTCCTTCACATTGACCGGCGCCACCACAATCTCAAACGGAGCAATCGTCGGAGGCAGCCAGAAGCCGTTCTCGTCGTTGCTCTGCTCGATGGCTGCGGTGAGGATGCGTTCAATTCCGATGCCGTAGCAGCCCATGATGGGGGTCACTTCCTTGCCGTTCTTGTCGAGAACCCGCGCGCCCATCGATTCCGAATACCGGTAACCCAATTTGAAGATGTGACCGATCTCGACTGCGGTATCGATCCGCAGCGCCGCCCCGCAACTCGGACAAGCCTCACCCGCCTTCACCGCCCGCAGATCGGCATACGCCGTGGGATGAAAATCTTTCCCCGGCGTCAGATTCTTCACGTGATAGTCCTCTTTGTTCGCGCCGGCGATGAGATTCGACCGCCCTTCGAGTGCCTTGTCGACCAACAGCACCGGCTTGTCCGCATCCTTCTTCCGATCCCGCGCCCACTCGATTCCGAGCGGACCCAAATATCCCGCGGGAGACTTGAACAGCGCCTTGATTTCATTCTCATCCATCGGCCGAATCGCCGCGCCCACCGCCCCGTTCAGCTTGGCCTCGTTGAGCTGATGATCGCCGCGCATCAGCGCCACGATCGCGCGCAGCTTTGTCTTGCCCGTCTTCTCGTCTTTCTCTTCCGCCATCAGCGCCAGGGTCTTGATCTTGTTCTTCGGCGACACGCCCAGAAACTTCGCGACGTCTTCGATGGTCTTTTGCCCCGGCGTGTGCACCTCCAGCGGCTTCCCATCGCCTTCCGGCGCAAGATCTCCCCACGGTTCGAGCTTCGAAGTTGCCTTCTCCAGGTTCGCCGCGTAATTGCAACCATCGCAGCTCACAATCTGATCTTCCCCCGCCGGAGTTCGCACCATAAATTCGTGCGACTCTTTGCCGCCCATCGCCCCCGAGTCGGCCTCGACCACCATGTACTTCAACCCGCAGCGATCGAAAATCCGGCGGTAAGTCTCGTAATGCTTCTTGTAAGAAACATCCAGCCCCGCCGCGTCGATATCGAACGAATAAGCATCCTTCATCATGAACTGCCGCACCCGCAGCAGCCCAGACTTCGGCCGCGGCTCGTCGCGAAACTTCGGCGCAATCTGGTACCAGATCTGCGGCAACTGCTTGTAGCTGCGTAGCTCTTTCACGGCAATGGAGGTCATCACCTCTTCTTCGGTCATGCCCAGCACCAGTTCCGCGCCCTTGCGGTCTTTGAGCCGAAAAAGATTCTCGCCCATCAGCGCCGCGCGCCCCGACGCCTCCCAAAGCTCACGCGGATGCAGCGCCGGCAAATAGAACTCCTGCCCAATCTTGTCCATCTCCTCGCGCACGATGCCCATGATCTTGTTAAACGAGCGGTTACCTAGAAAGAGATACGAGTAAATCCCGGCTGCGAGCTGGCGGATATACCCCGCCCGCACCAGAAATTTATGCGAAGCGACTTCGGCGTCGGCTGGCGCCTCGCGCAATGTAGGAATAAAGCTTTCAGACCAACGATGCATAGGTGAACGAGTCCTATATCTGGAGAATCAATTATTGTACCGGATGGAAACGGCCAAATCGCTCGCAACGACACGGTTAGGGCAGGAACCACATCTTGAAGCCGTGGAGAAACAGATAGTCTTGTCCGTCGTCGAATACACCGTCAAATCCGCCTGCAGCCGCGACGTTCGCTTCGATCTTAAGCAGATTTTTTCGCTTCTCCGCATCGTGCGGTAGTTCAACACAGAGCGTGTTCGTCGTTTCGCCCACACCGGACACCCGCTCAAGTCCCACTGCCTGAACCTGTGCGGCTCCCGCGTCGTAGAGCCTCATAATGATCTTCAGTGACCTCGCCGGGCTCTGCTCCCCAACCGTTCTAATGTCGTTGCGCTTGGATTGCCGCGCCCAGCCCAAGGCCTCGACGTGGGGCTTCTCTTGAAGAAGCTTTCGGCACAGCCTGTCCGCGCTCAGTCCAGTACCCGGTTCAGGAGGGGACTGACGAGTAACGAGCAGATAGAACAAGCTGACGCAGACCACCGCCGCCACGAGAAGACCCCAGTACCGGCGCATCTATTTCGCCAACTCCCTCAAAATCTCTTTCCCCAGCTTCTGCGCCTCCCCGAAAAACTTCTGATACTCCAGGAACAGCCGGTTCAACTCCAACGCCTTGTCCGTCGACGGATGCTTGCGCAGAATCATGTCCCGCACGTGCACCGGGTTGGGCAGGGTGGCATCTTCATTCAATTCTTCCAGCGCCGTATTGGGATCGTAATGGTACATGGGTTTCACCGTCTCTGAAGCGGGCTGCGTGCTTATCGCAGCTTGCCGCCTCGATTTTTCTCTTCAATATTTTCTACATTCATCCAGGTTTTCAGAGACGTAAGTTCCATCTCGTTGGTTGGCGTGATACCGAGAGTCCTCTTGATACGGCGGCGCATGCGAACGCCCAGAATCCACGACGTAATCGCAGTCACCGCGATTGTGGCCAGCCCGAATACTACTTTGATGGATCCTATGGTGCCCATCGCGTCCTAGACCTACACCAACTCCGTCGTCCACAGATCGTGCAGATGCACAATCCCCTCCAGCTTCCCTCTTCCATCCACCACCATCAGCGAAGTAATCTTCTTCTCTTCCATCACCGCCAGCGCGGTCGCCGCAAATTCCCCGGACGCAATCGTCTTCGGATCGCGCGTCATCGCCTCTCCGGCCGTCAGATCCATGACATCTTTCCCGCGCTTTTCGAGCAACCGCCGCAAATCCCCGTCACTGACGATCCCCACCAATTTCTGACCCTTCACCACTGCCGTCACGCCCAACTTCTTCCGCGACATTTCATAAATCACGTCGGACATTTTCGTCGAAGGGGCAACCCGCGGCAGCGCCTCACCCGTATGCATCAAAGCTTCCACCCGCGCCAGCCGCTTTCCCAGCTTTCCTCCGGGATGCAGGTTGGCAAAATCTTCTTCCTTAAATCCGCGCCGCTCACTCAACGTCACCGCCAGCGCATCTCCCAAAGCCAGCATGGCCGTAGTCGAAGCCGTCGGCGCGAGCCCCAGCGCACAAGCCTCCTCGGCAATCGAACAATCCAACGCCACATCCGCCGCCGAAGCCAACGTCGAGCACTTGGCTTGATGCTTTGCGCTCTTCTCTGCCCTGTCATCCCGAGGGAGGTTTTGTCCCTCGCTTTCGAGGGACAAAACCGAGTCGAGGGACCTGCTTTTGGGGTTTTCGCAAATCGCATCCCCCGTCATCGCAATCAACGGCACTCGCAGCCGCTTGATGGTCGCCAGCAACGCCAGAATCTCCTCCGTCTCCCCCGAGGCCGACAACGCCAGCACCACATCCCCCCGCACCACCATCCCCAGATCCCCGTGCAGCGCTTCCACCGGATGCAGATAAAGCGCCGGACTCCCCGTCGAACTCAACGTCGCCGCAATCTTCCGCGCAATCAGCCCGCTCTTCCCCATCCCCGTAACCACCACGCGCCCCGCACACTTAAACATCAACTCCACCGCGCGCTGAAACGCCTCCGCCATCGGCCCGCCAATGCGATCCGCCAGGGCGCGCAAGGCCTCCGCCTCGATCCGCACCACGTTCTCGCCAGTATTTTTCATGCTGGGACTCTGGGTCTTAAAATCACACAATTACGCAATTCCCCAATTACTCAATTCTTCAGAAGTGATCCTCTCCCACCACCGAAGGCGCCGGCGTCACCTGCTTCTGCCCCAACACCGCCAGCCCGCGAGACTGGATCAACTTATCCCACGGCCCCGCCTGCCAGTTGTCGCGCGTCTTGGTCGCGAACCGCCACGGCGGCAGCGTCAGCATCAGATTCCGTCCCGTCGAATGCACATACGGCTCATACATCGAGCGCAACTTCACCAGCTTGTCCGCGGCATAATCATCGTTGCGCAGCCGCAGTCCAGCCGCCGCCAGCGCTTCCCGCATGGCCAACAAGTCCGCGTCCGGCAGCCGCTCCGGCGCTGCTGAATCGTAGCGAGCATTCACCACCTGCGCCAGATCCACCGCCGCATGCCGCGCCATGGCAAACGTCAGCTTCGCCTGCCCCGGATGCACGCCCTCAATCCCGGTCAGCACCAGCGACGTCACATCCAGCATGGTGGTCAGCGCCCCCAGCCACGATTGATTACTGTGCTGCGAGCGAAAGAAACTCAGCACCGGATACGAAATATGGCTCTCCAGCAACTCCCCCGCCCAGCGCTCCCAATCGCGCAGCACTTCGTCGAGAACTCTCTGGTCCACCCCCGGATCTTCCGACCGCCCCGCCAGCCGCACCAGCAATTCCGCCGCCGAAGGCGGAGATCCCGCCCGCGAATCCAGCATCGAAATCTGAATCTCGCGCCGCGAGAACGACGCGTACACCACTGGAATATATCCAATCACCACGCCCAGAAACGCGAATCCCATCCCGGCTTCAATCACCGAAAGCGCCCGCGCCCCGCCCGACGTCGGCACTATGTCGCCATAGCCCAGAGTAAAAAATGTCTCTCCGCTGTGATAGATAATCTTGCCGAACGTCAGCCGCTCTCCGCTGAGCTGCTCGTGTCCCCCAATCCCGTATTGCATCAGCGCGAACCCAAAGATCAGTCCCGCAGCCCAGAACCCCAGCAGCAGGATCAACGACAGCGGCCCAAAATATCCCAGAAAATTCTGCTGCCGCGACGCCGTCTTGATGCGCCCCGCAACATTCCGCCACGGAATCCAGGTCTGCCGGTAAAACCACGCCGTCAGCCTGAAGTGCCGCCTCACCCGCCGCGGCAAAACCACCGTCTCAAACGCGTCGAGCAACACCGACCAGATGATGATGAGCCCAAACACCACCCCGACAATGTGCACGTGCGAATTCATAACCGGATGGAATGATTGAAATGTAGATGCGGAGGGAAGAGTATCAGATTCGCTATGGCGGTTACCCCACCCTGGTCGCGCTTTTCGCGACAGAGCCCGCCCTGAGCTTGCCGAAGGGGTGGGGATTTCGATCTTCTCGTCATCTCAGCGTCGCGAAAATCAGCGAGCTACTGCGGCTTGGCCGCTGGCGGCGGCTGAGTCGCCGGCGTCGTCCCCTGCGCCGCAGCCGGCTTCGCCGCATTCGGCGACGTTGTCGTCGCGGGCTTCGCCGCCGGCTTCTTCTTCACGGCCGGCTTCTTGGGCGGTGCATTATCGTCCACCACCGTGATCTTCGGCGGCGCCGCCGGAATCGCCGCCTGCGCCGTCTTCAAATCCCCGCGCAGCCGCACAATTTCCGCCTCTTTGGCCGACGACAAACTGTCGATCCGCTGCGCCAGTTGCTTCCGCGTGACTTCAAAGGTGTTCAAATCATTCGACAGCGCCTGCACATCGTCCTTCGCTCCAAACGCCCCCGTATCCTCCACGACACTGCTCATTACTTCATACAGCGCATCCAGATTGCGATACAGTTTGAAGGTCGCCGGCAGATCCTCGGGTGAGGCCCGCAACTGCGCAATCATCTCGGGCAACGCCCCCTGCAGATTGCGCTGGATCGAATCCACCCACGCCAGAGCCTGCTTCTTCGCGCCGTTGTCCGTCTTCCAGCGTTCAATCCGCAGCTTCACCAGGTCGGCCTGCGTGTTCTTCGAACTCGCCTCCAGCTGCGCCAGCAGTCCGTTCAACTGCGTCACCGAAGCGTAGGAAACCGCCTGGCCTTGCCCGTTCGTCGCAGTCGCCGTCGGCGCCGGACCTGATTGCCCCATCGCCGCCGCGCACAACAACGCCGTGCAAAGTAACAAAGGCGCGAATGTCGATAAGCGAATTTTACGTTTCATGGTTTGCAGCCGTAGCGTCCGCGAGCAACAGCATACTACAATACTCCGAGACGGTTCATCCGGTGAATCCCTCATTCCTCACCCCCGGCGCCGGGGTAACCCCGAACTCCGGATTGACGGCAACAACCCCGATGGGACGATAATCAGTTCATCTTATGTTGCACGATATGTCCCAGGATATCTACCGCCGAGCCCATCCGCACGCATGCCATAAAATCAGTGCCCTGTTTCTCATCCTCGCCGCCTTCCTCGTATGCCCTCGCCACTCCCCCGCCCAGGAACTTGCCCGGCGCCTGATCCTCAAAGACGGCTCCTACCAACTCGTCACCAAATATGAAGTCAAGGGCGACCGCGTCCGCTATCTGAGCGCCGAGCGCGACGACTGGGAGGAACTCCCCACCGCCCTCATCGACTGGCCCGCCACCGACAAATTCGAGCGCGACCGCGCCGCCGGATCCGCCGTCCCCGAAGCCGTTCAACTCGACAAGGAAATCGAAGAAGAAAACAACCGCGCCGAAGCCCTGCTCCCCGAAGTCGCTCCTGGCCTTCGCCTGCCCGAAAATTCAGGCGTCTTTCTGCTCGACAGTTTTCAGGGCGAACCGCAAGTCCTCGAAATCCAGCAGACCGCTGGCGACGTCGCCCACAATTCCAAAGCCAGCATTTTCCGCGGCGCCCTCAACCCCTCCGGCCTCAAACTAGCCATCGAACTCGATGGCCCTCACGCCCCCGTCCAGGCTCACGTCGATGTTCCCTCGCTCTACATCAACCTGGCTGACGACCCGAACCAACCCACCGACATTAGCCAGGCCATCAAAGATTCCTCTCGCACCCCGCAGGGCGCGCAGCAGGCGCAACCACCCCAGCAACCCAGCGTGTCCAATCGTTTTCGCATCGTCCACGCCGACGTCAAAAATGGCAACCGCATCGTGGGCGCCGTAAAGCGCCAGCCCACCGGCAAAATCAGTCAGGAGCAGCACCTCGTCAAAACCACCACCACCCGAGTCGGCTCGGGCTGGCTCAAACTCACTCCCACCGAACCTCTCCCCCCCGGTGAATACGCTCTGGTAGAAATGACCAGCCAGGATGACGCCAAGGACAAACAAGGCATGAACCTCTACGTCTGGGATTTCGGCGTCAACCCCAAAGCGCCCGCCAACCAAAATCCCTGGAAGCCCACCGCCCCGGACCCACCCCCCGCCGCAAAACCAAATTGATGGCCCGAGGCCCGAGGCCCGAGGTCTAAGGTCTAAGGTCTGAGGTCTGAGATCTAAGATCACCGAGAATCTGTCATCCCGACCGAAGCTTCTCATTCCTGAAAGGAATGAGAAGCGCAGTGGAGGGACCTGCTGTTCGCAAGCCGAAAATAGACCTGCTGTTCCCCGCAAAATGGCGACCCCGTCCAGCGCGCACGAGTCGCGAAGCGCAAAACGATTTGGCCCAGCGCTTCAGCGCTGGCAACGAAAAAGTGAGAAGAAGTCCCGGAGGGACGAAAGAAGCCGCTAAGCCACCGGCGCCAACCTCACCACCTCGCCGGCAACCCCTTCCCGCCGCGCCTCCACCAACCACCGCCCACCCTCCCTGCGGAAACTGACTCCCGTGAACCCCGCCCGCCGCAAAGCGATCCGCATCCCGCTCTCGGTCTGACAACTCTCCGCCACTTTCCCCAAAGAAATCACGCTCCCGGAAAAATGAAAAAACATCCCGTTCAACAGCACGAACGCGCGGAACAGGCTCGCTTTAGGTGTGGGAAACGCGCGCCGGAATTCGCGCCACGTGAAGCTGAAAGGATGCAGCGTCGCCTTCAACCACCCTCCCGGTACCAGTACCCGATGCAGTTCCGCCAGCGTACGCGGAATATGCATGTACGGCAGCGCCACATTACAGAAAACCCCGTCGATACTTCCGTCAGCCAGAGGAATGGCTTCGCCGACAGCGCGCACGTAATTCCAGCCTCGCCCGCCATACTTGAGATACGCCGCCCGCGCTCGATCCAACTGCACGTCGATCCCGACGATTCGGCAATTCTCCACCTGCAATCCCAGCTTCTGCCAGGAATCGCCAGTCCCACACCCCAGATCAAGCAGCCGTTCCATAACTATTCCGATGCGAGCGAGCTCGGAAGTGGGACGAAGACTATCCCATTTTTCCACCCCCGGCAATCGAAACTTTAGGAACTGGAGCCTGAGACCTCCGCGCTCTGGCCGCGGCGCGACGCAACAATCTACCCCATCGGTTCAGCGCTGGGTGATCAAACATTAAGGTGAGAAAAAGTCCCGGACGGGACAAAAGAAAACAACTTTCACAAACCGGCGCTGATCACTGACCCCTGACCACTGGCCCCTGATCCTTAACCCCCTACTCCTTCAACATCCCGCGCTGCGCAATCCCAATATTATCCCGCGACGAATTCTTCACCACATACATCATCCCATCCGCCTGCCGGATCACATCGTGCGCCGTGCGCGCGTCATGCGGATAGGTCGCCAGCCCAATCGACGCCCGCACATTCAAATTCAGCCCTTCTTCGCGGCAAAAACAACTGGCCCGCATCGCGTCGCGCAATCGTTTCGCCACCACCAGCGCCTGATCTTTCGAGGTCTGCGGCAGCAGCACCACAAATTCATCGCCCCCGTAGCGAAACGCAAAATCAATCAACCGCAGCTGCGCCTTCACCAGATATCCAATCTCCGCCAGCAGCTTGCTCCCAACCAGATGCCCGTGGGTGTCGTTGACCGTCTTGAAATGATCCAGGTCGATAAACAGAATGCTGAACTCATATCCAAATCGCGACGAGCGGTAAACTTCGGTCTCCAGCGTCTTATATAAATGCCGTGCGTTGTACAGCCCCGTGCAGTCGTCGGTGATGGTCAGTTCCTGAATCTTCTCGACCCAACGCGCGTTCTCAATCGCAATCGCCGCGTAATCGCACAGCGACTGCAGAAAGAACATCTCCGCGTCCTTGAACCGCTCCATCTCCACATTCACCAACTGGATCACGCCCAGCACGCGCAGCTTCGAGCGCAGCGGCACGCAGATCACCGATCGCGTCTCCCACTTGGTGGTCTCATCCACCCGGCTGGCAAATACAGGATCCGCGCTCACATCGGGCACCACGCGCGCCTCTCCGTGCTTCGCCACCCAGCCCGCAATTCCCTCGCCCATCTTCAGACGAACGTTTTTCAGCGCCTCCGCCTTGTCGCCCACGGCAATCGCAAAGTAGAGTTCGTCGCGCGCCTCGTCCACCATCAGCAGCGACCAGGTGTCCGGACGGTAATATTCCGCCATCTTTTCCATGATGGTCTGCAGAATGGAATCCAGATCCAACGACGACGTCAGCGCCTTCGCCACGTCGTGAAAGATCGTCAGTTCCTGGTTCTGGCGCGTCAATCGAGTGCCGGCCTCAGGCATGCAAAGAATACCGTTGTTCCTCACTTTAGCTGTAGACGAGTGGTGTTCGAAAATTATAAGCGCCACTTTCCTACACCGGCAATGACCGTTGGTAACCAGTACCCCTAAAGCCAACCGCCTGAATCATTTCCGACACATAGCCAGGGTGCCCCATGTCTCGCTGATTTTGCGAGACATGGGAATCCCCGCCGCATACGCTACTCGCCCGCACTAACGAAAAAATCTCCGCTGGCGTATCCTTGAACCAAGGACATCCACAACCATGATCACCCGATCCCTCACGCGCACATTCCTACTCGTCCTCATCGCCCTCTCACTCCCCGCTTTTTCCCAAACCACCGCCCCCGACCCCAAATCCGTCCCCGTAGTTGACGGTGCGATCGGCACCTGCTCCGCCGACTTCACCGTTACCGACGAATCCAATCACCCCGTCTACGCCGCCCAAATCAAAGTCCACATCGCCTACGGATTCATGTATGCCCGCAAGCTCGACCTCGAAGTCGGCACCAACGCCGACGGCAAGGCCCGCTTCACGGGACTCCCCGACCGCGTCAAGCGCGGCCTCTTCTTCGAAGCCAGCGAATCCGACCGCACCGCCGAAGCCTTCGACGACCCCTCCACCACCTGCAAAACCCAATTCACCGTAGTCCTTCGAAAAAAACCCTGACGCTAGAGCCGGCTGGCGCATCCTAATCCCGCCGCGGGTGGCTTATTCTAATCTCGCGGCACTTTGGCAAGATTAGAGTGGGGATTTCCCGAATTCGAAAGCGCAGGATCCTCTCCCCAGTTACCCCGCGCTAGAACTCTTGGCAGTGGCAACCCCACGCCGCTTGTCCTATGATGTTTTCGTATCGTCGGCTGGCCCAATGGGAACATTCGGAGACAAATTCCGCAAAGCGCGCGAGAAAAAAGACATCTCGCTCGATGACGTTTCCAACGTCACCAAGATCAGCTCGCGCATGCTCCAGGCCATCGAACAAGAGCGCTTCGACCAACTCCCTGGCGGCGTCTTCAACAAAGGTTTCATCCGCGCCTACGCCAAGCATCTCGGCCTCAACGACGAAGAAGCTGTCGCAGACTATCTCGCTTGCCTGCGCCAGGCACAAATCGACGCCCACGAAGTCTGGCAACCGGATCCGCCCGCACCGCCACGCCCAGCCGCCGCGGAAAAACCTCGCGGCGCTACACCCAGCAGACCTGACCTGAAAAGGCCCGAGCCCAAAAAACCCGAGGTCACCCTCAACCGGCCCGTGCTCAACAAGCCAGCCGCAAAGCCGCAACCCGCAGCCCCAGCCGAGGAACTCCCCGAACTGCAACTTCCCCGCGCCCAAGACATCCGTCCTCGCCGAAAAGATTTCGGGGAAAGCTCGGCGCCACAAATTCCCTGGAGAATCGTTGCCCTCAGCGCAATCGTAATCGTTCTCAGCATCATGCTCTGGACCCGCCGCTCCCACAGCACCAACACCGCCGCCGCCAGCACCGCTCCCGCAAAAACGAGCCAGCCTGCGCCGGTACTTGCCCAAGCACCAGCGCCCGCAAATCAGCCATCTTCAGTCACAAACGTCGCGCCCTCGGCCGCGCTGGCCAAGCCGCCAAATTCGCAGCCGAAGCCACGCACCGCACCCGTCGCTCCCACCGGAAATGCGGCTGCTGAACCCGGACAAGACCCGAACCGGAATGCCGCGAACCAGAACGACAAGAGCGACGTCACCGTTCGCACCTTTCCCAAGTCGACTCCAATCCCGTCGGAAAAATCCGCCGGCAACCTCACCCTGACCATCCGCGCCACTGAAACTTCCTGGATCTCCGTCACCGCCGACGGCCAACCCGTCAGCCAGGAAACTCTCATCGCTCCCGCTCACGCCTCCGTCCGCGCCACTCGCGAAATCGTTGCCCGCATCGGCAACGCCGCCGGCGTCACCTTCCTGTGGAACGGCCAGGAAATCCCCGCCGATGGCGCCGAAGCCGAAGTAAAAACCTTCGTCTTCGACTCCGCCGGCATGCGCGTCATCCCCTCCACACCCTCCACCCACTAAATTCGCTTCGTCTTCTACGAGACATGGGAATCCCCGCTCGCAGAATCCGAAGGCACTTCCGCTGGCCATTTCCCTCCATCCACCTCCCCTTTTTCGCGATTGAATTCATCCTCAGCCAGTTAGGGCCAAAACCATTGCGTGCCCAAGGGCTGTCTGATAGCCTTTTCAGAGGACTTCCTTTCCGCCGTTCGCTCCGCCGCGGCCGCGTGGATTTCCGCGGGTCCCGCCCGATCCTGAGTCCAGATTTTCTGCACAACGCGTGCACGAAGGAGACACAAAACTTGGCATCAAAGAACCGTTACTTATTTACCTCCGAATCCGTAACCGAAGGCCATCCCGATAAGATCGCCGACCAGATTTCCGACGCCATCCTCGACGCCTGCCTTACCGACGATTCCATGAGCCGCGTCGCCTGCGAAACTCTCACCGCCACCGGCCTGGTCGTCATCGCCGGAGAAATTACCACCAAGGCCTACGTCGATTTCCAGCAGGTCGTCCGCGGCACCGTCCAGACCATCGGCTACGACAATGCCCTCCACGGCTTCGACTGCAACACCTGCGCCGTCATCTCCAGCATCAACAAACAATCCGGCGACATCGCCATGGGCGTCGACACCGGCGGCGCCGGCGATCAGGGAATGATGTTTGGCTATGCGGTCAATGAGGGGGTGAACGGGAATGACGAGTTAATGCCGACTCCCATCTCACTCGCGCATAAGCTGACCATGCGGCTCTCGCAGGTTCGCAAGAACGGAACTCTTCCCTTCCTCAGGCCCGACGGCAAATCCCAGGTTACAGTTGAATATGACGCGAAGGGCAAAGTGTTGCGCGTCGACGCGGTTGTGATTTCCACGCAGCACTCTGAGACCGTCGCCAACGACGAATTGCGCGCGGGAATTTTGAAGCATGTGATTCAGGCCGTGATTCCGGCGCACCTGCTCGATGAAGACACCAAGTACCACATCAATCCCACGGGGCGCTTCGTCATCGGCGGCCCCATGGGCGACACCGGACTTACCGGCCGCAAGATCATCGTCGACACCTACGGCGGCATGGGACGTCACGGCGGCGGGGCGTTTAGCGGTAAGGACCCGACCAAAGTCGACCGCTCCGCAGCCTACATGGCGCGTCATATTGCCAAGAACGTGGTCGCGGGCGGCCTGGCCGAGCGTTGCGAAGTGCAACTTGCCTATGCCATCGGCGTAGCCGATCCGGTCAGCGTGCTGGTAGAAACTTTCGGCACCGCGAAGGTCGATCCGGAAATCATTCCGGATCTGATCCGCGCCAACTTCAAGCTGACGCCACGCGGCATCATCGAATCGCTGAACCTGCGCCGCCCAATTTACAAAAAGACCGCCGCCTACGGCCACTTCGGACGCAGCGACCCCGACTTCACCTGGGAGGCCACCGACAAAGCCGCAAAACTGGCCAGCGATGCCGGTTTGCGGGAGCCAGTAGCCGCCCGCAAGTAGTCAAAGGCATGAAACACAGGGGACACAGGGGAGCACAGAGAAATGCGATTTCCCCTGTGTTTCCTCTGTGACCTCTGTGGTTAAAGATTTTTGCGACCGCGAACCAAAGTGCCATTCCGGACCTGGCCCGAAAGACTTATCCTGAAGGAGTCATCGAGTAACCTGACCGCACTTTCAAGTTCGTGTATTCTTTTAAAAAGCGATACAGACTCGCAACCATCTTCATTTTGCGAGCCAAATTCATAGGGGCCATTAACTTAAGTTTCCGCGCCAACCGCGCGCCACATAGGAGAAGCATGTCAACAGCAGCAGTGAATGGCGACATCAAGAACGTAGAACTGGCCGACTTGGGAAAGAAGCGCATTGAGTGGGCGAACCAGTCCATGAAAGTGCTGCAGATTATCCGCAAGGAGTTCATCAAAAATCAGCCTCTAAAAGGCATCCGCGTTTCCGCCTGCCTGCATGTCACGGCCGAAACCGCAAACCTGGCCATCTGCCTGCGCGACGGCGGAGCCGAAGTCGTGCTCTGCGCCTCCAACCCGCTCTCCACGCAAGATGATGTGGCCGCCAGCCTGGTCCGCGATCACAACATTCCGGTCTACGCCATCAAAGGCGAGGACAACGACACTTACTACAACCACATCCTAGCCGCGATCGACCACAAGCCGCACATCACCATGGACGACGGCGCTGACCTGGTCACCATTCTCCACACCAAGCGCACCGACGCTCTCACCGACGTGATCGGCGGCACCGAAGAAACCACCACCGGCGTCATCCGCCTGCGTGCGATGTCGAAAGAGGGGGTGCTGAAGTTCCCCATCGTCGCCGTCAACGACGCCGACACCAAGCATCTCTTTGATAATCGCTACGGAACCGGCCAATCGACGATCGACGGCATCATTCGCGCCACCAATTTTCTCTTGGCCGGTTCGAAGTTCGTGGTCGCCGGTTACGGCTGGTGCGGCCGCGGACTCGCTTCCCGCGCCCGCGGCAACGGCGCCGAAGTCATCATCACCGAAGTCGATCCCACCAAAGCCCTCGAGGCCGTCATGGACGGCTTCCGCGTCATGAGCATGGCCGAAGCCGCCAAACTCGGGGATGTTTTCTGCACCGTCACCGGCAACAAGAGCGTGCTCACCAAAGAACATTTCTCCCTGATGAAGGACGGCGCAATCATTTCCAACTCCGGCCACTTCAACGTCGAAATCGACATCCCCGCGCTGGAGAACATGTCGTCCTCCAAGCGCACCACCAGAAGTTTCGTCGAAGAGTATTCCCTGAAAGACGGACGCAAGATCAACCTCCTCGGCGAAGGCCGCTTGATCAACCTGGCCGCCGCCGAAGGCCATCCCGCCTCCGTGATGGATATGTCCTTCGCCGACCAGGCCTTGTCCGTTGAGTACATGGTGAAGAACCACAAGAAACTCGACAAGACGGTCTACAAGGTCCCCGACGAGCTAGACAAGCGGGTAGCGAAGCTGAAGCTGGAATCGATGGGCATCAAAATCGACAAACTGACGCCGGAGCAGGAAGAATATTTGGCGGGGTGGAGCGAGGGGACGTAAGAGAGTTTGTGGAAGAGCGGCGCTTCAGCGCCGCGCAAAAGTCCAAGAATAAGAAAGAATAAAGCAGGGTGCCCCACGTCTTAGCGAGACGTGGGGATTTTCGTTTGAACCGTAACGCAACTCTTGTCATTCCGACGCCCGAGCGAAGCGAGAGAGGAGGAATCTGCTGTCCTTCTGGCGAAAAGATCCCTCACTCTCTCAGCGACAGCAGATTCCTCCGGGTTGAAATGCGCCCGTTCGGAATGACAATACTTCGAGATTTGTCCGGTATGACGAGATCTCCTTCCACTCTTGTCATTCCGACGCCCGAGCGAAGCGAGAGAGGAGGAATCTGCTATCCTCGCCGATTCCATGCCGCTCCCTGCGACAGCAGATTCCTCCGGGCTGAAATGCCCCCGTTCGGAATGACAACACTTCAAGATTTGTCCGGTATGACGAGATCTCCTTCCACTCTTGTCATTCCGACGCCCGAGCGAAGCGAGAGAGGAGGAATCTGCTGCCCCGTCCCCTACGCAATCTCCTTTTCATTCCTCACCGGGCCCGCGCCCGATGAAGAATCCGGCGCAGCCCGCACCCTCATCACTGCTGCCTCTCCCCAGCCCTCAGCAAGATCCTCCCAAGTCGGATTCCGCTCCTCGATCAATGCCACCTTTTTCTCCCGCCGCCACTTCTTAATCACGGTCTCCCGAGCGATGGCGTCGCCGATATTTTGAAAGGTGGCGAAGTAGACCAGTCGATGCACCTGATACCTGCGGGTAAACTCACCACCTTCACCCGCCCGATGCCGCAGCACTCGCGCCATCAGACATCCAGTGACGCCGACGTAGAGCACTCGGCTCTTGCTCGCCATGATGTAGAGGTAGTACGTGCGCTGACCCGCCATCGCGGTCCTCCAAGCACAGCAGATTCCTCCGGGCTGAAAAGCGCCCGTTCGGAATGACAAAATTCTAGGGATTTGGAAAGGAAACCGCAGCGTCATTCGTCACATCCCGGCCCCCGCCCCTGTGCAAAACCCCTGAACACAATCGAACGGGCACGGCCGTCGATTCCCAAAACAGGAATTTAAGGACAGCAGATTCCCCATGTATCGCTTCGCTCGGGCGTCGGAATGACAAGAGTGGAACGATATGTCGTCATACCGGACAATCTCGAAATCTTGCCATAGCGAACAATCTCGATACCTTTGTCATTCCGAACGGGCGCTTCTCAGCCCGGAGGAATCTGTTGTATCGCCGAAAGTGAGGAGATCCCGTCATACCGAACAATCTCGAACCTTTGTCATTCCGAACGGGCGCTTCTCAGCCCGGAGGAATCTGTTGTCGCTGACCGTGAAAAGATCCCGCCATACCGAACAATCTCGAACCTTTGTCATTCCGAACGGGCGCTTCTCAGCCCGGAGGAATCTGTTGTATCGCCAAAAGTGAGGAGATCCCGTCATACCGAACAATCTCGAACCTTGTCATTCCGAACGGGCGCTTCTCAGCCCGGAGGAATCTGTTGTATCGCCGAAAGTGAGGAGATCCCGTCATACCGAACAATCTCGAACCTTGTCATTCCGAACGGGCGCTTCTCAGCCCGGAGGAATCTGTTGTATCGCCGAAAGTGAGGAGATCCCGTCATACTGAGAACTGAGAACTTCAGATAGAAGGGCTTCCAAAAACCGGAACGGCCGCGGGGCTTTTTCAGCTCGCCGCGGCCGCTCTTGCGTCCTGTGCCCTTTCCTGACAAGAGGACCTGGGTAGACACGGGGGGAGGACTTGTATCCTTAGGTATAACAATGTTATGTCTACGGTGTCAATATAATCTGTTAAATCGGACGACCTGAAGTTTCGGTCCCAGCCATCCCCCATGGCGGGAGGAGAGACGCATGCCCCGGCAGCCTGATCCTGATCTGGAAGAACGCATTCTGAAAGCCGCGCAGACGTTGTGGAAGCGGGGAGGGGAGAAGTCACTGACCATGCGGGCCGTGGCCAAGGCGGCCGGCACCAACACGCCGGCGGTCTACCGCCGCTTCAAAGACCGGCGCGACCTGATCCGGGGGCTGCTGCGCAACATCTCCGCCCGCATCCGGAAAGACTTTGAAGCGGGCGAAACCGTGGAAGAAATGGCGGAAGCGTATGTGGAATCCGCCGTGAAGTTGCCCCACGAGTACGAACTGTTTTACTCCCACGTGCATCATCTTTCGCCCCCGAAAGGACCGGGCAAGCCGCGGCCGATCGGGGAATCACGGCCGAACTTCGCCTTCGTGCAACAGCGCCTGGCCGAGCGGTTGGGCGGCGCCCCGGAGGATCACACTCAAATCGCGCTGGCGCTGTGGGCAACCCTGCACGGGACGGCCGAACTGCTGCTGTCGAAATCGATTCCTGAAGGGCATGAGGAAGAATTGCGCACGGCGTCCCGGATAGCGGTGAAGGCGCTGATCGAGAGCGCGGGCAAGTTCTCGGCGAGAAAGTAAGTGGAACAGCGCGGGCAGGGGCTGAAAGGCGGTGAAGGCGGCGGGTTCATCAGGCCCGCCGCCCGAGCGGTTTCACTCTGGCAAAACTACTTAACGGTAAGCATCACCGTAGTGGTGTGCTGATCGGAACCCGCGGCACCCGTAACGATGACGGAGTAGTTGCCAGCAGGGGTGCCCGTCGTGAGATTCGGCCCCGAACTCCCGCAGGCCGACTGGAACAAACAGCCGCCCAGCAGCAGGAACATGAGCGCGAAGGTCAACAGCTTTCGAGCCTTCGGCGAAGCCTTCGCGGCTGTGCCCAGCAGCAGGGCCGGCAGCAGCAGCCAGACGGCATAGAGCGAATTTGACCCAGGGCCCGTCCCCAGCGCGGCTGCCGATGTGTGCGCCGCAGTGGTGATGGTCAGCGTGGTGGTTACGGTGGTGGCGTTCGGAGTCACGGTTGCTGACGGAGTGAAAGTGCAGGCTGCCATCGCCGGCAATGTTCCGCAGGACAGGGTGATTGCGCTGGCGTAAGTGCCTTGCGGCGTTGTGGTCAGGGTGAACGCCGCCGGTTGTCCGGCGGTGACCGTTATCGGCGAGTTAGAGGTCAACGCGAAGTCGCCGATCTGGAAACTTTGGTTGACGGGAGTGGCGGCGAAGTAGGTGGCGTTGCCGGCCTGCGTCGCCTGGATGGTGCATGTGCCGGCGGTGACCAGGGTTACGGTCGCGGTCGATACCGTGCAAACGGCCGAAGTGGTTGAAGTGAAGCTTACGGCAAGGGCCGAAGATGCGGTTGCGCTGAGCGCGAACGGCGCTGAGCCGAGAGACTGATTTGAGAGTGCGCCGAAGGTGATGGTCTGGTTATCTTGCGTGGCTGTGCCTTGCAGGGCAACGCTTTGAGCGGCGCTGGTAGAGTTGGAGGGGGCATTGAGGGCGTTGTCGACGAAAGTGGCCGAGCTCAGCAGGTTGCCGACAGTTTGCGGCGTGAAGCTGACGCTCAGGTTGCAGCTCGCGCCGGGGGCCAGCGCGAAAGTCGTCGTGCAATCGGCGGGCGTACCGGAGCCTGCTACCTGCACGAAACTCTGGCCCAGGGTCAGGCCGGGCGGATACGATTGCAGTAACTGGTTGCCGATATTTTGAACTGTGACCGACTGCGGGCTATCGGTGCTGGTATTGCCCACGGCGGTCGATGCGAAGGTGAAGGCGGGCGGCTGCGAGCGTTGTAGTTCGACTACGCGGCTGTTGCCGTAATCCGCAATGAATACGTTGCCGGCTCCATCCACCGCAACGCCGTACGGGTAACTGAGTCCGCTGCCCACGGTGGTCTGGGGGCCCCCACCTGCTGGAACCTCCACCACTTGATTGTTGTCGGTATTCGCGATGAAGACGTCACCCGCTGCATCCACCGCCACCGCGAACGGGGAAAATAGTCCGCTGATCACCGTGGTCTGGGGACCACCACCTGCCGGAACCTCCACCACCCGGCCGTTGCCGGAGTCGGCGATGAAGACGTCGCCGGCACCATCGACTGCCACACCATTTGGATTGCTGATTCCGCTGCCCACTACTGTCTGGGGGCCGCCACCGGCCGGCACCTCCAGCACCCGGCTGTTGCCGATGTCGGCGATGAAGACGTTGCCCGCTCCATCCACTACGACACCCCGCGGATTACTCAGTCCAATACCCACTGTAGTCTGAGCACCGCCACCTGCGGGAACCTCCACCACCCGGTTGTTATCCGCATCCGCGATGAAGACATCGCCGGCCCCATCGACCGCCACACCGAACGTGTTAGACAAACCAGTTGCGGCTACGGTGGTCGGGGCGCCACCACCGAATGGAACCTCCACAACCTGATTGCCGTAGAGTTCCGAGATGAAGACGTCGCCGGCTGCATCCACTGCCACGGCGTAAGGAGAACGGAATCCGCTGCCCACGGTGGTCTGCACGCCTGGGCCAAATGCGATGGCCGGCCCCTGGCCAACGCCATGAATCAAGGTGGTGACCAGCACGTTGCCGGAGTTGTCAGTGAGTTGGACCCCACCCATGCGCAATCCGGGGGCTTGCGGAGCGAAGGTGACCACGACGGTGCAGGCAGCGCCGGAGGTCAGGGTGCCGGTGCAGGTCGAACTGCTCAATGTGAAATCCAGATTGGGCGCGCCTTGGGTGACGATGTTGATGGCTCCGAAGGTGACGGGCGCCGTGACGTTGTAGTTGAGGGTGAAGGTCTGGTTGCAGGGAGCAGGAGTTGTCTGTACGCCGGGACAGATGTTGACGCTGCCAAAGTTGACGGCGACGGTTTGCACCTCTAGCACACGGTTGTTGCCCTCATCCGCGATGAAAACATCGCCAGTTGCGTCCACTGCCACCCCGTATGGGTAACTCAGTCCGCTGCCCACTGTTTTCTGCGGACCGCCCCCGGCCGGAACCTCCACTACTGTGTTATTGCCCACATTCGAGATGAAGACATTGCCGGCTGCGTCCGCTGCTACAAAATATGGGTAATTTAGTCCGCTGGCGGGCACCGTGGTCTGGGGGCCACCGCCGGCCGGAACTTCCACCACCTGAAAGTAAGCCCAGTTCGCGATGAAGACATCGCCCGCTCCATCCACCGCCACACCGTACGGCGAAATCAGTCCGCTACCCACCGTGGTCTGGGCGCCCCCACCGGCCGGAACCTTTACCACCCGGCTGTTGCCGCTATCCGCGATGAAGACATCGCCCGCTCCATCCACCGCCACACCGTAAGGGCTATTCAGTCCGCTGGCCGGCACCGTGGTCTGGACGCCACTTGGCGTAACCTCTACCACCCGGCTGTTGCCGCTATCCGCGATGAAGACATCGCCCGCTCCATCGACCGCCACACCAAACGGTGCAGCCAGTCCGCTGCCCACGGTGAACTGGGGACCTCCACCGGCGGGAACCTCCACCACCCGGTTGTTGCCCAAATCCGCGATGAGGACATTGCCGCCGGCGTCCACTGCTACACCGGTCGGTTCAAACAGTCCGCTAGCCGGTACCGTGGTCTGGGCGCCCGCGAAGGTTACGCTTTGAGCGGCCACGATGGCGTTTAAGGAGAGGATCAGGAGAACAACGACGATGCTGAGGGTTCGGGTGCGCATTTTGTTTAATTCCTTTTCTGAAATTTTTGAAGCAAATGTGTTGGTTCGAAATTGGCAAACGTCCGACCCAAACCGATGTCTTCACTCCGCACTTCCACGAGGGGACATCCGTCGAGAAGCAGGAAGCCAAAATGATTTCTGTAGCTCCCCGCCGTCTTTGCCTGAGGCGTGGTGAGTCGCACATTGGAAATTTTGTCGAAAGCTCCGCCGACTAGGGGCGGTTAGATCTGCAAGACCGCGGCATCGTGTCCACCACTCCTCGCGGAAGGAAGCAAGTGCAGATGCCGGACAAAGTAAGGAAGGTACGGTGAGCATCACGAGCAAGGGCAATCTCGGGTTAGCTCACGGGCGCAAGTGTGCCTGATTGGGGTAACCCGCGGCTAGTTACGGGGGTAACGGGTCTCGAAGAGGGAGTTATGTGTGCAACGTGCCGGCGTGCTGTTCCGTTCCGCAAATCTGCCGATGAAGAAGGGGAAGGTTGTCGAATGGGGCCGTAGTGAGAGCGGGATTCGACGAGCATTCAGAAAGATGCGGCGCGGATGACGAAGATTCTGCTGGTCGATGACAGTAAGTTTCTGAGGCTGGCGACGGAGCGGGCGCTGGCGCGGGCGGGATATGACGTCAGCACGGCGACGGATGGGGAGAACGCTCTGCAGATTGCCCATGAAAAAAAGCCGGACTTGATTCTGCTGGATATGTTGCTGCCGAAGATGACGGGGCCGGATGTGTTGAAGGCGTTGAAGAAGGATCCGGCGACGGCGGGGATTGCGGTGATCGTATTCTCGGGACTGTCGGGAAGGAATGCGACGCGCCTGCAGCAGGATGGGGCGTTCGCCTTTCTGGAAAAAACGGAGATGGGATTGGACCGGGGGTACGGGACGTTTCTGGCGGCGCTGGCGGGGATCGTGCGGAGGTTGAACCTGGAGGTTCCGGGAGGGCTGCTGGCGAAATGAGAATGTTTCGGGGCGAGGGATTTCTGTACAAAGAAATCCTCTGCAAATCCGGTACTGGGTCAGTTTCAAAGCACACCCCCGCCCAGCGGCTGAAGCCGAAGCGCGCGAGCGAGCTTTCGTGGCACGCCTAAAAAGACGAGCCCTGACACGAATCCTTTTGAACTGCACACTACTAGGCCTCACGATTCGTTGACGGGGTGCTGCTCCATCCGTAAGATGAAGCGACTCGAAGGCCCGGCGTCTCCGGCACCTCCGCAATGATCGGCCAGACCATATCGCACTACCGCATCGTCGAGAAACTCGGCGGTGGCGGCATGGGGATCGTCTATAAGGCCGAGGACCTGAAACTAAGCCGCTTTGTGGCTCTCAAATTCCTGCCCGATGACGTGGCCAAAGATCAGCAGGCGCTCAGCCGCTTCCAGCGTGAAGCCAAAGCGGCCTCCGCGCTGAACCATCCCAACATCTGCACGATTCACGAGATTGATGATCAGCATGGACAGACTTTCATCGCGATGGAGTTTCTGGACGGGCTGACTCTGAAACACCGCATTGCGGGGAAGCCCATCGAGACGGATGTTTTGCTGGGGCTGGCGATCGAGATTGCCGATGCGCTGGACGCGGCTCACGCCGAAGGCATCATCCATCGCGACATCAAGCCGGCGAATATTTTCGTCACCAAGCGCGGGCATGCCAAGGTTCTCGATTTCGGCCTGGCGAAAGTTACGAGCCCGACCGGTTCTTCGAGCCAGATTGCCGCCGCGAACACGCTGACGGGTACGCTCGACGAGCCGCATCTGACCAGTCCGGGGACGGCTTTGGGCACGGTGGCCTACATGTCGCCGGAACAGGTGCGGGGCAAAGATCTGGATGCCCGCACCGATCTGTTTTCCTTTGGCGCCGTGCTGTATGAGATGGCGACGGGGCTGCTGCCGTTCCGCGGAGATACGTCGGGAATAATTTTTGAGGCCGTGCTCAATCGCGCTCCGGTTTCGCCCACCCGGCTGAACCCTGACGTGCCGGTGGAATTGGAACGCATCATCAACCGGGCGCTGGAAAAGGACCGCGATCTGCGCTATCAGCACGCCTCGGAGATGCGGGCGGAACTGCAACGGCTGAAGCGGGACACCGATTCCAGCCGTGCCGTGCCGACCGTGAGCGAGGCATCCGGAGCATCGGTATCAGTAGTATCCCAACCCCACACCACTAGCAGTTCCGCCGTGGTGGCGGCCGCGCGCCAGCACAAATTCGGGATTGGCGTCACCAGCGCAATCGTGGTTTTGTTGGTGGCTGCTGCCGCTTACGGCGTCTTTGCTTTTCTTTCCAGCGCCCGGGCGGTTCCGTTTCAAAATTTCTCGGTCAACAAAGTTACCGACACCGGCAAAGCTAAGCTGGTCGCCATTTCTCCCGATGGCAAATACATTCTGAGTGTGGTGGATGACAAAGGGCAGCAGAGCCTGTGGCTGCGCAACGTTCCGACGAACAGCAACACGCAGGTGATGCCACCTGAGCCGGTGCAATATCTGGGTCTGCGGTTCTCTCCCGATGGGAACTATCTTTATTTTGTCCGGGGTGAGCCGGGACAAGCCCTGAAGTATCTTTACCGCGCGCCAGTCCTCGGTGGCACTCCGCAAAAACTCGTCACTGACGTGGATACGAACATCACCTTTTCTCCCGACGGCCGCAGTCTTGCATATTCCGTCAGTAACAATCCGGAACTCGGCAAGTTCCGCCTGGTGGTTCATTCCCTTGAAACCGGCGAGGATAAAACGCTAGTCACCGGCAACACGAACCAAATGTTGTATGACCCGGCCTGGTCGCCGGACGGCAAGACGATCGCGTGCGTGATCTATCAACAGGGAGATGCCCTCACCAGCCTGATGGCCGTAGACGCAATCACTGGCAAACAAAACCTTATCTTCGAGTCCAAGGACGGGTTTCTTGCCAACCACACGTGGTTGCCCGATGGCGCCGGTCTTCTGGCTCTATATCGCGGCACAGGAGCCAATATCAATCGCCGGCAAATTGTGGAAATTTCTTATCGCGACCGTAAAGCTCGCGCGGTTACTCACGATATTAACGATTATTCCGCCTTGAGCCTTTCCGCCGATGGGCACATGGTGGCGACGGTTCTGAACCAGGATCACTTCGATCTCTTCCTGGCGCCGGCATCCGGCCTGAGCGGCGGCCAAGTTCAGCAAGTCACTTCCCGGACTGCCGTGGGCGGCTTCGCCTGGACACGCGACGGCGAAATCATCGTGGAAGAACAGAATGCCCTGAACCTCTTGCACCTTGAAACTGGGAGCCAGTCGCCGCTCACCTCGCTACAACAGGATGGCATCGCATTCTTGCCTTCTTCCTGCGCGAATGGGCGTTATGTTGTGCTCGCAGTTGGTGGCCACGGTGGCGCGAAATCGAGGACGATCTGGCGCATGGATGCCGGTGGCGGAAATTTCAAGCAACTCGGCGACGGCAAAAATGATCTGTATCCGGTCTGCTCCTCCGATGGAAAATGGGTTTACTACTCAGATCTAGCCAGCGGCGCAAAGGTCACCAGAGTGTCGATGGATGGAGGTAAGCCGGAGAGACTCTCCGAGCTTCCGGCCTACATGGCATTCGATATTTCCGCAGACGGCAAAGTGGCAGCTTTTACGACGTTTGCCTCGACCAGCAATCCCAGGAAGCAGCTGGCGTTGCTCCCTGTCGATTCTCCGCAGAACGTGAAACTTCTGGAGCTGCAACGCCCGGCGATTGGGCCGGTCCGCCTTACGCACGATGGCAGGGCCGTCGTGTATGCTTTGGGTGACCAGGGCGCCGAAAACCTCTGGCTTCAGCCGCTCGACGGTTCGCCGGGAAAGCAGATCACCGATTTCAAGTCGGAACGAATAACGGACTTTCACTGGTCGTTCGATGGCAGCAAGCTGGGGATGGTCCGCGGCCACACAGATTCCGATGTAGTGCTGTTGGAAGAGTCAAAACCGTAAGGTGCCGCCCGAACTGGTTCGAACAGGGATCGTTGGTAACCTCAAGGGTAACTTCAAAAGCTGTGACGTTTCCGCTTGGTTGATTCTAATTTCTACTGCCATCGCCTGATCTGCTGAAAATAAATCACTTACAAGTGGGAACTCTAGACACCGGTGCGGAGTCTATGTTGAGTGAGAGTCCCGGCTCCGCTCACAGTTTGCGGACTTTGCCATGGACTCTGCCGGGGATTGGCGTGGCAGCAAATTTTCACGGGCGCGGTAGGGTGGAAAATCCTATAATGATCTCGTAGGAAACGTGGGACGCCATTCAGGCGGGAGCAGCCACCTTGAGTGATCTGGCAAGCGCAATCGGAACCCGGTCGCAGGAAGAGGCGTCAATCGTCGCCGAACTGAAGGCCGGTTCGGAGACGGCGTACGCGTGGCTGATCGGAGAGTTTCAGCAGCCGGTGTATGGGCTGGTGTACCGGATTGTGAATGATCCGGCGGACGCGGCGGATACGACGCAGGATGTGTTTCTGAAAGTGTTTCGCGGGATGAAACATTTTCACGGCGGGTCGACGCTGAAGACGTGGATTTATCGCATTGCGCTGCATGAGGCGGCGAACCGGCGGCGGTGGTGGTTCCGGCATAAGGCGAAAGAGACGTCGATTGAGCCGGTGGAGTCGGACGGGCCGAGTCCGGGGGAAAACGCGATGCAGGTGGCGCTGACCGATCATGCGGATTCTCCGTTTGACAGCGTGGCGCATCACGAAGTGCAGGCGCGGGTGGAAGAAGAGTTGAGGAAAGTTCCGGAGCCCTACCGGACGACGCTGATTTTGCGCGATCTGGAAGATATGTCGTACGAAGAGATTGCCGAGGTGCTGCAGATTTCGCTGGGCACGGTGAAGTCGCGGCTGACTCGGGGTAGAGACGCACTGCGGCAACGGCTGGCGCCGTATGTGCGCGAGGTGGGAAATGAATTGGGGTTGAGCGCGCCGGCTCAAGACAGGAAAGAAGTCCGGCGGTCGCGAGACCAGGTTGCTGGAGGGGGTAGAAGGGTCGAGGTGATTTTATGAGGGTGACGGGCACCGGGAAAAACATCGGATTGCAGTGCCCCAAGGCGAAGCGGTTGTTCTCGCCGTATCTGGATGGAGCGGTGACGGGCACGGAGATGCTCGCGCTGCAGGACCACCTGTCGGATTGCGAGGACTGCAATCAGGAATATCAGGGGTTGCGGCGGACCCAGCAGTTGCTGGTGAGCGTCGGGCGGCCGAAAGTTCCGGCGGATCTGGGGTTGAAGCTGCGGCTGGCCATTTCGCGGGAAGCGGAACCGGCAAAGCGAGCGCGTTTCGAGGGCATGAGGGTGCGGCTGGAGAATGCTTTGCATGCCTTCATGGTACCGGCGACGGCGGGGTTTCTGAGTGCGGTGGTAATTTTTGGAATCGCGATGGTGTATTTTGTGGCGCCGGCATCGCTGGTGGCGGATAACGATGTGCCCTTGGTGATGGTGAATACCGCGCCGGAGCTGCAGCAGAGCGCGTTTGGCATGACCCTGGACACCATCGACGCGGACTCGCTGGTGATTGAGGCCTACGTGGACGCGAACGGGCGGGTGCAGGATTACCGGATTTTGTCGGACACGGAAAAGTCGAAGGAAGTCTTGCCGCAGGTGAAGCGGATGCTGATTTTCACGACGTTCCGTCCGGCGTTGTCGATGGGGCGTCCGACGGCGAGCCGGGCGGTGTTGTCGTTCTCGAAGATTAGCGTGCGGGGGTAGGACTCGGCTTTCGGCTTCCGCATTTCGGCTTTCGGCTTCAGTACAACCTTATACCTTACATTTTAAAGTCCCCACTTCTCGCGAAAGACGCGAGAAATGGGGCACCCTGCTTTTCCTCGATTCGATCAGACGCTGGTTTCGTAGGATTGATAGACGTGTGGCGCTGTGTCGGAGGCTGCGGCGTCGGCCTCCGGCGGGCGTGTATTGGCTGGCGATTGGAAAGTTGAGCTGACTACTTCGAAGGTTTTTACGTAGGGAATTCCGTCCAGGAGTTCTTCGAGAATCTGCACTACTTCCGGATAAGCTGTGGCGCTGCAGGCCTGGGCGTTGCCTTCCTGGTCCCAGAAACTGAGGGTGGCGACTTCGGTGGCGTCGGGAAGGGCGAGGATGATGAGATCCTGGAACCCTTTCTGCTGGCGCAGCCAGGGAAGGATCTTGCACTCCATCAGACCCGCGAACAGGCGCAGCGCGTCTGGTTTGAGGCGCACCGAAACTTTGCGAGCAAACATGATCTGGACCGTCCCCTCTGGCGTGGTGGACTGGCTGCTTGCGAGGAGCCGATCCGCGACGACATCGCTTACTGAGTAGTGCGTTTCGGGGGGCTAGCGTTACAGCGGCTAAAGGACGCGGCCGGAAAGACCTCACTTTTGCAGGAGATGAGTGATTTCGTATCGCGTCACTACGTAAACGAATACGATGAACACTGCCGTGCTTGCGGCCTCCACAGCAACCACCCTACCCTTTGCACCATTCGTTGGAGTCGCTCCGAGGAGGTTCTATGATCTGTTCTCAAATGAAGATGAGCAGTGGCTATCCTCGCTGCGCGCAAGCTGAAGCACAACATCCAGATCACGCAGCCATCGCGCAGTTATATACTTTCACTTTCAGCCACAGCTAGAGAACACAATGGCGTTTTGCGCCGGTTGCGCGGGGAGTGTATGGATTTCAAGGCCTCGGTGGTCATTGCGGTTTACAACGGGGTGTGCGAGCTGGAGCTGGTGCTGACCGGGTTTCGCCGCCAGTCGCGCCGGGAGTTCGAGGTAGTGATCGCCGACGATGGGTCCGGCCCGGAGATGCGGGCGTTTGTGGAGCCGTTCGCGCGGGACTCTCCCTTTCCGATGCAGTACGTGAGCCAGCCGGATGATGGGTTTCGCAAGTGCCGGATCCTGAACGAAGCGGTTCGCGCGTCTTCGGCACCCTACCTGATCTTCATCGACGCGGATTGCATTCCCCACCCCAATTTTGTGCAGGCGCACCTGGAGCAAAAGGCCCCACGCACGGTTCTCTGCGGGCGAAGGGTGAACTTAAGTCCGGGCATGTCCCGCGCGCTCACACCGCAGGACGTTCTTGCAGGCAAGCTCGATGGCTTTCCGCCAAGGCTGGTACTGGATGCCCTACTGGGACGGGCGGGCCATCTGGAGGAAGGGCTGGAGATTCAGAATCAGGGTTTGCGCCGCTGGCTGCACCGGCGCGCCGAGCCTGTGCTTTTCGGCTGCAACTATTCGCTGGAAAAGACGCTGCTGGAAGAGGTCAACGGGTTCAATGAGGATTTCGTGGACTATTGGGGCGAAGACATGGAGCTCGGCTATCGTTTGCGCGCGGCCGGGGCGGAACTGCGCTGGGTGAGGCACAGCGCCATCCAATATCACCTCTACCATGCGCCGCGCGCGAAGACGGCGAGAAGCTGCGAGCTGCTGGAACGCGCCCGGATCGCGCCCCGGCCGATATGCAGCAACGGTCTGCGCAGGCTGGAAACAAAAGACACAGAATCAGCGATCGGGCCAACGCTCTCAGAATCGCAGTGATGCGATTCCGGAGTCGACGTTTCTCTCCGAATTCTATTTGAAGTTTAAAGGGGTAGAGGACAAGGCAAAGGTTGTCCCTTTGGACAGGATTCAAGAAACGCTGGGGCAGCGAGCGAAGCAAATCGACGTGGCGGTAAACGTGCACAGCTTTTCGGAGTGCACGTTAACGTCGATCCGGTGGTGGCTCGATCTGCTGCGGTCGGCAGGAATTCCGCGCTTGTTTATCGTGCCGAACTTCGCCAAACGGCTGGTGTCGACGGAAGTGAACGGCAAACGCGAGGATTTCGGGCGGATTCTTCCCGATTATGGATATCGACAAGTGTTCCAGCGGCCGAAGTTTGTGAAGGCGTCGGAGCTGGAGAAACTGGGCCTCTATCCTACGTGTTATTACGGCTTCGAGCTGCGGCGGTGATGCGGGCATCGCCCAGCGTACGAGCGCGCCTGCCCGTCGCCCACCTGCCAGTGGCTCTTTCTCGACTCCATTGCGCGATTGAACCCAGATACAGTGCGAACGCTGCAACACGATTTCAGATGGGGGGTGTCTCTGGGACCATGTCTTTCCCTTCTCCCCCTAAAAGTTTGACCCTCTTCTGGTAAGACCGTAAACTGGATGGTGTTCTCCGCCTATCTTCTAATCGTGGCAAGCGAGTGACCAGCGTGCGGGAGGGATTCCTGAGTCGTTTCTTCCTTAGTAGGTTCCTGGGTTGTGGGCTTCGAGGTGGGTTGCGAGGTTGGGTAGTAGCGGCCGTGCTCGGGCTGCTGGCTCCGGTGTGTGTGGCGGACAACAATAATCCCATTACGCTGGAGACGAGCGAAACTCTGTTTGCCGTGTTGACGGCGATGAATACGTGTGGCTACAACGTGGACCTGAACATTGCCGATGCGCAGCGGCTGAACATCCGGGCCGAGGTGGAGAGAAATCTCAGGAACTCGGAAGATGCGCAGACGGCGATGACCTCGATGTGCGACTGGTACGTGGCGCATAAGGGGAGAGATGAAGCGCATGATTTGTCGCAGTTTGTGTCGCTGGGACTGTATTTGCAGGGACCTCCACACTTTCTGCCCAAGGTGAAGGAGGATGAGTTGCCTCCGGATGCGGTTCCGCTGGCGCCGTTCGGGGCGCAGCTGGAGAAGTTCTACGACAAAGCCGGGTTGCACGCGATCTGGGAAAAGCACCGGGCGAATTATGCCGCGCTGGTAGAACGCTATCACGTGCCACTGTCGAAGATGGTATTCGATACGGATATCTACCTGAAGATGCAGTCGGGGGGATATTTGGGGCGGACGTTTACGGTGTACCTGGATTTTATGGGCGACACCAACGAGGCGAATGCGCGGAATTACGGCACGGATTATGACGTGGTGGTGTTTCCGTCGCCGGACCCGAATTCGACCGATCCGCTGAAGATGCCGCAGATCCGGCATGCGTATCTGCACTACCTGCTGGATCCGCTGGCGGACAAACACTTCGGCGCGATCAAGCGCCTGGAACCGCTGTTGCAGTCGGTGAAGCGGGCGCCGCTGGAAGACAGCTTCAAGACGGATATTTCGCTGCTGGTGACCGAATGCTTTGTGAGGGCGATTGAAATTCGGACCACTGGGACCAAGCAGACCGCGGAAGCGATGCGATTGCAGGCGGTGGATGACGCGGTGAAACAGGGGTACGTGCTCACCAAGTATTTTTATACTTCGATCGTGGCGTTCGAAAAAGATCCGGCGGGACTGCGAACCGCGTATTCCGACATTCTGGACAATATGGATTTGAAGGCGCAGCAGAAAGCGGCAAGCGAGATCCAGTATGTGCTGGTTTCGGCACCGGAACTGGTGCAATTGTCGCGGCTGGAGGACCGGAAGCTGTTGTCGACGGCCGAGCAGCGGCTGGCGGCGGGCGATCCGAAGGGCGCGCAGGAACTGGCGCAGCAGGCGATGGAGAAAAAGATTGGAGATCCGGGGCGGGCGCTGTTTATTCTGGCGCAAGTGGCGGTGATGAACAAGAATCGCGAAGGGGCGCTGGAGAATTTCGAGAAGGCGCTGCAGGAGACGAAAGACCCGAAAGTTTTAGGCTGGTCGCACGTGTACATTGGCAGGATCCTGGATATGAAAGAAGACCGCGAGGCGGCGCTGGTGGAATATCAGGCGGCGCTGACGGCGGGGGCGGAACTGCCAGAAGTGAAGGCGGCGGCGGAGCGCGGGCTGGCGCAGGCGTATGAGCCGCCGGCGAAACCGCAGTAACGGCTTCCGGCTCTCGGCTTCCGGCTTCCGGCGACGGCTGCGGCCTCTTGCTTGGCTGCGATAGAATGCACGGTCTGGAATTCTAGGGTGGGTGGGAAACTTTTTATGTCTGAAAATCGAGGAGAACGCATGAAGCGAGCAGCGGTCGTCATCGTTGAGGTGGTGGCAGTGCTGGGGATGTGCGCCTGGAGTTTCGGGCAGAGCACGGACAAGCCGGCAACGCAGACTGCACCGGCCGGACAGGCTGCGCCGGCGGCGGGACAGGCAGCGGCTGCGCCGCAGGGGAAGCGCAAGCCGCAGGCAAAAACGAAGCCGGAGTATGACGCCTACAACGAGGCGGTGAAGCTGACGGATCCGGCGGCGCTGGAAAAAGCGGCGGACGACTTTGCCACGAAGTTTCCTGACAGCGAGCTGCGTACGGGGCTGTATACGCTGACCATGGAGCGGTATCAGACGAAAGATGGCGGCAAGATGATGGAGATGGCGCGGAAGGTTTTGGCGATTGATGGGGATGATCCGGCGGCGCTGGTGCGACTGGCGCAGGGGTTGCTGGATTCGACGCGCGATACCGATCTGGATAAGGACCAGAAGTTCGCCGAAGCCAAGAAAAATGCAGAGCACGCGCTGGTCACGGTCGAAACCGACGTGCCGACCGCGGGCTATCCTCCGGAACAGTTGGCTGCATTCAAGAGCTCGGTGCGATCGGATGCATATTTCGTTTTGGGGATGGTGCCGTTCAAGGCTAATAGTTGGGCCGACGCAGAAGTGAATCTACGAAAGTCGATCGAAGCGTTTCCGCAGCAGCCGGATGCGTTCACCCACCTGGAGCTGGGAGTCGCGCTGGATATGCAGAATAAATATCCCGAGGCGATGAAGTATGTGGACAGGGCGGTGGAGCTGACCAAGGATCGGGCGGATTCCGGCGTGGGGAAAGCGGCGCGGGATGAGAAGGATCGGCTGGTGCAGCTGAGCAGCGGGGCCGCCCCGGGTGCGGCGGCGCCGAAGAAATAGCAAGCTGCGCTCGCTGGACGGCCCCTTCGACTTCGCTCAGGGCAGGCTTGGGCGGCTGTCCCCAGATTTGCACCAGACATGAAAGAACGGGAAATCACGGCGCTGGAGGAGGGACTGGGGTACCGTTTCCGGCGGCGGGCCGTGATTGAGCAGGCGCTCACGCACAGTTCGCAGGCACGGGAACAGGAATCGCAACAGGCGGGCGAGAGCAAGTACAAGGTCAGCGACAACGAACAGCTGGAATTTCTGGGAGACTCGGTGCTGGCGCTGGTGACCAGCGAGGAATTGTTTCAGCGCTTTCCGCAGTTTCGGGAGGGGGAACTTTCGAAGTTGCGGGCGCATCTGGTGAGCGAAAAACATTTGATCCAGGTGGCGCAGCAACTGGAACTGGGGCACTACCTGCGGCTGGGACGCGGCGAGGAAAAGAGCCGGGGGCGCAGCAAGACGGCACTGCTGGTGGACGCGCTGGAGGCGATTCTGGCGGCGATCTATCTGGATGGCGGGCTTGGGGTGGCGCGGGAGTTCGTGGTGCGCAATGTGATTGCGCCGGAACTGGAGCGCATGGAGCGCGGCGGGGGCTCGCTTCCGGTTACGGATTTCAAGTCGGCGCTGCAGGAAGCGGTGCAGAGCCTGGGTTTGCCGCAGCCAGCGTATGTGCTGGTGGAGGAAGCGGGGCCGGAGCACAGCAAGACGTTCACCGTCGAGGCTCGGCTGCACCTGAAGAATGGTAAGGACGCGGAGTTTGTGGGACGCGCCCAGGGTTCGACCAAGAAGACCGCGGAGCAGGATGCGGCGCGACAACTGCTGACGTTTCTGGCATCGCGCTCGAAAGCCGGGGAAACCCGGGCTGGGGAAGCGAAGGCCGGGGAGACGAAAGTGGCGGAGCGGGCATCTCATCCGGTGGATGGGTAGATGCTGGGAAAGCCTTTAACCGCTGAGCACGCGGAGAAAGGCCGCGAAGAGCGCAGAGAAAACCGAACTGAGTTTCTGCGAAAATAAGAATTGGAATACGGGCTTTTTTCATGGAATCGCCAAACTTTCCTATCGCTCCGCCTGAGGGCCCGATTGGCGCACCGCTGGCCTCACCCGAAGATTCGCTGCCTGCGCCCGGCGGGACCCCGGGCAACGGAACTGCGACGAGCGTTCCCGCACCGGACATTGCTGAGGCAGACATTGCTGAGGCGGACATTCATGGGGCGGACATTCCGGCGACACGTGTGGCAACGCCTGATGTTCCTGCGTCCGCGGTCGCTGCGCCAAAGCAACGCGTCGTTACCAGTTTTGCCGCCGACCTGATCGGATCAATGCAGTCGTTGATGGGGACGGTTGTGATTGCGATCTTTGTGATCACGTTCATTGTGCAGGCGTTCCAGATTCCTTCCGAGTCGATGGAGAATACGCTGCTGGTCGGCGACTACCTGCTGGTGAACAAACTCTGCTATGGCGGGCATGGTTTCGGCGATCACGTGATGCCGTACCAGAAGATCGCGCGCGGAGATGTGATCGTGTTTCATTATCCGGTGGATCCTCAGCAGCACTTTGTGAAGCGGGTGATTGGGCTGCCCGGAGACCGGTTGCGGATGGTGAACAAGAGGGTTCTGATCGACGGCAAACCTCTGGACGAGCCTTACGTGCGGTTTATCGAGCCGCGGAATAATTTGTTTCGTGATGATTTTCCGCGAGTGGATATTGCGGCGCCGCGGCTGGCGGGCGATTGGTGGCTGCAAATGACGAAGCTGGTGGTTGACGGACAGCTCATTATTCCGGAAGGGCATTATTTTGTGATGGGAGACAATCGCGACAACAGCGATGACAGCCGCTATTGGGGATTCGTGCCGCAGGAGAATATTATCGGCAGGCCGCTGGTGATTTACTGGTCGGTACGGGATTGGGACCGGAATCCGTCGGCGTCGGTCGAGGGACGGTTGTATCATCTGGCGTACGCGGTGACGCACATCTTTCAGTTGACGCGCTGGAACCGCACGCTGCGGCTGGTACACTGAGTGGGCTGAGTTTTAGTCCCTCAGGGGCTAAAGCCCGCTTTTTTTCCGGGGCTAAAGGCACGGCTGAAGCCGTGCCCTTCCACAAAACCGTGCATTTCTGTAAAACCGTGCATTTCTGCAAAACCGTCCCCTCCCCAAACCGTTCGGAGGGAGTGCGATGAAGGCCGGCGGGAATTTGAAGGCATCCTCGTAAGAAAGCATTTTGAAAAAGACAATCGTGGCGAAAAAAGAGATGGTTAAAGAGGAAGAGAAGGTCGCGGAAGAGCAGCCGAAGGAGACTACGGTCGAGTTTTTGTCTTCGCTGGCGGCGGTGCTGGTGACGGGGCTGTTCATTATCACGTTTGTGGTGCAGGCGTTTACGATTCCGTCGAGTTCGATGGAGAACACGCTGCTGATCGGCGACCACGTTTTCGTGAACCGCATCCAGTTTGCGCCGAAAAGTTCGTGGGTGGGACCGCTGCTTCCCTATCGAGAGGTACACTTCCGGGACATCGTGGTGTTTCTGCATCCTGATCCGCCGCAGGCCGGGACGTACGTCGTGAAGCGCATCATTGGACTGCCCGGGGACCGCATCCATCTGCGAAACGGCGTTGTGTACCGCAACGGCGCGGCGCTGGACGAACCCTACATCCTCCATGACGCGGACACCTTCGATTCGTACCGCAACGACTTTCCTTCGGTCCCGGCGTCGGATGACGGCAACATGTCGGCGAATTGGATCGTGGACTTGCCATCCTATATTCACGGCGATGATCTAGTAGTTCCGCCAGGCCACTATTTCGCCATGGGCGACCATCGCGGCGTAAGTCTGGATAGCCGCTACTGGGGCTTTATTCCGAAGGAAAACGTAATCGGGCGTCCCATGTTCATCTACTGGTCGTTTGACACGCCGGCTGATCAGGTTCGGAAAACTTCCTGGGTCGAAGGTGTTGAGTTTTTTCTGGGCCAGGTGGTGCTGCATTTTTTCGATAAGACGCGATGGACGCGCACGCTCAAGTTCGTGAAATAGAAGATGAGGCCCCTCGAGATTCCAGTAAGGGCGTGGTGAAGGTACCCTCCTCCAAGCGGCGAATCGTTGCGGCGGCAGCACTGTTGGTGCTGGCGCTGTTTGTGCTGCGGCCGGGCGCGTCCCGATTGAAGTCGCGGATCGTTTCCGCCATCAGCGCGGGAGTGGGGCGTTCGGTCGACATTGGTTCGGTTCACGTCCGGCTGCTGCCGCGGCCGGGATTCGATCTGGAAAATCTGGTGGTTTACGACGATCCGGCGTTCGGAGCGGAGCCCATGCTGCGGGCGAGCGAGGTGACGGCGTCGCTGCGCCTGACGTCCCTGCTGCGCGGGCGACTGGAAATCGCGCGTCTGGATCTGACCGAGCCGAGCCTGAATCTGGTGCATGCGCCGGGCGGGCGCTGGAACATGGAGGCGCTGCTGGAGCGCACGGCGCACATTCCGCTGGCGCCAACGGGAAAAGCGAAATCGGAACCCCGGCCGGGATTTCCTTATATCGAAGCGACTGGGGCGCGGATTAATTTCAAGAGCGGCCCGGAGAAGAAACCGTACGCGCTGACCAGCGCGGATTTTTCCTTGTGGCAGGATTCGGAAAACAGCTGGGGCGTGCGGTTAAAAGCACAGCCGATGCGCACTGACGTGAATGTGAACGACACGGGGCTGCTGCAGGTGGGCGGGACGTGGCAGCGCGCGGACGCGCTGCGCGATACTCCGCTGCAATTCAACATCGAGTGGAACCGCGCACAATTGGGGCAGTTCACGAAATTTTTTACGGGGAATGACCAAGGCTGGCGGGGAGAAGTTCTACTGGATGTGGCGCTGGCGGGAACTCCGGCGAAGCTGCGGATCACGAGCAGCGCATCGATTCAGGATTTCCGGCGCTACGACATTGCGAACGGCCAGGCGCTGCGACTGGCGGCGCATTGCGACGGGGAATACAGGCCCCTCAATCATGCGTTTCATGAGTTGCTGTGCACGGCTCCGGTGGGGAGCGGGTTGATCACTCTGATGGGGGACACGGGTCTCCCGGGAAGCCAGAGCTATGGTCTGCGCCTGACGGCGGAGGATATCCCGGCGAGTGCGGTTGCGGTGCTGGTGGAGCGGGCGAAAAAAAATCTTCCCGAGGATATGGTTGCGAGTGGAAGGCTTAGCGGGAACCTGCGCATCGAGCAAGACGGCGCGGCTTCGAGGTTGCAGGTTGAGGGGCGTGGGGAGTTCGCCGAGTTTCGGCTGGCCTCGGCTGCGAACAAGGCGGAGATTGGACCGGAGACAGTTCCCTTTCTGGTGACGGCTGGCGATTCCGCGGCGGGGATTCGATTTCCGGATGGTCCGCATGTGGAGTTCGGGCCGTTTCCGGTCGCGATTGGACGGGCGACAGCTGCGACGGCGCGGGGATGGGTGAACCGCGGCGGCTATCACCTTGCTGTTGCGGGGGACGCGGACATTCCGCGAGCGTTGCGGGTGGCGCGCATGTTCGGGCTTCCGGCATTGCAGCCGGCGACGGAAGGCAGTGCGCAGGCGGATCTGCAGATTGCGGGATCGTGGGCGGGACGCAGTCAGGGCACGACGTCCGGATTCACCGGGCCGCAGGTGACTGGAACGGCGAAGTTGCGGAATGTTCACATCGCGGTTCGTGGCGTGGGTGGGCCAGTTGAGATTACATCCGCGGAGATGCAATTTCTGACGGATAGAGTCCGCGTAGTGAAAATGAATGCCAAGGCGGCGGACACGGTGTGGACTGGCTCGATTGAGATGCCGCGGGGTTGTGGAACTCCGGGCGCATGTCAGGCGCATTTCGTTTTGAATGCGAATCAGATTTCGCTGGGTGAACTGAGTGAGTGGGCGAGTCCGAGCGAGAAGGAACGGCCTTGGTATCGCGTCCTGGAATCGAGTGGGCAGGCGGGGCCGTCGTTTCTCGGAAGTGTGCGAGCGTCCGGGCAACTGACTGCCGACCGGTTGCAGGTACAGAGTCTGGCAGCGACGCGGGTTTCGGCGAAGGTCAGCCTCGACGGCGGGAAGTTGCTGATCTCGCAGCTGAGCGCGGATTTTCTGGGCGGCAAACATCGCGGCGAGTGGCAGGCTGACTTCGGCGTGAAACCGGCGGTTTGCAGTGGCGGTGGGAGCTTCGCGGGAGTTTCGCTGGCGGACTTTGCTCATGCAGGCGCGGTGAAGGATGCGAGCCTCGCTGGCTCGGCCAACGGGAGCTATGAAGTGAAAGGACCTTGTCCCGAGGAGTTCTGGAAATCGGCGGAAGGCACGCTGCAGTTTGTGATGAAGGATGGGACCTTGCCGCACTTTTCTCTCGGCGAAGATGCGGAATCGTTCGAGGTCACGCGTTTCGCGGGGCAGGCGCGGTTGCACGGTGGAGCGATCGAGATGAAGGACGCCCGGCTGGATTCGACGGGCGGAATCTTTCAGGTGAGCGGGACAGCGTCGTTGAAGGGCGAACTCGATTTCAAGCTGGCGAAGGCAGCGGGGGGGGCTCTTGCTCCGGGGTATACGATAAGCGGAACACTGGCGGAGCCACGGGTGGTTCGGGTGGGGGCGGAGACTCAGGCGCGGCTGAAGCCGTAGTGACTTGTTTCTGGCGTCTGGCCTGCTCGAAATGATAATATACAAAATATGAGACAAGCTAAGAGCTTTACAATTAGCAATGAGGTCCTCGCCGCCATTGCAAGCACAAAGGGCGAGAGGTCGACCAGCGAGCGCGTCAACGAACTCTTGAGGCGAGGGCTAGAACTGGAACGGCGGGAGCGGCTGGAACAAGAAGCTGCGGAGTTCTTCGCGAACAATGTTGAGGACGTTCGTGAGCGGGCCGCATTCCAGAAGGCTTCGAAAGAGACACTGTCGCGGGACTGAAGCATGGCGAGAATTCCTACAGGATGGTTCCCTAGACGGGGAGAGGTCTACTGGATACACATCGATAAAAACCGTCCAGCCCTGATTATTTCGAACGACTCGCTGAATCGGCATGCATTGGATGTCTGCATCGTGCCGATCACCTCGATTCAGCACGGACGCTTCACGCTGCGGGTCGCGATTGCCGCCGGGGAAGGCGGACTCGCCCGAAACTCGTGGGTAAAATGCGACCAGGTCACAACCGTGGGCAAACAGTTCGTAGTGTACCCTCCGCTGGGACGGATTTCGCTTGCGGCGCTCGGCCGCGTTGAAGATGGTGTCCGACTCGCACTTGATCTTCCCTAAATTCTTGTTGCTGCTTTTACCGTACGTATCCCGGGCCGCGCAGCACTTTGCCGGGGAGTGCGCCGGTCATTTTTCCTCCGTCAATCACAGGCACGCCGTTGATCAGGACGTAGTCCATTCCTTCGGAAAGTTGGTTCGGATTGTCAAAGGTGGCGCGATCGTGCACGGAGGCAGGATCGAAGACAACGACGTCGGCCCACATGCCGGCTTTGAGGACACCGCGGTCGGTGAGATGCATGCGTTGCGCGGGGAGCGCGGAAAACTTTCTGATCGCATCTTCGAGAGTGAGGGCTTTTTCATCGCGGACATATTTTGCCAGGATGCGCGGGAAGGTGCCGTAGGCGCGGGGATGCGGATGGGCCTGGCCGAGAATTCCGTCCGGCGACGTGCCTTCGGAATCGTTGTCGATGGCGACCCACGGTTGTTGCAGCGCGAGGGTCACGTCGGGCTGCGACATGCCGAATACGGCGACACCGGTCGAGGGATCGGCAACAAGAAAATCGAAGAGCGCGTCCATAGGATCTCTGTTCCAGAGCTTGGCGATCTCGGAAAGGCGCTTGCCTTGCAGGGGAATCATCGCTTTGTTCTCGACTGCACCGATCATGATGGCATCGGGGCCGGGAATCTCCTGCCATTCGTTGTCCCAGTCTTTGGATGGGGTGAGCATGTCTTTGCGGATTTTCTGGCGGGTCGCGGGATCTTCGAGACGCGCGATCAATTTTGCAGTGCCGCCGTCGTGCGCCCAGGGCGGGACGAAGGCGGAGAAATCGTTGTACCAGGCGGTGTAGGCGTAGGTGTCGGCGGAGACGTCGGCGCCGGCGGCGCGCGCGGCGTTGATTTTAGCGACGACCTCGGGCATGCGTCCCCAGTTATTCTTGCCGGCGACTTTGAGGTGCCAGATTTCGACGGGAATGTGAGCTTCGCTGCCGATGCGGAGAGCTTCGTCGATGGCTTCGAGAACGGAATCACTCTCGTTGCGCATGTGGGTGGAATAGATGCCGCCGAGTTTTCCGGCTTCGGTGGCAAGCGCGATCAGTTCTTCGGTTTTGGCGTAGGGCGCGGGCGCGTATTCGAGCGCAGTGGAGACGCCGACGGCGCCGTCTTTCATGGCGTCGCGCACCAGGGCTTTCATTTGCTCGAGTTGCTCGGGGGTAGGCTGCTTGTCGTCGTCTCCGAGGACGATGCGGCGAACTTGGGTTGCGCCGACATAGTCAGCGACGTTGATGCCGATGCCCTGCTTTTCGAGGCGGGCGAAATATTGGCGGAAGTTGCGCCAGTCGGGAGTGATTTTGTAGTGATCGTATGTGCCGCGGTCGGACTCGATGATGGCGTCGTTGAGGGGAGCGATGGAATTACCTTCGCCGGTGATTTCGGAAGTGATCCCCTGGAATATTTTCGAGGGGAGGCGCGGGTCGACGAGAATGGTGAGTTCCGACTGGCCGAGCATGTCGATGAAACCGGGAGCAACGACTTTGCCGGCGGCGTCGATGGTGCGCTTGCGTGCGGCGGCGGAGAGATTGCCGATGGCGGCGATTTTGCCGTCGCGGATGCCGAGGTCTCCGGAATACCAGGGGGAGCCGGTACCGTCGATGATGTGGCCGTGGGTGATGACGAGGTCGAAGGGCGGGGCTTGGGCTTGCGCGAGCGAGGACAGCAGCAGGAGTCCGAGCACGATGACAATGGGGATTGCGGGTGGCATGTTTCTGTTCACGTTCGTATCCTCGGGGGCTAAAGCCTAGAACTCTTCTTACGCTTAACGCGGCCCTGAAGGGCCGCTCTTCCACGTTGTCCCAGCCGCTTCACTTTGTCGGCTCTCATGTTGCGGTCTTGCTCGTTGGGGTCTTTCGCGCTGCGGGGCTGGCTGCGGCGAGCCCTAGAACGATCCAGGCTGCCAGGGCAATCCACTCTTTGGCGCTGAAATGGCCGGGGACTAGCGGGATCAGTTTCATCAGGGCCATGGCGACACCGACTGCTAGGCCGAACCATGCGACCGCGCGCTCTGCGGACGAGAGCTTCATCACGTCAGAACGAGCGCGGCCGATGGCCAGGCAGGCAGCGCAGGTGGCGGACCATCCGAGGGCGCAGGCGACAGAGCCGACTTCGGTGACGGGGACGAGGATCGCGTCGCCCAGTAGCATACACGCGGCGGTGGCGAGACCGACGCAGAGAACTGCGACGGATGGCGTCTGGTGTTGCGCGTGGACTGTGCCTACGCGGGCGTCGACCATGCCGCGGCGGCCGAGAGCGAAGACGAGGCGGCTGGCGGCGACGAAATTTCCGTTGAAGCATTTGAAAAGCGAAAGCAGGGCGGCGGCGAGGATGATATTTACGATCCATCGCGAGCCTATCGCTTGTTGGAACGCAACTGCAGTCATAAATTTCTGGCTGGTCAGTTGATGCCAGGGCGCGACGAACGCAACGGCTCCGACGATGCTGGCGTAGAACGCGATGCCGATAAAGATTGCCATCCAGATCGCGCGGAAAAAACCTCTCGTTCGGAAATCGGGACTGGCCTCTTCCGCGGCTTTGCCAACCGATTCGAAGCCGGTCATGAAATAGGGGACGATCTGAATGACCAGCAGAATCGAGATCAGTGGCGTGTGGGTGAACAGCGGCTGAATGTTGGCGGGCGATCCGCGGCTGACGCCGACAGCGACGAAGATGACGAAGAGGGCGAGCGTGCCGAAGCTGGTCCAATTCTGAAACGTGGCGCTGAGGCGGATACCGCGATAGTTGAGGACGGTGAGCAGCGCGGTGAGTCCGAGGCCAATGACGAGATGCGGCAAGTAGACCGGATGGCCGGCGATGCGGTAGAGCTCCATGGAATCGAGGCCGGGGATGATGTAGCCGGCGATGCGGCCGACAGCCACGGCTTCCCATGGGCAGACGATGAAGTAGGCAAGGGTCATCATCCATCCGGTGGCGAAACTGATGGGGCGAGAAAAAACGGCGGAGGTGTAGGCGATTTCTCCGGCGGCGTCGGGCATGGCGACCACGAGTTTGCCGTAGACCCATCCGATGGGAAGCAGGAGTGCGCCGCCGATGACGAAGCCGAGCAGGGCGCCGAGCGCGCCGCCGCGGAGCAGCCAGTCGTCCATGATGACGAGCCAGCCGACGCCGACCATGGTTCCCCAGCCGAGAGTGAAGTAGTCGGTGGCGCGGAGCTGGCGGGCGAGAGTGGACACTGGGCGAGGGTCGCGGGTGTTAAGTGAGAGCGGGGCGAATTATAAAGCATTTGCGAGGCGGCTTCCGGCTCTCGGCTGCCGGCTTCCGGAGTTCGCTGTTGCGCATTTTTACGGAAGCCGAGCGCCGGAAGCCGGAAGCCGTGACTCCCGTGTTAGGATTGAATTCAGCCCCGGCATGACATCTTCGCACCCGACATCACCCTCCCAACCTCGCAAACGCGTGCTTAGCGGCATGCGGCCGACTGGCAAGTTGCACCTGGGCAACTATGTGGGCGCGCTACAAAACTGGGTCGGGATGCAGGACGAATACGAGTGTTTTTTCATGGTGGCGGACTGGCATGCTCTCACCACCGACTATGCCGACACGTCGCGGGTGAAAGAGAATTCGCTGGAAGTTGTCCTCGACTGGCTGGCGGCAGGGCTTGATGATAAGAAGTCGACGATTTTCATTCAGTCGCATGTTCCGGCGCATGCGGAGTTGCACTTGCTGCTTTCGATGATTACGCCGCTGGGCTGGCTGGAGCGCGTGCCTTCGTACAAGGAGCAGCGGGACAACATCAGAGACAAAGATTTAGGGACGTATGGTTTCCTGGGATATCCGGTGCTGCAGTCGGCGGATATTCTGATTTATAAGGCTGACGTGGTGCCCGTCGGGGAAGATCAAGTCGCGCACGTAGAGCTGACGCGGGAGATTGCGCGGCGGTTTAATAGTCTTTACGGCAGGTTCGTTGCTCACTCACTTCAGGAGTCGGGGAGGCCGGCCGGTGAAACAGGCACGAGTCTGTTCGCGGGCGGAGTGTTTCCTGAGCCCAAGTCGTTGCTCACACCTGCGCCTAAATTGCCCGGCACCGACGGTCGCAAGATGTCGAAGTCTTATGGAAACACGATCCTGATGACCGATCCGGAGCCGGTGGTGCGGCAGAAGTTGAAGACTATGGTGACCGATCCGGCGCGGGTGCGGCGGACCGATCCGGGGAATCCGGATGTGTGTCCGGTGGGCGATCTGCATAAGATTTTCAGCGATGCGGGCACCATGGCCAAGGTGAACGAAGGCTGCCGGTCGGCGGGGATTGGGTGCATCGAGTGCAAGGGGTGGGCGGCGGATGGGATCGTTAAGCTGCTCAATCCGATGCAGGAGCGGCGCAAGAAATATGAGGAGAATCCGCGGCTCGCGTGGGATATTCTGGAGGCGGGTACGGAGCGGGCGCGCAAGGCTGCGGGTGAGACCATGGATGAGGTGCGCGCGGCGATGGGGATGTCGTTGGGGTATGAGGGGCGGTAGTAAGTGAGCTTTCCTGGGTTGAAGCAGTCAACTTCCCCACCCTGTCGCAAAGAACGCGACAAGGATGGGGCAACCGGCTTAGTGGGGATGACAAGGTGTAATTGATGACGGAAGCAAAAATTGTTTCTGGCGATGATGTGGCGGTGACAGCTTCGGCCGCGATTGCCCAGGCCCACCCTTTTCGCAAAGAACGCGAGAAGGATGGGGCACCCACGGCGAAGAAGCCTGACGACAAGAAGGAAGAAAGTGATTCGCCGTTTGCGGTTGCGGTGACCGATGTTTACGAGGGGCCGCTGGATCTGCTGCTGGATTTGATTCGCAAGCAGGATATCGACATTTATGACATTCCGATCGCCAAGATTACGTCGCAGTATCTGGCGTATGTGGAGAAGATTCGCGAACTCGATGTGAACATTGCTGCCGACTTTATTTATATGGCGGCAGTGCTGATTCACATCAAGTCGAAGATGCTATTGCCGCGCGATCCGGCAGCGGCGGCGGAGGAACTGGAAGACCCGCGGAACGAACTGGTCAACCGGCTGCTCGAGCACGAGAAGTTCAAGTCGGCGGCGCAGATGCTTTTGCAAAAGCAGCAGATTGAAAATGCGGTGCTATCGAATCCGTCGCTGAAGGAATTCATGGAGGCGGAGGGGACCGAGCCGGAGATTGCCGCCGATGTGATCGACCTGGTGAAGACGTTTCAGCAGGTGCTGGAGCGGGTGCGCACTCGTCCGGTGCTGAATGTCGATGAGGAAACGGTGACGGTTGGGCAGATGATCGATTATCTGCGGCGGCGGCTGTCGCTGGAAGACCGGCCGATCCGGCTCAAGCAGATTCTGATGCGGGTTGGGTCGCGGCAGGCGCTGGTGTGCATGTTCCTGGCGCTGCTGGAAATGGTGCGGCTGCAGGCGATCCAGGTGCGGCAGGAAAAAATGTTCGGCGAGATCGCGGTACGCAAGCACATGCACTTCGACGAGATTATGAACGAACAGTCGGCGGTGCGCGACGACTGGAGATGAAGCAGGGGCCAGAGACTAGGGGTCAGGGGCCAGTTACACTGTGCTCCAGCCGCTAATCCCTAGTCCCTGATCCCTGACAACTATGTCATTAAAAGCTCAACTCGAAGCGATTATTTATGCGGCGGAGACGCCGATCACGCTGGAGCAGATCACCCAGCTCGTGAAGGAGAGTGTGGTCGCTGACGGAGCGGCTGACGACGCGGAGATCAGGTCGCGCGTGCGGTCTTCTCTCGAAGAACTCGTCGGCGAGTACAGCTCGCCCTCGCACGGCATCGAAATCCGGCAGGTGGCGGGCGGATACCGCATGTCGACCAAGCCTGAACAGCACGAGGTGGTGCGGGCGTTCGCGAAGAGTTTGAAGCCGCCGATCCGGTTGTCGTTGCCGTCGCTGGAAACCTTGGCGGTGATCGCTTACAAGCAGCCGGTGACGGTGCCGGAGATTAGTGAGATTCGCGGTGTGGATTCGGGGGGTGTGATTGGGACCCTGCTCGACCGAAAGTTGATTACGACCGCGGGACGCAAGCAGGTGATTGGGCGTCCGATTCTTTACAAGACGACGAAGGAATTTCTCATGCGGTTTGGGCTAAAGGATGTCAACGAATTGCCCAGCATGGAGGAGTTCGAGAAGCTGGTGGCGGAATCGTTTCAGGCGGAGTTGATTCCGGCGGAGAGCGCGGTGGCTGAAGAGAGCGTGGCGCCGGCAGAACCGGAGGTTGTCGAGAGCTCGTCGGAAGCGGAGAAGGCGGGCTAGCGTTTCTATCATCCCTCTGGGACTTGTTCCGTGCGTTTGCTAACCCAGCGCTGAAGCGCTGGGCTTAATTGTTTTCGCCCCTTCGGGGCTCTTGGCTAGTACAGAGATTTGGGATTTCATTATGCCCCTTGAACGGCTACAAAAGATTATCGCTGCTGCCGGGGTCGCATCGCGACGCACGGCTGAGAAATTGATTTCGGCGGGGGCCGTGCAGGTCAACGGGACAGTGGTTACCGAACTCGGAAGCAAGGCTGATCCGGATGTGGATCACGTGCGGGTGAACGGAAAACTTCTGCACGGGGCGCAGCGGCATACGTATCTTTTGCTCAACAAGCCGAAGGGCTATGTGACGACCATGAGCGATCCTGAGAAGCGGCCCACTGTGATGGATCTGATTCACGGGGTGAAGGGGCGCGTCTATCCCATCGGACGGCTGGATTATGCGAGCGAAGGATTGTTGCTGCTGACCAACGACGGCACACTGGCGCACAGCCTGATGAAAGCGGCGTCGCACGTGCCTAAGACTTATGTGGTGAAAGTTGCGGGCACGCCGAAGGAAGAAGCGATCGCGAAGCTGCGGGCGGGGGTTTCGATCGCCACCGACGATGGCAAGCGCGTGAAGACGGGACCGGCGCTGGTGCGGGTGGTGAAGGAAGCGGCGAACCCGTGGTATGAGATCACACTGGTCGAAGGGCGCAACCGACAGATTCGGCGCATGTTTGAGGCGGTGGGACATCACGTGGAAAAGATCAAACGAGTGCGGTACGGTCCGCTGACGCTGGACGTTCCTCCGGGAAAGTTTCGGTCGCTGACGTTGCGGGAAATCGAAAAGTTGAAATCCGCCAGCAGCACGGGCGCGATTGCGAAAAAGAAATCCGCGAAGTGATTTACGGCGAATAATGTACGGCGAGCATGAGCCGCTTTTTTGATCTAGTTTCGAAGCCGGCGCGGGAGATGGGCGGATTTCTTCCGCCAGCACCTCCGAAGCGGGCTCCCGCGGAATCTCAACCGCCGCTCATCAAGCTTGACTCCAACGAAAATCCTTTTGGTCCTTCGCCGCGCGCGATTGAAGCGATGCAGTCGGCGCTGGCGGCGGCGAATTCCTATCCCGACGACGATTGCAGGGAGTTGCGCCGCAAGCTTGCGGTTTATCACGATGTTCCTAACGAACAAATTCTCGTAACCGCGGGCTCGACTGCAATGCTGGGACTGTTGTGCCAGACCATGCTTGCGCCGGGGTTGAATGCGGTGACCAGCGGGCGGTCGTTTGTCCTTTATGCGATGGCGGTGCACGCTGTGGGAGCGAAGTTGATCGAGGCTCCGATGCGTGAGGATGGATTCGATCTGGAAGCGATCCTCGCGGTGATCGATGAAAATACACGGCTGGTGTTCCTGGCGAATCCTAACAATCCGACCGGGACTATGGTTGAGGCCGCGGCGGTCGACAAATTTATCGCAGAAGTTCCAGGGCATGTGGTGGTGGTGCTGGACGAGGCCTATTACGACTTCGCGGCGCACTTCGCTGCGCGCCGGAAGGTGGAGTATTCGCGGGCGCTCGAATATCTGCGGCGCGGAGCGAACGTGGTGGTGCTGAGAACGTTTTCGAAGGCGCACGGACTGGCGGGGCTGCGTGTGGGATATGGGCTGGGTCCGGCGGAGCTACTAGCGTATTGCGCGCGCATGCGGGAAACATTTTCAGTGTCATCGGTGGCGCAATCCGCAGCCGAGGCGGCACTCGACGATCTGGATCATGTGAGTCGCGTGGTTGCGAATAATGCGGAGCAGGCGCAGGAGTTGGGCGTGGGATTGTCCGAGTTGGGCTACCGCGTGGTTCCGACGGCGGCGAATTTTCTTTATTGCGATGTAGGGGAAGACGCGTTGCGATTTGCCGGGCGCCTGCGGGATTTGGGAGTGAGTGTGCGTCCGCTAGGGGCGTGGGGCGCGCCGAATTGTGTGCGCGTGAGTATTGGGACGCCGGAGCAGAATCGGATTTTTCTGGAAGCAGCGCGGAAGGTTGCGGACACATTGTAAGCAGGGTAGTCGCGTTCTCTTTCGCCCCTTTGGGGCTTGCTCGATTGTTTTTGAACCCACGGCTCGCGCCGTGGGCTGCATTCTTTCGCCGCTTCGCGGCTGAGAGCACCTACGACACGGGGATTCTGGCGGCGCCGTAGAGGCCGGCGTCGCTGCCGAGCAGGGCGCGGGTGACGATTGTTTTTTTTCGGGTGTAGTTCGGCATCCACGCGGATGCGCCTTCTTTCTTGGCCATCGCATCCAGCCTGGGATCATGCTTCGGATCATCGGGCGCGGTGGCGGCGTAGACCAGCGAACGCTCGCGCATCTCGGCGAACATGGGCGGGGCGAAGGCGTCCCAGGCGCTGATGACGCCGCCGCCGATTACGAACATGTCGAGATTGAGAACGTTGACTAGACCGGCCATTAGGATTCCCAGGGCGACGCCGAATTTTTGGAAGATGCGTTGGGCGTCCTCGTTTCCCTGGATGGCGAGGTTGTAGATTGATTTGGCGCTGAACTCCGGGTCGGAACTGGCAGCCCGAGCGAGTGCGGGGGCCTGGCCGGATTCGATGGCTTCGCGCGCCATACGCACGACCGCGGTGGCGGAGGCGTAACGCTCGGCGCAGCCGTGATTGCCGCATCCGCAGGGGACGCCGTTGGGTTCGATGGTGACGTGGCCAAACTCTCCGGCCATGCCGTTCATGCCGTAGAAAATTTTTCCGTTCAGAATAATTGCGCCGCCGATGCCGGTGCCGAGCGTGATCATCGCCATGTTGTCGACATCGCGGGCTGCGCCCAGCCACTTTTCGCCGAGGGCGGCGACGTTGGCGTCGTTTTCGAGGAAGACACGTGCGCCCAGGCGGCGCTCGATTTCGTCGCGCACGGGATAGTCGGACCATCCGGGAAGATTGGCGGATTTGCGCATCATTCCGGTTTCCATGTCAATGATGCCGGGGACGCCGATGCCGGCGCCGACGAAGCGCCCGCTGCCGCGGTATTGCTCGGTGAGGCGGAGGATGGCATCGCACATTTCGCCGATCACGTGGTCGCGTCCGAGAGCGACTTTCACTCCCAGCGTTATTTTTTCGAGAAGCTGGCCTTCGGTGCTGATGGCCGCGATGCGCAGGTTGGTGCCGCCGAGATCGACTCCGATGGAAAAATCAGGCATGCGTAAGAGAGAGTATCAGAAATTCATCTTTGATTGAGGAATATGGAAGCGAGCCAAACGCGCGATTGATGCGTCGCAAAGAACGCGACGCTTCGCGCGGCTCGCCCGGATCCCTCAGCCGCAAAAGCAGCGGCTTCGGGATGACAACGCTTCTTTTATTGCACCTTCATTTCTTGACAATTTTATTTCTGGCATTTGGGGCAGTAGTGGCTGCTGCGGCCGGCGATTACGATGCGTTTGATCGGCGTCTTGCAGACCAGGCAGGGCTCGGATTCGCGGGCGTAGACGCGGTGCTGGAGCTGGAAGAATCCTTCTTCGCCGTCGGAGTTCACGTAGTCCGAGATGGAGGAGCCGCCGAGCGCAATCGCTTCTTTCAGGACTTCTCGGATGGCGAAGAGAAGTTTTTCGAGTTGGTCGCGAGGGATGGTGGAGGCGCGGCGGCGGGGACGGAGATTGCAGCGGAATAGAGATTCATCGGCGTAAATGTTGCCCACGCCCCGCAGGAGTTTCTGATTGAGCAGGGCGCTTTTGATGGGGGTCTTGCGGGCGCGGAATAAGGTGATGAAGCGGTCTAGGTCGACCTCGAGTGGCTCGACGCCCGCAGCGTAGAAGTTTCCAGCTTGTGCGACGCTCAGGCGGCCGAAGCGGCGGGGGTCGACGAAGCGCAGTTCCCTGCCCGACTTTAGTTTGAGGATGGCGTGGGTGTGCTTGGCGACTTCGGCTTCGGGTTCGCAGACTTGCAGTCGTCCGGTCATGCCGAGGTGGACGATCCACTGGGCTTTGCTGGCTGTGGGTGTTTGTGTAGAGCGGGCGCCCCCGCCCGCCTCTGCCGACGGCAGCGGTGGCAGCTGGCTCGAAGTGGATCCCTTACGCCTCGATTCTTGCTTCCGGCGTTGCGCGGGCGAGGGCGCCCGCGCCACATGGGCCTGCTCTTGGTCTTGTTCAAGATCGAAGACGATGTGTTTGCCCATGCGGCGGACGGCAGCTATGCGGGCGTGTTCGAGGGTCGCGGCGATTTCTGGTGCGGGGGATTTCAGCGGTTCTCTTTTTTGGCCGAGCCAGACGTATTCGATGACGTCTCCGGTAACGCGTTTGGCGAGGCCGCGGGCGATGGTTTCGACTTCGGGGAGCTCGGGCATGGGAGAGATTGATTCCTGGACGGCACAGCCCGAGCGTGAGGACGACCACCGGGGCTAAAGCCCTCGCGATTTTAAACGATCGACGCGGCCCCTTCGACAAGCTCAGGGCAGGCTCTAAAGGGCCGCTCTTCCACGAGAATATCTTCTGAGCGCTGTTCCACTGGTCTATTTTTTCAGGAACGTGCCTTTCTCCAGTTCCTGGAATGCCTGCTGGAGTTGTTGTTGCGTGTTCATGACAATCGGGCCGTACCACGCGACGGGCTCTTCAAGCGGCTTGCCGGAGACTAACAGGAAACGGATGCCGTCTTCGCCGGCCTGCACGGCGACTTCATCGCCGCGGTCGAAGACTACGAGCGAGCGGTTCTCGGCGTCGGCGGGGGGCTTGACGTCGGCCCAGCCTACGCCTTCGGTGGGGACGGCGAGGGGGCCGGAGGCGTTGCAGAATTTTCCGTCGCCGGCGAAAACATAGGCGAAGGCGTGGCGCGTGGTTTCGACGGGGAGCGTTTTTCGTTTGCCCGGCGGCACCGATACGTCGATGTAGATGGGGTCGGTGGCGATGCCGTCGACCGGGCCTTTCTTGCCCCAGAAAGTTCCGCAGACGATGCGGACGTGGGTGCCGTCATCGTCGGTGACTTCAGGGATGTCGAGGGTCTTCACTTCCTGATAGCGGGGCGCGGTCATTTTTTGCGCGGCCGGAAGATTGGCCCAGAGTTGGAAGCCGTGCATGCGACCGGTGGGGTCGCCCTTGGGCATTTCCTGGTGGATGATGCCGCTGCCGGCGGTCATCCACTGCACGTCGCCGGCGGCGATGGCGCCGTGGTTGCCCATGCTGTCCCCGTGCTCGACGGTTCCGGCCAGGACATACGTGATGGTCTCGATGCCGCGATGCGGGTGCCAGGGAAATCCGGCGAGATAGTCCTCGGGGACGTCGTTGCGGAAATCGTCGAGGAGCAGGAAGGGATCGAAGTCGTGCGTGTTGCCAAAACCAAAGGCGCGGCGGAGATGGACTCCGGCGCCTTCCAGCGTGGGCTTGGACTTGATGAGGCGCTTGACGGGGCGAATGGACATGCTTCCTCCGTGAGTTGTGCCTGCGATGATACGCTTTTTTGTCCAGTGAGCATTTGATGAGCGTGACCCCGCGCAAGACGCACGGTGGCGACAGAACGCAGGATGCATTCCGCCCAAGACTTAGGGCCTGGTCCAGTTCGCCTTGGCGGTTGCCGTCTTGCCGCGTTGGGTCAGCAGGACGGTTACCGAATTGGCGGAATTATCGGCCGCGGCCAAGTCGGGGATGCCGTCGCCGTTGAAGTCTCCCAGCGCGGCAAAAATCGGATCTGTTCCAGCCGGAGGGCTTAATGGCGCGGCAAAGGTGCCGTCGCCGTTGCCGAGGAAGACGCTGATCGTGTTGCTTCCGGCATTGGCGGTTGCGAGATCGGCTTTGCCGTCTCCATTGAAGTCCGTGATGGCGACGGAATAGGGGATGGCTCCCTTCTGCGGACTGACTGTCGTTGGCGTGAAGGTCCCATCCCCTTTACCGAGCATGATGGTCAGATTCCCCGGCTCAGGGGAGCCGCTATTCATATCGGATACAACCAAGTCTGGGATACCGTCGCCGTTAAGATCTCCGGCGGCGATGTTGAGGGGCTGTCCGCCGGCCGCCGGGCTCTCGGATTGTGCCGTAAAAGTTCCGTCTCCATTTCCCAGCATAATGGTCACCGAGCCCGGCGCTCCTTGCTCGAATCTGGGACCGTTGGCTACGGCGAGATCGGGCGTGCCGTCCCGGTTGAAGTCTGCGATGGCCACGGCCACGGGTGAGAGTGCCACGCCCCCGGGACCGGTGGCCGGTGTAGTGATCGTTGGTGCCGCTTTGAATGTTCCATCACCATTTCCCAACAGGATCGTTATAGTGCCCGGGCCGGGTTCGACGACGACGAGGTCAGCCTTACCGTCTCGATTGAGATCGGCGGTCGCGACCGAGAAGACGCCGTTGACGGTGATAGGGGCCAGGGGCGTAAAGGTGCCGTCTCCGTTCCCCAGCAGGATCTGAACCTGGTCAGCGTCAGGCAGAGAGAGGGCCAGATCGGGCCTGCCATCGCCGTTGAAGTCCGCTACAGCGGCGTTGTTGACATTCTGCCCGAAGAGGGGGAACGTCGGGCCAGCTGTGAATGTCCCATCACCGTTGCCGAGCAGGATGTTCATGTCGCTCAGAGGACTAAATATGCTGTAGACCGGGACCGCCAAGTCCAGCTTTCCATCGCCGTTGAAGTCGGCGACTGCGACCGATTGCGGCCATGGGTTCGTTGTCGGAGAGCTGGAGTTCACGAAAGTTATCACCGTGCCCGCGGGAGGAACGATCATGGAACCGCCTCCGCAGCCGAATGAGCACAGTAATGCGGCCAAGGGTCCCAGGAAGAGCGCGAGTCTTGTGGGCGGGCGGTTTCTCATGGTTCCTAGGATGCTACTTTTTCAGAGGGAAGTACAAGGATTAGTCGCTGAAGGAAAGATTTGTTCCGGTGTCAAATCGTACTGGGGAGAATCGAGATGAACCGTCGGATTCGATTGCGTGCAATCTTGCCGTTGGCTCAGTGCGGGTTGGCCGCGCTATTTGGAGGGTTTGGCCTTTGGCAGCGGGCTGCGATCTTGAGCCGCACTTTCGTTGACGGTCAGACCCCCTGGAACTCGACCGCACGCTTTCATGTATGGCCGTGGCCGTACAAGTTCGCGGCGATCGCAAACTTTCCCGCCCTGGTCGCAGGATCATTCCTCGCTTGGCCGATCGGAGCCTTGTTTCCCCACCTGCCCGAGGCAGTGCAGATGGCTCCGTCGCTTCTGTTCGTCTGGATTCTGTGGCGTTGGGTCGGTTCGCGGGTGGATTTGCGATGGAGAGTGGCGGATATGGCCCCTTGGACTGCGATCGTGATTTTTAATCTCGTGTGCCTCGCCGGCGCTCTTATGCCAATCGGATATGTTGGCTATCTGCCCTACGGCTTCTTGGTTTGGTCAATCACCGTAATTGCCCTAGCTCGCTGCAATAAATATGCGGGGCTGCCAGCGCCCAGGCCATAATTCCGGGTCGACTAGTGGCTAGTCTTTGAGCGGGACCACGGCGCTGCCGTCGCGGCAGAAGGTGGCGACTTTTTGCAGGTCGCCGTTGGCGCGGGGCAGGGTCATGACGGGGCCGTAGCAGTAGACGGCGTGGCCGGAGGCGGCGAAGTACCAGCGTCCGCCTTTGGAGTGTTTGGCGATCTGACTGGAGGTGGTGGGCTGGCGCAGGGGTTTCTGCGGGGCCCAGGGGGCTACCGGCAGACTGAACATCAAGGCTAGGGTCAGGACCTTCATGATTTTGAGTCGCTTTCAGCTTTCTGCTTTCTACTGCTTACCTACAGAACGAAAATGCGGCAATCTTCAGGTTCAAATCTAGTTCTCAGTTCTCTTAAATCGTGTTCTTCATATGACGATCAGGGTCCGCACGTCATCCACCAGATCTGGTTCCGGCTTTGAGGGCATCCGGAAGGCTTTCTGTTTGGCTGACTGGTTCTGCGCGCGTTGTTGTGGTCCTGCCTGGGAAGACGGGGTCTGACTGGCTTGAGCCTGGGTTGACGGGGTCTGGGTTGACGGGGTCTGGGTTAACGGAACCTGGGTTGACGGGGTCTGGGTCGGTATGGTCTGGGTCTCTTGAGCCTGGGTCTGGGCTGAAGATGGCTGAGCGCTCTCCTGGGCGGCCTTCTTGATGGCGGAGAGTTCGGTGCTGTCGTGGAAGAGTTCGCGGATCAGGGCGCGCTGCGCTTCGATGGTGCGGCCCTGCTCGACGATGAGCATGGTCATGAGGCCGTAGGAGATCAGGAAAAGAACGGTCAGAACGGGCAACCAGCCGTGCTTTTTGGGAGCGGTGGCCGCGGGAATCGCGGGATCGGCAGACGCCGGAATCGCGGATAGGGTCGGTACGGATTCGATCCCGAACAAAGTCGTCAAGTGACACCCCGGTCTTGCCTCGAGCGCGCAGGCACCCTCAAGAATTGCATCCTGGGAGCCAATGGCGAAGATATGGTTAAGCAATTGATATCACGGTGGTTAGCGGTCGATGGCTGGGAAGGCAAAGGTGGGCGATGTGCAACTCGATGCACATTATGAGCAAGCCGGATTGGTTCGAGGCATGACCGCAGCGGGCGATTCTTGGTCCCCAATCAATGAATTTGCTCGGGGGTGGGGCTGTGGAGCGGTGTGACCTTTTTGCGTATGACTTTGGTTACTCTGGTGACTTTCCCAAAACGGGAGCGAGCCCCTAAGATCATTCCACGAAGTTTTGTTTGCAGTCTAACTCCTCTGTCTCAGGGATCGTCATAATGCGGATGCGGCACGTTCTGATACTGTTTTTTCTTCTCTCAACTCTTCTTGGACCGGCAGGAACGGCCCAAGGTCAACAATCCTCGGCCTCGGCCGAAACCGCCCGCCGGATTGTACGGCAAACGCAGCCGGTTTATCCGGAGATGGCACGTAGGATGGGCCTCGGAGGCACCGTCAAGGTGGTTGCGGTCATCGCGGCGGACGGAGACGTGAAGTCGGTGGAACCGGTGGGCGGCAGCCCGCTGCTGATCAAAGCAGCAGAGGATGCCGTCGCCAAGTGGAAGTTCGCACCGGGAGCCGAGTCCAAGCAAACCGTGGAACTGCACTTCAATCCGTAGAGTTTCGCCTTTGCTGTCTCCGCGAACTCAGCGAGCTTTTCTCAGAGTACTCGGCGATTAACGGCTTTTCCTTCGTTAGAAATCAAAAGCTTTTAATCGCTGAGCACGCGGAGAAAAGCCGCCGAGTTCGCGGAGAAAATCCATTCAGTCAACAGCGATTGCTTAGGCGGCCTCCGGCAATTCACCTCGATTATTTGCCCAGGACCATTTTCGCGATGGTGGCGAGCTGCATGTTGGACGTGCCTTCGTAGATCTTCCCGATCTTGGCGTCGCGCCAGTATTTCTCGACGGGATAATCCTTGGTGAATCCATAGCCACCGTAGATTTCAATGGCTAGCGAAGTCACGCGCTCGGCGACCTGCGAGGCGAAGAGCTTGGTCATGGCGGCTTCTTTCACGAAGTTGACGCCGGCGTCTTTCATGCGGGCGCAGTTGTAGACCATGAGGCGCGCGGCCTCGATCTCGGTGGCCATCTGTGCGATCTGGAACTGGATGCCCTGAAACTCTGAGATAGCTTTGCCGAACTGCTTGCGCTCGACCGCGTACTTGCAAGCGAACTCCCATGCCCCGCGGGCCAGGCCGATCATCTGCGCGCCGATGCCGATGCGGCCTTCGTTCAAAGTCTCGATGGCGATCTTGTAGCCTTTGCCGGGCTCGCCCAGCACATTCTCTTTGGGCACGCGGCAGTCTTCCAGAATCAGTTCGCAGGTTGACGACGCGCGAATGCCGAGCTTGTCTTCTTTTTTCCCGACGGTGAATCCGGGGAAGTTCTTTTCTATGAGGAATGCCGTGATGCCTTTATATCCGGCGCTGGGATCGATGGAGGCAAAGAGCACGAACAGTCCAGCTTCTGTGGCGTTGGTGATCCACAGCTTGCGGCCGGTGAGAACGTACTCACTGCCTTTCAACATCGCGCGGGTCTGCAGGCCGAACGCGTCGGAACCCGAGCCAGCTTCGCTGAGGGCGTAGGCGCCCACAGTGTCCGCGGCCATTTTCGGCAAGTGGCGTTTCTTCTGATCTTCGGTGCCCCAGCGCAGCAGGGCGTTGTTGACCAGCGTGTTCTGCACGTCGACGATCACGCCGGAGGAAGCGTCGACCCGGGAGAGCTCTTCGACGGCCAAGATCGCCTCGAAGAACTTGGCGCCGCCTCCGCCGTACTGCTCGGGGATCTCGATGCCCATCAGGCCGAGCTGGAAAAAGTCCTGGATCAGGTCTTTGTCGAAGATGGCCTTCTCGTCCATCTCTTTAACCAGCGGACGGATTTTTTCGTCGGCGAATTGACGGATGTTGTCGCGGAAAAGAATTTCGTCTTCGGTGAGAGTGGTGAGAGGGGCGGGCGGCGGGGCTTGCAGCGTGGTCTCGGGCATGAGGACACCTTCAATTACTGAGATGGCAAACCGATGATTTTAACACTGTGGACGACGGGTGTTGTCTGAAAGCGATCGGTCGCTTGTGTGCTAACTTGAACGTCTCATTGATCGGATGAGGATGATCGCTACCACAATCGCAGCCATCAAGAGCAACAAGTGTTTGAGTGAAACGAGCAGGATCATAGAGATGTGCTCAAGTCGACTACCATAGCGTAACCGATCCCTCAACCGACTGGCTCATTTCGGGCGGGAATGAACCAGCTTCAGCCCGTCCGCTTGCAGGATGCGTTTGATCTGGCTGCGGGCGTGGACTGACCAGGGGCCGGAGGTGTCGAGCTTGACGTAGGCCTGCCAGTGTTTTAGCGCCTTGCGGGGCTCGCGGATCTTTTCGTAGGCCAGCGCGAGATTGTAGTGGGCGTCGGCGTAGGTGGGAGCGAGTTGCAGGGCGGTCTTGTAGGTCTGGATGGCTTCCTGCACGCGTCCGGTTTCGTCGAGCACGTTGCCCAGATCGAAGTAAGCCAGCGAGTAGCGCGGGTCGGCTTCAATGGCCTGGCGATAGTGGCGCTCGGCGAGAGAGAATTCCTGGCGGTTGTAGTAGAGCGTACCGAGGTTGATGTGCGCGGCCGCGTGCGTAGGTTGAATTGCGAGCACCTGATGGTAGGCGGCGATGGCGTCGGGCTGCGTGCTCGGATCTTCTTCCATCGCGATTCCGCGCGCAAACCAGGCCGCAACTTCGCTCTCGCGCGGACTGGGCTCGGACCTTGGCACTGGAGTTTGGGTCACCACTTTTTCGCGCTCGGAAAAATCCATGAGAAACTGGCCGGCAATCGGCTCCAGCAGTTTGCCCTGGTGACGAAAGGCGACGCGGTGCTTGGCCGTGGACAGTGCGCTGGCTTCGAGCAGCGGCTTCTCCACGCCCGAGGCCTGCTTGCGCATGGCGTCGAGCGACTGGCGAATGATGGCGGGACGCACGCTCATGGCGCACAGGTCGCGAACCTTTTTGATTTCCAGCAGATCGGAAAACGAGTAGGCTTCCGCAGACGTTACCAGGCCGTTCCGCTCCCAGTTGGCCAACTGGCGCGGCGTGACATGAAGAATCCTCAGCAGATCAGTTCGACTGTACACGGCAACACTCAAACGGCGACGCACAACTACCGTCGCGGACATTATCTGCAACTTGAGGCGGTTCGCGCAACTGGAAATCCTGTGAAAAGCTGTGGAGAACCTGGTTGATTTACATGCAGCGGAAATGGTGCAAAACAGCAGATTCCTCGCTGCGCTCGGAATGACAAGGGTCGAGGGACTAAGTTACGCGGAGACCAGGGCCGCCTGGTAGTCCTCGTAGGTGCCCTTGAAGTCGGTGATTTTGTGGTCGCTCTCGAAGTGCCAGATGCGGGTGGCGACTTCGTCGATCAGATCGTGATCGTGGGTCACGAGGAAAACCGTTCCCTGATAGCGCTGCAGGGAAATGTTCAGGGCGTTGATGGCTTCGAGGTCGAGGTGGTTGGTGGGCTCGTCGAGTACAAGCACGTTCGGCTTCTGAAGCATCAGCTTGCAGAAGAGCAGGCGCGCGGCTTCTCCGCCGGAGAGCACGCTGGTGGATTTCGTGGCATCGTCGCGCTGGAACAGCATCTGACCGAGGATTCCGCGAAGTTCTTCGGTGACGGCCGCGCCGTCCCACTGATGCAGCCACTCGATCGCGGTCGTGCCGCCTTCGATGAGGCTGCGGTGATCCTGCGCGAAGTAGCCGATGGAAGCTTCGTGTCCCCAGACGACTTTGCCGGAGTCGACGAAGGGGCCGTCGTAGCCGCTGGTCTTTCTCAACTCGGCTTCCGGCGTGGTCGGAGAATTCGCCAGCAGGGCGTTCAGCAGGGTCGTCTTCCCTGCTCCGTTGCGGCCCATGAGCGCGATGCGCTCGCCGCGAATGATGCTGGCGGTGAAGTCGCGAATGACCTGCTTGTCGTCGTACGCCTTGCCCAAGTGCTCGATTTCCAGAATGTGTTTGCCCGAGGGCCGCTTCTGTTCGAACTTGATGAACGGGCGTGCGATGTTTGAGCGGGCCAGTTCAGTAACTTGCAGGCGCTCGACTTCCTTGCGGCGCGACTGCACCTGGCTCGACCGGGTGCCGGCAGCGAAGCGCGCGATGAACTCGTTCAACTGCGAAATTTTCTTTTCGCGCTGCGCGTTCTGCGATTCGATCTGCGAGCGCACCTGCGTCTTGGCCACGACCATGTCGTCGTAGCTGCCCGTGTAGGTGATGATGGTCTCGTAGTCGATGTCGGCGATGTGGGTGCAGATGCTGTTCAGAAAATGGCGGTCGTGCGAGATGGCAATGACCACGCCGTCGTAGACATTGAGAAATCCCTGCAGCCAGTGGATGGAATCGAGATCAAGGTGGTTCGTAGGTTCATCGAGCAGCAGAGCCTGCGGATGGCCGAACAAAGCCTGGGCCAGCAGGACGCGGACTTTTTGTCCGCCCTGCAGTTCGCTCATTTTGCGAGTGTGCGCTTCGTCGGGAATGTCGAGACCTTGCAGCAGAATAGCCGCGTCGCTCTCGGCGGTGTAGCCGTCTTCTTCGCCGACGATGCCCTCGAGTTCGCCGAGCTTCATGCCGTCGGCATCGGTGATTTCGGACTTTTCGTAGATCGCGTCGCGTTCCTGCATGGCGGCCCACAGGCGCTTGTTGCCCATGATGACGGTGTCGATCGCGGAATAGGCGTCGAAGGCGAACTGATCCTGGCTCAGCACGCCAACCTTGCGGGGGCGCACGACTGTGCCTTTTTGCGGCTCGATCTCGCCGCTGAGCAGCTTCATGAACGTGGATTTGCCAGCGCCGTTGGGGCCGGTCAGGCCATAGCGTTTGCCCGGCGTAAACGCAGTGGAGACTTCATCGAACAGAATTTTGGCGCCGTAGCGCATGGACACATTGCTGACTGAAAGCATGGTTTCGTTGTAACTTCTTCAGGACCTGCGAGGAATTCCGCTTAAGACGGTGCGCAGCTGGAGTTAATAGAATACCATGCCGAGGCTCTATTTATGCGTCCCAGGGGTTGACGACGGTGGCGGAGATGTCACGAAAGTGCGTAACGTTACGCGTCGCAATCGCTGCCTGCCGTGCAACCACGATGCCGGCAATCATCGTGTTCCGCAGATCGCCGGGGCGGCCCGCGTTTTGCCGCGATGCCATCAGGTCGGCGGCCTGGCCCGCGGCAGTTTCGTCAAAGGAGGCCACGCGATGCTCGATCCTCTCGAGCAACGACTCGAATGCTTGCAGCAATTCAGTACGCCTTTTTCCGGCGGCCATGATCTGCAACCCGAATCTGATCTCGAAAACAGTGATCGAAGTGGTCCAGACAGAGGTGCGGGGTTGGCGGTTGAGCCATGCGACGACTGTCGGATCAGGTGCAACTTGTATCAGCGTGGAGAACACGTTCGTGTCGAGGACCATCATCGCCGATACTCTACTCGTCAAATGTGGGCGGCTTTATTGTGTAACCGCGCAATTCAGGGATATCGCTTGTAAGCCCCTTTCCGGCAAACAAGGCGGCGATTTCGGAGCCTAAACCTCCAGACGGTTGCTCAGGCTCGTGGGCTGCATTGCGCAGAATGTCGCGGACTTCTTCCTCCATGCTGCGGCCGTTGCGGCGGGCGCGGCGTTGCAGGCGAGTCTTTACGGCCTCTTCGAGCTTACGAACCACAATTTGCGCCATGGCCCCGCCTTTCCTTCGAGTGATATCATGATATCACTTCGGGCTGCCGGGCGCAAGACCGATCTACAGTGTGAGCGTGCTGCTTTCGTGCCTCGCACGGCTTAGTTGTGCTGGCTCGCGCTGGCTTCGACAAGTTGCTGGATTGGAGCGACCACCATCAGCAGCAAATCAGCCTGGCGCAGCTTGGCCTGCTCGATTGCTGCTAGTTGCTGCGTCTTCCAGGCGTCCGGTGCGCTCTGGCCTTTGTCGAGATAATCGAGCGCCTGTAGACCGGCCGCGCCTACAGCTGACAGATTCTGTGAAAGTGGCACATCTTCCTGCAGAAGAAATGTTTGCGCGAGCAAAGGATGCAGCCGGGCATCGTTGTCGCGCCAGGTTGCGAGCCACGCGCGGATTTGCGCTTCGGCGGCCTGGTCTTTATAGCCGCTTTGAACGTAAGTCTGCACGAGATCGCTGAAGTGGCGGGCGATTTCGCTCTCGGGATAAACCGCGTCGATCATACGCGTAAGAGGTGCGTGGAAATCGATAGGGCCCTTCGCGTCATCCCAGCGGTTGTAATCCTTGACCGGCTCGACGACGTCGGCGAGATTGCGCAGCACCGTGATGTCGGCGGTTCCAGCCATGCGATGCAGCATGTGCTGCCGCGCGGAACGGTGCGTCAGGCCGAGAAATTCGAGGTCGAGACTGACGGCGTTCATGCGCGCGTACATCGAGGCAACGTCGGTTGCATTCTGTGGCGACCATAAGCGCTCGGCGATAGCGGCGTTGCGCGGCCAGATGTGAGAGTCAATATTTTCGGGCGTGACCCACTCGGCCCACTGGCAGGACTCGCCGCCGAGGATGCTCTTTTGTTCTTCGGGGGTCAGGTTCGCCGCATCACCACTCATGGGATCGACGGCATAATGCCGGGCCGCGGGCCACATCAGGTCGAGGTAGTAGCCGAACGAAAGCAGGCCGCTGTAGCCCTGTTTGGCGGCCTCGGCCAGAGATTTCTGACCCCGCCACGACTGCACGATGATCGTCTTCGGCAAATCGGGATGCAGGATCTCGTCCCAGCCGACCATCGTCTTGTGGTTCTTCGCGACAATCTTCTGCAGCCGCTGATTGAAGTAGGCCTGCAGGTCCTGATTGTTCTTCATCCCATGCGCATGGATGAAGGCCTGAATGTTGGGGTTGGCGTCCCACTGCTTGCCGTCGACTTCGTCGCCTCCGATGTGGAAGTAGGGATCGGGAAAAAGCCTGGCCATTTCGGCGATGAACTTTTCCAGGAACTTGTAGGTCGTTTCGCGCGTTGGATCCATGATCGGATCGATGTACCCGGGGCCACCACCCTCGAGTGTGTAGGGGCCAGTGCCGCTCGACAGTTCGGGATATCCGAGGAACCACGATCGGCTGTGGCCGGGGATGTCGAACTCGGGCATTACGCGAACGCCGCGATCGTGCGCGTAGGCAATGAAATCACGAATTTCTTCCCGGGTGTAGAACATGCCGTCGGAGCCCGCGCCCGTCAGTTTGGGAAACACTTTGCTCTCGACGCGGAATCCCTGATCGTCGGACAGATGCCAGTGGAGGACGTTCAGTTTCACCGCGGCCATGCCGTCGATGTTGCGCTTGAGCACATCGATGGGGATGAAGTGGCGGCTGACGTCGATGAGCGTGCCGCGCCAGGGAAAGCGTGGTTGATCTTTGATAGTGACGACCGGAACGGCGAATCCGGTGGGAGTGATTTGCACGAGTTGGAGAAAAGTCTGCAGGCCGCGCATAACACCGAGCGTAGTTGGCGACGTGAGCTTTGCGCCGGAATCGGTGACAGTCAACTCATACGATTCGTCCTCGCCGAGTTTCTGCACAGCCTCGCGGCCGTGGTCAGCGCGGACTTGCAGCGTAGGCGCCGCGCCGGACTTGGGACGGAACGGGATTCCGGTTTGGCGGGAGAGCTGGGCTACGAACCGCTTCGCCTCGCCATCCAGCGAAGCATCGTGACTTCCCGTGACGGCGATCGAGAACAATTGATTGATCGGCAATTGTCCAGTACCGACCTGCACGCTGGCAGGCATGGGCATCAGGTTGAGTTGTGGTTGGGATTCAGCGGCGACGAAAGTGGCAAGCAGAAAAACTGCGGTCACGATGAGCGGGGTTCTCATGGCTGTCGGAAAGAATGTATCAGATTCGCGAGGCGAGTTGCCGGTCTCGCCGAGAGTGTGATTCTTTCCGCTCGGTCATCCTGAGCGAAGCTTTGGCTCGCGCGCAGCGCAGGCCAAACCGCAGTCGAAGGACCCCTGCAATGCAAGTCTCTACTCGGCCCTAAAGGAGTTCTCCCCTGGGGCGTCGTCACTAGGAACCGAGCAGGACTGCGCATCGTGAGGACTCCCTGATGCGCCACAGGCACTGCGGAGCGAGTAGGGATCCTTCGACTCCGCAGCCCGATTCGCTTCGCGCGAATCGGTCTTCTGCGCTCAGGATGACAGGTCTCAGATAGCCGCGAGAAACTTAGTGCCCGCCACCGAGCTCGCGCACAATCCCGCCAACGAACTGTTTGGCGTCGCCGAAGAGCATCAGCGTGCGGTCGAGATAGTACAGCGGGTTGTCGATGCCGGCGAAGCCGGGGCTCATGCCGCGCTTGATGACCATGACGGTGTGGGCTTTGTCGACGTCGAGGATGGGCATGCCGAAGATGGGGCTGGACTGGTCGGTGCGGGCGGCGGGATTGGTCACGTCGTTGGCGCCGATGATGAGGGCGACGTCGGTCTGGGGGAAGTCGCCGTTGATTTCTTCCATTTCGATGAGGCGGTCGTAGGGGATGTCGGCTTCGGCGAGCAGCACGTTCATGTGGCCGGGCATGCGTCCAGCGACCGGATGAATCGCGAAGCGGACTTCGACACCTTTTTTGGTGAGCATGTCGTAGAGTTCGCGTACTTTATGTTGCGCCTGCGCCACGGCCATGCCGTAGCCGGGGACGATCACGACCTTATTGGCTGCGGAGAGAATCGCGGCGGCTTCTTCGGGAGTGGCGCTGCGCACCGGCTTCGCTTCCTGTCCGGCGGCGGCTGAGGCCTGCACCTGGCCGAAGGCTCCGAAGAGGACGTTGGTGAAGGAACGGTTCATCGCTTTCGACATGATGATGGAGAGGATGAGGCCGGACGATCCGTCGAGGGCGCCGGCAATGATCAGGAGCTTCGAGTTGAGCACGAATCCCATGGCCGCTGCGGAGAGGCCGGCATAGGAATTCAATAGTGAGATCACGGTCGGCATGTCGGCGCCGCCGATCGGAATTACGAGCAGGACTCCGAAGATCAACGACACGCCGACAATAATCGGGAAAAATATTTTCGCCTCAGGGTGCAGCACGAGGTAGACCGAACTTCCGACCGCGACGAGGAACAGTAGAAGGTTGACGAGATTCTGTCCTTTATACGTGATGGGCCGCTGCGGCAGGATTTCCTGCAATTTTCCCGCGGCCATCAGACTTCCGGTAAAGGTCAGGCCGCCGAGGATGACTTCCATCGACAGCACCGACATCATGAACCTGGGAACGTTTGGAGTACGCAGATAAAATTCGGCGGTGCCGACCAGCGTGACGCAGAGTGCGCCGAAGGCGTGGCTGAGCGCGGTCCGCTGCGGGACCGCGGTCATCTGCACCATGCCCAGCGGGATGCCGATGCCTGAGCCCAGCACGAGGGCGATGATGATCCATTTGTAGTCGACGATGCCGTGATGCAGCAGCGTGCCGCCGATGGCCAGCACCATGCCGATTTCGCCGGCAAGAATTCCGTGGCGGGCGGTGGCAGGAGAACTCATCCACTTCAGCGAGAGAATGAACAGCGCGCTGGCGATGAGGTAAATAATTTCGATCAGGTACTGGCTTCCAGCAAACTCGGTCATGATTATGGCTCAGTATTATGCTCAGTTATTTCTTTACCGGACGGCTGGTCTTGAACATCCGCAGCATGCGGTCGGTGATGAGGAATCCGCCGACCACGTTGCTGGTGGCAGCCACGATGGCGATGACGCCGAGGACGGTCGCGAACGTGCTCTTCTTCTCGCCGACCAGGACAATGGCGCCGACCACCGCGATCGCGTCCAGGGCGTTGGTCAGCGACATCAGCGGCGTATGCAGCAGCGGCGAGACGTGGCGGATGACTTCGAATCCGATGAAGGCCGCCAGCATGAACACGAAAAGCGCGTCGATCAGGTTGGAACCCATGTGCTACTCCTAGTTCTCAGTTCTCAGTTCTCGGTTCTCAGTTCTCAGTTCCTTGTCATCCTGAGCGGAGTGGCTGCTTCGCGAAGCGGAGCAGCCACGGAGTCGAAGGACCCCTATCACGCTTACGGCGCCTCAACCGTGGCAAGGCGTTCTCACCATCGCCCAAAGCACCGTGAGAACTCCCCGCCGCGCACGAATGCTCCGCGGTGACATAGGGATCCTTCGACTGCGCGAGAGTTCGCTTTGCGAACTCTCGCTTCGCTCAGGATGACAAATCCCAAACTCTATCCGCCCGCCGCCGTCAGGGCCGGCATTTTAAAAAACTCACGCACTCTCGCGTTTACCACTTTTCCGCCGCTGGTGATCATGGTCTCGCGGATGATTTCATCCTGCAGGTTCAGTTGCAGCTTGCCGTCTTTCACCATATACAGCAGAAAAGTCGTCAGGTTGCGGGCGTACATCTGGCTGGCGTGGTAGGGGACGCTGGTGGCCAGGTTAATGGCGCCGATGATCGTCACTCCGTGCGCTATTACGGTTTCGCCGGTGCGCGTCAATTCGCAGTTGCCGCCGCGCTCGGCGGCGAGATCGACGATTACCGAGCCCGGGGCCATGCCTTTCACCATGTCGGCGGTGATCAGCACAGGCGACTTTTTGCCGGGGATGACGGCGGCAGTTATGACCACGTCACTTTCCGCGACGACTCGGGTCAGCAACTCGCGCTGGCGGGCGTAGAAAGTTTCGTCCTGCGCGGTGCCGTAGCCGCGGGCATCTTGGGCATTCTGGGCTTCGATGGGGAGTTCGACGAAGCGTCCACCCAGGCTCTGCACCTGCTCTTTGGCGGCAGGGCGCATATCGTAGGCGGAGGCCACGGCACCGAGACGGCGCGCGGTCGAGATAGCTTGCAGTCCGGCGACGCCGGCGCCGATGACGAACACGCGTGCGGGCGTGATGGTGCCGGCGGCGGTGGTCATCATAGGAAAAATTCGCGGCGAGGTTTCGGCGGCGAGCAGCGTGGCTTTGTAGCCGCAGATCGTGCCCATGGAGGAGAGGGCGTCCATGCTCTGGGCGCGCGTGGTGCGCGGCATGAGTTCGACGGAAAAAGCGGTCACGCCCGCTTGCGCGATCTGCTGAACGATTTCCGCGGAACCGAAGGGACGGAGGAATCCGATGATCGCCTGACCGCGGCGCATCAGCGGCAGATCGGCCTTGCCGGTGATGTCGTTCGATCCGTAGCACAGCACTTGCACAACAATGTCGGCGGCGCTGAAGACGGCGGCACGGTCGGGCACAATCTTCGCGCCCTTTTCTACGTACATCGCGTCCGGATAACCGGCCTGCTCGCCGGCCCGGGCCTCCACGATGACTTCGAGTCCCGCCTTGACGAGGTTGGGAACGGCGACGGGGACGAGAGCAACCCGGCGCTCTCCGGGATAACTTTCTTTGGGAACTCCGACGATCACGCGGCCTCACAAAAAGCGAACTGAAAACAGTAACAGATTGAGGTAGGAACTGGAAGGTGGCGGCGAGACGCCACCACGACAGCCGCGGGGACGGCGGCGCTACACGCCGAAGCGATAATGCCAGACTCGCGCCGCGCCGATCAGATTCGTGTCGTCTCCCAGCGAGGCGAGCGTGAGTTGGGTCTTCTCGGCGGGGACGAAGCGGCAGCCGCTGGTGATCACTTCCCTGATACGGTCGAGAAAAAGCGGCGCGCTTTTCATCACGCTGCCGCTGAGTACGATGGCGTCGGGCGTAAACAAGTTGATCAGGTTGGCGAGGCCGATACCGAGATAGTAGGCCTCATGTTCGACGGCCTGCTTCGCGACGGCGTCGCCTTGCTGCGCGAGGTCGCAGATTTTCTTCGCGGTGATGCCTTGGCGATGCGGGTAGTCCGCAGGTGCGTGGCTTTCGAGATACGCCACCATCGCGGGACCGGCGGCCAGCGACTCCCAGCAGCCGCGAAATCCGCAGGAACACTGCGGGCCGGCGGGATCGACGACGTGATGTCCGACTTCGGGGTGAGCGCCGTCGACGCCGCGATAGAGTTTCCCATCGAAAACCATTCCGCCGCCAATGCCGGTGCCGACCGTCACATAAATAAGACGCGAGCGATTTCGTCCCGCGCCCCATCCGGCTTCGGCCAGGGCCGCGGCGTCACCGTCGTTTTCGAGGCCGACGCGGACGTTGAAAATCTGGGCTAGATCGTTCACCAGATTCTTGCCGCGCCAGCCGGGAAGAAAATCGACGTCGCCAAATTCTCCACGGATGGGGTCGACCGGACCGGTCGATCCGATGCCGATACCGGTGAGTTCCGCGCCCGCCTGAGCCGCGGTTTTACGGAGCATCTGTGCGATCAGTTCGACGCCTTGGTCGTAACGATTCGGATCGGTGGGGGCTTGCGTGCGGACGAGCACCTTGCCGAGGTCATCGACAATGCCGACCGCGATTTTCGTTCCGCCGATATCAACTGCCCCGATCATCGGGCGTTCTCAGACCCCATCATTAGCTCTTCCCCTTAAACCTGCCCTGTCATCCTGAGCGAAGCGAAGGACCTATGCAACCTGCTGGCGGCAAGGCGCTGCCGGCGAGTTGCATAGGTCCTTCGCTTCGCTTGATTGCATAACGACGTTGGCCCATCGCAGCGAGTAGATTGGTATGCGATGAACAAGACCAAGGCTCGAGAGAGGAGCCAACGTCATGTTGATTATAGGCTGTGATTTTCATCCTGGGTTTCA
>Ga0210407_10000090_pt1 | contig 118779 bp, 106 predicted proteins | sample IncBWC27MmetaG_FD_150860 | JGI IMG/M metagenome (GOLD analysis project Ga0210407, IMG submission 150860) | Forest soil microbial communities from Barre Woods Harvard Forest LTER site, Petersham, Massachusetts, United States - Inc-BW-C-27-M | ecosystem: Environmental > Terrestrial > Soil >...
GCCCGAGTCCCCCGCCATAGCTGGAACGCAGATTCAGGTCCTGCTGATCACTCTTGAGCAGGCTGAAGAGGGCCGTGGCAATCCATTTGGTGGTAAGCGCCCTTCCGTACAGCGCATCGAAAGTGAATCGATTGGTGTTCTGGGCGTTGTCTTGGGAATCGAATTGGGAACTCGTGGCTAGGCGGGTAGAATTCTTCTCCGTGTTGAATGCAACATCAGCACCGAGCGAGGAGTTCAATGTATTGCTGTTGCCCCCCGCGAAGTTGAACCCATAGTTGACGGAACCGGTCAACTGACTCCAGAAACTCACTTCCCGCTGCTCAATTCTGATCACTTCAGCCGGTGGTATCTCGATGGCGCCTTCCTTTACGACAATCCTGAACTGATCCTTCTCCTCTTCGCTAGAACTCGTCTTCTGTATCGTGCCAGTCAGACGCCTCCCATCGCTTAACACGACAATGAACGTGTCTTTGCTGCGGAGACTCTGGATCCGTTTCCAATCCAAATGTACTGAGTCCTTCATGTAGGCCGATTTGAAGATCAACTCGCCGTACTCCAGGTCCTTAATTTCCCCGGTGAATGTGTCGCCGTTCTTCATCACAACCACATCGTCCTTGCGTTTGCCGCTCGCGAAATTAACACCAAAGACAAGCAAGTAGAGTATCGCCGACGCCTTCAGCCACACTTTCACCCACGGCACCAGTCTTTTCATAAGTGACCCCTCGCTCGAGCGCTGCAGACGGGGTTTGCACGATTGGACCTCAGGTGTTGGTCAACACCCAAGCCCAGCACCAAAGGAGGTCCTCTGATGCGGACGGCATCAAACCGAATCCTAGCTGCACCCTGCAACTACTCTCACTGGCAGTAGTAACAGTTTTCAACTAGCAGTGAATCTGACAATTTCTAAGAGTTTTCTATGTGAAATCGGGAGGAAGGGTGGATATGAGATCACGCAGCTTACGGCAAACAGTGGCTCTTACTTTCGCCGCATTGAGCTTTTTCGGCCTTTCTAGCGCGGCAGCATTGGGGCAAGCGCAAGACTCTCAAACTCAGGTCGAACAGGAAATGCCGGACCTTGAAGGTCAGATCAACGCTGTGGAGGCAAAAGCTACCGCTGCGCCGACGGCCGCACCCGCAGCGAGCGCGGAGCCACAAACCGAAACCGCGCCGCCGCCAAAGAAGAGCACGATCGACCTGTACGGCTTCGTCATGGTGGATTCCGGTTATGAATTCGGGCAAACCAATCCCAATTGGTTTGATGTAATGCGGCCGACACAATTAGCGTCCTTCAAGGGGGAGTTTGCGCCGGACGGAAACGTTTATTTCAGCGTGCGACAAACACGATTTGGAGTGAAGACCTCAACCCCAACGCAATTCGGCGAGCTCAAGACACAATTCGAATTTGAGCTATTCGGCACTGGCGTGGACGCAGGGCAAACAACCTTCCGCCTGCGCCATGCCTACGGCGAACTGGGCCAGTTCGGTGCCGGGCAATACTGGAGTCCTTTTATGGATATCGATGTATTCCCCAATTCGATCGAGTACTGGGGGCCTAGCGGCATGGTCTTCTTCCGCAATGTGCAGCTCCGTTGGATGCCCGTACGAAATGACCGGACGGAACTCGTTCTCGCCCTGGAACGTCCCGGTGCCAGTGCTGACCAGGGTATCTATGCCGGCCGTATTGAGCTACAGGGGATAAAGCCCAAGTTCGACATGCCAGATTTCTCAGGGCACGTACGTTTCACGCGGACGCGGGGATATCTGCAGGTGGCGGCCATCTTCCGCAAGATTTCCTGGGTTGACACAAATCCCAACCCTACATTCCACCTCGGCGATGACGTGTTTGGATGGGGTGTGAACATAAGTTCGAATGTTAACTTCAGCAAGAACGATGTCGGGAGATTCTCGGTCGTCTATGGTGAGGGCGTCGAGAACTACATGAATGACGCGCCGGTCGATATCGGCATCAAGAACAATCCATCCAGCGCGCTCCGGCCGATACTCGGCGTGCCTTTGCCGGTATTGGGCGTGGTGTCGTTTCTCGACCACACCTGGAGTAAACGCTTCAGCACCTCGCTGGGGTACTCGCTCGTGAACATCACGAACTCGAACGCGCAGAACCCCAGTGACTTTCATCAAGGACATTACGCTTTGGCGAACCTTTTGTATCACCCCGTACCACAGGTCATGGTCGGCAGCGAGTTTATTTGGGGAAGGCGCGTGAACTTCCTCGATGGATTCAATGTGAACGACTATCGGCTCCAGTTTTCGTTTAAGTACGACTGGAAAAAGGGCTTTGAGTTCTGATCTCGCTCATCTCGTATGAGCCACAAATTCGGGAAGCGCCCAGACTGGGCGAAGGAGGAACAATGAAGTGTCTCAGACTCCGGAGGCAAGCCGGAATCATTTCGCTTGCTATCGTGCTGCTCGCAACGTCAAGTACGACGCTGGGCCAGAACAAAAGTCCGGTAGCGCCAAGTGAGCAGGCATATACCCAGATACTCAATGAGGCGTATGCGAATTTCAAGGATGACACTGCCGGGAAGAATGCCGACTACATTCCTGCTCTCGCGCAGGTGGATCCCAAGCTCTACGGGATCACGATCATGACGACAGATGGACGGGTTTACAAGATCGGGGACGTCAATCACCCCTTTTCCATTCAATCCATTTCCAAGGTCTTCACGCTGGCGCTGGCGATGGAGGAACTCGGAGCCGAGGAAGTGTTTAAGAAGGTTGGGAATGAGCCTACCGGGCGGGCATTCAATTCGATACCGGCAGTCGTGGACATGCCCACTCATGCCGGCAATCCATACGTGAATGCTGGAGCCATTGCTACCGCAAGCTTGATCACCGGCTCCGGACCGGACGACAAGTGGAACAAGATCTTGAGCTTCTACAACAAAGCGGCCGGGGCAAAGCTGTCGGTGCTCGAGGACGTCTATAAGTCGGAAGCGGCAACCAATACGGGCAACAAAGCGATCTCGATGTTGCTCGCCAAGTACGACCGTATCTACAGCGAGCCCTTTGAAGCAGTTGATATTTACACCAAGGCATGTTCTGTCGGGGTCACCGCCGAGCAACTCGCGGCGATGGGGGCAACACTCGCGAACAACGGCAAAAACCCGTTGACGGGAGAACAGGTGATCAAACCTGAGAATGTGCCTCACATTCTTGCAGCGATGATGATGGCGGGGCTCTATGACGGCTCAGGCGGATGGGCTTGGCACGTTGGCATTCCCGCCAAAAGCGGCGTCGGCGGAGGCATTCTGGCCGTGGTCCCGGGAAAGGGAGCAATGGCAGTGTTTGCTCCTCCGTTGGATGAGGCCGGGAACAGCGTCAAGGCTCAGAAGGCGATCGCGTACGTCGCCGAGAAGCTCGGCATCGATCTGTTCTCGCCAGCTTCAGTTGGATTGCGCTGAGTTTCATCGGGGCTTCGAGCGATTGCCGTGGCCAGACGGGCAGGATCATCAACTGTACGGCAATCGAAGCAAGAGCCTGCAACCTGTATCTGAAAAGGTCTTCATGCTCCTGACGCTTGAACAGCGCGCGAGGTTCTTGTGAGGCGTTCTTCTTCATTGCTGACGGCCGCCTTGTGGCTGATTTTCGTACTGACCTGCTCTCCCTCGTTGATCGCTCAGGCGAGCGATCGCGCGGCAGACAATTCGAGTATCGCCGACGCACACCCGTCCGAAGTGATGGCCACGGTGGACCGTTTGGTTGAGCAGAATCGAGAGCTGGAGAAACAAAACCAGGCATTGATGGAACAGATCCAGTCTTTGCGACGGATTGTGAGCGGTCAACCCGTCAAGCCTTCTGAGATGGCTGAAACATATACTGCGGCAACACCCACCCCCTCTCCAAGCAATTCCACTCCCCAAGAATCAAGTGCCAGTGACTCGAATGAAGCGCCCTCAAAATGGGGAACTTACACTCCGAACCTCGGATACAAGCTTGCGAATACTGATCGCGGTGATCTCAGCGTCAGTATATACAGCTACGCCCGCTACCTGAATCAGCTGGGACTCGATCCCCACTACACCGACGCGTTTGGCAACGTCAAGAATGTCCAGCAACGCCAGGACTTTCAACTCCAAAAAGTGCAGATAAAGTTCCTCGGTTGGATGCTGGATCCCAAGTTACGCTACTTTTTGTATGCCTGGTCAGCGAACACATCGCAAGGCCTGGGTGCACAGGTGGTGCTTGCAGGAAACCTGAATTACAACTTCAACAAAATGTTCAGCGTGGGTGCGGGGATTCGGTCTCTTCCGGGAACGCGAAGCGTGGAAGGCAACTTTCCGTTTTGGCTGGGCGTGGACAGCCGCCTCATGGCCGATGAGTTCTTCCGTCCCTCATATACTTCGGGCGTCTGGGCATCGGGACAACTCGGCGATCACCTTGAGTATATCGCGATGATCGGCAACAACTTGAGCACGCTGGGCGTGAGCGCAGCGCAGCTGGATAACGGATTCAACACGGTTTCCACTTCCCTGGTCTGGAAGCCAACCGGGGACTACGGGCTGGGATTTGGCGATTTTGAAGGACACGAGAAACCGGTCAGTCGCCTTGGCTTCCACTTCACTCGCAGTGACGAGACCACGCAGAGCCAGCCGAATAGCGAAGAATTTGAAAATACGCAGCTGCGATTGTCGGATGGCAGCATCATCTTCGCGCCGACTCTCTTTGGTCCCGGTATCACCATCACTAAGGCCAGATACCAGATGATCTCGATGGACGGAGGGCTCAAATATCGCGGTCTCTCTTTAGAGGGGGAATATTATCTGCGCTGGCTGAACAACTTCCATGGTCCGGGCACGTCTGGGCTTCCGGGTCTTTTCGACCATGGGTTCCAAGCACAAACCTCCATCATGGTGATACCGAAGCTTCTGCAGATCTATCTTGGCGGATCCACCATCTTTGGCCAATACGGCAATCCATGGGATTTTCGATCAGGGCTCAACTACTTTCCTTTCAAAAACAAAATCGTTCGCTGGAACACAGAGTTTCTTTTTCTCAACGGATCTCCCGTGGGCTACACCGCCGTCCCCTATCCCGTAGGGGGCTCAGGGCCCGTGTTCCATACCTCATGGGAGCTGGCGTTTTAAGTAGATAAGAGTCCACATACGGAGATCCAAACATGAGAAGTGTTTGCCAGTAGGGTGAGAGGAGCGAAATGAAAAACAGGTCAGCAAATCTCGTCTGTAAACCTCTCTTCCTTGTGTTGTCTATTATCCTGCTGGCTGGTTGGTGCGTTCCGGCATGGGCCCAGCGCTCTCCAGAAGAACCTGAGCTGAACGACGTTCACTTTCATCTCACGAATTACATTCAACAAGGCACCGACATTCACGACTTTCTCAAAATCATGGGAACGAAAGTCGGACGTGTGGCGATATTCGGGATTCCGTTGCAGCAGCAGTGGTCGTACAGGGTAGACGGCGAGCGAGCCCCCACGTATTACTTGAACACAGACGCCCCGCTTTATTACTACTCATTTACCGACGCGTGGATCGCCATGGCCTACAAGTCGCTTACGAAAGAAGAGCAGGCACGCTTCGACCCCATGATTACAGGTTTCAACCCGACGGACATGTACGCCGCAGATCACATCCGCCGGGTACTGCAGACGTTCCCGGGTGTGTTTTCCGGCATAGGGGAATTCAGCATCCACAAGGAGTTCGTTTCAGCAAAAATCGCGGGCGAAGTTGCCAGCCTGCAGGACCCGGCCCTCGACCGAATCCTCGATTTCGCGGGAGAGGTCGGTCTTGTTGTCTTGATTCACAACGACATCGACGTGCCCTTCGCCAAGGAAGGTTCGGAGCCCGCGTACCTGGAGCAGGCGAAGGCTCTGTTCAGGCGCCACCCTAACACCACAGTTATTTGGGCTCACACCGGAATGGGCCGCGTGGTTCGCCCCATCAAGAATCATGCTGCTCACATTGCAGAGATGCTCGCCGACCCAGCCTTCAGTCACGTCTATTTCGACATCTCCTGGAACGAGGTGGCGAAGTACATTGTGGCGACCCCGGAGTCCATCAGGATCACCGCAGACCTCATCAACCGTTACCCAGACCGTTTCCTTTTCGGAACCGATGAGGTGGCTCCTTCCGACCAGCAGACTTACCTCAGGGTTTATAACCAGTACGCCCCACTCTGGGCTGCCCTCAGCAAGGAGGCCAGCGAGAAAGTGCGGAAAGAAAATTATGAGCGCCTTTTCGACGTTGCCCGGCAGAAGGTTCGGGCGTGGGAGAAGGCAAACGTTCGATAGGACTTGTAACCACTCTATCGCGGACCACCCAGGCAAAGAGCAAAGAGCAGGCCGGCTTCATTCCTTCCAGGGCATACCAGCGCAACTGAAAGCGTTGGCGCGCCTCTAGCGTTTCTTTCGACCAGAATATTGCTCCCTGACAACGACGGAACCCATGCCGTAATGGGATGTTCTTTTTGGGGGGACCCTGTTCCAGTTGCACGACTCCCCCTTGGGGATCCTCGAGTTGCGCAACCTTCCCCAGGGTCCCCCCTGAAAGAGGTCACGATGTCAGCAATCACAATTGTCGTTGTGGATGATGCCGGACACTGGCGCAAGTTTATCTCATTCATTCTGCGGATAGATCCGACAATGGAGATAGTTTCCGAAGCGTCCAATGGAACTCAGGCCGTACAAGAGGCGAAGAAACACCAGCCGACCATCGTGCTGCTCGACATTGGCCTGCCAGGGATTAATGGGATTGAGGCTGGGCGGCGAATCTTGAGGGAGGCACCGAGTAGCAAGATCATTTATGTCAGCCAGGAGTCAGACGTCGAGGTAGTTCAAGAGGCTCTAGCCGTGGGAGCCGCAGGCTATGTCTCAAAGATCGATGCCGGCTCGCAATTGGTAGCAGCTATACGCTGTGCGATGCGGGGACAGAGATTCATCAGCACCAGCCTACCTTCTGCATCGGTTACAAAGCACTAGAAGCGTCGCTGGACACGCTCCACAACTCAGGTCGGATGCCCTCGAACTGGTTTGCTGGCAACTATAACTTTTGCCAGTGCGAAGGTGTTGCCGAGTTCTCTACCATCTCCCCTGTCTAGAGGCCGGTCACGCGGATGGCAACAGGGGAACAGCAACCGACGTCAGAGTATGCCACCGGGTCTGCGGGGACGTCGGCCTTCACCTCCAAGTTCGCCCGTGACCGCCATCAAGGCATGGGTTCTTATGTCGCGGCGCTCGTTGATGGCCGAATCAGGGTACGCTTGCTGCAAGGATTCCGCAGGCACGAACGCGATGCCATTTTGTCGGCAGCGTCGTACCGGCATTTTGCGCACAATTCCGTTGTTCTACACCAAGGCGACCCTGCAGATAGACTGTTCTTGCTGATAAAGGGCTCCGCGCGTTTTTTTTTCATCACGCCTGACGGGCGGAAGGTCTATTTGCATTGGCTGGCACCGGGAGAAGTATTCGGGGGAGCTAGCCTTCTTACGTCCCCCGCGAATTTCCTTGTGAGCACCGAGGTTTCTAAAGGAACACACGTACTTGTGTGGCAAAGGAATGTTGCTCACCGTCTCGTGAAGCTCTATCCACGATTAATGGAGAATGCGCTATCCGTTGCAAGTGACTATCTGGTTTGGTGGCTGGCGAGCCATCTCAGTCTGGTCTGCCACACCGCGCGCCAGAGGCTCGCGCATGTGCTCGCGAGTCTGGCAGACGGCATCGGACACAAATATCAAGGCGGCGTCCGTCTCGACATAACCAACGAACAACTGGCCAACACCGCCAATATCACGCTGTTCACGGTCAGCCGGCTCTTGAGTGAATTCCGGCGAACCGGCGCAATTCTCAAGAGCCGCGGGAAGATCGTGGTCTGCCGGCCCGAACGGCTCTTCCCCGACCCAGAGTAGCCATTTCATTCTGGGGAATACTCGTGATTGTGTGCCTCGGCCGCGTTTGGTGCACCGACCTGTTGCACCTGAAACGGCGCCCGTTTATAGCCGCTCGGCCTGTATCGTTCCGGGATCGTCGTCTCGTTGCCGTCTCGCAAACACGCATAGTGAGGTGAGTTGATTTCAACCCCGGCCCGGTTAAACCGGTCTTGAATATTCTGGTGCAATAACGAGTACACATTCTGCATATTTCCTGGAGTGGCTGTGTAAGCATTCAGCTCGTAAGAGACATAGAAATCATTGAGGCCCGTCTGCAGCACGAACGGAGCCGGGTCGTGCAAAATTCCATCGGTGGCGAGGGCGGCTGACGATAGGAGTTCGTGGACCTGTCGCCACGGTGCGCTGTAGCCGATCGTCACCACAGTGTGGAAGATGACGCCGCGTCTCCTTGCCTCCGCGCTGTAGTTCACCACGACTCCGCCCAGAACGGTGCCGTTGGGGACTGTTATGAGTTCGCTCTTTTGGGTTTTGATGCGCGTCACCAGAAGCGTCTTTTCGACAACCTCGCCCACGTCGCTCCCAATCCGCACGAAATCTCCGACTTGGAAAGCGCGCATGTACGTCAGGATCGTGCCGGCGACGGCGTGCGCAACAGCCGAGGTCGATCCGAGGGAGAGGAGGACTCCGAGAAATACAGAGATTCCTTTGAATGCCGGGCTGTTAGAGCCAGGTAAATACGGAAATGCAACAATTACACTTGCTGCCAGGATCAGCGTTCGAACGAGTTTGGCGGTCGGCTCCGCCCAGTCAGGATAAAATCCCCGAATCGCCAGCCTCTCGTTTCGGATTTCTCCGAAAACATAGGCATTGAGCTTTATCAGAGAAGATGTGATCAGGCAAATTAAAGCCAGCAAGATCAGATCGGGGATGTAGCCAATCACCGCTTTTCCAGACGTAGCCAGCCCTGAGAACAACCAGTTCGTGATCTGATACGACGTATATCGTGTGGCCGGGAAGAAGCGCAACACCACCGTCCCATAGGCTTGCAGCAGCGCCAACACAATCAACCAGAAGGCCGCCCGGCCGATCATTATTAGTGGCCGGCCCAGATATGCGCCAATCGTCATGCCCGGCGCGTGGGCCGGATCGGCGGTGGTCGTGTGCGCGAGGCTGGCATCCAGCTTTGAGCGCAGGCGCCGGCGTATCCAGAACAAGAGCAAGATTACAACAGCACAGGCAAGGGTGGCTTCAAAGGCATAGAGACTGGCCCAGAGGAGACGGCGAACCGTGTGATCTTCCCGGTATTGGCGAACCACCTCACGGATGATCTCGGTGTATTCCGCTGCAAGTTCGGCCCTCGGTCTCTCTGCGGCTTTGGAATCCGTTTCCGTGATTCCCATGATTCTGTCACCGCCCGCTAGAATCTCGGTCCAGGTTCCACGTTCCTCCGCATGGATCGCATCGAGTGGGACTGCCCGCGCGTTGCTTAAGGCGACTATGCGTTGCCCGATGGCTTGTGCTCGTTCTTGAGGTGTAAATCCCGCCACTTGTGCGTAGACCAAGAGAATCGGCCTGCCGTCCACCTCGACCGCAGCACCGGGGTTTTCGATAGCAATCGAGTTGTCCGCACTGGCTGGAGCAGGGCCATGGTCGCCATCATCTTGAGCGAAACCGCCCGAGGAGAATAGACACAGGAGCATGCAGCAGACGATCCAGTCGAGCAGCCCCCGTGAAACACGGCATTGCCAATGTCGCGTCATGATGCAGTCGCAGCACAAAGCATTAAACCCCAGGTTGTGAAGAGACACATTTCACTGACAGCTCCCGAGATGCCAGGTTCAGCGTAAGGCGAGCTTGATGGAGTATGCACTGTCTCTTCTGCTAGTGCACGGCCCGAGGATTCGGTGCGGCAAAACTCCAGAAGGCATCCAGAATCAAGCTAGAACGTGGGCAGGTTCACTGCGCCCTTAGCTAGCGACGGTGAACGGGTGAACTCTTACCATCATGATGGGGATGGTGTGACGGAGGAAAGTCACCTTCTGTTTCACGGTAAGCCAAGAACAAAGCGATGCCGACGGCAACGATAAGCAGGATGCCCGCAATAATTAGCAGTGTGACGCTCATGTGTCTCACTCATCGCTGGAAGGTATCCGAACTGGGCCCTCTCGCGCGAGCTCTTGTTATGTCTCGTGACTGTGGCCCAGGCATTGTTATAGCGAATGCCGGTACCGAGCGCTTCTGACATAACTCTCAGCTTGGCGCTAGAAGACTAAGGGGACGTCCTTCTAGCTGATCAGATGGTGTTTAATGGCGTACTGCAGGAGGCTGGCGTTCGTTGTGAGCCCTAGGCTTCGCATGAGACTATATTTGTGAAATGCCACAGTGCCCGGCTTCAGGTCGAGAATGGCGGCAATCTCCTTCATCGACATGCCTTCAGCCAGGAGTTGCAATATCTCACTCTGTCTGCGAGTGGGCCGCTTTTCCATACCCAGAGATTGTCCGCTTCGCAGAAGAAACTCTACAGTGTCCTTCGTAATCTGGGGCGAAAGGTACGATTCCGATCTCAGTGCTCTTCTGGCAGCAATGATGAGCTCTTCCGCGGCAGAACTTTTCAGGACATATCCTGAAGCTCCGCGCCGGAATGCCTCTGCTGCGACGTCTGGCGCCATGTTCATGGTGAGGTACACTAACTTGCACGAGGGATACATCTGCTTAAGCTGCTCGCCCGCATCCAACCCGTTGAGTTGCGGCATAGCAATGTCGAGAATCACCAAGTCAGGCTTCAAATCGTGCGCTGCCTGCAGCAGCTCTCGCCCGTTCTTCACAATTCCTACAACTTGAAACTCCGGCTCAAGCAGGTTCTTGCATGCTTCCGCAACCAGGGTGTGGTCATCTGCAATCAGCAACCGAGCTCGGTGATGGTTTTCCATGGCGGAAGCAGCTATTGAAACTATCGCATGCGAGATCCTTGCGTTCGTAACCGAACCGCTATGCGTCCATCCCTCGCGTTTGCGCCCAGGATCGACGATAGAGAAAGCAGGGAACGCTTTTAACTGTAATTTGTTGCAGCTGTGAGCAGTCAGCTTTCAGTCCCTGCCTGGTTCCGATGCTATGTCGTGTCGCCGCGAGCGCCGCCTAGCTAATACACGGAGAGATGAAAGAGCGGCCTTTCAAAACGCTCTCTATCGCTGGAACGAGATCGGTAGCAAGGTGTGACTTCAGAACATACCCTTGGCCGCCAGCGGAGACAGCAGCATCCAAGAAATCGCAGTCTTCGTGCACCGTCAAAAAGACAATTCGAATGGGTGACCCTGAGCTCCTCAGGCGTGACGCGGTTTCAATCCCATTCAGCATGGGCATAACGATGTCCAGTACAAGAACTTCTGGATGCAGCACAGGGACGAGTCTGAGCACATCTCGCCCGTTTCCAGCCATGCCAATGACCTGGAAATCATCCTCAAGCGCAATCGCTGCCGCGCGCAGCATATCTTCCTGATCGTCAGCGATGAACACCCGATGTTTCAGGGTGTCTTTTTGCGATATGACGATTGCTCCCAGGTCGCCGTTCGCTTCCGGGATCTGCAAGCCGGCCGCGCAGAGAAATGGCATGCTGCGACTCTAACCGGGAGTGCATGCTGCGTCTGCTGGCAACGGATGCAGTAATCCCTTCTTTTGTCTTTATCTCGCTCAAATATCTAGTGAGCGTCGCACGTTGGGGCAGGGCAGCAGCGCCCGCTCAATTGTTGAATTGATTGCCCATCGGCCAGGCCACTGCGCTGGCACTTCTGCCAGTTTGCAGCAATACTTTGGGCTTCTACTCTCTCCACGATACGGGTTACTGCCTGCTCATTGTTCCGTTCTCAGGAGCTTCTCATGCGAATCGCACCTGAGTTGGTGCGCTCCAGACTCTCCGCCGCCGCAACGACGTATTCGATTAGATGGCGAGGTTTGTATCTTAGGCTCGCTCTGCTTGCCCTCACAGTTCTTCTAGATGCGGTAACGATCGGGTGTGGGAAACAAGAGGTGCAAGGGAATGTTCCGGCCCCGGAGGTGCAAGTCGCCGACGTCATCCAGCAGGACGTTCCGCTGTACACGGAATGCATCTCGACGCTCGACGGATTCGTGAATGCACAGATCCAGCCGCAGGTGACGGGCTACTTGATGAAGCAGAACTACATGGAGGGCACCGTCGTCCATAAGGGCGATGTACTGTTTGAGATAGATCGGCGTCCATTTGAGGCAGCACTGCAGCAGACAAAAGGGCAACTGGCTCAGGCGGAAGCCCAAGTTGGCAAGACCAAGCTCGATGTCGCTCGCGACACGCCGTTGGCCAAACAAAGCGCTATCCCGCAGGCACAGTTGGACAACGATATCCAGGCAAATCTGGCTGCCGAGGCCATCGTCGCCGCCGCGAAGGCCCAAGTGGATCAGGCTGAGTTGAATCTCGGGTTTACTGAGGTGCGCTCGTTGATCACTGGAGTCGCAGGCTTGGCCAAAGGACAAATTGGGGACCTTGTAGGACCCACTACGATTCTTACCACCGTCTCGCAAGTGCAGCCAATCAAGGCATACTTCGCGATCAGCGAGCAAGAGTATCTGAAATTCGCCAAGAGGATCAGTGAAGTGGCCGAGCAGAGGCGCGGCGTCACGGGCGCAAAGACGCTGGAACTCGAGCTTTCAGATGGCAGTATCTATCCGCAAAAAGGGTGGGTGGTGACGGCGGATCGGCAAGTCGATGTCAAGACCGGAACCATTCGCATGGCAGGTGCCTTCGATAATCCCGGCAGGGTTCTCCGTCCCGGAATGTTCGGCCGTATTCGGGCGGCTACTGGGATAGCTAAGGGCGCTCTGCTGGTGCCTCAGCGCGCTGTCGTTGAAACCCAGGGCAGCTACAGTGTGGTTGTGGTCGGTGCCGATAACAAGGCCAGTATTCGTCCGGTCAAAACCGGCGAACGTGTCGGCCAGATGTGGGTCATTACCGAGGGAGTGAAGCCGGGAGAACAAGTTATCGCCGAAGGGATCCAGAAAGCCAAAGAAGGGATGTCCGTCGCCCCCCAGCCCTTCATTTCGGACGTAGAGGGAAAGTAGCCATGGCTAATTTCTTCATTCTCCGCCCCATCGTGGCCATGGTCATTGCGATCCTCATGGTTCTCCTCGGCGTGATCGCTATGCTGCGACTGCCTACTGCGCAATTCCCCAACATCGCTCCTCCAGAAACTCAGGTTAAGGCGACGTATCCCGGAGCCGACGCGCAAACGGTCGAGCAATCTGTCGCGACTCCCATCGAGCAGCAAATGAGCGGCGTGGACAACATGAATTACATGTACTCCAATAGCGCGAACAACGGGCAGGCGACACTGACTGTGAATTTCGACATCAAGACAGATCCGAACACTGATCAGATTCTGTCGCAGATGCGCACCAATCAGGCCAACTCACAGCTCCCTGCAGATGTCGTGAACTACGGTGTAACTGTCCAGAAGTCCACGATGGCTCCGCTGATGCTCGTGACTCTTTACTCGCCCAAGGGAACCTACGACAATGTTTTTCTAGCGAACTACTCCTACATTAATCTCAACGATCAGTTGACGCGAGTGCCGGGCATCGCCAGCGTAACGGTTTTCGGCGCAGGACAGTACTCCATGCGCTGCTGGGTAAAACCAGACCAGCTCGCCAAGATGGGGGTAACGGTCCCCGAGATCGTAAAAGCAATTCAGACACAGAACACGGTCAACCCGGCAGGCCAGATCGGCGGCGAACCTGTCCCGAAAGGCCAAGACTTCACATATGCAGTTCTCGCGCAAGGCCGGTTGCCTTCGATAGAGGAGTTCGGCCAGATCGTTGTGCGCGCGAACCCCGATGGTTCCATCCTGCGGCTGAAAGATGTCGCCCGCATGGAACTCGGGGCCCAGACCTACAACATGGTTGGGCGCTATAACGGCAAGCCGGCAGCGGTGGTTGCTCTTTATCAGCTTCCGGGATCCAACGCCGTCAAGGCGGCGGCTGGCGTTCGCAAGCTGATGCAAGAGGCTAAGCAGCGATTCCCTCAAGATCTGGACTACGACATCGCATTGGATACCACGCTCGCGGTTACAGAAGGCCTGAAGGAAATCAAGACAACCCTCTTCGAAGCGATCGTCCTCGTCATCCTGGTGGTTTACATTTTCCTCCAGGGATGGAGGGCAACGCTGATCCCGCTGCTGGCTGTGCCGGTTTCTCTGGTGGGGACCTTTGTCGTCTTTCCCTTGATGGGTTTCTCGATCAACACCCTCTCGCTCTTCGGGCTGGTGTTGGCCATCGGCCTCGTGGTCGATGATGCAATTGTCGTGGTCGAGGCGGTGGAACACCACATCGAGCACGGCATGTCTCCCAAAGACGCAGCATTCAAGGCGATGGAAGAAGTGTCGGGCCCCGTGATCGCGATTGCACTGATCCTCGCGGCAGTTTTCGTTCCGACCGCGTTCATTCCTGGCATCACGGGACGCTTGTACCAACAATTCGCTATCACCATCGCCATCTCAGTGATCTTCTCTGCCTTCAACGCGCTTTCGCTGAGTCCCGCACTTTCGGCATTGCTGCTTCGGCCGCGCAAAGAAGCCCGCGGCCCCTTAGGAAAATTCTTCCGCTGGTTCAACCGAGTGTTCGGACGCACCACCGACGGTTACGTGAGCCTGTGCGGAACGCTGATCCGCAAAGCGGGACTCAGCATGCTCCTGTTGCTAGGTCTGACGGTTTTAGCGGGATGGTTCGGCTCGCGCCTGCCACGCAGCTTCCTGCCTGACGAGGACCAGGGATATGTGTTCGCAGGGCTTCAACTGCCGAACGCTGCGTCGCTGCAACGCACCAGTGACGCATCGCGCAAGATCGAAGACATGATTGTGAAGACTCCCGGCGTGCATTCTGTCACTGCGGTGACTGGGTACAGCATGTTGAGTGGCGTCCAGAATACTTACAGCGCGTTCTTCTGGATCACGCTGAAAGATTGGGGGGAGCGCAAAGCGCCTGACGAGCAGTACGAAGCCATTAAGAAACATTTGAACCAAGAACTCGCCGGCGTGACCGAAGGTCTTGCCTTTTCATTTCCGCCGCCATCTATTCCCGGGGTCGGCGCCTCAGGCGGGTTCACCTTCATGCTGGAGGACCGTGCGGGAAAAAGTCCGGAGTTCTTGAATCAGAATCTGACGAAATTCATGGCAGCGGCACGCAAACGTCCCGAGCTGGGGAGCATTTACACTACCGCCCTTCCTGAGGTGCCGCAAGTTTATGTGGATGTGGACCGCCCCAAGGTGATCGCCCAAGGGGTTCAGCTATCCGATGTGTACAAGACACTTCAAACATTCATGGGCGGCCTGCTCGTCAACTACTTTAACCGCTTCGGACGGCAATGGCAGGTTTTCGTACAAGCCGAAGGAGAGTATCGAACCAAGGCCGAAAACCTGGGGCAGTTCTACGTCACCAACGATGCCGGCCAGCCCGTGCCGCTGAGCGCGCTGACTACAATCAAACCCAAGACTGGCCCAGAATTTGTTCTGCGATTCAATCTCTATCGTTGCGTGCAAATCAATGGCGGGGCAGCGCCGGGCTACAGCTCCGGGCAGGCCATGACGGCGCTGGAAGAAACGTTTGCATCCACTATGCCTCCGGAGATGGGCTACGACTACATGGGAATGTCCTATCAGGAAAAGAAGGCTGCCGAAGGAGTTCCGCCCCCAGTCATTTTTGGCATGTCGCTATTCTTCGTGTTTCTGATTCTGGCAGCGCAATACGAGAGCTGGTCCCTTCCCTTCAGTGTGCTGCTGGGGACACCAGTCGCCGTCTTCGGCGCGTTTCTTTTTTTGTGGGCGCGAACGCTTGAAAACAACGTTTACGCGCAGATTGGTCTGGTGATGCTGATCGGCCTGGCGGCAAAGAACGCCATCCTCATCGTTGAGTTCGCAAAGATGGAATACGACAAAGGAAAGTCAGCTGAGGAAGCGGCATTGATTGGAGCCAAACTGCGACTGCGACCGATTCTGATGACGGCCTTCGCTTTTATTCTCGGCTGTGTGCCGTTGTGGACAGCTTCAGGGGCTGGAGCGATCTCACGCCGGGTTCTAGGCACCTCAGTCATCGGAGGCATGTTGGCCGCTTCGATACTCGCAATCTTTCTGATCCCAGTGAGTTTCGACCTGGTGCAACGCATTGCCCACCGCGGTAAAAAGGGACTGGGACCGGCTCATGCACCGGCCATCGCGCCGTCGCACGGAGACTAGTCATGATCAAGAGGTTCTGCCTGGTCGCTCTCGCGCTTTTCGCTCTGAATAGCTGCACGCTTGGACCGAAGTACAAGCGCCCTGCAGTTACAGTTCCCGACATTTACCGGGGGCCGGCGCCAGAAGCTCAACCAGCCAACGCGTCGCTTGGTGACGAAAAATGGTGGACGGTTTTTGAGGACCCACAGCTCCAGTCCCTCATTCGCGAAGCCCTCGCCCAGAATTACGACATGCGCATTGCCGCCACCCGCATCTTGCAAGCGCAGGCGGCGTTGGGAGTAACCAAAGCAGACCAGTACCCTACGATCACCGGAGGAGTTGGCGCATTCAACCAGCGATTCCCACGAACGACAATCACGCATGAGTTTGAGGCCAGTCCCATCCTGGCGAATCTCTCCCTGGCTTGGGAGCTTGATTTCTGGGGTAAGTTCCGCCGCGCCACGGAGGCGGCAAGAGCCAATCTCCTTGCAACCGAGTGGGGCCAACGCGCCGTTACTTCCAGCCTCATCAGTAATGTCGCCACTGCGTATTTTCAGTTGCTCGAACTCGACATCGAGATGGAGATCTCGCGGAGGTCCCTGGATTCGCGTAAGGAGTCGCTACGCCTGATCGAAATCCGCGAAAAAGGGGGCAATACGTCTCTGATGGACGTGCGCCAGTCCGAGCAACTGGTCTATACGGCTGCAGCGGCAATCCCTGATCTGGAGAGGCGAACCGAACAGCAGGAGAATCTCATCAGTATTCTTCTCGGCAAGAACCCCGGGCCAATCACGCGAGGAAAGCCTTTGGTGGAACATGTTGTGCAGCCAACGGTTCCGGCCGGATTGCCTTCTTCACTTCTGGCCCGGCGACCGGATATTCAATCCGTGGAGCAACAACTGATTGCGGCCAACGCGCGGATCGGCGTGGCCAAAGCCGCGTACTTCCCACAGATTACTCTTACGGCTACCGGAGGCTACCAGAGCACGGCCCTAACGAACTTGTTCACGGGGCCGGCGGGCTTGTGGAGCTTCGGGGGCGAGCTGCTTCAACCCATCTTCACGGCTGGCAAGATTCGTTCGAACGTCCGACTAACCGAAGCGCAACAGCAGGAAGCCGTGCTGGTTTACCAGCAGGCAATCCAGCAGGCATTCAGGGAGGTTTCTGATTCGCTCATTGCGTACCAGAAGAACCAGGAGTTCAGACAGCAGGAGGAGTTGCTAACCAGCGCGGCGCAAGACGCCACCCGACTTGCAAACAGCAGGTATGGCGGCGGGGTAAGCAGCTATCTCGAAGTGCTTGACAGCGACACGCGCTACTTTGATGCCCAACTGGGGCTGGCACAAGCCCGCCTCAATGAACGGTTAGCGCTGGTGCAACTCTATAACGCGCTTGGCGGCGGCTGGCAGCAGTAGGCGATCAAGGTTCGCACGGACTGAAGGCTCACGTCGGGTGCATCCGGCAGGGGCTCGAAAACGAGAGATCGGCTCTCGCGGAAAGTGCTTGCGCTAAAGCCAGGTTGCGGGAAGGCGAGTATGCGCGGCATCGTCACAAACGAAGGCGAGAACCTTGGGCGCTCTAGATTGGCGCAGGACTCGACAGGGAAGGGAAGCTTGGGAGCGAGTTCGCCTCTCGGCGCTACTGTTTCGCGCGAAGGCGTGAACTTCAGCGTCTTCTCGCGAAACGCATCGCGTATCGAATTATTGCTATTTGACCGCGAGGACGACGCCCAACCGAACAAAGTTATCCCAATAGATCCCCATCGGAATCGCACGTATCACTACTGGCATGTATTCGTGCCTCGGCTCGCGGCCGGACAAATTTACGGGTACAGGGTTTATGGCGAGTTCGACCCTGCCGATGGCTTTCGCTTCGACTCTAACAAGCTTCTCCTGGATCCCTACGGTCGTGGCGTTGTCGTTCCGAAGGGCTACAGCCGCGAAGCTGCCCGTACACAGGGAAACGACACCACCGCCACCGCTATGAAGAGCGTCGTTGTGGATCCTGGAAAATATGATTGGGAAGGCGATCTTCCTCTGAATACGCCTTCCTCGCGCACCATCATTTACGAAATGCACGTCAAAGGGTTCACACGTCACCCGAACTCTGGAATTGCCGAAGGTCTGCGAGGAACATATGCAGGCTTGATTAAGAGGATTCCGTATCTTCACGACCTAGGAATCACCGCTGTCGAACTCTTGCCAGTCTTTCAGTTTGACCCCCAGGATTGCCCGCCAGGAGTGGTCAACTACTGGGGATATGCGCCGGTCTCATTCTTCTCACCGCATCAGGGTTACAGTTCCAGGCCCGATCCCTTGGGCCCAGTGGACGAATTCCGCGACATGGTGAAGGCGCTACATCGCTCCGGCATCGAGGTCATTCTAGACGTTGTGTACAACCACACTGCCGAAGGCGGCGATGGCGGTCCGACGCTTTCGTTCCGCGGATTCGATAATCTCGCCTACTACATTCTGGAGGAAGACCGGTCCCGTTACGCAAACTACAGCGGTTGCGGGAACACCCTGAATGCTAACCATCCGGTGGTGCGCCGGATGATCCTGGATAGCCTCCGCTACTGGGTAAAGGAAATGCACGTTGATGGTTTCAGGTTTGACTTGGCCTCGATCCTCAGCCGCGACACTTCTGGCAACTTGATGTCTGCGCCGCCGGTGTTATGGGACATCGAATCCGATCCGGAGCTCGCAGGCACAAAACTCATCGCAGAGGCCTGGGACGCTGCCGGACTCTACCAGGTCGGAAGTTTCATCGGAGACAGCTGGAAGGAGTGGAATGGGCGATTCCGCGACGACTTTCGCAGTTTCTTCCGAGGCGAAGAAGCGACTGTCCGGCGAGTTGCTGATCGATTTCTGGGAAGCCCCGAAATGTATGGCCACAAACAGCGGGAAGCCGAACAGAGCGTCAACTTTATAACGTGCCATGATGGCTTTGCTCTGAATGACCTCGTTTCCTACAACCAAAAACATAACCAGGCAAATGGTGAGGAAAACCGTGATGGCGGGGACGACAACCGAAGCTGGAATTGCGGCATTGAAGGCCCGACCGATGACCCAGGGGTAGAGAGACTCCGGAACCGGCAGATCAAGAACTTCCTGACTGTGACCGTCCTCTCGATCGGCATGCCGATGATTCTGATGGGCGACGAAGTAAGACGCACTCAGGCGGGCAATAACAACAACTACTGCCACGATGACGAAGCAAATTGGTTCGATTGGACTTTGGTAAAGAAGCATGCGGAGATACTGCGGTTCGTAAGACTACTGAATAGCCGACGCACATTGCGCGCTGGCGATGCGGAGCGCGAGCGTAAGACTCTGTATCAGCTCGTGCGTGAAGCGCACAAAGCATGGCATGGCGTGAAGCTCTTCCAGCCCGATTGGAACGACTGGTCGCACAGTATTGCCCTCGCAGCTGAACTCAAAGGTGAGCACATGCTCATTCACATCATCATGAATGCGTACTGGGAGCGGCTCACGTTCGAGCTTCCTGAAACGAGTGATTCGGAACATAGCCCATGGCGGCGTTGGATCGACACTGCTCTTGAGCCGCCTTCCGACATTGTGGAATGGCAGACATCTCCCGCGATCTCAGAATCCACCTACCAGGCCGAAGCGCGCTCGGTAGTCGTCCTATTCAGGAAGGTAGAAGACTCAACCCAGGTTTGACGATGAACCACGCGGGCATTCGATCCGCGGCCCTTTCCGAGGCCGAACTGCAGAGTGAGCGGCTGCGCATCCTCGCCGTGATGGTCTTCTTCGCGGTGTTTACCCTGATCGTAATCATTCGTCTGTTTGGCTTTCGAACAGCCACACTTGAGGACAACCGCTTATGGTGCAGTTTGAGTCTCGTTTTGATCGTTGTCGCCTTCGAGTACTGGATGCTGCGGCGGGTAAAACTGGCACTGGATACCGGCGAACGAGTCCCCACGCGCTTCTGGGTTTTTACCACTGTTTTCGAGACCGCCCTGCCTGCTCTAGGACTCGCGTTCCTGCCGAATGAGCAGATCGAGTTCGCCTATCGACCGCTGGCAAGCCCGGCGCTGCTGGTGTTCTTTATCCTTATTATTATGTCGGTACTGCGGTTGAGCCCGGCAACCAGCATCCTGGCTGGATGTTCCGCCTGCGTCAGCTATCTTTGCGCTGCTCTGTTCCTGGGCTGGACACCTCCCAGCATTGGAGAAGCTGCGTCCTTCACTCAGTCCGCCGTCACCCTGAACGCAATCACTCTATTGATGGGTGGGGTTGTCGGCGCCGCCGTTAGCGGCCAAGTCCGGAAGCACTTCCATGCTGCACTTCGGGAAGCTGAAACAAAAAGGAAGCTCGATGCAGTCCAGTACGACTTGCAGATCGCGCGTTCCATTCAGCAGTCACTCTTACCGCAGGCCCCCCCTCGGATTCCAGGATTCGATATCGCGGGCTGGAACCAGCCGGCTGACGATACCGGAGGAGATTACTTCGACTGGCAGACCCTTGCAGATGGCAGGCTTATCGTCAGCCTTGCTGATGTTACAGGCCATGGCATCGGCCCAGCATTGTTGGCATCGGTTTGTCGAGCGTATGCACGCTCTGCCTTCCGGGCCACCCAAGATCTGAAATCGGCTCTGGAGCACATCAATGAAGCCTTTAGCGCTGACTTAACGACCGGCAGGTTCACAACGTTTGTTGCCCTCGTGTGCTGGCCCGGATGCCCCGACGTCCGGCTTCTCTCCGCCGGTCATGGACCTCTCTTCCTATATTCGCGTGCGGACGACGAGTTTGTTGACATCAATTCCCATGCGCTCCCGCTCGGCATTCTCCCAACCTTCAATTGCGACCCACCGTCGCACCTGCAACTTCGAACGGGGGACATCCTGTTGCTTTCCACGGATGGATTCTTCGAGTGGGAGAACGATCAGGAAGAAGAGTTTGGCATTCAGAGAGTGCAAGAAGTCATTCGCGGGTGTCGTGACTACAGCCCCAGCGAGATCGTCGCGCAGCTTTATGAATCGGCTCGCGAGTTCTCACATGGCGCCGAGCAAAAGGACGACCTGACGGCTGTAGCGATCAAGCGGGTTTAAGTGAGAGGGAACCTTGAAACCGGGCCAGGAATACCGCCGCTTGACCAAGGTCCCAAAGCGTTTGCTATTGGCCGCTCTTTTCTCGCTCAGTTCATTTGCTATGGGCCAAGACTTGGCACCGCGGGCGTACCTCATCACTCCTATTCATTCCAATGCCGTTACCCTGACATACGCTTTCTTCGACGGTGAACTTCTGTTTGACGGAACTGTTCCAATTACCGGGGCAACGGCCAGAGCCAGCGTCCCGGTGATCAGCCTTACGCATTCCATGCGCTTCCTGGGACGATCGGCAAACTTCTCAGTTTCTCTGCCCTATGGCGTGGGTAACTTCAGGGGCACGGTTGTCGGAGCGGAAACACACGCCTATCGGTCAGGGTTGTTTGATTCGTCGTATCGATTCTCTGTAAATCTGATAGGTGGACCCGCAATGGATGTAACCGACTTCCGAAAGTGGAAACAGAAGACGCTGGTCGGGTTCAGCTTCCGGATGGTCGCGCCGACGGGTCAGTACGACCCAACGAAGCTGATCAACTATGGGGCGAACCGGTGGGCGTTCAAGCCGGAAGTTGGAGTCTCGAGGCGCTGGAGGAATTGGATACTCGACAGCTACGGAGGCGTGTGGCTCTATACAACAAACCACGAGTTCTTCTCAAGAAATCAGTTTTCGCCTGGGATCAACGTTCAGACCCAGGACCCAATCTTCGTGTTCGAGGGACACCTGAGTTACGACGTGAAACCCCGACTATGGGCATCACTCGATGGGAACTTCTGGTATGGAGGCCGTGCGAGTCTCAACGGGGTCGAGAACCCAAGCACCCTGCAGAAGAACTCGCGGATCGGTGGGACAGTGTCGCTTCCGATCCGCAGGCACCAGTCGGTGAAGTTCAGCTACAACCGTGGAGCCTACGTCCGTTTCGGCGGCAGCTTCGACAACGTTTCCGTGGGGTGGCAATATTCCTGGGTAGGCAGGCCTAACTAGACTCTCGCTGAGGCCGTGCCAGTGCAACGTCGCCGATTGCCAAATCGCCTCAAGATCACCGACTGTTACTTGCTTTCACGCACCACCCGGCCGTACAAAGGCTGAGTCGGACGTGCATTGTTCGGATACAGTTTTGAGAACTGCTCGATCTCCTCGACGGAAACACTAACCGGATCTTTGAGTACGAACCAAGCGACATCCTCACTGCACGGCGGCGTGGTAAGGGAGCCGGCAAAAGCATAGTAACCGCGGTTGGCGGGCAGAAGCCCCGACGCATCGATCTGGGTTTTGCCCAAAGACTCTTCTTTGTCCTTTTCCTTCGGCAAGTGGTTCCACAATTCGTGCACCAGGGGATTGTCTGCCCCTTTCTCGAGTAGAACCGCAACTACTGCCAGCTTGCCCTCCGCATCTGCGTGCACGAGATGCACTACCATCTCAGAGCTCCTGCCGTTGATCTTTTCTTCGCTGGGCCTATGAAAATGGAATTGCTTGAGTTCGTACTTCTTCCCGCCTACGGAAATAAAGCTCCCGGGCCCGTAATTGATCATCACAGTATGGCCGTTGTCGATGATCCGCGCGGCGGAAGGTCTATAGTCGAACTGAACTGGCGGCAGGTCAGCCTTTTGTGGATTGCTAATGTCGATGGGGGATTGACGATGCCCGAACTTGCACGGAGCAAATTCTGGTTTAAGGTCACCCCAATGGCTGGGTCCTTGAGATTCGCCATAGTCCCAGGCGTGCTCACCATGGTTTTCCTGGGCCACGCTGGCGACTGCTAAGAGAAACGCACAAAAACAAAAGATGATCGCGGGAAACAAACACTCCCGAATCTGCATAGAAACCTCCATCTCAACGTCGTCTGTCACCAAAAAATTAGTTAAGGCACCGGCTGCGCACCTAATCCGCCGCCGCCCGATTCACTACCCAGCCACTTGTGCACGGGTCGCTCGAGCTATGAGATCGTTTTTCGATACCTCGAGCGCACTGATCGGATCCATGCGTGCAAATATGTCGAGTGACCGCGCGATAAGGCCGGTCCAGCCAGTCTGGTGGCTGGCGCCAAGCCCTGCGCCGTTGTCCCCGTGGAAGTACTCGTAGAACAGGATGTAGTCCTTCCAATAAGGATCGTCCTGGAATTTTTTGGCTCCGCCGTAAACGGGACGCCGGCCGTTCTCGTCGCGTAGGAAGATGCTAGCCAGCCTGCGGGCAATCTCCTTTGCCACCTCGAACAAGGTCATGTAACTTCCAGAACCTGTCGGGCATTCGACCTTGAAGTCGTTTCCGTAAAACTGATAGAGATTCAACAAGCTCCGGACCACCAACCCATTCACGGGCATCCAGACGGGTCCGCGCCAGTTCGAATTGCCACCAAACATTCCGGTGTCCGATTCGGCCGGAAGATACTGCACTTTGTACTCGTGCCCGCTGAGGTTAAACACGAACGGATGGTCCGAGTGGTACTTCGAGAGGGAGCGTATTCCATAGGGGCCGAAGAATTCATTCTCGTCCAGCATGTATGCCAGAATGCGCTCTAGCTTCTTCTTGTTGCATACCGACAGCAGCCGACGGTCCGCGTATCCTTTGAACGCGTTATCCGTAGGAGCGATATGCTGCAGCAGGTCGGAATGGCGCTTCTTGAATATCTCAAGCAACTCCGCCAGACGAGGACAGCGCGCCAAAATGCCGGAAGCTTCAAACACGGTAGAGGCGCACAGTGGCAGCAACCCTACCATCGAGCGAACCTTCAGCCGCATCGCGTCCCCATTCGGCAAATGAAGCAGATCATAGAAGAACCCTTCTGCGTCATCCCACATCTCGTCGTGATGCGTGCCAATTCGATCCATGGCATAGGTGATCCAGAAGAAATGCTCCAGAAAGCGGAATGCGACGTCTTCGTAAATGGGATCGTGCTCGGCCAGAATGAGCGCAATCTCCAGCATGTTCTCGCAGTAAAAAGCCATCCATGCTGTGCCGTCAGCTTGATCCAGGTAGCCGCCCGTCGGGAGCGGTGAGCTGCGGTCAAATATCCCAATGTTGTCCAGTCCGAGAAAGCCTCCCGCAAAAACATTCTTGCCCTGCGGGTCCTTTCGGTTTACCCACCAGTTGAAATTCAACGTCAGACCTTGAAACGAACGCTCCAGGAAACGCAAGTCGGCCCGGCCTAGTTCTTTTTCAATGTTGTAGAGGAACAATGTTGCCCAGGCATGCACTGGTGGATTCACGTCGCTGAAATTCCATTCGTAAGCGGGGATCTGGCCGTTGGGATGCGAATACAGATTTCGCAACATGAGCAGTAGTTGATCTTTGGCGAAATCAAAGTCCACCAGGGAGAGCGCGATTGTGTGGAACGCGAGATCCCATGCCGCATACCACGGATATTCCCACTTGTCGGGCATCGAAATAACGTCGCTGTTTAGCATGTGGAACCATTCGCTGTTGCGCGTGTTATGCGGATCCGGTCCCAGCAAAGGATGAGATCCATGCTCGCCCAGCCATTTGTCCACATCGAAGTAGTAATACTGTTTGCTCCAAAGCATTCCGGCCAACGCCTGCCGATGCACACGGCGCTCATCTTTGGTCAAGGAGTGGGGGCTGATCCGCTCATAGAATTCGTCGGCGTCGGCAAGGCGAGAAGCGAAAATCTTGTCGAAGTTCTCGAACGGGTCGGCTGGGGGAGTCGCGCTCAGCCGCAGCTTCACAGTCTTGCTCCCGCCTGCTCGAACCATAAGGTGATATAGCGCCGCAGCCTTTGTCCCGCTCTTCATGGGATTCACTGCTGCCTTATTTCCGGAGATCAGGTATTCGTGAAATGCGTCCTTGACGTAGGGCGACGGGTTGGCCTGTCCCCAGAGCCGCGCGGCATTCGTTTCGTTCTCTGTAAACAACAGTTCCGGACTGCCGTCGCATTGCAGCGTACGCTCGCCGATCCTGGCCTTCGAAGCAAGAACCCTTGTGGGTCCATCCTGGCGGAGTTCCGGCTTTGGTTCCTTTGCTTCGAACCAGGTATTGCGGAACCACAGTGTGGGAAGCAGATGAAGCTCCGCTGCCTCGGGACCGCGGTTGTGTACAGAGATCTTGATCAGAATGTCTTCCGGATCAGCCTTGGCATATTCGACGAACACGTCGAAGTACCTATCCTCATCAAAAATACCGGTATCGAGCAGCTCGTACTCGAAATCGTCTCGTGAACGGTGCCGATTGGTTTCGATCAGATCGAGATAGGGGAATTCCTGTTGCGGGTACTTGTACAAATACTTCATGTAGGAGTGCGTGGGGGTGCTATCGAGATAGAAATAGTATTCCTTGACGTCTTCGCCATGATTGCCTTCGCTGTTCGTCAAGCCGAAGAGGCGCTCTTTCAGAATTGGGTCGCGGCCATTCCAGAGAGCAACGGAGAAACAGAGTTGCTGCTGGTCGTCGGAAATGCCGGCCAAACCGTCTTCGCCCCAGCGATACGCGCGCGAGCGAGATTGATCGTGAGTGAAGTAGTCCCAGGCGTTTCCATCGTGACTGTAGTCTTCGCGAACCGTACCCCACTGTCGTTCGCTCAAATAGGGCCCCCATTTTTTCCACGGCGCCCCGGCGTCACGGGCCTCGTTCAGCCGCCTCTGCTCCTTTGTCTCGATGTAGGTGATCGGAGTTGTCTTGTTTCGGGTCATTGCATTGTCCCTAACGATGCTCGCGCGACTTTGCATCGGGGCAGACTGAGAGATGCCCCTCCGGCAGAGGGCGAGCGCACCTTTCGCATTCTTCCTTCCTTCCGCCTGACTGATGCTAGGCGCAGAGCGCTTGTTCAGGGACTGGCAAGAGTACCAGCGATGGAAACGGCATTTCGAATCGGTGATCCATTCGGCGTGAAAGGCCCGACCTGTCAAAACGTACAGGTCCGCACACTCGCATCAGCAACTACACTCGCTCTTCGAAATCGGCGCGTCGTGAAACGATTCGCATCGATCTTGCTCTCCCGCTCGCGAGCTACGGGAGCTTCTCTGTCGCTTTTGTGTCGAAGCCGGATCGAATAGTTGTGCCCGGAGGCGAAATGGTTTCCAAGTGTGCTAATCCATCGTGCGGATGTTCATTCCGATACTTTCGAGGGGGGACGCTGTTCCTTGTCGAACCGCGTGCGTCATCCGCAACCAATGAGGCGGACTTCCGCGAACCAAGGCGCCACAGTGAATACTTCTGGCTATGCGAGGCCTGCGCGCCGGCTATGACCGTCACCGCAGACTGGCAAGGTCGTCCGCGAATTGAATCCCTAACACACACCGAGCTTTTGGCTAGCTAACGCTTTCGAGTCGTGAACCATGCACAGACAGACGGGACTGTCACTTCTCTCAGTTCGCAACGAACCTACCTGTGCTTGATGATCGGGACTGAGCCCGGGACTGGGAATCGTGGATTCCTTTGCAGAGTCTGTTAGCCCACAAGGTACCCAGGCTCTGACACCCCAGAGCGCCATAGCGAGGAAGTCGCAGGTCGACGCGGAAGGGCCGGAATGAGGACACCCGGGGGAGGACTGTTTATGCGATTGCACACTAAAGGGTGGACGCACCTCGGCGATACTTTCCGCAGCTTAGTAGCCATTGCTTGTGTTCTCGTGCTTGCTCCAGGAGACGTGCGCGTATTGGCCCAGACGGCACAGGCGCCCACTACTCCAGCAGCCCCGGAAAGCGTGAAACTGCCCGCGGAACAGCTGGATTCGCTGGTGGCTCCGATCGCTCTCTACCCAGATCCGCTCTTGAGCCAGACGCTAGTGGCGTCGACATATCCACTCGAGGTAGTCCAGCTCCAGCAGTGGATGGCCAACCACAAAGATCTGAAAGACAAAGCTCTCGTAGATGCCGTAGAGAAGCAGAACTGGGACCCGAGTATCCAGGCGCTAGCGCTGCTTCCAGATGTGGTGAAGCGGCTCGCGGAAGACATCAAATGGACCACAGACTTAGGGAACGCCTTTCTGGCCCAGCAAAGCGACGTAATGGACGCGGTGCAGCGCATGCGCCAGAAGGCCGAAGGGACGGGCAACCTGAAATCTTCTGAGCAGCAGAAGGTAGAAACCAAGGTGATCGAGAGCAAACAAGTCATCGTGATCGAGCAGGCCAATCCCCAAGTGGTCTACGTTCCAAGTTACAACCCAACGATCGTGTATGGAGCCCCGGTGTATCCATACCCAGCGGTGTATTATCCGCCTCCCGGATATTACGCAGCCGGAATGGCAATTTCCTTCGGCGTTGGTATTGCGATGGGGGCTGCTTGGGGCGGTGGCTGGGGTTGGGGTTCGAGCTGGGGCGGAAATAACAATGTTTACATCAATCACAACAATAACTTCGTGAACAACTCCAACCGGAACGTCTCCAACCGGGCACGGGGCACCGGCAATAGCAACTGGCAGCATAACCCCCAGCACCGTGGAGGAGCGCCCTATTCGGACAGAGCCACTGCAAATCAATATGGTGGCACGACGCGCGGAGACGCTCAAGCCAATCGGCAGGCTAGTGCGCGCCAAAACCAGGCTCAAAGAGGCAACCAGCAGCAAGCCGGCGCAAGCAACCGGACGTCGGGATCCGGTAGGCAGCAACAGGCAGCCATGCGCGACAGCGCAGGCGGCCGGCAGCAAGGCGGAGCGAGCGGGAGTGCTGGCGCAGCAAATGCCGGAACAGGCGGAGGCAGCGGCGACCGGGTCGGTAACCGCAGCGTTCCCAGCGGCGGCGGGTCAAGGAATTCCAGCGCATTCAGCAGCGGAGGGTCTAGTGGAAGCAGCGCCCGGAGCAGCAGTACCCGCGGTTCGTCCAGCATGGGGTCTCGCGGCGGAGGTGGCAGTAGAGGTGGAGGGCGCCGGCGCTAAAGACAGCTTCGAAGGAGAAGATCATGAAAACGTCGCTATTGAGCATTGTTACTCGAAGTATTCTTGGCGCGGTGCTGACCTCCGCCCTCTCCTCCGGCCCAGTTGTTGGCCTGCATGCCCAGGCGCAACAACCCACGAACCCTGCTGCCACTGCCGGTACCCCGCAGAAGACCTTCGCAACCCCGAAGCAGGCTGCTGAGGCGCTAATCGCAAGTACGAACAAGTATGACGTCGACAGCCTGCTACAGATTTTCGGGCCTGACGGCAAGGACTTTGTGTCCACTGCCGATCCGGTTCGAGACAAGCAATATGCCGAGGCTTTCGCCGCAAAAGCTAGCGAAAAGAACGCCGTCAATGTTGACCCTAAGAACCGGACCCGTGCCATTCTCACGGTTGGAGATGACGACTGGCCCTTTCCGGTTCCGATTGTCAGCAAAGGTGGAAAGTGGTTCTTCGACTCCAAGCAGGGGCACGCCGAGATTCTTTACCGTCGCATCGGCGAAAATGAACTCGATGCCATTCAGATTTGCCGCGGTTTCGTCGAAGCCCAGAAGGAGTACGCTTCGGAAATTCGCGATGGCTCAGGTGTCAATCAATACGCACAGAAGATCATTAGTAGCCCTGGCAAGCACGACGGCTTGTCTTGGAAGAATCCAGACGGCACAGCAGGTGGCCCAGTAGGAGAAGCCGTTGCTCGAGCCATCGACGAAGGATATTCCGCCAATGATCGCTCCGGATATCACGGCTACTACTTCAAGGTTTTACACGGGCAAGGACCAGCCGCCAGGTTGGGGCAACTGGATTACGTTATCAATGGAGTGATGATCGGTGGATTCGCTCTGGTTGCGGTTCCGGTGCAATATCGCGTCACCGGCGTCAAGACCTTCATGGTGAGCTACGATGGGGTCGTTTATGAAAGGAACCTCGGGCCTGACTCACTCAGCATTGTGCGGAGCATGGATCGGTATAATCCTGACAAGACGTGGCACCCTACCGACGATTGAACCCACACAGAAAGACCGGATCGCGCCTAGGCATCGAACTGCGGGCCGGACAAATCCTGGAGTTCTCCACGGAACTCGACGCGGACATCCCCGCAGATCGGACAAAGCGGCTCAGTGACATACTCGGCGGAGTGGATTGAGATGAAGGAGTTACACACTTCGCATTGCCACAGCGTCGCCTGCGACGGCGGAACCGAGCGGCCTTTCGAGGCTTCAAAACTTGGTTTCATATATTTGAGTTTCGTTCACTACGAATTATCGGCCAAATTCGGACGTCTTCGAACTGTAAGTGATGACAGTGCCGCATGGCCTCAAGCTCTGTAGGAGTTTCTTTCCTGGGACGCCGTGGCGACCCTCTCAAATCACATGGCGCGACGGGTTACTGCACCCACGCCCACTCTGACCGGGTGCGCATCGATTCACTTCAGTAGGTGCAAATCGAACCGATAACGGCCATCGAGCCATTGATGTACGAGCGGTAAAGCTCGATGGGGGAAACGTCGCGGTCATAAAAAGTCCACGCGGCAAGGCGCGCGGGCTGTAAAGCAGTATTCCATTTCGAGCACAGGCCCTGCGCCCATCGCGTAACATCGGCAGCTCCCCAATATCCCGTAATGATTGTCTGGTATGGGGCGTATGCGGCGCTGTATTGCAGGATTTGTGCGGTGGTATACAACTCCGTGTTGACCCAGTACGGCTGGTTGAGCACTTTTGTTGCGTATTGCTGCAAGCGCAGCACTTCCGGGGTGCCCGCGAAAGCTGTGTCGAGCCACGTGATGTAGGATGCGCGCAAGTTGCACCCGCTGGTCGGCAAAGACTGCCAGAAATTCCGCAGAACGTCGTATCCAGGGGAAAAATTGTGCCAACCATACCAAATGGCAAACGGAATATTGACGGAGGAGTTAGCGCAGCCGGAGCCCCGGTTCTCGACAAAACTCATCAATTTTCGCAGTTGCTGATAGGCGACCGCAGTGGTCGTGCCGGTGACGGTGGGACAGCTGGCAGGAGCTTTGGCGTTGTACAGATAACACCATTCAGCTCCGTACTTCCACTTGGGATAGAGCACTACCTGCAGGGCCACTCCCTTGCTGGCGGCCGATTGGTACACCAGCTGGATGTTGTTCCAGAAGGTGGGAGTATCCCCTAAGGGCATAATCATCATTGCGGCTTGATACTTGCCTTGCAGACTCACAGCCTTGAAGGAGTCGTCGATGGCCGAACTGAAGACGCTGAAGTCCCACTTCTCCCAGAAACGGCTATCACCTGCGCAAGCATCGGGATTAGAGGTGCAAGCCTCGGGCGCATACCCACGCCAGCTCGGCGTGACCACCGGGTTGGGCAGCGTGAACACGCTCCAGGCAGTCTGTGGTCCTGAGGTTGCACCAGCCGAGCTGAGCCTAAAGATGGCAATGGCAAAAAAACACAGCAGAGATTTCCGCATATCTGTCGTCCCAATGTGCGTCCCAATGTGCCCGCGAGCCGTCAAGCAACGTGTTAGCGTGACGCCAGCCTAGACCGTGTCAGGCGCATCTGGAACTAGCAAAAGTTATAAGGGGGAATCCAAAAAGTGCAGCCTCGACCGTTGATGCACCTTACTTCTGCACGAAGAACTCTGACATCGAAGGTGCGCTGGCCGCCGCACCGGGAGGGTTCGATAACCGAAGTGCATCCATTACCGTGCGCAGCATGCTTTGATGCTGATATACGGTCGTGGATGTTTGCGTAAAGCCGACCTTTACATTCGGTCCCCAAAAAACTTGAGTGACTTGACCGCCGCCAAACCTGGCATCGCTGGCTGCCGATTCATCGAAGTCCACAATGAAAACACCGTCCCCCCCGGATGCGAATGCAGGAGACTTGGACAAGAGTGCGATCACGTTCGTCTGCAACCAGGTGTCCGCCTGCTGAGGCGTTCCACTGTGCGCATCGTCATCGATATCTGGAACGATGAATGAAAATTCAGGTAACGTGCCGCTGGCCAGGTCTGCAGCGAACTGCGTAAACGGAGAGATGCACTGATTCGCTACCTGCGGGTTGTCGGCAACATCGGAGAGCATGGCAAACGGATTATGCCGAATCAGGTACCGTCCTGTGTTTCCGCCAAGATAGCCCGGAGTGACACCTTCCGCATAGACCTTGAACGATACACCAGAGGCCAGCATCCGCCGGGCCAGATTGTCTACGTTCCAGACGGTGGTGGAATTGTCATCCGTCGTCAGCAACTGTCCTGTCGTCAGCATGAAATAGTTGCCAATCGAGGGGTGGGAGTTAGCGTAATAGTTCGTTGCAAGAGCTCCACTGCTTATGAGGTTGTTGAGATTTGGCCAATCGATGGTGTTGTGCACGACGCTGGCATAGCTCTGGTTTTCTTCCATCACGACGACGATGTGGTTGCTCTGCGGTATCTGTCCCAGCACGGTCAAGGTCGGCTGGCTGCCGCTGGCACCGCTGCCGCAGGCGGTTCCGGCAAGTAGAAGCACACACGCCGTAAAGGCATACAGGATTGTGGATTTCTTCATTGAAGATGTCTTCTCTGGTAACGCCCAACTGGGTTTCCCCGTTAGGCAGATAGATGAGTTCGAGCCATTGTGTCAACGCCGTGCAGCCGCAATAACTGGCAAAAGTGCTAGTCTGCAAGGACATCGCGGCCTTGGTGAGGACATTTAGTCGCGATGACGGAATGTTCTCCCAACAACCCGTTCATGTATAGCGTTGTGATGGGTCCCCTTCCCCATGACTTGCAGGGGCGAGAGATCGCTTGCATTTCGCACCAACATGCGGGTGGTGTCTTCAGGTGCGGAAGGAAAATCAAGGCGGCCGCCCGGTTGCGACAGCGCCATCCCCATAAAGTCCATCCAGATTGGCAAAGCGGCCAGGGCACCGGTTTCCTTGTGTCCTAAAGTCTTCTTCTCATCAAATCCCATCCACACACCGCAGGTTATAGAGGGGGAGAAACCGATGAACCAGGCGTCCGTAAAATCGTTCGTGGTACCGGTTTTTCCGGCCACGGCGTATTTCAAGCGACTGGCCGCAGCTCCCGTACCGTGCGAAACCACATCGCGGAGCATCGACGTCATCGTCCTCGCCGTGCGTTGACTGATGACATCCTGAACCACTGGGTAATTCTGCTCAAGCACCCGGCCCTCGTAGTCAGTCACTTTCACAATGTAGCGCGGAACCACTCGCATACCATCGTTGGGAAAAGTACTGAAGGCAGAGGTGTGGTCTAGGAGAGTCAATTCCGCAGCTCCCAAAGCGACTGGCAAGTAGGGAGGTATGCGTTCGCTGATACCGAAACGGCGGGTGTAGCCGATGATGGTCCGAATGCCCAAACGATCCGCCAACTTTACCGCGGGAATATTCCGGGATTCCGACAATGCTTGCAGTAGGGTAATTGTCCCTTCGAATTTATTGTCGTAATTATGCGGACTGTAAAGTCCCGAAGCCGTCCGGAACGTAATCGGCGCGTCGAGTATCGCATCGTCAGGCGCGGCGCCTTGGTCAATGGCGGCTGTGTACACGTAGGGCTTAAAGGAAGAACCGACTTGGCGCAACGCTTGGGTCGCCCGATTGAACTTGGACTCGTTGAAGTCTCGACCGCCAACCATGGCCTTCACTTCTCCGCTGGCGCTGTCAATCGCGAGCAATGCGCCCTGAACACCTGAATCCTCTTCAAAGCGCACCCGCGCCTTAGAGTTTTGCCCTAGACTTGTGATTTTTACATACGCGAGATCGCCCACAGAAAGCAGTTGGGGGAGAGTGCGGTTTGTCCAGGCAACGTCGCTGGCTGCGATGCTGGTCACATACTGACCAAACCTCAACGTCGCCGACGATGAGGATACTGACATCACCTCAGCGCGGACATAGTCTCCTCGTTCAAACGTTCCACTTGGCACCTGGATACCGTGCTCCGCGGTCGCACTCATGTCCCTGATATTCTTCAGATGTGCCCGCCATCCGTGACGTCGTTCGTAAGCCGCAAGGCCATCCAACACAGCACGATTTGCCGCTTTTTGCAGATCCACATCGAGCGTTGTATAGACTCTAAGGCCAGATTCCTGTGCTGACTCTGTGCCGTACTTCTTCTCCAGGTACTGCCTGATCTCTTCCACGAAGTACGGCGCTAGCGAATTTGGGTCGTCATGGATTTGCAGTCGTATGGGAGTCTTCTTGGCCGCAACCGCTTCGGCCATGCTGATCTTGCCAGCCGCCAGCATGGAATCAATGACCAGATTGCGCCTTCGTAGCGCCCGTTCCGGACTTGTGATTGGAGAGTAATTGTTCGGCGCTTTCGGCAGCGCAGCGAGCAGAGCGGCTTCCTCAAGGGTGAGATCCTTCACCGGCTTTCCGAAGTAATACTCTGCGCCGGTTGCAAATCCATAGACCCCGTGCCCCAGGTAGATCTGGTTTGCATAAAGAGTGAAGATCTGGGCTTTTGTGAAGTGGCGCTCGATTTGAATGGCCAGCATAATTTCGCGGAGTTTGCGGCCGTAAGTGCGCTCGGGCGAGAGAAATAAATTACGCGCGAGTTGCATGGTCAAGGTGGAGGCGCCCTGAGCGCTCGCACCGGCTCGAAGGTCGTGTCCGGCGGCGACCAGCATGCGCCAGACGTCAAATCCAAAATGCCTCTCAAAGTTCTTGTCCTCCGCCGAGAGAACTGCGTCGTAAAGCACTTTGGGATAATCCTCGTACTTCGCGATCGTACGACGTTGCAGAGCCAAGGCTCCAAATGCACGCCCCTGATCGTCGTAAAGCACGGTGTTGGAGATGGGGCGATAGTGCGCGAGGTCGCGGACTTCTGGAAGGTCAACGGAATATATCAGTGTCAATCCGGACAATGCGCCGGTGCTGATCAGTGCCGCCAGCAACAGACCGAATCGGCTCCATCGGGGCCATACTCGTTTCTTCGAGTCTTGTAATTTGCGCACAAACCCGCCCGCCTTTTATATGTTCAACCGAAAAGCAAACCAAATCGAAGGGGCGACACGAACTGTGCGATTGATGTTAGCTGTGGCCTGCGGCTGGACGGACTGTTATTTGTCACAGTTCGACCATCAACTGCTGCCTAAAATGCAACCGCATTGAGATTTCCAAAGCCAAGCCCCTGACACCTAGTCAGTTAGCCGCCTGCCGGGGGACCGAGTCTCAATCTAAAATCTGGCGGTTGTATGTGGTCGTGACTCTGAGCTTGCCTGAGCTTCCCGCAACAATGGAAGGAGTGATTCGACGGAAACACCGATGCTGCCACCAGAGAATCCGTCAATGTAGGCAGAATTAACGCCGATGACTTCGCCGTTTGAGTTGAATACCGGACCGCCGCTACCGCCATGTGCGGTGGGCGCATCGTAGATCAGCCTGTCGCCGATTACGTCGCCGAGGTGTCCGCAGGTGCTCAGAGGACGGATCAGAGATCGTGCGGCCAATTCATTGGCCACGGCAATGTCGTAGGGCCGATAGAGTTGGCTGTTCATGCCAGCGGGGGACTTGGCGACCATTCCGGCGATACCCAGGGGATAGCCAATAACGTCGATGAACTGTCCGGCAGAAGCGCGCATTTTCGCCAGAGGCAGAACAGGGAGCCGACGGAGGACTTCGGAATCTTCCGCTCGCAGGACCGCGAGATCGGAACTCTTCGAAACGGACGGATGCGACAATCGGACTGGAGTCGACAAACCGGGGAAAAAGATCACGAGAGTTTCAACGACGGGGGTGGCGCCACGCCGGATCAGTTCTTCGGCCTCTGAATCTCCATACCAGGGCTCGGCTATATGGCGGTTCGTCGCCACCAAATGGTTGCCAACCAGGAAACCTGTGCCTGAAACACGTGCCCGAATTTCCGGACGCTGATTGCCGAAGCCTACATGATAGACGCCATAAAGGTAACCGATCGAATTGCGGTAGCGGTCGAGCACGAGGGCCGGCATGGACTGCTCTTGCCTGAGCTGTTCGACTTGCGCGGTCAATTCATGTATCTGGGTTTGCAGATCGTCGCGAGATGCTCTCTTTGGAGGCATTAGGGCATAGTGAACCATGGCGATCGCTCCCAGGAGCATCAGGAACTTGAATGGCCACCTGCACCGTGCGGTGTCGACTGCCGTAAACGACGGTGTGTTTGACTTTCCCGTCTGACCCTCAATCATCGAAGAATTGGATGGACCTGTTCCAACCCCAATGGCACATATTCCGATGTTGTCGTCCATCGAATGCAAGAAATCGTGGCAACGCCCATCCGGGTGACAGTTGTTTTGCCACGGTTCGTGAGCCGTGGGGTGAGAACACTCTCAACATACCTGTCAACGCCGTCGGAGTCGTTGCTCTGACGCAAGTAGATTTGGCCAGCCTCAACTCCAACGATCCGGTCAAGGTGAAGGTTGAGCATAGAGTCCCCGGGGAAGCTGTCGAGCATGACGCCACCACACAACGTTACTGTCCAAATTTACTGTCCAAAGAGCTGGCAAATCGCCTGGCCCCAGTAGCTTTGCATTCGTGAAGGAGCTCATCAAAGGCATGGGCGCGGATGGATAGTAATTCCGGTCAGGCTGCTGATCGACACCCCGCATCGCCGCGGCAACCGCTACTAGGCTGGCATCGGCGGAGATTGTTGGCACATTTCAGCCACCGCAAGCGGACTATCCTTCGCACTGCACGGATTTCATCAAAACAACTGACAATCCTCACAGGTTTGGAACTTCCCACTCCTTGCTAGAAATTTGGGGTAGAGTGCGTCACTCCCATGAAGAAGCGCAAAAACCACCCGTCCAGTGGCCAACTGCCTCGCTCAGGAAAGGAAGCTTTATGGGATGGGAACTGATCTTTGTGCCAGAAATTGTAGCCATCTTCGTGGTGCTACTTCTGTTTCACGTTGACAACATTGGCCGCCAACAGTGGTAAGTCAAAACAAACAACAAACAGTGAAGGTGGCGAACGCAGCTTTTTGCGCTCCGAATAGGGTTAGCGCGTGAATTGAACCTACAACGCTTTCAGACTGTAAGAAGTGGCAGTTAACACAGGCCCGGCGCTTGTTGCATCGTGATCCAGTGAATGCTCATGAAATAGCCCGTTTGAATTCCGACCATCTCCTCATAAATCAGGCCCGGAACGGCGATGCCAATGCTTTTGCCCTGCTCTATGAGACTTACAAACCACGCGTCCAAGCGGTCTGCCTGCGGATGACGAACGATGTGACGGAGGCGGAAGACCTGACACAGGATGCATTCATTTATGCCTTTCGGAAGATCTCAACGTTTCGCGGCGACTCATCGTTTTCCACCTGGATTCACCGGGTCGCGGTGAATACAGTGCTGATGCACTTTCGCAGGAAAGTCAAACGCCAAGTTTCCCTGGATCATCCCTACCCCCAATCCGATGGACCCAAGCCCGAGTTCGGACGAGTGGATGAAAGGCTTGCCACCTGTGCTGAACGCCTGGCGCTAGTACGGGCCATTGAAGAACTTCCTCCCGGTTACCGTACGATCTTTGTTCTGCACCAGGTGCAGGGGTACGAGCACAATGAAATAGCGCGGCGCATGCATTGTTCTATAGGCAATTCGAAATCCCAGCTTCATAAAGCTAAGTTAAGACTGCGAGAGGCTTTGGCGCTTCATGGCTACACTTTCCAGAGGAGGATTGCGGCGGCAAAACCTCCTCCGGTTCGTGTCTCGGACTTGATGGGCAGCACCACTCTCAGCGTGGTACAGCCGCCCACTGATACTTCTCCCGGGCGCGGTGAACAGGTGCGCGGGACTGGAAGTGATGGCAACGAACGCAAGAACTCTGTTCCACGACGGCCGGCCAATGCGGCTACATCCGTTTACAAAAAGCCGGTGAGACGCCGTGAAGACTTATCAAATCTCCTAATCGTCGGCAATGCAGAGATCGGTGTTGCCGGTGATTCGTACGGCGGTGTTGGGCCGATGGCTGGGAATGGGTTCTGATTCTAAAAATCGCAACTGGTATACACAGAGGTGCAAATTCAATGCAAGTGGGCGCGGTTCTGGTTTTAGGCGACTGTATCGGCAATGACGTAGGCCTGCAGTCTTTCGCAGGGAAATATTTCCCGCGGGCGATGCCCTCGTTTTTCGGCGCCCCCGCAGCCATGCTCGATTTGCTTGGTGAGCCCATTCTGTACCGGATCATCGAAAACCTTCAGAGACTCGGCATTGGGCCGATTTTTCTTGTCGCCGATGATGCTCTTGCAAACCATGCGGTGGTGAGCGCCATCAGCCACTATCGGGTACACGTCCAAAGTGTCCCTGGAGAGCGGCTTCTGGCGGCGGCCGAGGAGGCTCTAGCAAGCTGCCGGGAAAGTGGGGCGCGTACCGCACTGGTGATGCAAGCTTCAGCATATGTGGAACTCGATGTCGATGAATTGCTCACGTTTCACGGCGCAACCGGCCAAGCGGTCACGTTTGTAAGGGACCATTATGGCCCACTGGGCGTCGCCATGGTTGACAGCGAGTTCAGAGAAGCACTACTACCCGAACGGCGAACATCCCAATCACCCCCGCCTGAGTATTTGCACCGTCAATACGCAAACCACTTGAGCACGTTTCTGGAACTCAGGCGCCTGGCCCAGGATGCGCTGCTCCAGCGGTGCACAATCCGGCCCAATGGCAGCGAACTGCGCCCGGGAGTCTGGGTCGCGCCCAGCGCCCGTTTGCATCCGCGGGTCCGCATCGTCAATCCGTGCTTCATCGGGGCCCACACGAGGTTGTGGTCGGGTGTAGTCATCACACGTGGCACGAATATCGAGCACCACTGCGAGGTTGATTGCGGCACCGTGGTTGAGAACACCACCATACTGCCGCACACCTATCTGGGATCAGGCCTCGACATCGCCCATTCGATTGTGAATCGCAATACCATGGTTGATGTAAGACGGGCGATCGAAGTGGAAATTGACGACTACTCTCTGGTCAGCTCCACGTCCCATCTTCCCAGGTCTACTGCGAAGCCGGCGCCGATGAGACCGGGTCGAGTCACGGCCGATTTGTCGCGGTGGAAGTTGAGAGATGCGTTTAGCGCGTTTCTCCCCAACAGACCAGTGCTATCTCCGGCTTCGGCGCGATTTTCCCACGACACGGCTGAGGCTGAGCCCAGGCTTGTAAAAGTAGCCAAGGCTGGCGATCCTCGTGCTGCGTGAGGTTAACCATGAACGATTCTTCATCAGTCGTAGTTAAGACCCTGGCGGGACGAATTGATCGGGACCAAGTAGCGGCAGTTCGCCGAGGAATGCAAGAGTTGCTGCGCAGGGACCAACCTCGAGTTGTCTTTGATTTTGGGTTGGTCACGCAGCTGGATTCCTCCGGCGTTGAATTCCTGCTCGATTGTTTATCGTCGATCGTGAGGTGTGATGGCGAGCTGAAGCTAGCCGCGTTGTCCACGCAAGCGGCGACCGTCCTTGAGATCACTCGAGTAGGCCGACTATTCGAGATATTCCCAACCGTTGAAGATGCGGTTCGCAGTTTCGATGCTTTTCTTCCAAATGCATCTAACTTTCCCGAACCCTGGGACCTTTTTCGCACGGCATCGAACGGTCCCGGAACGGCGGCAAATCTCACGCAGTCCACGCGCCGGCAGACTTAAATGTGAAAGTGCGCACCAGGGAGGCGCGCGAATGAACCCACGCATAATGCAATCCATCGCCTTCGCGCTAGGGTGCATGCTTGCACTCCAGTCCGCTAGTTCCGGATTCGCGCAGAGCGTACCATCCGGCACTGGCGCCGACCCCAAGCAGCGGGTCGCGTCCACACCCGCTGCAACATCACCGCCTACGCCCGGTCAAGCCTCAGGCAGTGACCCCGACGGCGGGAGCCAGGAGGCTTCGCCGAACCCAGAAGCGCCAACTCCACAGACACCAGACATGAAAGAGTCGCTACGTGTGGAGCAGACGAAAGAGGCTGCGAAGACCCAACATCCAGATAGTGAGGAATTGCAACAGCCGCAGGGCACTGCCGCCGGCCAGGTGCAGCCCACAACCGGCACTGCAGCTTCTCAGCCCGCGGGGGCCGCCATTGCGCCTGCCAAGCAGCGGCGCTCTCGTTCGCTTCTGATCCGCCTGGGCATCTTGGCGGGTGCCGGCATTGCGGTGGGTACCGTGGTCGCGCTGTCGAGCGCCAGCCCCAGCAGACCTCCGGGCAGTAAGTGATGGCGAGGACAAAACAAAATGCCCGACTGCTAGATGCTCCGCCGGCCCTACCTCGTTCAAGGACGCGTCCGTTTCTCATTACATTTTCGGGAATAGATGGCTCCGGAAAGAGCACCAATATCGAAACCCTCGCGGCGTGGTTGACGAGCGCCGGCCTGCGGGTACGCAAAGCGACCCTCTGGGACGACGTGGTGGTTCTTCCCCGCTTGCGGGAAAAACTAACGCGCCGGCTTTTCTGCGAGGAAATAGGCGTCGGCGTGCCGGAGAGGCCTGCCCAGCGCCGGGACAAGAATTTTCAACCCTGGTACGCGAGCTTCGGGCGTTGCGTTTTGTTTCTGCTCGATGCGATTCACCTGCGATGGCTGGCGAAGCAACTGCTTAGTTGCGAAGCAGACGTTGTTGTTTTTGACCGATATCTCTATGACCAGCTTGCAATCCTTCCGATTCAACAAAAAGCTGTGCGAATCTACGCGCGACTGCTGTGCCGGCTGGTCCCGCGACCGGACATTGCCTATCTCTTGGATGCAGACCCTGAAGCTGCATTCATCAGGAAACCCGAATATCCGCTTGAATTCCTAAAGCAATATCGCCGTTCGTATTTTCTAGTAAGCGAACTTGTGGAAGGTATCACGTTGGTTCACGCTCTTCCGCTCGAGGAAGCCAGCCGCAGAGTCGCGGATGGAATTCAAGCGGTGTGGTATCCGCTCGCCAGACCACGCCCGTAATCTGAAACGCGCCTAAACTATGTTCCAGCGGCGCGGTCTTATGCGTTGGCCCGATTGAGCGCTACAATCCACGCCAAAGAGAGCTCGCGTGCAACATCTAAAGGGCCAAACTCACCTAAGAGTCGCTCGTCGGGGCGAAAGAGTATATGGGTGGACAAGCTTGGTTTAGTCATACCTACGCTGAACGAAGAAGCAAACATAGGAGCGCTACTGGAACGCGCTCGCTCGAATCTTAACGGCCTGCAAATCGATTACGAACTGCTTGTTGTGGATGACGACAGCGCGGACAGTACCGGGGCAGTGGTTCGCGAGTATTCCAACCGGGATCCGCGCGTCCGTCTGCTGGTGCGGCGAGAATCTCGCGGGCTGGCCGGCGCGGTGACTTACGGTTGGGACCATACCAACGCCAATCTGCTAGGCGTGATTGACGCGGACCTGCAGCACCCCCCTGAACTACTTTCGGTGCTGGTTACCTCCATCCAGGAAGGTCACGACATGGCCATCGCCAGCCGCTACTGCAACGGGAATGGCATCGCCGGCTGGAACCCGGTGCGCCGGGCCATCTCCCAGTTGAGCACCTGGATCACGGTGCCACTGCAGAAACCAGGCATACGCGTGAAGGATCCTCTTTCCGGCTTCTTCGTTCTGCGCCGGACGTGTATCGCCGGAGTGCCCTTGCAACCAGAAGGTTTCAAGCTGCTGCTGGAGATCCTGGTGCGCGGAGACATCCGGTCTGTGGCTGAGATTCCCTATCACTTCGGGCTACGACACGGCGGCAAGAGCAAAGCTAATTTGCGTGTCGGTCTCAATTATCTGCAACTGTTGGGGCGTCTCTCAAGAAGCGCCTTCTCGAGGTCAGCAGGTCCCCGGTGAAGATCTGTCTAGTCACCGCGTTCCCCCCGAGCCGCGGTGGCTTGAATGAATACGGCCTGCACGTCGCCCGGACGTTGTCGAACCTTCCACAGATCGATCTCACTATCCTAGCTGATCAATTAAGCACTCCGGAATCTGAACTGGACGGGTTTCACGTGACGCGCTGCTGGTCCTTTAATGCGTTGTCGAACCCAACCCGTATTCTCCGCGCGATTACCGAGCTCAAACCTGACGTTGTGTGGTTCAACCTTGGATTAGCCTCATTCGGCAATCGACCGCTCCCGGCCTTTTGTGGCTTGGTTACGCCAGCTCTGGTGCGTCTGCGGGGGTACTACACGCACGTTACTCTGCATCAGATCATGGACATGGTGAACCTGGACGACGCGAATATTAAGTCGCCGAGGCTTTACCATCTGGGCGGTTGGATAGCGACCCACTTGCTGCTCATAGCGAATTCCATTTCCGTGCTCATTCCGGCTTACCGCCGCGCGCTGATTGAAAAATACGGCAGAAACAATGTTCACTTCCGTCCCCACGGGATCCTGTGTGGACAGCCGGAACTTCCAGACCTAGCGCACCGGGGTGATCCGGAACATCGCATTCTCGCGTTTGGCAAGTGGGGGACCTACAAGCGGCTGGAACCTCTGATCGAAGCATTCAAGAAGGTTTCGGTCGAACAAAAGAATGTACGACTCATCATCGCCGGGGGCAACCATCCAAACACTCCCGGCTACGTGGAGTCAGTGGCGAAGCAAGTTGTTGCCGACCCCCACATCGAGTTCACGGGCTACGTTTCGGAAGACGATGTGGCCAAACTGTTCCGGGGGGCCAGCCTCCTGGTTCTCCCTTACACTTCTGCCGCGGGATCCAGCGGGGTCGCTCACCTGGCCTGCGAATTCGGCCTGCCCATCGTGGCCTCCAACCTGCCAGAATTTCGCGACATGGCCGCGGCCGAAGGCTTGGCCATCTGTTTCTACGAACCGGAAAGCACGAATCGACTGGCGGATGCGTTGACTTCGGTACTACAGCACACCGATTGGCAGCGCATGATGGCGGAGCAAAACTTTTCTCGCGCGCTGCGCATGACCATGCCAATCGTCGTCCGTCGATATCTGCGTCAATTCGACCTTGACCGCCATACAGAGCTGTTCGCTCCGGAACTCCGGGCCCGTCGGCTACCCCGTTGGTTGCCGTGGCGGTCGTTCTGGGCTTCCATCGTGTCGCGCAATGCCAGACCCTGGCACTACGACTGGCCGGTGGAGTAGGTTCACGGCTCTACTCGGTGGGATGGGACAACACAGTCACACTTTCGGCCACGTAGGCTTGCCCGTTAAACCGTGCGGCGATGGTCACATTGGCGCCTTCCTGCAAATGCGCTTTGGCATCCACTGCGAGCACCGCCGGGTTGAATTGGATCTCGTACCGGTTGTCGTCACTTGCATTAGCCACTACGAGTCGGTGAGCAGCGAGGTCGAGGAAGGTAACTCGGCCGGAGAACGTAAAAAGGGCACCCGGAGCTGCCAGCACCTCAATCTTCTGGGCCAATACAGTATTCATGCCAGGACGAAAACTGACCTGCACTAGCGCGCCAGGACCAACGCCGGCTCCGGCAACAATAGTTTGTGAGGTAATAAGAAACTTTACCGGTTTGGAGGACAGTTGATCGCGGATCCTGAAACTTCCCCGCGCGGCATCATAGGCGATGATCTGGCCAATAGCAGTTCCCAGAGTTGAGTCTCTCGGCAAGTGTACGGTCTTGGCGAACACTGCGGATCCGTCCAGAACCGTTTCCACATAAACCCGGTCGCTTGGATGCATGTCTCTTACACCCACTACCTCGGCGCCGCGCACGAACTCGGTCCGCGGGTCAAAGGCAATTGTGAGCTTGCCTTGTCCAAACGGGCGCAGCACGAAGCGGCCCCGCAAGCGGTCGACACTTTCCAAGACGCCCCCGATCAGGCTGGATTGGCTGTGCTTCAAAGGAGGCAGATCAAAGAGCTTGTCCGGGGCTTGATTTGGCGGTGCGACCACTTGTTGATTCAGACTCTGATCGGTCGATCTGGGGGCGGCGCTGGAAACGGAATCGGAATGTGAAGAATTGGAACCCGGAGAGGTCTGCGACCACGCTGTGCCGAGCGTTGCCACCAACATCACTACTACCAAGATCTTTTTTTTTATGCGCGCAAGGCGAATGAGAATCACGGGCGGGCACACTCCTCGCAACAGTCTTCGATGAGTTTGCTGAGCCGAGAGTTAGCCCAAAACCAATTTAAAGGATTTATCCACTGGGCAAACCCTACGCCCTGCCATTCATCCAATGAGGGTCATTTACGGATCATTAGCCGGTGTGGACTGTGTCGAGAAATGTTCTGTCCTTGATGCTCGCGAGGGTAGCATTCTCTTCGGTGTTGATCAGTGGTCTCGTGCCAACCGCGCGAGCCGGAGACTTAAGGATTGCGCTGCCCAAGGGAGCGACTACTACCCCGGTACAGCAGTTGAACCGGGCAGGCGTCGAGGCCGTCAACCAGCATCATGTGGATAAAGCAAAGAAGCTGTTTTATCGGGCCTACCTCTTGGATCCCGATGATCCCTTCACCCTGAACAATCTCGGATACATCTCGGAACTGGAAGGGGCGGGCGACCGCGCCCAGCGGTTCTATGCCTTAGCACGAGAGCAGTCTTTCGGTGCCGTAGTGGACCAATCTAGTAAGGCCTCCCTGCGCGGCAAGACGGTTGCTCAGGCAGCCGGCGTACTGGATCACGACATGCAAGTGAACCGGGCAAATCTCGAAGCAATGCAGTTATTACATGAGAATCAAGTGCTGGACGCCGAGCAACAATTGCAGAACGCGCTGCGAGTGGATCCGAACAATCCATTCACGCTCAATAACCTCGGCCTGGTCCGGGAGAAGGAGGGCGACCTACAAGGCGCGCTGAGCAGTTACGAGGCGGCGTCGCGCCGAAATTCCAAGGAACCCGCGGTCGTCACGTCCGACCCAACGCTACGGGGGCATCCCATCACAGAAGTGTCGGAACGAAATGCCCAGCGCATCAAACGGCGGCTGCCAGAGCAGGACCGGGTTGAGAACAAGACGGCTTGGCTGAACTTCTTGGGAGTTTCGGCAATCAATCGCAACGATCTCACAAATGCGCGCCGGTACTTTGAGCAAGCGGACGCGCTCGATTCCACAAATGCTTTCGTCTTAAACAACATGGGCTACTTGTCTGAAATGGACGGCGATCAAGAAACTGCTGACATGTACTACCAGAAGGCCAAGACGGCTGAGCGCTCGACCTCACGTGTGACCGCTGCAACGCGTCGAGATGCATTGGGTACGAAGCTGGAACAGTTGGCGCAAGACAACGATGCGAAGGTCAACGCGGCAATTGATGCTGAGAGAAGCGCAAAACGCCGTCACCGGGTTCCGATCCAACTCCAACGACGTGACAACACGCCCGTAGTCGAACCAACCCCGACGTCCCCAAACCGGTAGAGTCGCTCTGCCGACGGCCCAGAGTCCGCAACAAACCTTCCGCGGGGAAAGTTTATTCGTGGATTTGACCTTGCTGGATTCTAAATATCAAGCTCTCAATCGCGGCGTCGCGATCTTTGCGTAAATAGCGAACAGTGTTTTTCGTGTAACGCCAAAGGGTGGAAATGTCGGTCTTGTACCAGCAACATTCCGCCATCCGCGGAGAAAACCCACAGATGAACCGAAACCTCCGGCACACGGTGTGAGGGGAGAGCAGCATCGCCGCAACCATGCGGTGATTCCCCTCAACGATGGTCAAGGGGCTGGCCTCATCGATTCCTATCATGAGGATCACACTCGCTGGTGCTTTTTCGTCTCGCAAATGAGTGCTCAGGGAGCGGACTTTGGCGAGGAAATCCCCCCCCAGTCCTCTGTGGGCCCGGTTGCGGATATTTTCCGCAACTTCCGCCAGTTCAAAGGAGCCGCTGGCGATAGTGCGCCAATGGGAGCGCGGGAAAACGCGCACCCGTGCCAAGTCGTCCGGCTCCAGTTCGACTTCCCACCACTGGGTGTTGGCAGGGAACTCGCGCCACATTCCTCCGCGCCTGCGGCAGAGCAATGCCCGTCGCAGCGCATTTTGGTCTGCGTCCCGGAAATCGGGATCGAGCACAATCTTTTCCATCCGCTCCCAGTAACGATGAAATTCGGGGTGATAGAACTCGTTCCGGAGAAATCCGGCAATCACTTCGTCTTCTCCAATAGCCCGCCGTTTCAGGATTGGAGTGTTCCTTAGCTCCCCCGTCATTTCGGGAGATGGCACGGATTCCAAACGAAGAAATGGGACAAAGACGCACGCCAGCAGCAGCAGCATCAAGACCAACTGCACCACGATGACCTGCTGCAAGCTGCCGTGGAACCAGTAGATGCCCACCGCAATAGCGCCACTGAAGGCCAGTTGCAGCCACCCCGTGCTCCCAACTTTTCTAGACATTTCATATGTGATCAGCACGACGCTGAGACAATACACGCTGGTCGCAGTGACATAAAGAAGTGGCAACGACGAGTACGCGCTCTGCGTGCTCAATAGACGGAAGTTGGCGCCGAACAGCCCTCTCCACACGACATTGGGCAGCAGCCAAAGACCAAGCAATGAGAGTGTAGAGATCGACAGCACAAGCAGGAGCGGCGTGACTACCACCGTCCGGCGATACGGTTCGGCTGGTTCCACGCCAGCCGAAAGCGGGAACATGCTGCTGATAACCGCCCAGGAAGCCATGTACACGACCCGTCCGACCACAGCAATGGCAGCATACAGGCCAGCCTGTTCCGGCGGATAGAAATGCTTCACGAGCAGAATATCCACGTTGTTGATAATGACCTGACCAGCGAAGAACACGATGGCTTGAAGACCCTCAAAGAATGAGACTGGGAGTCCAGGCTTGGGCGCAATCTTCAGCTCAGGGTTAAGTCCGGCGAACAGGTAGGCAGCCACCACCGAAGCTGATACTGCCGCGATCACTCCTTCGACACCGAGGCCGAGGGAAAGGGATGCGATGGTCGCACCCAGCTTTACCGCTACTTCAAGGACGAAGTTGATGCTCAGCTGCCGAAAATCGCACATGCCCTGCAGCAGCCCGCGCCTGACTCCCAGCGGGATATAGAAAGCAGTTCCGGCCGCAAGCAGGATGATCAGCATGGGGTCGGTCAGGTTGAGATAGCGCGATATCGCGGGGCTGGCAAGTGCCAAGGTCGCTCCGATGAGTGCGCCCGCCTGCCAGGACCGGCGATGCAGGATCGAGTACACGGCAGCTTTGGCAGCAAGCGAATTGTTCTTGGCGACAAACTTGGAACACACAAACTGGAACGAGAGAGTGACCGCCGACAGCACCATCAGTAGCGTATAGACCGAGACTGCGTGGCCAAATCCGGTCGCACCCAGGGCGCGAGCGAGGACAATGTTGTAGATCAGGTTGATAATGCTCACCAGTCCTGATCCAATCAGCAGAGTCATGCTGCCGCTCACGATGGCGGCGCGCAGCGATCGCGGTGCCCGGAAGATAGGCACAGCGGCGCCGGCTGAAGGCGGTTCCAATGTAAGATCGGGATTACTGCCCCTTGCGCGACCCATTTCTAAACCCAGTCTCCTCCACCTGCAAGTGTCTATGCATCATCGCTTCCCCCAAAAAACCCCGCGTGATCAGATCCGGCCATCTAAAAGAAGTCCATGCGAATGACCGGAAGAAAAGTAGTATTGGCGTGTCCCGAAAAGTTGTAAAAGCTTTGCTGCTGAAAGCCGAACGAGAATCGCAATGGGTATGCCACCGGCACTTCCTGGCCATCTGCACTCAGCGCGCCGCGCAGCGGTCGCACGTAAGAAACCAGAAATCCGCTCTGCGCATTGTCATAGGTGTGAAAACTTTGTTCTCGAGACAAGGCGAACGTGCCTTCGAAACTCCATCGAGTGGACTTGCGGTACTCGACTTGGGCGGCGGGATGAATAGCTTGCGCGATCGCAAAATCGCTATCCTGCACCTTCCAGGAGCGAGCGTAATTCGCCAGCACGCTCAATTGAAGCCGTGCACCGATGCTGCGTTGCACGCCGAGATATGCGTTCGTGGTGTAGTATTCGCGAATCAAAGGCCGAAACAGCACGTCGCGCACGCTGTACCCGGTGATGAGCGATGTTTTCCCCCAAGGGCGGCCTACTCTGAAGGCAAGCGTTGCGCTAACGTCCCGAGAGTGCAGATCTTTCTCCGTAAAGGGGCCCGCTTCGTGAATCGCGCTGCCTGAAACCGTAACCCAGTTCACCAGTGGACTGGTGGAGATGTACAGGAATTCCCGAAACAGGTTCTGATTCATGTCGATGGGTGACTGGCTATCGCGGCGGATCGTGAACTGAATTCCGGTATTCACCAGAACGCTGGCGTTCCCCAGCGCTAGCCTCGGACCTACTCCGGCATTGAACAACGTGTCATAAGTGTTGCGATCCTGGATGCTGGAACTACTGGGAATTGAGATGGCGCCCTGGGCGTTGCGTTCGCCCACGAAGCCACTCACGGTTGGCATGCCGTCAAAGTGCAAACGATAGTTCTCGACCGCGCGGCTCTCGAAAGAGGAACGCGGTGGCGGAAGCGGTTGAGGCGGAGCAAGCTTCAGAAGATGGGCGTCCAAGATATAGATGTCGATGTCTTCGAAAATCGGCGCGAACGAGGCCGATGACGACAGGCTGACGTTTTCGTTGATTTTGCGCCCTTCTGCCACTGCCATTTCGTACTGCGCTTGTTGGGCTGCACTGTCACCGCCGGTCGATTCATTGGCCCGAGCAAAAGCAATCAGGGCGGGTGCGTTTTCCCGGCGCTGGCGGTGGAGGTTGGCTTGCGCCATGAGGTAGTCGTAGTTCTGCGTGGAGCCATCCTGGCTCGCAACCGAGGCTAGTTGCGCTTCGGCACTACTGGTCTTTCCTTCGCCCAGATACGCCTCCGTCATTCGTATGGCAACGACGTCCTCGCCAGCTCCTGCGGCGAGGGCGCGCTGCAGGTACATCGTGGCTAACTCAAACTCATGTGTGGACAGAAAGATGTCTGCTGCTTCTACCAGGTGCTCGGGCTTGATGGGCACGTTGTCGGAGACGCGAGCCTCCGCGAACCCCCACGCCACCTGTTGCCGGGCCTCCTCCCCACGGCCATCGTTCGCGAACAGGCGCGCCAAGGCGAGGTGGGTCTCGATCAAGTCCCCTTGCGGAGCATCCAGAGCACGAGTGAATCGCTGCATTGCGGCTGCCCGGTCTCCAAGGGTCATGAACGCTTCTCCGGTAGCGAGCAAGATGTCGCTCTGGTCCTTGTCAATGCTCTCGGCCGCCAGCGCGTTGCGGAGTGTTTCCTGCTGGTTGCCCATCTGCGCATACGCGCGCGCCAGGCGAGCATAAATAAGCGCATCGCCGGGCTTGACTGCGGAAGCCTTGTGCAAGAGCTCGACTGCCTCAGGGTAACGGCGTAGCTGATAAAGCGTGTTGGCGAGCGCGAGTTGTACCTCGGTATCGTTGGGAGCAAAGGTCAACGCGGCGCGGTATTCCTTCTCGGCGTCGGCAAGACGCAGACGCTGGCGAAAAGCTTCGGCGCGGGTCAAGTGCGTGATGCGGGACGGCCCCAGAATCTTCTCCGCAACATTCACTTCCTCCATCGCTTTAGTTGCGCGGCGAAGTTGCAGATGCGCCATCGCCAATCCCAGATAGGCTTCGCCGTATCCAGGACGCAGCTTGATTGCAGTTTCAAAGTCTTTGGCAGCCGCATCGGGCTCTTTCAAATCATTGAGCACATACCCGCGGTTCATGTAGCCCGTAGCCATCGTGGGATCCCGCTGCAACGCTTCGGTAAAGTCCGTGACCGCCCGGTTCGGATCGCCCAACGAATTGTGCGAGTGTCCTGCAATCAGCCAGAGGTCTTTGTCGCGAGGGAGGATGGGCTCGTACTTGTCGAATAAGACCAGGGCATCTTCGTATTGCCCGAGAAATACCAGATCGTATCCGAGATAGACGGGGGCCTCCGGGTCTTTCGGCAATTTCTCCAGGACCTTGTATCCCAAATCGGCGGATTCACGATAGTGTCCGGTAAGGGTCAGATAGCGTTCGCGCTCCCGCATCACCTGCGCATCGCTGTTCATTTCGTCCACGGCGCGGTCCAGCCAGCGCTTCGTAAGTTGAAGATCATGGCCCTCGAGTGCCGCGTTGGCGCCTCGCGCGACCACGAGCGGCTTATTTGGAGCCAAGCGATACGCCTTCTGATAGCTGGCGTCGGCGCGGGAAAACTGGTTCCAAGACGTGTACAGGTCGCCTAGAGCCAGATAGGGGACATGATCATTCGGATACAGCTTGGCCAAACGCAGAAAGTACTCTTCTGCAGCCTTGGGATTTTCGGTTTCCCGGGATAGGAATCCGATCGAGGCTAGGGCTGAGCGGTTTTCCGGATCAACATCAAGGGCTTGATGAAACATCTTGAGGGACTCGGCCCGGCGCTGCATCTTCCAGAGCAGATTCGCATAGTTCAGAATGAACGCGACGTTACCAGGCTCGAGAGAGAGGGCTTCCTGCAAATCTTTTTCTGCCGCTGAAAACTCGCCGGAGTCCGATTCGACGACCGAGCGCAGTCGCAGGAATTCGGGCTTATCCGCAAGGCCGACTTCGATGTTCTTGAGCTGGACGGCAGCCAAGTCAACCTGTTGGGAGGATGCTGCGGGGTCGTCGGAGTCTTTGTACAGTTCAGCGAGGTTGATGCGCAGCTCCGCGGGATACAGCACACCTTCGGGCACGGCTTCCGGCAGGTGGGCTATTGCCGTCTGGTATTCGCGGATAGCGTCGGCGGGAAGGCCTTGCAGCTCAGCCAGCTGGCCGCGGATGGCGTGCAAACGATAGTAGTCGGGATTCAATGTCTGGGCGCGCTCCAGGAGTTCAGTCGCGGCCTGGAGTTTCCCAACATTCAGCAGAGCTTCGGCGGCAGACAACTGGTAACCAATCTCCCCTTTGGCCGCGTTCGCTGCCCGTACATAGGCATCCGCCGCTTCGCTTTTCTTGCTGGCGCGCCGATAGGTGTAGGCCAGTTCTGCCCAATAGTCAGGCGTGTTGGACTTAACTTGTTGGAGCGTGGACAGCGCGAGGTCGTATTTCCCCGTCTCACGATAGTATGCAGCCAGTGTTCGCTGAACGTCGGGATCGTGCGGTGCTCGTTGCCGCGCACGTTCGAGGAACTGATGGGCTTCGTCCGTGCGTTTCATCATCTGATAGCAACGAGCTATGAGCAGTTCGGTGTGAGAGTTCGAATCGACTGCTTCGGCTCGCTTCAGCAACTCCAGTGCGCGCTGGGGATCGGAACTGAGAAAGAGCTCCCCGGAGAGTTGCAGATCGCTGGCGCTGTTGGGCCGGGCAGCAATCACCTGCTGCAAGAGGCTTTGAGCGTCTGTGTTCCTGCCCATCTTGGCGTAGGTTTGCGCCAAGCCCGCCATGCCCTGCACCGAACCCGGGCGAACTGCCAATCCACGCTGATACGCATTGGCCGATGCCGGGTAATGACCACCAAGGCGGGCCGCATATCCGAACAGGAACCAGAGGTCAGGATTCTGGGGCGCGGCCTTCGCCGCGCGCTCGGCGTGCAAACTAGCACCCGCATAATCTCCCGCGGCCAGCGCAGCCTGGGCCGCGCGGGCCTGTTGAGCAACCTCTAGACCAGAACCCCAGCCAAGCGACGGCGCAGCCCGCGCGTTATCTCCACCCTGCGCAACGGAAGGACGCTTTGCCTCGCTACTCGGGGCAAGTTGGAAGGTTTGCGCGCAGCATAACGCTGCGCACAGCCAGAGCGTCCCTGCTGAGACCACAACACGAACCGGCAAATACACCTCACCTCACAAAATAGGCGTCTCTCAGTACGGAGCAGACAGGCGTCCCTTAGGTGCCAGCGAGGCCAGCAGAGGATGCTTACAGCCGGGATGGCGTTGCGCTATTTTGCAATCACCAACTCCGCGGCAACCCCTGTGGGGTGTTTGGAATCCAATCCGCCCCCTCAAGAGCGGGTTGGGTCAAGAGGATTTGCGTGATTCTCGAAAGAAGTCCGGTAGGGCGCCCCATCCCGCTGTCACTGACTCTTTTGCTGGTTGCAGCCGTGCATGGACCGCTTTTGTCGATGCAGCTGCCAGCAAAGGTCGCCTATGACACTAATTTCCACATTTTCTTTGCTTCGCACTATGCCCAGCACTGGTTCAATCCTTGGAATGAAAAATGGTTCGCCGGTTTTTCTCAGACCACCTATCCGCCGTTAGGTCACCAACTGATTGCGCTTTTGTCGTACGGCGTCGGCCTGAACGCGGCGTATGGGTTAGTCCAGTTTTTGGCGGTGCTGTTGGTGCCAGTGGGGGTGTATCGGTTCGCGAAATTGTGGGTAGATGAAACTTCGGCCAGCTATGCGGCACTGGGTAGTGTTTTCCTGGGTGCGGTTGCCTTCCTGGTGTATTCGGCGGGCCAGTTATCTACCACTCTAGCGGCGCCTCTTTACCTGAACGCGGTGCCTTATTTCTATCAGTGGGCGCGGAATGGCAGAATTCGGTCCCTACTAAAAGGAGTGATGCTGGGTTTGGCAGCGGCGGCTGTGCATCACGTCACGCTGCTGTTTGGAGCGGTTTTCTTTGCTCTCCCCGTGCTCTGGCTGGCCTGGATGGACGAGCGCCACCAAACCGGCGGCAGCTCGGGAACAAAAGTACTGTGGCGGGCGGCTGTGTTCGCGGCCCTGATGGGGATTGGCGTGGCGTTGGTTCTGTTGCCGTACTGGACATCGATTCTGCAACACCCGATTGTGCAGATGCCGATTCCGCACGCCAGCCGGTCGAATCTGCTTTTCAATTTCTTCTACGGCGTGAATTATTTTGTTGTTCCCTACGGCGCCATGATTCTCGCCCTCCCCTTCATCTTGTTTCGTAGCGCCGCCGTCCCCCGGCTCAGACCGCTGCTGATCAGTTTTTGGTTTGCGTTCATCTTCGGTCTGGGCGGAACAACGCCTTTGCCAAAATTTCTGCTGCGGCGCGCGTTTGACATTCTGACCTTCGAGCGCTTCACACTGTGGGCGGCGCTGCTGGCTCTGCCTGTCCTCGGCCTGGTGGCGGCAGATTTGTTGCACCGGTATCCACGCACCGCTAAGGTTGCCCTGTCTCTGGCTACGGCAGGAACATTCGTGCTGGCCATGGCCTGGGTGAACATGAGCCCGTTCCGCGCCATCGGTGGGATGAATGTGGATTCGGTTGTGTCCTTCCTGAACCGCGATGGGCACGACCGTTATCGATACCTGACGCTCGGTTTCGGCAACGCGCTCCCCAAGGTCTCGACCTATACCGATGCACCCAGCGTCGATGGTGAGTACAACTCGGCGCGCTTGCTGCCGGAAATGACCAGCTATGGCGCAGCCCAGTTGACCAGCGCCAAGTTCTTCGGAACCGCTGGCATGGATTCTCTCCGCGCAATGTTGAAACATGCCAACCGGTATGGCCTGAAATATATCTTCGTTCACGATTCGTATTATGAGCCGCTACTGGTGTTTGCCGGATGGCGGCAAATTGAAACTTACGATGGCGGGACGATTACGGTCTGGTCCAAGGACGATGTCCCTCCGGCGCGAAAAATCGAATCCGATGCGGTCCCCACTCGATGGGAGGGTGTGTTGTGGGGCATTCTGCCCATGAGCACCGCCTTCCTGTCCGTTCTGTTTCTCATCCTGTTGCCAGACCGAGAGCCAATGCAGCGGGCAATGATGCTCCCGGATCGTGGGGATGACCGAGCTGGGGATGACCGAGCTAACGACCGAGCGAATGAGCGGGTGAACGAGAACGATGGTATGTGCGTTCACGAGGGTACTTCATGAAATACCACTTGGCGGTGGTAATTCTCCTCGCGACCCTGGTGCTGGTGGCCGTAGGTTGGTTGCAGACAGCCAAAGTATCGGGAGTCAGTCTGCACGCACAGAGCACTCCGGAAAATGCGGTCCAGAACCTGCTGCGCTCGGTGCGAGAAAGAAATTGGCCCAAGGCCCAAGCCCAGTTGGCAAACGCTAGCCAAGTGGATAGCTCCGCCTTCATTTATGAACTGGCTGGCGGTGATGGCAGCTTGCGCACGTATTCGGCACTGGAAGCTTCTGAAGTCAGCGTGCTCCACCAAACCGCTGACGACGCATTGGTCCGCGCGAAACTGAACTGGTCCACTGCCGTTGGTCACATCTCCGACACGCGCGATCTAAAAGTGATCCGCGACGGAAACGACTGGAAGGTGGTGTGGCCGGACCCCCGAGTCCCAAGACTTCCCGCACAGGTGATGTCGGTGAATTATCTTCGATGGGACATTGTCAATCGCGGACCGGAAGGCGAATGGGGTACCGCCAGCATCGATCCTCCGAAAGTGCGAATTATTTCTATGAACGCGGTCGAGCGGCCCGACTCGGTGATGGTGACGGGGGAAGTAGTAGATGAAGACACCATTCCCGTCTACGTCAACGTTGATGCTACGTTGATTGACGCGAAAGGCTTGGAGTTCCGCGAAGAGAGTAGTTTCGACAAAGTATCCCACATTCTGCTGCCCAGCCAGGTTACGCCTTACCGCATCGACTTCCCACAAGTGCAGCTTAGTCACGTGAAAGAGGTCCGCATGAGTGCCAAAGGCGCCGCAGTTCCGGCCTCGGCCGACCCGGTGATCGGAGTCATGAATCAGCGCCTGGTAACAGATGCTTTAGGAAGGAAGCTTCTGGCTGGCGAACTGGTGAACCAGAGCGGGCAGACCGTCAATATCGCGCACGTGCTGGCAACTTTCTATGACACCAACGGGAAAGTCATCTGGGTCTCGGACGGGTACGTGGATCAGGCGCTTCTGCCAATGACACCGCAGCCTTTTGCAGTCGATGCCCCCGCCGATGTTGCAGCACGGGCCCAGCGTTTTCGCGTGATCGTCAATCAGTACACTCGGGGTACGTCCTGAGATGCGAATCTTAGGCTGCACATTCGTCCTGGGTTCGGTGTTTGCGGCGATGTCACAGGCTCAAGCACCGCTGGGTGTGGACCCGCCCGGCAACCTCAGCGCCGGAGAATCGGTCAGTATGCCGAGCAGTGGGAGCGGTCCCGCAACCTTCTACCTGATCGGGCCTGGGCAGGTGGCCAAGCGCCACGTTCAGGCCGGAGAAAACGTCCAGATTGGTTCCACAGAGATCGCGACTGCCGGAAACTACGAAGCCATCATTTGCACCAAGCAGGAATGCGCCAGCACCAGCTTTTATGTCGCTCCAAACCGGGAGGAAAAGCTTGTGTTTCTGGTGCATCCCTCTCGCGTGGCGGTGGGCGAACCCAACGCCATTAGCGCGGTGGTCGTTGTAATGGACGGCTTTCACAATCTGGTGATGGAGCCGGAAGGCATCACATTCCGTGCAACCACCAACGAGGCTGTTGTTTCTTCGCCACCCCAAATGACCCGCGACGGCATCGTATGGACGCGCTTGAATTCCGGGCTGAAGGATGGGGCGGTGGAGATCAGCGCGTCCGTGGGACAACTATCTGAGCGCAGAGTAGTGCAGCAAGTTGCCGCGGAACCCTGTCACCTGCATGTGTCTGCCGAGCAGAAGGGTGGCCGGGTCATGCTGCAGACGGAACCAGTCCGCGATTGTCGAGGTAATCCAGTACCTGACGGCACGATCGTCACATTTACTAAGGCGGACAAACTTGGACAAAGCACTGTGGACGCTCCTATTAAGAAAGGTGTGGCCCGCACCGAAATGGGTTTCGCTGGGTCCGCGACGATTTCTGTTGCCTGCGGTGTCGTGGCAGGGAATGACATTCAGCTGGGAGAGGCACGTTGAAACCTTTTGCCAATGCCGCGGCTTGCCTGCTGCTCTCTATTCCGGGAGTGGCGCAAATAGCCGTGACCGATTCCACTCAAACTGCCGCGCTCCCCAGGGTGGAGCTCACTGCATCGCGAGGGCCACGGAATATTGAGGACTTGACGCGAAGGAAGATCCTGCACGATTACGCTGCCGCATGGAGGACTCTTGACACGGGTTTGGAGCAGAACCGGGCTGAACTATTGGATGATTACTTCACCGGATTTGCGAAACACGAATTCGCGCAATCGATCAAGGCGCAGGCCGGGACCGGCATTCATCGTCGCCACGTTGACCATGGACACAAACTCGAAGTCCTCTTCTATTCCCCCGATGGCGGCGTCATGCAATTGCGGGACAACGCCGAATATGAGGTGCAGATATTCGACGGCGACAGGCTACTTCATAGCGAAAGAATGAAGGTGAGGTTTCTGGTGCTGATGACTCCGGCCGCCGATCGCTGGATGGTTCGCATACTGCAAAACGTGCCGGCGACGTGATGGAGCTCGCATGGTGATGAGACCAAGACTAAGACTAACGACGACGAAGTTGAAGCTGCCGGTAATCTTCCGCATGGCGGCGGTGTTCGTGATCGCTTCCGGTTGTCACCGCTCGGGCTCTTTTCGGGGGATAACCCAGGCGGCAATTAGTCCAGCGCAGGATGCCACAGTGATGGCGGTTTACCTGCCCTGGTTCGGTGACCCGGAGCACATCAAGGTTGGATACAGTACCGACGATCCCGCGGTCCTGCGGCGGCAAATTGCCAGGGCGAAGGAGATGGGAGTGCAAGCCTTCGCGGTTGACTGGTATGGGGAACGGCGGCCCTTTCTCGATCACAGTTATGCGTTGCTGCAGCAGGTCGCCAGCCAGAATCACTTCAAAGTGACCCTTATGTACGACGAGACTGAGGAAGACAACGGTCAGGCGACCGAGGAAACATTGCTGGCGATGGCTAAAGCCTATAGCGCCTACCTTCGGCCAGGCGCCCCCGGTCGGGACGCTTACCTTGAGTACAACCACCGTCCGGTAATTTTCATATTCCCCAAACGAGGCCACACCGATTGGAACCGGGTGCGAGCGCAGGTCAATGGTTGGCCTGTTGCCCCGCTGTTGTTTTATAAAGACGATCCTCCGCCCGAGTATGAGAATGCCTTCGACGGCAACTATGCCTGGGTGCACCCCTCGAAGGAATGGGGACGCGATGGAAGCGACTGGGGTAAGGAGTACCTGGAGTCCTTCTATAGAAAGATGCAGCGCCGCCCCGGCAAAATCGCTGTGGGTACTGCCTGGCCAGGGTTCGACGATAGCAAAGCCTCCTGGAGCATGAATCGTTACATCGATGGACGTTGCGGCAAGACGTTCGACGACACTCTGCAGCTCTTTCGCTACTACAACCACTCCCAGCCCATGCCCTTTCTGATGATCGCCACCTGGAATGACTACGAGGAAGGAACCGCCATCGAGTCGGAAACCGGGCGTCGGTGCGTCGTACCCACCAACAGGTCGCAGGGAAATGGGGTTTGATATGGATCTGATGACAGCGGACGAGGTTGTGCAAGGCGGGGAACCAAGCCGCACTCTATATCTTCACCTGCTCTCGCGACTCCTGCTGAACGACACTGTGGTCTCGAATAAGATTGGTTCAGATCATGTAATGCAAACTCTTTCCGACTGGAACCAAGAGGAGGTTTCTCGGTTTCTCGCTTTCGCAAACCTGCACCACGTCCTGGTTCGCGCTCTGGAGGCGCTACAGAGTTCCAACGCCGGAGTCATGAGCTCGCGCCTGTCGAATCAGTGTGCATCGGCCCTGGTAACGGAGCAGGCGCGGATCAGCCGGGCAATGAGTGTGCTGGAAGCCCTTTGCGACAAGCTGGAGAGCGAAGGATGCGCTGCCGTGGTTATCAAGTCGCTCGATCACTGGCCCGATATTGGTTCAGACTTGGATCTGTACACGGGGGGTCGCCAAGAGCAGATCGTCAGCATCCTGAAGAATAGTTTCGCCGCTGAAGTGCTGCCTCGCAGCTGGGGAGACCGTCTGGCACACAAATGGAACTTCAGACTGCCAGGCCTGTCCGAAGCCGTCGAAGTACACATGGGATGCCTCGGGCAGACCGGCGAGCATTTGTACCTGGCGCGAAGAGTTGCCGACCGCGCCATTTCCCGGACTGTTGCAGGCCATACCTTCCGTGTCCCAGCTCCGGAGGAACGGGTTCTCATTACTACCCTGCAACGCATGTACCGCCACTTCTATTGCCGCCTGTGCGATATCGTGGACACGGCAAACCTGATCCAGGCCCAGGAGTTGGACTACACCATCTTGCGAGGTGCGGCGGAGCCCAGCGGCATCTGGCCTGGGGTTACAGCTTTTCTCTTGGCGGTTCGGGAGTACGCTCGCACTTACGGGGTTGGGCTGGAACTGCCAGCAGGAGTGTTTTCTGCCGCCCACGGCGAAACTCTGCGGTTGCGAGGAGACTTCCTCCGAATCTCGATTGTGCCTCAAGCCGCCGGCCTGTTCTTGCATCAGGTGCTTAGTGCTGGCACGCAAAAAAATCTACGGACCGTAGGCCGGCTGTCGCTGCTGCCTGGCATGGCAGCGGCAGCTTTTGTTGCATACAAGATCACTGGAAACGACAAAGGAGTCTGGTAAATGCGACCAGCCGGTGCCGCAGATCAAGTGCAGCTTGAAGAATTGTCCATGTGGGTAGGTGAGGATACCAAAATTCTCCGTTTTCAGACCTGATTGGGTGTTCACAAAACACCACGGCTTGGGCCGCGCCTACTCGGGTGCGGAAGCATCGTCGTAGTAGCCGGTTCTGGTTCGTACCCGAAGCCCGCGACGGCCGGCGTCACTCGCCTGAACACCGATGGCGTGATAAGCGTGAGGCGCCTTCGGGTTTGAGGATTTGTATCCGATCACATACTGGTAGCGAATGTCATACGCAATGCTTTTCGTGATGGCATCCAGTTGGTCGAGATCCTTAGGGAAGTAGGCCGCACCGCCAGTGTTCAGGCTGATCTTCTGAAGCGCACGGACGTCGGAACTCGATCCCTTCTCTCCGTCGATCAAGGCAATCACATAGACTACCGGCCCATCTCCGCCACGCTGCAACTGCTGCAAAGTTTCCTCAAGAGAGTCTTGGCTGGCATTGTCTCTGCCATCGGTTACCACGAGAAGAACTCGCTTCTGCATTCTCGGGTCTTGCCTGACGTGAGCGGCGGAGGCCACGATAGCGTCGTACAGCGCGGTGGTCCCTCGCGCCTCGACCCTATTCAATGCGGCAGTCAGCTTGGCGACGTCGTCGGTAAAATCCTGATCGAGATAGTACTTGTTCGCAAAATTCACCACGAACACTTCGTCTCCCGGGTTGCTGGAACGGACAAGGTTGAGTACCGCTTCGTTCACCTTCTGCCTTTTGGGGCGCATCGAGCCTGAATTATCAATCAGAATTCCCAGAGCGAGAGGGGCGTTCTCCTGGCGGAATGAAGTCATCTTCTGGAGTTTTCCGTCCTCGTAAACGCTAAAAGCGCTGCGATTCAGTCTCGAGATCAAGTTGTTCTGCTGATCGACCACCACTGCGCGCAGGGTCACTTCGTCAACCTCTTTCCTGAAAACGAATGCCCCGGATTCGTTCTGCGGCGGCTGCGTCGGTGGAGAAACCGGGGAGCTTGCGGTAGATCCTGATGTAGTGGGTGAGGCTGGCGTGGGCTGTTGCGTTGACGCCGCAGGAAAGACCACGGGTGTGGTGGAACCACTGTCCTGCGCAACAGCGCCTGCCACAAGTGCTGTCACAACCACGTGGACGACCAATAATGCGACTCTCATGCAGACTCCCTCGCAAAGGCGCTCCACTGGATGAGCTGGAGCGCCGCGAGGTTGTCTGGATGGCCGAATGCTTGAGAGTCGAGATGTTAGAAGCAGGTGGTGACTGGCGCGACCTGACCGTTAACAACCCGGTTGAAGACCGTTACGTTGTCGGGCGGATCGTAAGTTCCATTCGCGCCCAGTCTTTGGTGTTGCCACTTCACGAGGCCATAGGGCTGCGCGAGGTGGAACTCCTCTTTGTCCCGGCAGTTGGCATAGTTCGCGTCGCAACTGTACTGGTAATTGATGACCAGGGTCGTCAGTTTCGGCGGAAGCTGTCCTCCAAGCGTTTCTTGGTAGGGTCCCCAGACTGAATTGATGACGTGGCCTAGAGTCTTGGTCACAAAAGTGTTGCAGTCAGAATGGATCTCGTACGTGGAGTCGCTGCTCTTAACCGTCGAGCCAGGGAACCCCCCCTTGGCAAATCGCGGCGCAAAAGGAAGATTGAACTTTCCTTTTGTGGGGCTGTTGAACTCTTTGAAGCTGTTCGGATTCTGCCAGTCCAGCTCGGTCACCCACAGATAGATGTAGTTATTGTCGTACAGCTGAATATCCCAAGGGTAGCCATTTCCCGTTTTTGTCCAGTAGAAACGGGACGCCGTGACGCTGGTGTAGACAGGATTGGCCGTGCCCGCCATGTGCTGAGTCGCGGCCATCGATGGCTTCATCGTCATCCAGGCCAGCATGTCATAGGTCCCGCTCGAACCCCCGGCTGGGGTCAGAGTGGGGGCTCCGGAACCGTTCGGGTTCCCTCCGCAACCGGTCAGCGCGACCAGCAGGGCCAGAAGTACCATAGAGTACTTGACGAGCGTTTTGGATGGGTATGAGACCTTGCGGAGGCGTGATGGAAGCCCGATGTCCAACGCGACTCGGTCCGGTCGCAGCTCTGTGGCTCCCTGAACCGCGTGCAGTCCGTCTAAGACCTCTCCAACGATCGGCAATTCCGGTGTTCTACCGGACGTCGAACGATTGAATTTCCCCAAAGACTCCGAATCCCCACCTAGAAAAACCCGACTCAGTAAAATCCTCATGCGTCCTCCTTCAAGACCATGTTTGCTTGCTAGGCTAAGAATTCCATCTCCCGCGATTCACGTCGTTGCGCGCGAGCATGCATAAAATCGTTTGTTCCTGCGGCTGGGAGTGCTGCGGAAGAAACGATTCGATCTTGGCGCCGCGAATCGTTGTCGAGAGAGCAGTACGGTGAAAGTCAACGCGAAAGATCACGGAAGTTCGCTACGGCAGTTTTCTATGGGGATTCGAAGATCAAGCCTCAACTCTGGTGAACGTCAGGGGTCAAAGGCACAATGCCTGGAGGGATGAGCGCGTACGAGAGGGCCGGACCATTCCTGCCCGAGAGATGAAGCCGGCGTGTAGGGGATATGCCGCGAGCACGCCAGTTGGGGGCCTTGACCAGTGGAGGATGGGGCCAGTCCTGAGAGGTCTGTGGAACGCAGACGAGCCTTGCGGCGGGGATGCGGCTGGCGAGAGATTAGATTTCCTTAGATCACACCGTCCATCTTCCGCATCACAAGAAGCTAGGCTGTTAAAGTATCAGCACTGCTCCGCGATAGCCATTATCAATGGTTGGAGAAACACCGCATGGCTGCCATGACACAAGTCTCACCGCCGCTTACGGCGGAAGAGTTGCGCAAGACGCATGCTTACTGGCGGGCCTGCAATTATCTTTCGGCGGGCATGATCTATCTTCGCGCCAACCCGCTGCTGCGCGAACCACTTAAGAAAGAGCACATCAAGAATCGCCTGCTGGGTCATTGGGGATCAGATCCGGGTCAATCTTTGATCTGGGTGCACCTGAACCGGCTGATCCGGAAGTACGATTTAAATGTTATGTACGTCTCCGGCCCTGGGCACGGGGCGCCGGCCACACTCTCCAACTGCTATCTAGAAGGCTATTACTCGGAGATTTATCCCGACAAAAGCCGCGACGAGGCGGGATTGCTCAAGTTTTTCCAGCAGTTCTCGTTCCCCGGAGGAATCGGCTCGCACTGTACACCGGAGACTCCTGGTTCCATTCACGAAGGCGGCGAACTCGGCTATTCGATCTCCCATGCTTACGGTGCGGCATTCGACAATCCAGATCTCATCATCGCTGTGGGAGTTGGCGACGGCGAGGCGGAGACTGGACCGCTTGCGACCTCCTGGCATTCCAACAAATTCCTGAATCCGATTCGCGACGGAGCTGTATTGCCGGTGCTGCATCTCAACGGCTACAAGATCGCGAATCCAACGGTTCTTGCGCGCATTCCGCACGAGGAGTTGGAAGCGCTGCTGATCGGGTACGGCCACAAACCGTATTTCGTCGAAGGTGACGACCCGGTCGAGATGCATCAGAAAATGGCGGCCACTCTGGAGCAATGCATCCTGGAGATTCGTTCTATCCAGCAGCACGCCCGTTCGACCGACGACGCCACCCGCCCTCGCTGGCCCATGATCGTCCTCCGCTCTCCGAAGGGATGGACTGGGCCGAAGGAGGTGGGCGGCCACAAGGTCGAAGGAACCTGGCGCGCGCACCAGGTTCCCATAGCCGACCCGGTCGCGAATCCGAAGGACCTGAAACTCGTGGAAGATTGGTTGCGCAGCTACAAGCCGGAAGAGATTTTCGACGCCAAGGGAACACTCATACCGGAACTGCAGGAACTTGCACCCACGGGAGCGCGCCGCATTTCTGCCAATCCGCATGCCAACGGCGGACTGTTGCGTAAAGAACTCAATCTGCCGGATTTTCGCGGCTATGCATTCAAAGTCACGGCTCCGGGTGCGGCATACGCTCCGCCGACCGACGTGCTCGCCCACTTTCTTGCCGAGGTGATGCGCCGCAACATGAATTCCTTCCGCGTCTTCGGACCCGATGAGACGGCGTCCAACCGGCTCACTGCAATCTACGCCGCGTCAAAGAAGACCTGGCTTGCCGAATACAGGCCGGAAGACGCCGACGGCGGCGAACTCGATGTCTCCGGGCGGGTCATGGAAATGCTGAGCGAGCACACCCTCGAAGGCTGGTTTGAAGGTTACGTGCTCACCGGTCGCCACGGACTTTTTTCAAGTTATGAGGCTTTCATACACATCATCGATTCCATGTTCAACCAGCACGCCAAATGGCTTGAGAAATCGAAGAAAGAACTGTCGTGGCGCGCGCCGGTACCCTCAGTCAACATCCTCGTAACCTCGCTGGTGTGGCGGCAGGACCACAACGGGTTTACCCATGAAGACCCCGGATTTCTCGACGTGGTGACCAACAAGAGCCCGGACATCGTCCGCATCTATTTGCCGCCCGACGCGAACTGCCTGCTCAGTGTGACCGACCATTGCCTGCGCTCGCGCAATTACGTCAATGTGATCGTCGCCGACAAGCAGGAGCACTTGCAGTACCTGACGATGGAAGAGGCCGTGACCCATTGCACCAAGGGCATCGGCATCTGGGACTGGGCGTCCACCGACGATTGCGACGATCCCGATGTGGTGATGGCGTGCGCCGGCGACATCCCGACCATGGAATCCCTGGCGGCGGTCGCGATTCTGAAAGAGCACTTCCACGATTTGAAGATACGATTCGTGAACGTCGTTGATCTTTTCCGGCTCATGCCGGAGTCGGAACATCCTCACGGGCTCTCCGATCGCGATTTCGATTCACTCTTTACCACTGACAAGCCGGTCATTTTCAACTTTCACTCCTACGCTTCGCTGATTCACAAACTCAGCTACCGGCGCAAGAATCACGACAATATCCATGTGCGTGGATACAAGGAAAAGGGCAACATAAACACTCCGCTGGAACTTGCCATTCTTAACCAGATCGACCGCTTCGATCTGGCCATCGACGTCATCGACCGGGTTCCGCGCCTGCGCGCCGTTGGCGCTCACGTCAAAGAATGGCTGAAGGACCAGATCATCGAGAGCATCAACTACGCGCATCGGGAAGGCATCGACAAAGAAGAAATGCGAAACTGGAAGTGGCCGGGGTAGGCATGGTGCTCCATAAAGAGTTGGCCAGAAAAGGCGGCCCCGGCCCCATCCTTGTGCTGAACAGCGGATCGTCTTCGCTGAAGTTCGGCATCTACATTCCTGGAGCGTCAGACGAAGAGCCTTTGCTGACGGGAAGCGCCGAAGGCATCGGACGGGGCAACGGCGCGTTAAACATTTTTGCTGCCGACGGAACATCGCTGCTACGGCGTAAAAGCATTCACGAATCGCAGAGCGACGCGCTTGCCGCCCTTGCCGCGGCAATGCGGGAACATATCGATAGCACACCGGTGTCGGTGGGCCACCGCGTGGTGCACGGCGGCCCAAGCCTGGTCAGGCACCAAATCATCACGCCGCAAGTGCTGGATCAACTGCGCTTGGCGTCGCACTTTGCGCCGCTGCACATTCCGCAGGCGCTGTCGTTGATCGCAGCTGCGCAGTCAATCTTTCCCTTGGCCGCGCAGTATGCCTGCTTCGACGACGCCTTTCACCAGACAATTCCGGAAGTCGCATCGCATCTGCCAATCCCGCAGCGCTATTTTGATGCGGGGATTCGCCGCTACGGCTTCCACGGTATTTCTTACGAATCACTGGTGCACCACTTCGGCACAAAGCTTCCCCGGCGGGCCATCTTTGCGCATCTGGGCAACGGATCGAGTCTCTGTGCGCTTCTCGAGGGGAGGTCGATCGATACCACCATGGGCCTTACTCCCACGGGCGGCATTCCGATGGGGACGCGCTCTGGCGACCTCGACCCCGGCGTCATTCTCTATCTGTTGCGCAATGAGAAGCTCGACGCCGATGGACTTGAAGATTTGCTGAATCATCAGAGCGGCCTCTTCGCTCTCTCGTCCGGCGAGAGCGACGTGAAGGCGCTGCAAGATCGCGCCCGCTCCGGCGACCCCAAGGCCGGTCTGGCGCTGGATGCCTTTGCTATTTCCGTGCGAAAGACAATCGGCGCTTATGTGGCTCTGCTGGGCGGAGTTGATCTTCTCGTCTTCACCGGTGGGATCGGCGAGCATAGCAATCAGATTCGATCAGCATCAACGGATGGGCTTGAATGCCTTGGGCTCGCTGCGGAAAAAATTCAAGTTGTCCCTACTCAGGAAGAGCAACAGATCGCACGCCACTGTCGCGAGATGATGATCGACGAGTGACTCCTCGCCGAGTATCGGCTTAATGACCATCGCCCGTAATGACGTGAGGTGTGGCTGAATCGCGTGAGGTGTTCCGGGATGGGGAACCCGCAAGAAATGAAATCGTCAACCTTGTTGGCCCGGGACGATCGCTGGGATTTTCAAATTTAGAGCGGGCCGATGCGTGACCTGGTTGGTTCTGCTGCGCTCGCCACTCCCAGTACCGCCTGTGCGATCTGTCCCAGGTGAAGAACACTGAGAGCGGCGCCGCGACTGATTGCTTCTTTCGGCATGCCAAAGACTACGCAGCTGGATTCATCCTGGGCAATCGTCTGAGCGCCGGCGGCTCGCATTTCCAAAAGACCTTGCGCGCCGTCATTACCCATGCCCGTCATGATCACTCCGACACTGTTTTTTCCAGCGGCTATTGCCACCGATCGAAAGAGCACATCCACGCTGGGGCGGTGGCGGGAAACCAGGGGGCCATCGTTGATTCGGGTCAGGTAATTTGCGCCATTCCGTTCCACTAGAAGATGATGGTTCCCGGGCGCGATCAACGCCCGGCCGCCGATCACCCGGTCGCCATCGGCGGCTTCCTTGACTTCGATCCCGCAGTCTTTGTTGAGGCGCTCGGCGAAGGCCCGGGTGAACTGCTCCGGCATGTGCTGCACGATGACGATGCCTGGACATCCCAGGGGCATGGCCTGCAAAAAGGTGCGGATAGCTTCGGTGCCCCCCGTGGAGGCGCCAATGGCGATGATCTTTTCTCCTGCGGGTTGTAGCCGGGGAAGCGGACCCAGCGGCAGGACGACGTCAGCAGTATTTCGGTAGGGCACCAAAGGCAGCGGACGGGAAGAAACCCGGGCATTCGCTGCGCTCCGCACGGTGTCGAGTAGCATAACCGAGGATTCGTGGAGGAAGTCGCGCAGCCCGAGCTTGGGTTTGGTGATGACTTCGACTGCTCCCAGTTCCAACGCGGAGATCGCCAGCTCCATTCTTTTTTCGGTAAGGCCCGAGCAGACAACGATAGGCAGCGGCTGCCGCGCCATAATTTTGCGGATAAAGGTGAGGCCGTCCATGTGCGGCATCTCGAGATCCGTGATGACCACATGGGGTGGGTCTTTTTCGATTTTTGTGAAGGCAATGATGGGGTTGGCCGCCACGCTCACTCGAATGTTGCGGTCAGTGCTGAGGACAGCCTGCATGACCTGGCGCACCACGGCGGAATCGTCCACCACCAGCACGTGGAGGCTTTCACCGGGATTGCGTGGTCTGCGGGGAAAGAATCTCATTGGGTCACCAGGACTGCGCGGAAGCGGCGAAACCCTTGCCGGCACTGGGTTCGGTTGGCGAAAATTTCACGTTGGATTCCGCAGGGGCATAAACCGTGGGTGCGACCGATCTTAGCCCCGGTGAGATTCCGCCAAGATGTTCGGAATGTCCAACAAATACCAGGCCAGACGGGCAGAGGTGTTGCAGCAAGCCAGCGACCACTTTCTGCTTGGATCGCTGGTCAAAGTAAATCAAAACATTCCGGCAAAATATCAGATCGAAGGATCCGTCAATCGGATAAGAATCTGCGGACAGGTTGACGCGCGCGAACCTCACCATCTTCTGCAGTTCTGGGCTGGCCCTCATCACGCCGCTCTGTTCGCCGGTACCTTTGAGCATGTGGGCGCGAAGATACTCCCGGGGAATCTCCTTTGCTTTTTCGATCGGGAACGTAGCGGCCCGAGCTTTTTCGAGCACGCGGGTGGAAATGTCGGTCGCGAGTATTTCCACAAACCAGCCTTGATCAGGCGGGAAATAGTTGAGCAGAAGCATCGCGAGCGAGTATGGTTCTTCGCCAGTGGAGCAGCCGGCGCTCCAGATCGTGAGCCGGCTTTGCCGTTCCCCGGCCGCGGCTTCGCGTTTCCATCGCGGAAAAACCTGCTCCACCAGAAAGTCGAAATGCCGCGGCTCGCGAAAGAAGTGGGTTTCGTTGGTGGTGATGCAGTCGATCATCAGAGCACGCTCGTGCTGTTGATCGGACTGACTCAGAAGGTGGAAGTACTCCTTCATGGTGTTGAGGCCCAGTAGCCGCAAACGGCGGGCAAGCCTGCCAGTAAGTAGAGCGTGCTTGTGAGAACCCAGCCAGATTCCGGATTCCTTGTAGATCACCGCCTGGAACTTGGCGAAGAGAGCCGGGGTCAGCAACAGATCGTCCGTTGCCACGGAACGGTCACGATCCCGGGGCAGGCGAGAACCTCTGTCGCTTCTTTGCATATTTGAGCTACTCCGGGTTGACTTCAGCTGATGCTTGCGAGTCAGCCGGCGGATCTTTAATCAGCCGATCTTTAATCAGCGGATCTTCAATCAATGGAATGTCGGTATCGCTGGCCAACTCTTCCACCGAGTCTGGGAGCTCAAGCAGTTCGTCGGTTGAGAGCACCTTTTCGGTGTCGAGAATGAGGCAGAACTTCCTGCCCGAACGCGCCATTCCCAACAGATAATCCACTTTGACGCGGGTGCCGAAGCTGGGTGGTTCTTCGATGTCGTCGGGCTTTAGGTCGATGACCTGGCGGACGGAGTCGGCCATGACGCCCATCACCGTGGCTTCACCTTCGCATTCCACCTCTGTAATCACGATGCAGCTGAGCTTTCCGGCGACGCTGGCGGGAAGCCGGAACTTAACCGCCAGATCAATCACCGGAACCACGCTGCCGCGCAGGTTGATCACCCCGCGCACCCATTCCGGCGTTTTGGGAACTTGGGTGACGGTGTCATATTCAATAATCTCCTTCACCTTGAGCAGGCTGATGGCGTATTCTTCGCCGCCGATCATGAACGTAAGGTATTGCTTTACGTCCTGCTCCTTTTCCCGGTTGTCGTCATCTCTTGTGATTTGCATTTTAAGTTCGCCTTTCAGAACCGGGTGAAGTTGTGCTCGACGGCCGAGCCGTTGGGTTTGTGCTTGTGAATGACTCCCGCGGAAGCGTGTTGTGGGAACGATGCGTGTTCGACCGGTCTGCGCACAGCGGTAGAAATTCTTTCCCCGGCAACCCGGAAGAATCCCATGAGCTGCTGCAGGGCTTCCGACTGAGCGGCGAGTTCCTCGGCGGTGCTGGAGAGCTGTTCTGCCGAGGACGCGTTGCGCTGCGTGACCGTGTCCACCGAAGTCATCGCTTTATTGATCTGGGTAACGCCGGTGGATTGCTCTCGGGATGAGGAAGTGACTTCCTGGACCAGTTCCGCGGTTTTCTTGATTGCGGGGACCAGTTCCTGCAGCAGTTCACCGCTACGCTCGGCGACGCCAACGCTGTTGGTGGCGAGTCCGCCGATCTCCTGGGCAGCGGTCTGGCTGCGCTCGGCGAGCTTGCGAACTTCGGTAGCGACCACGGCGAATCCGCGGCCATGTTCCCCGGCGCGCGCCGCTTCGATAGCTGCATTGAGCGCCAGAAGGTTGGTCTGGTAAGCGATCTCTTCGATGATGGAGATCTTTTCTGCGATCTGCTTCATCGCAGCCACACTTTCACGGACAGCGCCACCTGACTCCTCGCTGTCGCGGGCGCCCTTCACCGCCATCTGCTCCATCTGACGGCTGTTCTCGGCGTTCTGAGCAATGGATGCGCTCATCTGCTCCAGGCTCGAAGTAGTTTCCTCGATTGAGGCAGCTTGTTCGCTGGTTCCCTGAGAAAGAGAAGACGCCGACGCCGCCACCTGTGCGGCGGCGCTGGCAATACCGTCGCTGCTGGTGCGGACCTCGCTGATGATCTCTTCGAGCTTCTTCACGAACTGGTTGAACGAGTTCGCCATCTCCCCAACTTCATCTTGGGAGATGATCTCGATTCGCTTGGTCAAGTCGCCGCCGCCTTGCGCCATTTCGCCAAGGTGCGAGGCCATGGCCTTCACGGGAATCGTAATGCCACGGGACACCACGAAGGTAACCAGGATCGCTGCAGCAAAAGTGACGAGCACCACGCACAGCATTACCAGCCCGGTCTGGCGGGCGAAGTTGGTGATGGTGGTGTCTTTCTCAGCCATGATCTTGCGATGTTTCTCAGAAAGGTCGGTGGCCGCATTCTCCATGCGGTGGATCTCGTCCTTGACCTCCGTGACCTTGGCGTTGCCCTGTTGCGGGGTCTTGATCGTGCCGTCGTTAATCCCGGCTACAACTCCGTCAACCCCGCGCTCGTAAACCGTCATTTCAGTTTCCATCGCCGCAACCAGTTGCTTGTCTTCGTCGGTACTCACCAAGGAAGCAAGCTCGGTCACGACGGTTTGAAGCTGCGCCAACTGGGCCTTCCATTTGTCCTGGTAGGCCTGCATGACAGGCTTGTTGTCCATGTTGAGCAATGTGTCTTTTTCGAATCGCCGCAATTCGAGGGTGGTGATTTTGGCTTCGTCAGCAAGTTGGGAGACTTTCGAATCTCCGCGCAACATGGAGACGGTCTCGTGAGTAACGGATTCCATACCCCAGTAGCCGGCGGCGGCGACGACCAGCAGGAGCAGCAATACCACGCCAAATCCCAGAGCGAGACGTTTGGCAATCGAGGACTTTTTCAACATACGTTTGTTCCTTTCAAGAACTTGTGTTTGCGCCGAGGCGCTGTACTTTTCAGTTCGATCTCAGAGTCGGGACTCAATGCATCGCCTGCGTTTGTTCGGCGATCACATCGCGCAGCAGAGTGCTCACATCCAGGATCAGGGCCACGCGGCCATCGTCGAGAATGGTGGAACCGGAGACCCCGGGCACATCGCGAAACAGCCGGCTGAGCGGCTTGATGATGGCCTGGCACTCTCCGAGAAGTTTGTCCACGGCGAGCCCGGCAAAGCCGTTTTCGCGATGCACAACCACAACGTTTTCCCGCGCCGGGCGCTGGCCGCCGCCGGTGAATACTTCGCGCAGCCGGACGAACGGCAAAGGCTCTCCCCGCAGGTTGATGACTCCGGCTCTTTCGCCGGAAATCTGGTCGGCAGGTAACTCCAGACACTCGGTAATCATTTCGAGCGGGATCACGTAGGTCTCGTTGTTGGCGACCACGGAAAAACCCTCAATGATGGCAAGGGTCAGGGGAAGACGGATGCGGATGGTCGTGCCCTGGTCTGCCGTACTGCGAATGTCAATATTTCCGCGCAGCATTTCTATGTTGCGGCGCACCACGTCCATGCCCACCCCACGGCCGGAAAGGTCGGTGACCTCATCTGCAGTGGAGAACCCTGCGGTGAACACCAGATTGAAGAGTTCCTGGTCCGACACGGTTTCGCCTTCGGGCAGCAGATTCAGGCTTCGTGCCGTTGCCAGAATGCGTTGCCGATTGAAGCCCGCACCGTCATCGGAAAGCTCAATCAAAATGGTGCCTGCAGAGTGGCAGGCGGTGAGCTTAAGCATTCCGCAGGGATTCTTACCCTTGGAATGCCGAATCTCCGGAACTTCAATGCCGTGGTCAATCGCATTGCGGATCATGTGAAGCAGCGGGTCTTTCAGATTTTCGAGGACGCGAGTATCCACTTCCACATCCGCGCCGGCGATTTCCAGGCGCGCAAGTTTGTTGTGGCTGCGCGAAATGTCGCGCACGGAACGTGCGAACTGCTGAAACAACGGGCCCACTGGAACGAGCCGGACACCCATGACCTGTTCCTGAAGATTTTTTTGCAGGCGTTCGGTCTCGCGGTGCATTTCCAGCAGGCGGCGTCCTGCCTCATCCTCTGTTTCCGCAATCATGCGGCGGAGCCTGCCTTGGGCAATGGCAATCTCTCCGGTCAGGTTCAGCATTTGGTCGAGTTTTTCGATATCCACGCGAAGCGTACGGTTCCGGGCGCTCAGTGCAGACGCGCCCGGAACCGGTGCCGGGGAGGGCACCTCCGAAAAATTGCAGGTATCAGGAACAGAGACAGCAGCAGCGGCTCCGGCCAGCTTGCCGGAGGCATGGTCTGCCATAGACTGTTTCAGCTGCTGATGCGCCGGACTCAGATGGTCGTTTCCATCGGCCGAGGCGGGCACCAGAGCCCGCAGTGCATCCACCCCCTGCAGCAACAAGGCGATCAATTCGCGCGAGGTTGCAACCCGGCCGCTGCGAACCGCGTCCAGCAGGTCTTCCATGACGTGCGCAAAGCCGGCGAGCTCAGGGAAATCCAGCGCCGAAGCGTTGCCCTTGACGGTATGGGTCGCGCGAAATATTTCGTCGAGCATTTCCGCGTTCACGGCTTCGGTTTCTGCAGCAATCAGATATTGCTCGCTGCGGTCGAGCCCCTCCTGGGATTCGGCCAGAAACGAAGCGACGATTTTTTCGCGATCGAAATCCATGTCTTTCCTAAACTCTCCGAGACCAGGCGACGCCATCATCGGTATCAAAAACTACTTTTCGCCCGTGATCTCCGCCAGTTTCCTGCGCCGAAATTTGTAAGCCTGCGTTTTCCATCAATTGAATCGCGGCGGCAACGTTTTTTGCACCCAGGCTCTCCGGATAGCTGTTCGCGCCGCGGAACAGAGCCGAGCCACCAAATATCTTCGCGGTCATGTTTTCCAGCCGGCAACCGATCGCCAGCAACTTTTCCAGCAAAGCCACGGTCGCGGTGTCCGCAAACCGCAGCGAAGCAGCCTGCCCCTTGCGAGAACTGGGAAGCAGAAAGTGATTCATCCCGCCTGCGAGCCGGCTGGGGTCAAAAAGGCACACAGAAACGCACGACCCAAGGATGGTGCTGATCTGGCAAGGTTCAGCGCTGGCATGCAGTTCGCCCGGCAGCAGGTACACCCGGCGGCGCACTCCGAGTACGGGATCGCCATCAGCCAGCTCGGACAGGGGAGCGTCCGAGCGCACCAAGTGGGGTTTGCAATTAGGCATTCGCATATCAGAGTTGCTCCCACCACGCCTTCCCATCATCTGTCTGGAAAACCAGCTTGCGACCGTGGGTGCCGCCAATTTCGCTTTGTACTACGCGAATCCCGTGTCCACGCAGGAACAGATTGACCGCTTGTACGTTACGTTCGCCGAGACGTTCCCCTTCTCCTCCAAAACTGATGCCGGGAAGGGAACCGCCGAAGATTCGCGCTTCCAGACCCTTACGGTCTGCGCCAAGCTCAAGCATTCTCTGCAGCAGAGCGGGATTGGCGACGTTAGCGTAGCGGGCCGCGTTCTCGCCATTTTCCGGGCCTTCGGGGAGCATGAAATGATTGGCGCCCCCGATTTTGTGCACCGAATCCCACAGACAGAGCGCCACTCCTGAGCCCACAATGCTGGTGATGGAGAAGGGCTGGGCGGCGACAAAAATCTTGCCTGGGATCAGATAATGCTTCGTATGCTTGTCGTCCAGGACATAAGCGATACGCGGCATGTACTCCATGGGAAGAACTGCCGGGTTGAAGGGTTTCGGTCTTGAAGTCATCGGCATTTGGTCCTCTTAGATTTGTTCCTGGTGATACGGTTCAATGGCCCGCCCTGCACAATTGGAGAGCACTTCGCAAATCTGCCGGTCAATGGGCTCGATTCCCGGCTTGTGAGGGAACAGCCGAAACAGCACAATCACGGCGGAAGTAACGCCGTCCACTTGAATGGGAACGAGCGCGCTGGCGGGATCGTCGGTTGAGAGCAGCCGGTCGTTTCCGTGCTCGCGAAAAACCGCCTTTCCGGCGAGCACTGGGTGCAACCGTGGCTCCTGCCGGATGTCGAGAACGGCGTGTTTATTAGGGTCAACGCCGAAGGACCAATACAGCCAGAGTTCAGAGCGCCGCTGGTCAACTTTGAAGACCGCAACTTCTTCAGTCCCGATCAAGTTCCCCGCAATCTCACGAATGGCGTCGAGCGCGTCGGCCTGATCCAGCGTGTTCTGCAAACGCATGCGAGCGGCGTAAACTTTCGCCTGGTCGGTCCATTCCTCGGCGGACCCGACGTTCTCGGTTGCGCGGTTTGGAGTAGAACGTTTTCCCATATCTTTAATCTTTGCTCGTTTCTCTTGGATCAGTTCCCGATGGCTCTGGCATGAATGTCTTGGTGAGGTACCCGGTTACTCTCCCAGGTAACTGTGCAGCAAGGTGACAAGTTCGAAGCCGTTAATCGGCTTGGTGATGTAGTCGTTGCATCCGCTCTGGAAGCCGGCTTCCACGTACTCTTCCTCGCCGCGAGTGGTAACCAGAATGATGGGAGTTTGGCGCAGCGAACCTTCCAGACGCATGCGCTTGCAGGCCTCAAACCCGTTCATACGCGGCATCACCACGTCCATTAAAACCAGGTCTGGTGATTCCACGACGGCACGGGAGATTGCGTCGAGGCCGTCTTTCGCGGTCACACACAAGTAGTCGGTGCTTTGCTTCAGAATCATTTCTTCCATCATCAGCGTGGTGGTGGAATCGTCTACGAGCAGGACTTTCTTAGCCATTGCGTTTCCTCTTATCGGTCAACTTGAGAAAGCATGCAGCTCCTCATCCAGTAGTTGAATGGCAATCCCCCTGCCAAACCCGGAGCCAAAGGTGACTTGCTGGTAAGCCGCTGAAATGCTGGGGTTTCTGCTGCATCTTTGCGCAGATGGTTTTGGCGCAGGTTTCGTTGTTTCTGATCTTCGAACGCCGAAGTGTGGAAATCGAACGGGGAAATCCAAGCGGGACGGTGATGTTGCCGCGCAGGATTGCTCGCATCGGAGTCGGGCCTTTCATTTCAAGTATTTGTTAAACACTGCGATGAGTTTTTCTTCGTTCACGGGCTTCAGCATGTACTCGGTGCAGCCACTGTCGAGTCCCATCTTTACAGCTGACGCCTCACTTCTCATCGTCAACAGCACAATTGGGATCTTGTGAGTTGCGGCATTTTCACGAAGTATCCGGCAAGCTTCGATGCCGCTCATGCGCGGCATCTCAACATCCATCAGAATCAGGTCGGGCTTACGTTCCAGGGCCGTTTCCACGCCCTCTTTGCCGTCGCAAGCGCTGATGAACTCATAGTCTTTGCAGTTCCCGAATAGCATCCTGCTATGCATCCTTGACGTCGCAGAATCGTCCACCAGCAGAATTAGCTTGCTCATCGTGCCTTTCCTTTGTCGCTTTCAGTGTGTCGGCATGAATCTCCACCTCCAGCGCAATCGCTTTGCCAAATCGAGACGCGTAGATGGCTCGCTCGTAAACGACTGAAATGCTTCGGTTTACGCAGGATCTGCCGGAGCGCGATTTTGCTACCGGCTTGGCTAGGTTTGCTTTTCGAACACCGGAGTATAGATATCGAACGAAGGAGGAACGCAACCAGAGCGGCACTAGGTCAGATTGAACGCCTTCAACTTCTGATAGAGAGTGCTCTTGGCGATACCAAGGCGTTTCGCGGTCTTTTCCACGTTGTGGTCCTCTTCGGAAAAAACCGCCGCGACGTGGTGGCGCTCCATTTCTTCGAGCGTCCAGTGAGAGTCATAGGAGTTGGAATGGCCGTCGCTTGGCATGGGTGCCTCGAAACCGAAGTGGGAGGGTTCAAGCACGGTTTCCTCATGCAGCAGGAGCGCGCGTTCGAGGACGTTTCGGAGCTCGCGAATGTTTCCCGGCCAGTAGTAGGAGCGCAATCGCGCAATCGCTTTGGATGAGAGTTCGACGGGAGCGCGGGCCATGTCCGAGCAGATCCGGTGCATCAGAGTGTGCGCGATGTGAGGAATGTCTTCCTGGCGGGCCCGCAGCGGAGGCAGCGCGAGAGGTACAGTACTGATGCGGAAGTACAGATCGCTGCGAAAACTCTTGGCTTCGATTAGAGCGCGCAGATCTTGATGGGTAGCAGCGACGAGCCGCACATCCACGAAGCGATCACGGACATCTCCCATTCGGCGAAACTGTTTTTCTTCAACAACTTTGAGTAATTTAGGTTGGACATTAGGATCGATGTCGCCGATTTCGTCGAGGAAGATGGTGCCGCGATGTGCCACTTCGAGTAGCCCAGGTTTGGCGTTCACCGCGCCCGTGAAGGCCCCCTTTTCGTGACCGAACAACTCGGACTCGAGGAAGTCGCGATTGAGCCCGGCACAATTGAGGTCCACGAATGATTCTTCAGCCCTGGGACCGTTTTCGTGCAGCCAGGTCGCCAGAACGCCCTTGCCGGTACCGGTCTCGCCTTGCAGCAGCACCGGGCTCTGGCCTCGCGCCACTTTGGCCGCGGTTTCGGCCAGCCGTTGGATCACGGAACTTTCTCCCAGAAACGGATCGAGTACGACGCGGAGGCGGCGGGTATTGTTGGCTAGCTGTTTCTGCTGATTGCGTGAGTTCTCTAACACCTTGCGGACGATCAGCAGGAGCGCGGAGGATTCGATGGGTTTCGCCAGGCAATGCTCGGCGCCGGCTTTGATCAGTGAGACCCCCAATTCCATGGAGCCAAACCCGGTCAACACAATGATGGGAGTGGTAGGTTCGAGGTCCTTGAACTTGGGGACGAGTTCTAGAGCGGTGCCGTCGTCGAGGCGAAAATCAAGGATAGCGACGTCCGGGCGAACCGACTCGAAACTCCTGGCAGCCGCGGACACAGTTTCCGCCTCCTCGACCAGAAATCCATTGGCCGTCAGATGCGCCGCGTATGCACGCCGCAAATCGAGGTCATCCTCAAGCAACAGAACCTTGCGCCTCACGAACGTTCCAGTCATAGTTCACATTTCGGTGCCGCCATTATACGAGGGGCGGCGATTGCGTGTTAAAGCCGTGTTAATTTCCGGACAACGCAGTGTTATTAGGAATCAAGATGCTGGCGGTCTCCGGGAGGTTCTGCTCGGATTCCTTTCGGCTTGAGCCAGTACCGGTCCGTCTAATTTGTGGCGGGAAGCGCGGAAATGGGCTAACATCCAGAACCGCCGTTGTCTTCGCTGTTCGGGCCTGGCAGAACCCGCTCGGGGGATAGCCCGAGGAACCAGCCCCGGTCAGTTTTGCCGTCCACAAGCACGGTGATCGGCAAGGAAGGGTATTTGATGTCCGGCGCGAGTATCACGTGGCAGACAAACTCCGCAGCGCGATTCACAGCGCTCCTGGTTCTAGTTTCTGTAGTTCTCTCCGGCTGCGCAATCGCCGAATCCGGCGTCAACCATACCCCCAAACGAGTTCTCATCCTTTGCTCATTCGCCGTGGTGTTGGACGCTTCCCCAGGTAACATCAGCGGGAAAAAGCTGCCGTCGGGAACTAAGGAGTTATTCCGCGAGCCGTCCGCCTGGGAGCGCTATCGCAACTACATCGTTGCAGCCGCAGCCCTGTGTGTCTTTGAAGCAATACTGATTGCGGCCATGATCTTCAGCCAGCGCAAGCGCCGCCGTGCAGAGAAGGCCCTATTGCAGGAAAAGACTCTGTCTGACGCGGTGATTGGGGCGATACCGGGCCTCTTCTTCCTGCAGGACGAAACCGGCAAAAATATGCGCTGGAACAAAAATGCCGAAATGCTTGCCCTCTACGCACCTTCCGAAGCGCCCCCCCTGCTCAATGTCGCTGAGGAGTACCGGCAGGTAGCGGCAAAGGCCCAGCAGGAGATATTTACCACCGGTTTTGCTGAGGGCGAGCTGGAGATGCGGGCCAAGGACGGCCAAAGGATTCCTTACTATTATTCGGGAGTGCGGGTGGAGCTCAATGGCAAGCCGTACTTGGCGATCGTAGGCGTGGACATAACCCGCCCTAGACTGGCTGAGCAAGCCCTGCGCGTCTCGGAAGCGGAATTGCGGTCCTTTGTCGAGCATGCCCCTTACGGAATCGGACGAACCAGCGTGAAAGAAGACCGGTTCCTGAATGCCAATCCTGCGCTGGTCAAAATGCTCGGCTACGGGTCGGAGGCGGAAGTGCTCGGGCTGAAGGTCTCCCGCGATCTGTATTTCGAGGCAGACTCGCGCGGCTTCCGCGCCCAGCCTACGCGGGCGGATTACTTCAACGGAGTGGAGTTTACGTGGAAACGGAAGGATGGGAGACCCATTAACGTACGGGCCAGCGGACGTCGTCTCTCCGGCAAAGAGCAAGGCGAAATTATCGAGCTCATTGTTGAAGATGTGAGTGCCCGGAGGGTACTCGAAGAGCAACTGCGCCAGGCACAAAAGATGGAAGCCCTGGGACAACTGGCCGGCAGCGTGGCGCACGATTTCAATAATCTGCTGGCAGTAATCATCGGGTACAGCGAGCTGCTGGGTACTGCCGCCAGTGCCGAGGGACCCGAGCGAGGCAGGATCGCGATCATAAAAAACGCCGGTGAACGAGCGGCCTCGCTGACCGCGCAATTGCTGGCATTCAGCCGCAGGCAGGTGATGCAGCCCAAGGTGATCAATCTGAATTCGATTGTGAAGGAAACGACCAAGATGCTGCAACGCCTGATGCGAGAAGATGTTGAGCACCAGATGTCTTTGGATCCGAATCTGGGAAGGACGCTTGCCGATCCCGGCCAGATGGTGCAGGTGATTATGAATCTCGCCGTCAACGCGCGCGATGCGATGCCCAGGGGCGGCAGGCTCACGATTGAGACCGCATCGGTGGTTCTTGAAGACGACGCGGTCGTACAAAACGTATCGCTACCGGCCGGGCGCTATGTGATGCTGGCGGTGAGCGACACCGGGACCGGCATGGACGAGGAGACCAAGGAGCACCTGTTTGAACCGTTCTTCACCACGAAACCTGTTGGAAAAGGGACCGGGCTAGGGCTGGCCACGGTATTAGGTATCGTGAAGCGGAGTGGCGGCTTCATTTTTGCAGAGAGCGAACTGGAAACCGGGACAACGTTCAAAGTTTACTTGCCGCAAGTCGAGCAGGCGGTCGAGGCCCCTCCGGAGCGGAAGTCTCCAATCGAGGTGGAGCAAGAGAGTTCAGAGACAATTCTGCTGGTGGAAGACGAGGCCGCGTTCCGCGACCTTCTGCGCGACGGCTTGCATGCCAGTGGCTACAAAGTGCTGGTCGGTGAGAACGGAGTAGCCGCGCTGGGAGTCGCGGAGCAGCATTCGGGACCAATCTCGCTGCTGGTCACCGATGTGATCATGCCGCAGATGAGCGGGCCGGAACTGGCAGAGCGTCTGAAAGAAACCCGGCCGGAACTCCAAGTGCTCTACATGTCGGGCTACACGGACGATAAGCTGGGGGACCTTTCAGAGCCAGACATCGACGTCGCCTTAATGCAAAAGCCTTTTTACACCAGCGAACTGGTAGAGAGAATTCGCGAGCTTCGCAAGCGACGGTCACCCATCCCGGTGTCTAGCCAACACGTTGTATAACCGCAAAATCAGTGACTTGGCGGAAAGCTCGATTCCTTCGTGGTGACGGATATGAAGCGATTCTGAATGAGCTGAATCAAACTGGGAAGAAGGCGCTCTATTTCTGATGGCTCTCGACCTCTCCACTCTGATCAAATCCGCCGCCCTCGCCGCCGGATTCGATCTCGCCGGAATCGCATCGGTCCACGAATTCCCCGACCTCGCCCGCTTTCCGGAATGGATTGCCGCCGGCCGCGCCGGAGAGATGAAGTACCTCGAATCGCGCGACGAGGCCGGCAATCTCCGCCGGGCTTCCCTGAAATCTCCATTCCCCTGGGCGCGCAGCGTCATCGTCTGCGCGGTGAACTACAACACTGACCATCCTTATTCCACAAACGTCAACAAGCCCGGCCACGGATGGATTTCCCGCTACGCTTGGAGCCGTGAGGATTATCACGAGTCCGTCCTGCGCCGGTTGCGCGAAGTGGAAACCAAACTCAAAGAATTCTGCGCCGAAGACCCAAGTGGCGACCCCATCGAAACCCGCGCCTATGTTGATACGGGGCCCGTCGTCGAGCGTGTCTACGCCAAATACGCTGGCGTCGGATGGTTGGGGAAGAACACCTGCGTCATCAATCAGCAAATCGGCTCGTGGATATTTCTGGGCGTAATCGTAACTTCGCTTGAGCTGTCTCCCGACCTGCCCGCGCCCGACCGCTGCGGAACCTGCACTCGCTGCATCGACGCTTGCCCAACCAACGCGATCGTCGCGCCCTATGAACTCGATTCCAATAAATGCATTTCGTACTTGACCATCGAAAAACGCGGACCAATTTCCGAAGAACTGCGCGAAGGCATCGGACAGCAAGTCTTCGGCTGCGACATTTGCCAGGATGTTTGCCCCTGGAATCGAAAAGCTCCGGCGACCGACAAGCCCGAATTCCAGCCCCGCGAGGGATTAGTCAACCCCGCGCTTGCATGGTTGGCGGAAATCTCCGCGGAAGAATTTCGTGAGAAATTTCGTGGATCACCTATCAAGCGCGCCAAGCACTCCGGCCTACGCAGAAATGCGCTGATCGCTATTGGCAACAGCGGCGCGCAAAGTCTGCTTCCCGTGGTTGAGCGTGCCTCACAGGATCCCGAACCGGTAGTCGCCGAGGCCTCACAATGGGCGAAGAATCGTCTCGATAAAACCGCGACGCCCAATCGCAATTCAGTTGACTAACTTCCACTGCCAAGCGTACCCTTTGGCGGATTCTGAACCGGGCATCGGTCCGCGACGCTGAATCACGAGGAGAAAACCATGTTCGTCCCCATTACCGCTCTGTGGCTTCCCATCCTGCTTTCGGCTGTGATTGTCTTCGTCGTGAGTTCCCTCATCCATATGGTGCTTCCGTTTCATAAGAGTGACTATCGCAAGCTTCCCGAAGAAGAAAAGGTAATGGACGCGCTGCGTTCCGCCGGCGTCACTCCCGGCCGCATGTATATATTTCCCTACACCACGCACAAAGAAATGAAATCGCCCGAGGCGATAGAAAAATTCAAGCGCGGCCCCATCGGTGGGATCACCATCCGCCCCACCGGCGTTCCGGCGATGGGAAAATTCCTCGTCCAGTGGTTTCTGTATTGCATCGTGGTCGGCATCTTCGTGGCCTACCTTACAGGACGCACCCGCCCGGCCGGCACTCCTTACCTCGAAGTCTTCCGCGTCGCCGGCGCCAGCGCCTTCATGGCCTACTCTGTTGCGCTGATCCAAGACGCGATCTGGAAAGGCGAGGATTGGGTGGTGACCTTCAAACATGTCGTGGATGGCTTCATCTTCGCCCTGCTCACCGCCGGGACGTTCGGCTGGCTGTGGCCTAAGTAAGCACCATCGTACCGTCGTAACTCACGGCCGTACCTCACGGCAATGGTTCTCCAAGTTATAATCAATAGAGTCGCCCGCTCATCGCGAACTTGCGCAGTCGGAGCGCGACTTTTAGGAGTTCTCATGGCCCTGCAAAAAACCGACAAAATCTGGCATAACGGCAAACTCATCCGATGGGAAGACGCGACCCTGCACGTGATGTCGCACGTCGTCCACTACGGGTCCAGCGTGTTTGAGGGAGTCCGCTGCTATGCGCCGCCCTCCGGCCCCGCGATTTTCCGCGCCGACGACCACATACAGCGGCTGCTCGACTCGGCGAAGGTTTATAGAATGGACGTTGCGTTCACCAAGCAGGAATTGGTCGCGGCCATGCAGGACCTCGTGAAGGCGAACGGAATCTGGCCGTGCTATCTCCGCCCCATTGTGCTGCGCGGATACGGTGACGCGGGCGTGACTCCGGTGAATTGTCCGGTTGAGGTTTACATCGCGAATTATCCATGGGGCAAGTATCTGACCCAAGACGACTCGGGCGTAGATGTCTGCGTTTCGTCCTGGACACGCATTGCACCCAACACTCTGCCCGCACTCGCAAAGGCGGGCGCGAACTACATGAACTCGCAGCTCATCCGCATGGAAGCGACGATCAACGGCTACGCCGAAGGCATCGCGCTTGATGTGAACGGATACGTCAGCGAAGGCTCGGGCGAAAACGTATTCGTCGTCCGCAACGGAGTGCTGCAAACCGCGCCGTTGGGAAATTCTGTACTGCCTGGTATTACGCGTGACTCAGTTGTGAAGCTGGCCCGCGAGCTGGGAATTCCCGTCGCCGAAGCCGGCATTCCGCGCGAAATGCTCTACATCGCCGACGAAGCCTTCTTCACTGGGACCGCGGCTGAGATCACTCCCATCCGTTCGGTGGACCGGATTTCTGTCTCCAACGGAGATGTAGGCCCGATCACCCGCGCCTTACAGAAAGAATTCTTCGCCATCGTGCGCGGTGAAAAACCCGACCGCTTCAACTGGCTGACTTCGGTGCCTGTTGCCAGCAAGCAGCCCGTTGGGGTCTAAAGCAGTCGCTAGTGGTTAGTTGCTAGTAAAACCCAAACAAGATGGGTTCACCAGCAACGGCCACTAGCAACTAACCACTAGCCTCTAGCCACTGCTATACTTCCCTCCGCAACTTAAACCCCAGGAGGTAGCCCCATGCGTTTTGCAGCTTGTAGTCTACTGTTGGTCGCCCTGGTCGCTGGCCCTGCGCTTGCGTTCGCCGATGACGCCAAGCCGATGTCCACTGCCAGCGCTCCCGCGAAATTCGTAAATTTCCCCGGCCTTCCCACCTGTATGAGAGCCTCGGTCCTGAGTGGCGACCCCTCAAAAGGCGCTTTTCTACTCTTAGTCAAGACCAGCACCGGATGCGTCGTGCCCTGGCACTGGCACAGCATCACCGAAAATCTGATGTTCGTATCCGGTCAAGGTAAAGGTGCAATGAAGGATGGCGGTGCCCCAGTCGCGCTCCGTGCGGGCGGCTACATTAGCCTACCCGGCAAGGATGTGCACCAGTTCTCCTGCGTGATGTCCTGCACCTTCTTTCTCAGCGCCGACGGTGCCTTTGACATTCACTACGTCGACGCCAGCGGCGCCGAGATTCCTCCCGATCAGGCGTTAAAGCCCAAGGCCAAAGCGCCAGCGAAAAAAGAAATGAACGACATGAAGGGCATGAAGATGTAGAATTCAGCGCATTAGGGACCTGCCTCGGCAGGTCCCCTGCGCCGCGACGCCTTCTCCTGGAGGCCGATATGGAAGACCGAATCCGCTACATTACCCATCGCGGCCAGCGCGTCCTGCTGGCGGACGTTACCAACTGCACCATCGCCGAAATGATGTCCCTGGGCCGCCTCGTCCCCACCTATCTTGCCAATGAGCCCCCCGGTTCGGTTCTGCTGCTAGCCGACTTCACCGGATCAAGATTCGACAAGGCCGCGCTTGAGACCCTGAAGCAGGCTACGGTTTACGACCGTCCGCACCTGAAGCGCTCTGCTTGGGTGGGTCTCGAGGGAATGCCAAAGGTCTTCTATGAAAACCTGAAATCGTTTTCTCAACGTGACCTTCCCGTTTTCACCACCCGCGAGGAAGCGCTGGAGTGGCTGGTCGCGGAAGAGAAAATTGCCAGCGGACAGTAGCTTTGGGGGTCTCTGGAAATGTGCCCGACCAAGAACCATATCTTGATCAATTTGTCCTCCTCGGAGAAAACTAGTTTTCTGAGGGAGGATTTTGCCAGTCAATCGCCGCCGCAAAAGGTGTTTTCCGCAATTTGGGAGGTCGAATCAGAGGTCAACAACGGAGGCTTCTCCCAATATTTTCTCAATAGCAGTGCTGAGTCTGCATCATTCGTAGCCAAAGCCCTCGCAACTGTCGGCGCTCCAGAAACCGCAGACATATCCAAACGTGCAATAGACCTGGCATTCCCCAATGGATTACCCCCGTCAGTAGAAGAGATCCGCTCGGCGGCAGCTTGTTTCTCAGATGACTTGCTTGCTGCGCTAGAGCCTTTAGACCAAGAATTCTTTTCGTACCCTCACGATCTCACGAGCCTGCTGTTCACTTACGTGTCGCAGAATCCAGAAGAATTTGGGCTACTGCCTGAGCCGGATGATGCGTGACTGCTTTGGCTTTGCCGTCCGTATCGACGAGCAATGGCCATTTTCACTCGCAAACACCACTAGCCCCTAGTCACCAGCCACTTCCTTTCAGCATCTCCACTTCAGCGTTACCGGCCCTGCCATCGGATGCCTCATCTCGGCTCCCGCGCGCTTCGCCTCGAGATGGGCCACCTAGAAGTGCACTGTCAGCTCTGCAAAGTTCTTCACTACCAGCAACCGGCTCGGCGGCTGCGCCGGGGCCAGGTCCTCATGCTCCAGAATCCAGGTATCGTCGTGCGGCACAAAGACGGCATTGATTCCGGCGCCGAGCGCGGGATTGATGTCTGACTTCGGGCTGTTGCCCACCATCCACGTGCGTTGACTCGTCAGTTGGTATTTCCCGACTACCGCGTGATACGCAGGAACTGTTTTATCGGCAACGACTTCAACCGCGGAGAAATATTGTTTAAGTCCTGAACGCTCAACTTTTCCGGACTGCTCGGCGAAATCGCCCTTGGTGACCAGAATCAGGTGATGCCGCGCGGCGAGATATTGCAAGGTTTCGGCAACCTGCGGCAGAAGCTGTACCGGTTGCTCGGCGATGGTGCGGGCGAAACCGCGGATCGTTTGGTGGAGTCCTTCGGTGAGCGGCTCCACGGAAATGCGCTCGAAGGTTTTCGCCAGCGCGTGAGCAAAGCTGCGCAACCCGAATCCGTGACTGACGATGCATTCGCGTTCTACGTCGTTAAGAATCTCGCGGACTTCGGCCGGAGTCCGCTCGCGGTGATTCAGGAAGGAAATAAAATCCGCGATGGCGCGCTCGAAATAAATATTGTTCTCCCAGAGCGTGTCATCGGCATCAACCAACAGCGCCTGAGATTCTGAAATCGCGGCCACGTGAATATGATAGCGAAAATTCTCTGCTACAATCCGCTGATGAAAGCCCCAGGGGTTGTACTTGCAGTTGCCCTCGTAATTTCCTTCACAGTTTGTTCAGCTTTCCCACAAACCAATAGGCAGCCCACGGCGGCAGAGACGGCAAAGATAAAAAAGCCGACGGCCGTCACCGATCGGAATGTTGCCGTCGCCGACCTGAAGGTTGTCCCCGACCTCAAGCAGCGCCTGGCGCGCTTCCGGCAGGTGCAGATGCCGTTCCGCTCCGCCGGACTTACGGCGCGCGAACAAAAGATGATCGCTAAGCTGGTCGACGCCTGCCGCGAGTTGGACGACATTTTCTGGCGGCAGGTCGATCCCGACGGCCTAGAGTTGTATCAGTCGCTGGAAAAGAGCACCGATCCGAAAACGATCGAGTTGCGGCGCTATCTTTGGATCAACGGCTCGCGTTTTGATTTTCTCGATGCCAACAAGCCTTTTGTCGGCACCGAGCCCATGTCCCTCGGGCGCGGCTTCTACCCGCAGGGTTTGACCCGCGACGAGATTGAGCAGTACGTGAAAGATCATCCCGAGAAGCGGGCGGAGATTTACAGTCCGACCACGGTTGTGCGGCGCAACGGAAATGATCTGGAAGGCCTGCCGTATCACATCGCCTACCGTTCTTTTCTTGAACCCGCGGCTGCCGATCTGCGCGCAGCCGCCGATCTCAGCGCCGATCCGGCATTTGCGAAGTACCTGCGCATGCGTGCTGACGCTCTGCTTAGCGACAATTATTTCGACAGCGACATTGCGTGGCTGGAACTGAAGCGGCCGAAGATAGATCTGATCTTCGCGCCCTACGAAACCTACGAGGACACTCTTCTGGGCGTGAAGGCAACCTACGGCACCTCGGTGATGGTGCGCAATGAAGAAGAGAGCCGCAAGATGGAAACGTTTCAAAAATATGTTGCCGACATTCAGGACGCGCTGCCGGTGGCGGAGCGCGACCGCCCGTCGAAGCATGGCCTCGAAACTCCCATGGAGGTTGTGGACGCTCCTTTTCGTACCGGCGACCTCGGGCATGGCTATCAGGCGGTGGCCGACAATTTGCCCAATGATCCGAAAGTGCACGAGTTGAAGGGCAGCAAGAAACTCTTCTTCAAGAACTTCATGGACGCGCGAGTGAATTACATAATCCTGCCGCTGTCTCGCTACATGATGCCGGCCGATCAGGCGGCGCAGGCCTCTGCGGAAGGCTATCTTCTGGGAACGATCATGCACGAGATTTCTCACGGACTGGGCCCGGGCTTCGCACACAATGCCACCGGAGAAAAGATCATGATCCGCGAAGCCATTGGCCCGGCGTACGGCGGCCTCGAAGAAGCCAAAGCCGACGTAGTGGGAATGTTCGGATTGAAGTGGCTGGTAGATCATCGCGTACTGCCCAAAGAGAAGTTGAACGAGTATTACGCGTCGTATCTTGCCGGAATGTTTCGAACGCTGCGCTTCGGAGCGGGCGAAGCCCACGGTCGCGCCGAGATGATGGAATTCAATTATTACCTGGAGCACGGAGCGATCGAACGCCAGACTTCTGGAAAATATTCAGTGCACTTCGAAAAAATGCCGGAGCAAGTTGCAAACCTGGCCAAAGAGCTGCTTGAGATTGAGGCCACCGGCGATCGCGCCCGCGCCGAAGCCTGGTTTACTAAGTACGACGTGATTCCGCCGGAACTGCAAGGCTCGCTGAATAAAGCGTCGAGCGTGCCGGTCGATCTGGATCCTATTTTTTCTTTCCCGCGAAAGGTGAAATAGCTATCAGCTCTCAGCCGTCAGCGATCAGCTTGGTGCCGGGGGGAGCTAGCCCGCGGGTCAACACCTTTGCGCCGCTCGTGATTGCCGCTGCGGTGGCGTTGGTTCATCTGCTTACCAACAACGGCTATGGCGTGCATCGAGATGAGCTTCAGGTTCTCAGCGACGCGCGGCATCTCGACTGGGGTTTCGTCCCCTATCCGCCGCTGACGCCGTTTGTCGAGCGGATTGGCCTCGGCATTTTCGGCGTTTCTCTGGTTGGCCTGCGGCTGTTTTCGGTCATCTCGCAGGCGCTGGTCGTTGTTGTGACCGGGCTGATGGCACGCGAACTCGGTGGCGGACGATTGGCCCAGGCCACGGCGGCGCTGGCAGTCGCGCTCTCAGCTCTGCCTCTATTCGAAGGCACGGAATTTCAATACACGACCTACGACAATTTGTGGTGGGTGCTGATTGCCTGGTTCGTGATTCGCCTCCTGAGGACAGAGAACCCGCTGTGGTGGTTGGCGATTGGCGCGACTGTCGGCGTCGGTCTGGAGACTAAGTACACGATGGCCTTCTTCGTGGCGGGAATTGTGAGTGGCTTGCTGCTCACAAAAACCCGCCGTTACCTTGCCAGCGGATGGTTCTGGGCCGGGGCCGCGCTAGCGCTGCTGATCTTTCTTCCCAACCTGATTTGGCAGATCCGCCATGACTTCATCTCGCTGCATTTTCTGCGGCACATTCACGCGCGTGACATAGGCGAGGGGCGAGCCAATGGATTTCTGCGCGATCAATTTTGGATCTGTACGAATTTGTTTGCCGCACCACTGTGGATCGCCGGGCTGGTGTTTTTCCTGCGCGACCGCCGCTATCGAATGTTGGCATGGATGTATCTAGTGCCGTTCGCGCTTTTCTTCTTCGGCAAAGGCCGTGGCTACTATCTCGGCGCCGCGTATCCCATGCTGATGGCAATGGGCGCGGCTGCCGGCGAACGTTGGGTCGTGTCACTGCAGCGTAGACGGCGGTGGACGGTAGAAGCCGTGTTCTTCACTGGATTGGTGGCATGGGGGCTACTCATGTGTGCATTGGTTTTGCCGCTCACGTCCAGCAGCAAGCTCAGGGATTTCGCGCTCGCCAACAACGGCGACCTGCGCGAGGAGATTGGCTGGGACGATCTCGTGAAGACGGTCGCTGGCATTCGCGATTCTCTGCCTCCCGAGCAGCAAGCAAGTGTCGGCGTGTTAACGGGGAACTACGGCGAGCAGGGCGCCATCGAAATTCTCGGCGCGAACTATCATCTGGGCGTGCCCATCAGCATGACCAACTCCGCATGGCTGCGTGGATATCCGCTGCCGCCGCCTTCGACTCTGATCGTCCTCGGCTTCTCGCGCGAAGACGCGGACAAGGCGTTTACTTCGTGCCGCCTCGCCGGGCACAACGGAAATCCTTACGGGATCAAGAACGAAGAGAGCGAATACCATCCGGATATTTTTGTGTGCGGCGGGCCGCGGTTGGCATGGCCAGAGTTCTGGGAGCAGTATCAGGCCTTTGGGTAACTAGCGGAAAGCTCAGCTCCATCTTTCTCCGCGCTGCTTTACGTAATTCGCGAGCACATAGGGCCAGGGAATCACAATAAGGTCCAAAACCACTCCAATTAGAAAAGGCTTGGTGAGGTTGCTGGATCCGCCGGCCGACCGCAGTGGAAGCGCAACCGCGATCAACCAAATCGACTTGTAGAAGAATTGCAAAAGCATCAAGGGCAGCATTTTTAACGGATATCGAATTCCCAAACCCATCAGCAACGACAATGCCGCCCAGAAGCACACCGCGACGGCTTGCAACGGGTCCCACGCGCCGGGGTGCTTAATCAGCCCCGGCCATACCGATGATCCCAATCCCACGAAGTTCAGCAGGTAGAGGAATCGCATCAGATAGAGGCGAAGCGTGGAAACTTGTTCAGGCATTGTGCGGCTCCGACTCCCCGCTGCAGTGTGCGCGCATGCTCTGGCGGAATTTCTCGCGCTCGTCGGGCGTCATTCGCTCCCAGTGCTCAGCCATGCGTCGCCGATAATTGGAGCGGTGATGACCCCGGCCAAAGCCTCCAAACAGAATCCGGCACAGAGCTAGTAGTCCGAGAGCTTGCCAGAAGCTGATTTGCCGCCAGCCGAACAAACCCGGCAGCAGCCAGTTCCACAGGTGCAGTACAAGTTCGCCGCCAATGACAGCAAAAAGTGCGATCAACACCGGGATCAAAACAATCCATTTTCTTCTGTTTCTCATTGCGTTCCTCATTTCTCCATAAATTCGTCGTGAATGCTCTGCAACCGTTCGCGCAGATGCAGTACCGCGTAGCGCTTGCGGGAAAGCAGCGTATTGACGCTTACCCCGCTTTCAGCTGACAACTCTTTGAAGCTGCGCCCCTCCAGTTCGTGAGCGATGAATACTTCACGCTGCTCGTGGGGCAGTTCGTCGAGCGCAAATTCCAGTTCATCGAGAAGCACGTTGCCGAAGTAGACCGCCTCCGGCCCGGCATCGGGCGATGGCAGAAGGTCTTCAATCCGCAGCAACTCGCCGTCTTCGTCCTCGACCGCTGCGTCGCTGAAATTCTCCGGCCTCTTCTTGCGAAAAAGGTCAGTGATGCGATTGCGCGCGACCCGAAAAAGCCAGCCAGTCACGTGCTCAATTGGCATCAGCAGGCGATTGGCTTCCACCAGTTCGTAGAAGACATCCTGTAGAAGATCTTCCACGTCGGCTTCATTCGGCACCCGCCTGCGGATGAAATTGCGCAGCCGCGACCGCTCTTTCGCGACGACCTCGGAAATTTGACGGTCTTGCTTGGTCATCGCGATAACGCCTGACGACTCATGCATCTATTCCTGTAGACGGACGGGGGGCGGAAATATTGTAGGGATTGTAACCCTCGGGGCACCGGGAACTGCCTCAAGGGAAAGCGCCAGGTTGCCGCGGATGTGTCGAAGGGGCACTTCAGAGGGCAAGGTTTGACATAAGATTTGCATGGCGCCGCCATGCTATCTCTGGCTTGTGTTTGAACAGACTAGTTGATAAACTAGTTGTATGAAAACGGTTGGAGCCTTTGAGGCCAAGACCCATTTAAACGAGCTGTTGCAAAAGGTTTCCAAGGGCGAAACCATTCGCATCACTCTGCGTGGAGTTCCTGTCGCAAAGCTGGTTCCCGACGATGAAGGCGGGCGCAAGGACCTCAAGGAAGTGGTCCGCGAGATTCGTGAGATTCGGAAGGGCGCATCCCTCGGAGGGCTGACCATACGCGAGTTGATCAATGAAGGTCGGCGCTATTAAGCGGCTGGTGTTGGACGCGTCAGTTGCGGTGGCATGGTGTTTCCCTGACGAGAGCACGGCCTTCACCGAGGGAGTGCTCGATCTGCTCGCGTCGGGAACCGAAGCCATCACGGCGGCCATCTGGCCGTTCGAAGTGGCAAACGCGCTCCTGATGGGGGAGAAGCGCAAACGTATCTCGGTTGCCCAGGTCACCACGGTACTCCAGCGTATTTCCGCTCTGCCGATTGCGGTAGAGACCATCCGCACCGATACGGCATTCGGTCAGATTCTGTCAGTTGCTCGCCAAGAGCAGCTAACGGAATATGACGCGGCTTACTTGGAACTTGCGCTCCGTGAGGGACTGCAGTTGGCTACGCTGGACAATGGGTTGCGGCGAGCCGCAAGGAATGCCGGGGTAGGATTAGTGACAGTGTGAATTTCCGCCCGAGAAGGAGCCGAACGTGAAAACCATCGTTTGCTTGGTTCTGGTCTTGAGTCTCGGCACCGGGTGCAGTCGGGAAGAAGGGATATGTGTCAAGCATTTGGAGGTTCCGGACTACCCGCGAATAGCCCTGTCAGCGCGTATTCAGGGCACGGTGACACTTAGTTTGACAATCGCGGCCGATGGAAGAGTTGTCTCCGCCAGCGGGTCGGGACATCCGCTGTTGAAGTCGGCTGCCGAAGCAAATGTTAGGAAGTGGGTGTTCTCGGGGTCGAAGAATGCCTCTTCTGTCAGGCAGCTCACCATCACATACGACTACATCATTACGGAGGGCACGGAGGACAATCCACGTCCCGAGGTTGTGTTTGACCTGCCCTATCGGGTAGAGATTCGTTCTAACGCCCTTCCCATAAATGTTTGATCTCCAGGTGATCTACCCTACCCCACAAACTCAACTCTCGGCTCAACCGAAATAATCCCCGCGCGATAACCCATATCCAGCAACCGCCGGATTGCTTCTTTGCCATCCGCCCCGTAGTCCAGAGTACGTTCGTTTACGTACATGCCGACGAATTTGTCGGCCATGTGAGGATCGAGGTCGCGGGCGAACTGCATGGCGTAGGCGAGGGCTTCCTCGCGGTGGTCGAGGGCGTATTGAATGCTGTCGCGCAGCGCGGTGGAGACGCTGGAAATCAGCTCCGGGCCCAGGCTGCGGCGGATCGCGTTGCCGCCCAGAGGCAGCGGCAGGCCGGTAACTTTCTGCCACCACTTGCCGAGGTCCACAATGCGGTGCAGGCCGGACTGGTCGTAAGTGAGCTGCCCTTCGTGAATGATCAATCCAGCTTCGTACTTTCCCGCCAGCACGCTGGGGATGATTTGATCGAAGGGCACAACCTCGGTCTCAATTCCGGGAGCGAATAATTTCAGCGCCAGATACGCGGTCGTGAGTTTGCCGGGGACGGCGATTACTTTGCGCTTGATTTCGCTGATCGGAAACGCCCGCGGCGCGATGATCATCGGCCCGTAGCCTTCGCCAACGCTGCCGCCGCAAGTCATGATCGCGTAGTGGTCCTGAATGTAAGGGAAAGCGTGAAACGAAACCGCGGTGACATCGTACACGCCATCTCCGTCTTCACTCATTGCCTTCTGGTTCAGGGTTTGAATGTCGCAAAGCGTGTGCGTGAAGCGCAGACCCGGGACCTGGACTTTGCTGGTGGCTAGCCCATAGAACATGAAGGCGTCATCGGAATCGGGGCTGTGGGCGATGCTGATCTCGCGGGTTTCAACGGCGGTAAGGCTGGACAATTTTTTCTCCGGTCAAAAATAAAAATAAAACATGGAATGGCAAATTCCCGATCAGGGTCAGAGCTCGCGCCCGGCATCCGGCTGATCTGGCTCTGGTGGCCGGTTCTCGGCCCGGCTCAGGCCCTGGCGCACGCGAACATAGGCAGACAAAGCGGCCCACAGCACAGCCCCTCCAGCGACAGCGACGATCAGAAACCACCAGATCATCCGCACGAGGATAAGGATATCAAACTGTGGGGGCTGCGGTGGCTGGGGACCCGACCACGGCATCGTGACTGTAGTGGCGATGTTACAGCCACCGAAATGATCTTTCATGGAGTCTCAAAATGCCGCAGAATGGAAGCATGACTCCGATACTGCGTGCTTTGCGCATTTGCCTTCTGGTTAGCGTGATCGCGGCTGCAAATCTAGTCTCCGGTCAGCCTTCTCCTTCGGTGCAACCCACAGAACGCCCAATGCCGCCGACCCGCGACCCCAACACTCCCGGATATGTTACAGCGAAGGAATTGCCTGACGGCTCAAACCCTCCAGCGAATGTGAACGGGAACTTCATTATCGGGCCCACCCACGATGCGCCTGCCGAGACGTCAGATCAGGGCGAAAGTCCCCAAGGAACCGAGATCGAATTCACCATGAACTCGTCGGACAGCAAGATCTATCCAGGCGTTGCACGGGATGCCAATACCTTCGGGACCGTAGATCCTGCTGACCCCGCAAAACTCGTAGTAACGACAAGGCACCCCGCTCCTTACACCCGGAAGGTGACCGTCTATGTCCCGAAGCCGTACGTCGCGGGTAGCGTCGCGCCTTTCATCGTAGGTGCGGACGGGCCTGACCGATTGCTTTTTTCGGCACTCGACACGTTGATCGCTCAACACAAGGTTCCAGTAATGATTGCCATTTCTATCGGCAACGGAGGCGGAGACGCACAGGGGAGTGAACGAGGGCTTGAGTACGACACAATGTCGGGAGCTTATGCCGAGTTTGTTGAAAGAGAAGTTTTGCCTCTGGTCGAGGCCCACGCCCACGTGAAACTCACAAAGGATCCGAACGGTAGGGCGACAATGGGCGGCAGCTCAGGAGGTTCCTGCGCCTTCATCATGGCTTGGTATCACCCTGAGCTTTATCACCGGGTGCTCACCTATTCGGGAACGTTTGTGAACCAGCAGTGGCCTTACAATCCACAAACGCCGCACGGTGCCTGGGAGTTTCACGAGCATCTCATTCCCCGCAGCCCGGCAAAGCCGATACGAATCTGGATGGAAGTCGGCGACCGGGACCTTCTCAATCCCAACGTGATGCGCGACGATATGCACGATTGGGTCCTCGCTAACGAGCGTATGGCTCAGGTCCTCGCCGCCAAGGGTTATCATTACCAATTTGTATTTGCCCGCAACGCCAGGCACGTTGACCGAGCGGCAAAGCAACAGACGCTTTCCGAAGCGCTTGAATACCTATGGCAGGACTATCCGTCTTCCTCCGGCAAGAACTGACTCCGGTAAGAACTGACCGAAGACTCGCGCGTATTAACCCCATTGCACACTCATTGACCCGATTTTGTCATGAGCCGCTCAATCTCATCCGGGGTCTGGGGCAGCGATGCGGTCAGCTGGATCAGCTTGCCGTCTTTGTCCACGTAGTACATGTCTTCAATGCGGACGCCGATTTTTTCTTCGGGAATGTAGATGCCGGGTTCGATAGTGAAAATCATGCCGGGGGCGAGCGGGACGGTGTAGTCGCCGGCGTCGTGAACGTTCAATCCAACATAGTGGCCGAGGCCGTGGATGAAATATTTTCCGAGCGGATTGCCCTGAGGATCTTTTCCGTGAGTGTTGATGTAGTTGTAGGCGACATCCTGAAGCGTATCCGCCTGGTTCCTCTGCAGATGCGATTTGCCGGATTGGAATGCCGCCATCGCGGCTTTCTGCGCGCCGAGGACGATCTCATAAATCTCGCGCTGGCGAGTCGTGAATTTGCCATTCGCCGGAACGGTGCGCGTAATGTCGGAGGCGTACATAGAATATTCGCCGGCAGCATCCATCAGGACCAAGTCGCCATCCTGAATCGGACCGGAGTCGTCCGAATAATGCAGCACGGTGGAATTGAGTCCCGAGCCGACGATGGGAGCGTAGGCCGGGCGCTCGCAGCCGCGCTTGCCCCATTCGTATTGCAGCAGCGCGGAAATTTCGCGCTCGGTCATCCCGGGCTTGATGGCGCGAATCGCCGCTAACTGCGCGGCGATCGAAGCATTGACCGCTTTGCGCACCAGTTCAACCTCGCCATCATCTTTGATCATGCGCAACGACGCCAGCAGCGGCCGGATGTCGGCGTACGAGGTCCCCACCGGGAATGCATTGGCGGTTTTCAACCACGCCAGCGGCTGGGTGGAGTTGGAATCGTCGCCGGCAACGGGAACGTCGGTGTAGATCTTTACGCCGTGATCCGGAAACAGGCTGACCAGTTGAGTTCGCAGATTGTCGAGCGATTGGACCTTATCCACTCCGGCGAGTTGCGCGGCTTGGGGATTTTCCGGACCGAGTTTCGGGCCGGTCCAGCGCTCCTCGGAATAATTCCGGTTGGGCAGGAACATGATTTCGCCATACGGCCGCGCCGGAGAATCACCTTTCGCCTCGTGCGAAGACACCACCAGCAGCGCCGCGCCCGGCTCGGGCCATCCCGTCAAGTAATAAAAATTGTCGTCGGGGCGATAGCCATAAAGAGCGTTGGGACCCTCGGCCTCTGGCGGAGCGAACACCAGCGCGACTCCGCCGTCCAGCTTCGCAGCCAGCTTTTCGCGGCGAGCGCGATAGTCGGAGCTGGGCTGGCGGTCGAGTGCGCTGGCAAAAATAGAAAAGCAAACCGTCGCACAGAGAACGGAGACAAGGGCGAAAAGCCTGATGTTTTTCATGAGGTCGTCAATTTTATCTCATGGAGCGCCGTTTGCGGTTGCCGTCTGACTCACATCCGCGAACGAAAACGCATACGCCACGTTCGGATACGCTTGCCCCGCTACTTCCACGTACGGATAGACGAAGTAATTCAGCGACTCTCCCTCTTGCGGGGGATTCAGCTTCAAGTCCCGACCCATGGAGAATTGCACTCGATTGGCGTCGTGCGCTCCGAAGAAATAGTCTCTCTTCGCCGGATGTTTCCAGGCTTCAGAAATATCCACCGGTATCCAGCCATTCTTGGGATCGAAAAACTCTGCCCAGCAGTGGTATCCGGCAATGTCGGCTGAAGTTTTATCTGCGGGCAGCGAGAATCCCATTTCAAATCGCGAAGGAATGCCCTGCGACCGCGCCATCGCAATGAATAGAGAATGAAAATCGGTGCAGTTGCCGCGCTTCGAATCGCAGGCCCAGAGAACGTCTCCGTGGCCCCAGCCGGTGCCGCTCTTGTCGTAGCTAAGGGTTTCAAAGACATAGTCGTAAATGGCGCGGGCCTTGTCGAGTTGCGCGGTTTTGCCAGCGGTGACTTTGACTGCGAGATCCGCCGGAAGGCCGGTGACCGGCACCAGTTTGTCGGCCGCCAGATACTGCTGGCTTTCCTTCTTGCTTAGGGTGGCGTTTTCCAGGCGCGGCCGGGCGAGTCCCAGAGTTAAGTGCTCGTGGCGGATGACGTCATAAACCACTTCAAAGTGCAGGTCGCCGGGTTTTGCCTTGGAAGATTCCGCGTAATAAATTTCGTTGCCGAAGCGCGATTCTTTGGTTTTCTTAAGGCTCAAATCGCCGGTGGCCGAAATCACGCGGACTTCCTGAAAGGGATCAGAATGCGCGGCAGGGAACCAGACCCGCACCTGCTGGTTTGCAGGAACGTCTTTTACCGTGAAGCCATAGTGAAAAGTGAAGTGACGCACAGCCTGGGCGGAAGCTTGTGTTGCGAGGGCAATGCAGAGTAAGAAGCAGAATTTGCGCAGCATAGTTTTCTCCTGGATGAGGGTTCAAGTGGTGAGATCACACACGGTGCTCAGGAGAAAGCTGTCAAGTAAAGCCGCGCAGGTAGCGTTGCATGCTTGGGTTATCTTAGCAATAAATGTGCGGGGACGGAGCCTGCCTTGAGCGAAGTCGAAGCAGGTCGTCCGGGCCTACGCGTTTTCCCGGTGTCCAGTAAAATCCCTTCATGGCCGCCGCCATCCAATGCCGCGATCTCCGCAAAACTTATGACGGCAAGGTCGAAGCCGTCCGTGGGCTGAATCTGGAAATACAGGCGGGAGAATGCTTCGGGCTGCTGGGGCCGAACGGCGCCGGGAAAACCACCACTATCGAGATTCTCGAAGGCCTGCTCGAACCCACCTCCGGGGAAGTCACGATTCTTGGGCAGACGTGGAAATCCCATGCTCGCGAGTTGCGCGAAAAAGTAGGTATTTCGCTGCAGGAAACCCGGCTTACTGAAAAATTAACCGTACGCGAAACAGTCGAGCTGTTTGCCAGCTTCTATCGCGAGCCGCGAGCGGCGACAGAAGTCTTGGAATCGCTTCAGCTCGATGAAAAAGCCGATTCGTGGGTTGGGAAGCTTTCCGGCGGACAAAGGCAGCGCCTTGCGGTAGCCACAGCGCTGGTCGGCTCTCCGCGAGTGCTTTTCCTTGACGAACCGACCACCGGCCTCGATCCGCAAAGTCGGCGCCAGCTTTGGGACATCATTCGTGCATTTCAGAGAACCGGAGGCACCGTCCTGCTGACCACGCATTATATGGATGAAGCGGAGCGCCTCTGCGACCGGCTGGCAATCGTGGACCACGGGCAAATCATTGCCGAAGGATCGCCGGCGGATTTGATCGAGCGGCTCGGCGGCCATCACGTGATCGAGTTCTCGCTGGCCGGAGATTCGCATCGCCCGTCGGAAACCTGGAAGGCGCTGCCGGGGGTGGATTCAGTGCACCACGACGACGGGCTGGTGAGCCTCAATGTGCGCGAGCCCCACCACACGATTCCCGCGCTGCTCGATGTCGTGGACAAGCATTCGGCGCAGCTGGAGCATCTGACCACGCGGCAAGCTAGTCTGGAAGATGTCTTTGTTCGACTAACCGGCAGGCACCTGCGGGAGGACTGAGGAATAATAATGACCGTCGCCCAACAGACGCCTCCGCAAGAAAACTTGCAGCCGCAAGCCACCCGTCTGCGCAACGGCCGCTGGTCTGGATTCCGACACATTTTGGACGTGCGCCTCAGGGAGTTGTGGCGGGAACCTGAAGTCATCTTCTGGGTATTCGGCTTTCCCATCCTGCTCGCGCTCGGTCTGGGGATCGCCTTCCGAGACAAGCCCGCTGAGATTGTAAGGGTGGCGATTGTGTCCGGGACCGAATCGCAGAATGCTCTTTCCATGATTCAACGCGCCCCCGGCGCGTCTTCGATTCATGCTGATGTGCTCGACGAGTCCGTGGCGCTGCGAGGCTTTCGCCTGGGGAAATACGATCTGGTGATTGAATCGAATCCTGAGGGTGGCTACGTCTACCGCTATGATCCCGCGCGTCCGGAGAGCGTGTTTGCCCGTGCCCACGTGGACGACAGCCTGCAGGCCGGAGCTGGACGCAAGGACCCGGTCTCCACATCTGCGGTTGCGTCGACCGAGCCCGGTTCCCGCTACATTGATTTTCTGATTCCCGGTTTGCTGGGCATGAACCTGATGAACGCGGCCATGTGGGGCATCGGATTCGCGCTGGTGGACATGCGCCAGCGCAAGCTGCTTAAGCGATTTGTTGCGACCCCGATGCGGCGCAGCGATTTTCTGCTGGCGCTACTCAGCAGCCGGTTGGTGCTGATGCTCGTCGAAGTGACGCTGCTGCTCGGATTCGGAGTGCTCGCGTTCCGCATGCGGATTCTGGGTTCGCCGTGGAGCATTTTGCTAATTGGAGCGATCGGTGCCATTTCTTTCGGCGGCCTCGGGTTGCTGACCGCCAGCCGCGCGCAAAAAATCGAAAGCGCCAGCGGTCTGATGAATCTGGTGATGATGCCGATGTGGATTTTTTCCGGCGTCTTTTTCTCGGGAGAGCGTTTTCCGGCAGTGGTCCAGCCCTTGATCAAGGCTTTGCCGCTGACCGCATTGAATGACGCTTTGCGTGCCACCATTCTCGACGGCGCAACACTGGCTTCGCAGAGTGGCAGGATTCTGGTACTGGCGGTGTGGGGAGTGATCTCTTTTGCGCTCGCACTGCGCTGGTTCCGTTGGACGTAAGAGCGGGCTTCAGGCTTCAGGCGTCGGGCTTCAGGTAAAGCAAACCCAGCCGTCAGCGAGAAGATGCTCCTGACGGCTGATGGCTGAGAGCTGAAAGCCGTCCCATGTACTTCCAATTGCTCTCGCCCAGTCCTCACGTGCTAGACTCCCCATAGGTGACTGCGACGCCAGATTTCGCATCCAGTCGCAACTTGCGGTGCCCGTAGCGTTGGTGTACCCCCTTCGTCCGCTCAGGCCGCAAATGTTCTTTTTCAGAGTCTAGGGCAGGTTTTTCGCGAAATAGCGCTTCAGGCTTGGGCCTCGTTAGTCCCAAAACCCAAGCCGAAAGTCTGTTTCTCCGGCGAACCCGGCCCTTGATTTCTGCATCTGAAACTTGCTCGATGCTGGAGTTTCGGAATGAAGGTCGCCGAACAACTCGACATTTGCAGATCATTTTTCGAGCGGGTCACCCAGGCTCCCGCCCGAGCTCTGCTGCTTGACTATGACGGGACGCTGGCGCCCTTCACTCCCGACCGGATCCGTGCCTTTCCCTACAAAGAGATTCCGGAACTGATTTCGCAGATCATGCGCCACCAAACGCGGGTTGTGTTCATCAGCGGACGGCCGGCCACAGAATTGCTTTTCCTGAGCGGCATACACCCGCACCCTGAGATATGGGGGTGCCATGGCACGGAGCGTCTGCATCCCGACGGTTCGTATGAGGTTGACGCGTTTCCGGACGAACAACGCTCGGCGCTGCAACTGGCGTCTCGCTCATTGCAGGCTTGCGGGCTCAGCGCGCGGACTGAGACCAAGCCGGGCGGGGTCGCGGTCCACTGGCGAGGATTGTCTTCTGAGGAGCGGGCCACGATTGAGAAAAAGGTACGAAGTCTCTGGGCGTTGCCGATGAAAGAATATGGCCTGCGAATCCTTCCGTTTGACGGAGGCTTGGAGCTGCGTGCACCCGGCAGGAATAAGGGCCACGCCGTGACCGCGATTTTGGACGAGATTGGCCCTGATGCCGCAGTTGCATTTTTGGGCGACGATTCGACCGACGAAGATGCTTTCGGCGCCATCAAAGGACGAGGACTGGCAGTCCTGGTACGCACCGAACCCCGGCCGACCCTGGCCGACGTTTGGCTGCGGCCTCCGGAGGAGCTCACGAGTTTTCTGCGGGGTTGGCTGACCGCCTGTGGAGTTGAATCTTATGAAGCTGCTGGAAGGGCAACTGATTAACGTTTCCAACCGGCTTCCGGTGGAAATCAAAAACCGCTCCGGTCATCCCCGGCTCTCGCGCAGTTCGGGCGGGTTGGCGACTGCTCTAGACAGCGTCTGGCGAGGCCAGCATGGGGTCTGGATCGGTTGGGCCGGCGCCGCAGCGGATTCCCCGGCCGCAGACTTGCTTTTGCAAAAAGCCGCTCACGGACGTCCCTACACCTTCAAGCCAGTTGCCATTTCTCGCGAAGAAATTTCCAGGTACTACTCCGGCTTCGCCAACGAAATCATCTGGCCGCTGTTTCATGACATGTCTTCGCGCTGCGATTTCGATCCCGAGAACTGGGAGGTTTATCAGCGAGTAAACCGCAGATTCGCCCATGCCACTGCTGAAATCGCCACCGCCAAAGACGTGATCTGGGCCCACGATTATCACCTCATGCTCATGGGGCGCTATCTGCGCGAAGCGGGTAGTCTGGCGCATGCCGGTTTCTTCCTGCACATTCCGTTTCCCGCGCCCGACATGTTCGAGAAATTGCCGTGGCGGAAGTCCATCTTGCGCTCGTTGTTGCAGTATCACCTGCTGGGATTTCAGGCCGACCGCGATCGCTACAACTTTCTGAGCTGCCTGGAGCGAATTCTTCCGGAGGCGGCTGTTTCACGCAACGAACCCAATGATCTCGCCAATAGCGCCAATAGCGTCACCCTCGATGGCCATCGCACCGCGATCGGAACGTTCCCCATCAGCATTTCGTTCGAGGAGTTTGCCAGCCATGCCGCCAGCCATCAGGTCGAGACCGCGGCAAAACAACTGCGCCACGAACTGACGCAAAGGTTTCTCGTCCTCGGCGTCGATCGCATGGATTACACCAAGGGCATTCCCGAGCGCCTGAAGGCATTTCGCATCCTGTTGCGGCGCTTTCCTGAGTTGCGGCAGCGTGTCACGCTGATGCAGGTTGTCGTCCCCAGCCGGGAAGAGATTTTCAATTACAAAGAACTGCGCCGCGAAGTCGAATTGCTGATCAGCCAGATCAACGGCGAGTTCACAGAAAGCGGTTGGGTCCCGATTCACTACATGCATCGCAGCCTCACGCGGCGGCAGTTACTGACTTACTACCGCGCCGCGGACATCCTGCTGGTCACGTCACTGAAAGACGGCATGAATCTGGTAGCCAAGGAATTCTGCGCCGCGCAGGTGGATGAGTGCGGAGTTGTGGTTCTGAGCGAATTCACCGGGGCCGCGGCTGAGCTCCAACATGGCGCGCTGGTGATCAATCCCTACGACCTGACCGCGATGGCCGAAGCCATTCACCGCGCTTGCGTCATGCCCGTGGAGGAAAAGCGCTCGCGCATGAGGCTCTTGCGCGACGTTGTCCGCACTCACAACGTTCAGACCTGGACCGACGCGTTCCTTTCCGCCGTGATTACCGCCGATCATCGAATGGAACCCAGAGGAATGGAACCCGGAGGAATGGAACCCCAGTTGGAGCACCGAGCAGAGGCCGCATCTCCCGCCGAACCTTCGCTGCTTAAGGCTCTGTCATTCCGAACCGCCGCCCCTAAAAACGCCCTGTCATTCCGAACCGCCGCAGACCGAGAGGAACCTACTTTTCTGCCTGCGCCGCCACGAGTCAAACGTCCAACCAAAGACGTCCGAGTTTAAAGCCTAAAGCCCGAAGCCTGGTTCTAAAGCCCGAAAGCTGCCTTCCTGCGCGCCAGTTCCTGTTCCGAATACATACTCCCCCGGCAATTGTTCGCCCCGCAGACGCAGAGCGCGAAATCATCCTTATCGCCGTCATAAAGGTTGTAGTCATAAACTAGTTCTTCACCGGCAGCGATGTTGCGAATGGCGCGAATGATCACCCGTCCCTTGATTTCATCGGCCTCGCAGTTGGGATCACAGGAGTGATTGATGAACGCGGCGATTCCGTCTCCGTCGATCACGTGCACGCCGTCCACCATGCCAAAAAGATAGGTCCGCGGAGAATGCTCGTAGATCGCGTCTGCCTCGCCATAAGTCAGCCGCGGCCCGGTATACTCCGCAACCAGGGCGCGTTTCTTGATGGGCGCCTTCGCATAGACTCCGTCAGAGTGAATGGGAGAGCGGCGGATGGCGAGCTTCATGCGGATTTCAAATTAGGAAATGGAGCGGGAGACCGGGATCGAACCGGCGACATCCAGCTTGGGAAGCTGGCGTTCTACCGCTGAACTACTCCCGCCAAGCGTTCTTGATTCTATCAGTGATCGACAATCACAGAAAGTGTGCATCACTGGGGTTCACATTTCCACCGCTGAAATTCATGTGGACGTTGGAAAAGCGATGGCTGCAAGCGAACGCAGGCTCCTCGCTACGCGGGTCGCTGGGCTATCCTCTGAGCTTCGGAATGACAGGGTTTTTGGGGTCGAGAGCTGAAAGCTAAGAACCAAGAGCAGAGAGCCAAGAACTGGTGAAAAAGCTGCCGGACGCGTAAGCGCGAAGGCGTCTCGAGGGGGTCAACGCCTCCATTGCCCGCGTCCGGCGGTCTGCAAGTGGAGCGATTTTCCTACGGAAGCCCCATCCCAATTCGGGAAACGTACTTCTGTTACGAAAACGGAACAAAACGCCGAACAATAACCATATTTCTTTCATTCTTGTGGAATGTGGCGACGACATCCCGTCAGGCAGGCTGGGTTCCCACGGCCGCCGTCTCAAGGGCGATCTACGGCCTCGGCACTACTTCTCCAAGGATGCCTTTCTGTTTCGCAATCAGCGATTCCAACCCCTGCCGCGCCAGGCCGATCATCGCTGCCAGCTGATTCTCGTCGAAGACCTGGTGCTCGGCCGTGGCTTGCAGTTCGACGAACTTGTGGCCCGCGGTCATCACCACGTTCATGTCCACATCCGCGCGAGAATCTTCTTCGTAGCAGAGGTCGAGCAGGGGCTCTCCATCGACGATTCCCACACTCACTGCGGCCACAAAATCATTCAGCGGGACGGATTTCAGCGTTCCCGCTTCCACCAATTTATTTAGCGCCAGCCCCAGCGCCACGAAGGCGCCGGTGATGGAAGCGGTGCGGGTCCCGCCGTCGGCCTGGATCACGTCGCAATCCAACCAAACCGTGCGTTCGCCGAGCTTCGTGAGGTCAACGACTGCCCGCAGGGAGCGTCCAATCAGCCTCTGAATTTCGTGAGTGCGTCCACCGACTCTTCCGCGGGCGGCTTCGCGCGGAGTGCGCGTCAGCGTAGCTCGTGGCAGCATGCCATATTCCGCGCTCACCCATCCCAGCCCGCTGTTGCGCCGAAACGCGGGCACCGATTCCTCCACAGACGCGGTGCAGATCACGCGTGTATTCCCAACTTCAATCAGGACTGAACCCTCAGCTGTCGAAATAAAGTCGGGCACGATGTGGACCGGTCGCATCTGCTCAGGAGTTCGATTATCGGAACGATAGAACATCCGGAGATTCTAGCAGTGCGGCCTTCGTCGGTGTGGCGCGGGCGCCCCCGCCCGCGTGCCTGCACCTATTGCGCCGACAACTCTTTCGTCAGCTCCCCAACCTGCGACACATCATAAAATCCGGAAAGATCCGCATGCCCGGCCAGCGTTTCCCGCTCATGCCCATCCACCAGAATCTTTGCCCGCATCAGGCCGGTAGTATTCACCGACAGGGTCTCGATCAGCGAGGTCACAGTCAGCTCTTCAGACAAAATGCCTGAGGTCTGCCCGTCGGCGAACGGCTGGCTCACATCAATCACGACGAGTCCGGGATCGACCAGGTACACGTCATGGATTTCGGCGCCGGTGGCCAGAGGATGCGGCGAGTTCTTATCTAAGTAAATGTCGAGCAGCGCACGCATGAGTTCCTGTGCCCGTTCTTGTCTTCCACTGGCGAGCGGAATCGAAACCGTTTGCGGCCGCAGGTTCCCGGGATCGTCATACGCCACCCAAACGGTGACTTTTTCCATGGGCCCGGATGCGGGCGGCGCAACATGCTGCACTGCCGCGACCGGGGCCGGGTTCATGGCTGCACGCCGCCGCAATTGCCAGACGTAGAGCGACATCCCGATGGTTACAGCGAACAAAATCGCGGTGGCAAAACCCAACTGGCGAGGGTTCATGGCACGGTCTCCAGCTTTCCGCGAATCGCCGCGATACTGTTGGCCAGCGCCGCCGTTACCATCTGCTGATAGCCTACCGAGGCAAGTTGCGAAACGTTGCCGGTGGTGGGCGCAATCTCGATGGCGAGCGCGGGGACGGTAACGTTATTCAGCGGGCGCAGCGGAGCGATCAGGCTGCGAAGCGGGAACCCGGTCTTGTGGATCGCGGTGGCAATCTGGTCCTGCGCCCATTGGCTGCGCGAACGCGCCGAGGACTGCGCGGTCTCCCAGCCAACGAAGGGCCCTAAATCGTCTCCTCCGGCGGGAAGCATGGCGCTGTAAATTCGCATTCCGCTGCCCTGTGACGTGGCATGAATCGCAATGTAAAGCGCCGGGTGCGCCGCATTGACGATCTGCGCCCGCTGGTCGGTGGAAAGGGTCGCATCGTTATCGCGAATCATCTGCGCCGGGATGCCGCGCGCCGCCAGTTGCTCCCGGAATCGCCGCGCGATTGCCAGGGTCACATCTTTTTCCGGGATGGCGGCGTTTAGGGCCGCCCCCGGTTCGTTGCCGCCGTGAGCGGCGTCGATCATGATCAGCAAGACGTGTGGCGCGGGCGCTGCTTGATTCGCCGGCGCGGGCATAAGCGCATTCTGCCCGCGCAGCGGCAGCAAAAGAACTGAAGAAATGCACAGCGCGGCGGCGCTCGGCGGGTAAAAGACGCGCCTGTGTCTCGGACTTCTATTCCAGCGCATAAATCGTCAAGCCACTGAGCAGCTTGGGATAGAAGTCGGTAGATTTCTGCGGCAGCACTTCGCCGGCAAAAGCGATGTCCCGGATCTGCGACATGCGCGCCGGATTCATCAGGAAGGCCACATCCGCGTGGCCGTTGCGGACCGCCGCCATCGCTTCATCAGTGTCACGAATATAAGTCACGTTTTTCTGGTCGCGAATTGCTTCTTCCGAGATTCCCAGCGCTCCTTCCAGCAGGAGTTTGTGCAACTGAACCACGTCGAGTCCTTGCTGCCGGAGGGAAAGGTTTCCGAACGCGGACGCCGGCGCCTTCGGCCGGCTGAGCAGAAAGACGCGATCGCGCCCAATGGCCAGCAGCGATGTTCCCGTGTGCGCCGCCTCGCGCAGCATGACCGTGGCCCGCGCCGCGTTGATCGAAGCGTCCGCTTCTTCCACACTGAAAAATTCGCCGGCTCCGTCACGCAGAGAATCCATCGAAAACATCGAAGACGCGGGAAGGCTGTGTACCACCCGGTGCGTGGGCAGGATGACCAGGCCCGGGCTGTCCATGTTTACGAAGGTCATCATCGCCAGGTCGTAAGGGGCGAGTTGGTGCCCCGGCGGCGCCCCACCCCCCGCCGCGGATCGACGCTCATTGCGATAAGTCAGCGCCGTCTCATAGCGGTGATGCCCGTCCGCAATGATGAGCTTCTTATCCCGCATTTTGCTGCAAACCAGCTCCACTATCCCCGGATCGGAAACCCTCCACACCCGGTGCAGGACGCCGTACTCATCAGTGATTTCCATCAACGGCGGGTCGGCTGACGCAAGGGCACTCTCAATCTCCGCCGCCGGATCGCTATACAGCATGAAAATTTGCCCGAAGTGGGCGCGCGTTGCCCGCAGCAGATCCAGCCGGTCAGCCTTGGGCTTGGCCAAGGTCTGCTCATGGCGGAAGACGACCCCAGCGGCATAATCCTCGACCTTGCCGAGCGCGATGAATCCCTTGCGCTCCAACAGCCCCTTTCCCCCCGGCGCCGGAAACTGCTGGGTATAGCGATAGAGCGAAGGCCTGGAATCCTGAAGTAAAACACTCTGCCGGCGCCAGTCGCTGAAATGACCCGCCGCCCGGGTGTAGGGGTTATCGGCAACGCCGTCGGTGGCATTTCGCTTGCCTAGAATGATTCGCACTAGGTTATAAGGACTGGCGGCGTAATAGCGTTCCTGCATTTCCGGAGTGATTTTGTCGTAAGGCTGGGTAGCCGCCTGGGCAGGTGCAACCCGGGCAGGATCATAGCGCAGCGCGCGAAAGGGTTCTACGTGGGCCATGGGCGTCGAGCCACCAGATTGTACCAAGGGTCCGGTTTTGCCACAGGAGGAAGCGCACTGAGTTTGCCGATGCGAAGCAAACTTTTGCACAGCTTTGGAATCAAAGACCATTCGGGGACAAGAAGTCGGTGTAAATGACAAAGTTTTAACACTGTCTTTCCGATCCTGTGATAATCTGCAATTGATCGGGGAACTTATGGCGCGCCAAACCAGGCGCGGGTCTTCACGACCCGGGATTCGAACCCGCAACCGAAACCAAACGCCGATTCCGGCTCTACCCCTTCCTCGTGTTCTAGCGCCACTGGCCGCTTGTCTTTTTTTCCTTACCGCAGCGACAGCGCTTGCACAGACCCCAGACGTGGTTGACATTCACGTTGCGCCGCGCCCTGAAACCCACAAGGCCGATCAGCAGAATGTGCTGGACGACACCGTCCGCACCCACGCCGCTACCATCCGCTCCAAAGTCGATCTGGTGCTGGTTCCGGTGACCGTTACCGATCCCATGAACCGCTTGGTCACTGGCCTCGACAAAGAAAATTTTCAGATCTTTGAGGGCAAAGACCGGCAGGACGTGCGGCATTTCTCCAGCGAGGACGCTCCCATTTCTTTGGGCGTGATCTTTGATATGAGCGGCAGCATGAGTTCCAAGATCGAGCGCGCCCGCGAAGCCGTAACCGAGTTTTTTAAAACCGCGAATCCCCAGGACGAATTTTTCCTGATCGCCTTCGCCGACAAGCCGCAGGAAATCTCCGACTTCACCCAATCCGTGGACGACCTGCAAAACAAACTGATTTACACCGTCCCCAAAGGCCGCACCGCGCTGCTGGACGCGATCTATCTCGGCATCAGCAAAATGCGCGCGGCCAAATATCCCAAGAAGTCTCTGCTGATTATTTCCGATGGCGGCGACAATCACAGCCGCTACACCGAGGGCGAGATCAAGTCGCTGGTTAAAGAAGCCGACGTCATGGTCTATTCCATCGGGATTTATGATCACAACTTTCCCAGCGAAGAAGAGCGGCTGGGCCCACAGTTGCTCAGCGACGTCTCGGAATTGAGCGGAGGACGGGCCTTTACCATCGACAACCCCAACGACCTGGCCGATGTGGCCACGAAAATCGGCATCGAGCTACGCAACCAATATGTGATCGGATATCGTCCAACTAACCCAGGGCATGACGGCAAATGGCATAAGATAAAGGTGAAGTTACTTCCGCCCAAGGGATTGCCGCCGCTCCATGTTTATGCCAAAACTGGGTACTATGCTTCGTCGCAGTAGCCTTCCCGCTCGAATCCTCACTGGAATTCTGTTTGCGCTGGCTGCGAGTCTGGCCTTCTCAGGCTTTACTGTTTCCCAGGCTGCTCCGAGTCCGAACCCATCAACCCAGGCTCCAACTCCGGCCACGGCTCCACAAAGCGATCAAGGTAACGTACATCCGGATCAGGCTGCTCCAGCAAACCCGGCTCCCCAGGCTCAGACTCCTCCTCCAGACCAGGCTGCTCCGGTGCAGACTCCTTCGGGGCAGACTCCGCCGCCCCCAGCCCAGACTCCCGGGGAGAAGCCCCCCGCGGGCTCAGCGAAGGGAGAATCGCCTACCGCCACTGACAACGGCGTTTTCGTTTTCCGCAAAGAAGTGGATGAAGTCACGCTCCACGCCACAGTGGTGGACGATAAGAACCACATCGTTACGAATCTGGATCGGAACGCGTTTTCGGTTTTCGAGAACGACCAGCCGCAGCAGATCAAATCCTTCCGGCGCGAGGATTACCCGGTCGCCATGGGAATTGTGATCGATAACTCGGGGTCCATGCGCGACAAGCGCGACGAGGTGAACAAGGCGGCTCTGAATCTGGTCCGATCGAGCAATCCGCAGGACCAGGTTTTCATCGTCAACTTCAACGACGAATACTACCTCGATCAGGAATTCACCTCCGACATCAAAAAGCTGCAGGCGGCGCTGGAGAAAGTCGAAGCCCGCGGCGGCACTGCGCTCTATGACGCCATCGTCGCCTCTTGGACCGATGAGTTGGCCCACTCACCGCTGCAAAGGAAGGTAATCTTCGTAGTCACCGACGGCGATGATGACGCCAGCCAGTTGAGCCTCGAACAGGCCATGCACGTCCTTCAGCAGGAAAACGGTCCCGTCGTTTATGCCATTGGACTTCTTGGAGAAGAGAAGGCGCGAAAGGCCAAGCGCGCCCTGAAACTGTTTGCTGATCGCACCGGAGGAATCGCATTTTTTCCTCCTACCCTCAGCCAGGTCGATGAAATCAGCCGCACCGTAGCCCACGACATTCGCAACCAGTACACCATTACTTACGCGCCCACCAACCCGAAAACCGTTCCGGGATTCCGTACCGTCCGGGTAGAAGCCCGGGCCAAGCCTTACCATAATCTCAGCGTGCGCACCCGCGCTGGCTACTACCCCGGACAGGAGCACTAGAAATATCGGGTGATCGCCCGATCACTCGATGCAATTGACGCTGTCTTGCCTCTTCCGTACCCTGTAGAGTGATTCTCTCCACTTCCCGCCTGCGCGTTGCCGATGACATCACCGATCTGGTCGGCCAGACGCCCATGCTCCGGCTCACGCGGCTGACGCCGTCCACTTCGGCGGATATCTTCGCGAAACTCGAGTATCTGAATCCCGGCGGCAGCGTAAAAGACCGCGCGGCCATCGGAATCATTCGCAACGCGGAGCGTGATGGCCGGCTGAAAATGGGCGGAGTGATTGTGGAAGCCACCGCCGGCAACACCGGGATCGGCTTGGCGCTGATCGGGGTAAATCGTGGGTATAAAGTCGCGCTCTTCGTCCCGGAGCGATTCTCAGAGGAAAAGGTGATCATCATGCGCGCGCTCGGCGCCGACGTGACCCGCACTCCGGACGAAGAAGGCATGGCAGGTGCGATCCGCCAGGCGCAGGCGCTGGCCGCAAAGACTCCCGGAGCGTTCATGGCTGGGCAATTTGAAAACCCCGCCAACCCCGAGTACCACTACGAAACCACCGCCGCAGAAATTTTCGAGCAGATGGAAGGGCGGCTCGACGCAGTCGTTCTCGGCTCCGGCACGGCTGGGACTTTTACCGGAATTGCGCGTTTCATGAAAGAAAAACTTCCGCGCGTGTTGGCGTTTGCGGTCGAAACACAAGGTTCGGTGCTGGGAGGCGGGCCTCCCGGCAAGCATAAAGTCGAAGGCATCGGGGCGAGTTTTATCCCAAAGAATTTCGACGCTTCGGTCTGCGACGAGATTCTCATGGTGACTGATAAAGATGCGTTCGACACGGTGAGCAAGTTGGCTGCGACCGAAGGCGTTCTGGCGGGATCGAGCGGAGGGGCGGCAGTATTTGCCGCTTTGAAGGTGGCTCAGCAACTCGGGGCAGGGAAGCGGGTGGTCACGATCATTCCAGACTCGGCGGAGCGGTATTTGTCGAAGAAAATTTTCGAAGGTGGAATTTGAAGAACGTCAGAACGAAAAATCCCGGCTTCTCGACCCGCGCCATCCACGATGGTCAGGAGCCCGATCCCTCAACCGGTGCGGTCGGCGTGCCCATTTATCCTACGTCCACTTACTTGCAGGACGAACTCGGCAAGAATCGAGGATACGAATACGCCCGCGTCTCCAATCCTACTCGCGACCGGCTGGAAAAAAACCTGGCTTCGCTCGAAGGCGGAGTTGCGTCCCGTGTGTTCGCCAGCGGGATGGCGGCGATCAATGCGCTCTGCGCCATGTACCAGAGCGGCGATCACATCGTCTGCGGCAACGATCTGTATGGCGGCGTCCCGCGACTTTTCAATCAGGTGCTCACCGGCTACGGTTTCGAATTCACCTACGTGGATACGACCAATGCCAGGAACGTCGAGCGTGCCATCAACAAGAAAACTCGAATGGTTTACGTCGAGACGCCGACCAATCCTCTGATGTCGTTGAGCGATATTGAAGCCATCGCAGCTATAACCCGTCGCAAGAAAGTCGAGCTGGTCGTTGACAACACTTTCATGTCGCCCTATTTTCAGCAGCCGATCGCGTTGGGCGCGGACATGGTCGTCCATTCGACGACGAAGTTTCTCAACGGCCATAGCGACGGCTTGGGTGGAGTGGTCGTTTGCACGCGGAAAGACCAGGCCGAGCGATTGGGTTTCGTGCAGAAAGCTGCAGGAGCGATTCTTTCTCCGTTTGAATGCTGGCTCGTGCTGCGGGGAACGAAGACCCTCGCGGTCCGTATGCTGCAACACGACTGCAATGGCAGAAAAGTTGCAGACTACCTCTCTCGTCACAAGAAAGTAAAAAAAGTTTTCTATCCCGGATTAAAAGACCATCCGCAGCACGAACTTGCCTGCCGTCAGATGACCGGTTTCGGTTCCATGATCACGTTCGAAACCGGCTCACTGGCCAACGCTGCCAGACTTCTTAAGCGCGTTCGGGTCTGCACCCTCGCCGAATCCCTCGGCGGAGTAGAGACGCTGATCTCGCACCCCGCGACCATGACCCACGCGGCACTGGGAGAAAAGGGAAGAAAGGCCATCGGTCTCACCGATGGCATGGTGCGCATTTCGGTAGGCATCGAAGACGTGGACGACATTCTCGCCGATCTCGATCAGGCGCTCGCGTAGTTCCGAGTCTTAATCGCCTCTGCTACAATCCCGCGCTATGTCATCTTCTTCCCGCCTTTTTCTCTTCTGCGCACTGCTGTGTGCCGCTCTTCCCGTTTTCGCGCAGGAACAACAGTTCGCGAACCTCGGCGATTTCAAGCTGGAAAGCGGGGAAGTCCTTCGCGACTGCCGCATCGGCTACCGCACCTTCGGCCAACTCAATGCGGACAAATCCAATGTCATCCTCTTTCCCACCTGGGCCAGCGGAACCACTGAGCAGTTGATGGGCAGCGTCGGCCCCGGCAAGCTGGCGGACAGTTCCAAGTACTACGTGATTCTGGTGGACGCACTCAGCAACGGTGTCTCGTCGTCTCCGTCAAACAGCGCGCTCCAGCCGCACATGCACTTTCCCAACATCTCTATCGTTGACATGGTCAACACGGAGCATGAGCTGCTGACGAAGGTTCTGAATATTCAACACGTGAAAGCGGTCATGGGAATCTCGATGGGTGGAATGCAAACCTTTCAATGGATGGTCTCCTATGCGGATTTCATGGACAAGGCCATTCCCATTGTCGGCGCGCCACGACTATCGCCGTATAGCCTGGTCCACTCGCAGGCGCAAATTGACGCAATCGAAAACGACCCCGGCTGGCACAATGGCGACTATGATCGAAATCCCGCGCGCGGGCCGGAATATGAATTCGGAGCATTGCTTCTAAAAACTCCAGCGGAATTCAACCGCACTCACTCACGAGAACAAGTGATTTCCGAGATCGCGCAGGCAAAGGGATCAAATGGGGGGCAGGATGCGAACAACAAAATCCGCCAAAGCCAGGCCATGATGGCGTTGGATATTTCAAAGCCCTACGGCGGCTCTATGGAGCGCGCGGCGGCCGCCGCCAAAGCCAGGGTTTTGGTCATTGTCGCAAGGGAAGATCACGCCGTGACGCCAGAGCCTGCGATCGAATTTGCGCACTTGCTGCACACTGATCTGGTAGTCATCGACGACGGCTGCGGTCATCAGTACTGCGACTACGCGCAGGTTGGGAAAACTGTCGCGGGATTTCTGGAAAAGTAACGTCAGTCAATGAGTGATAACGATAACGCCTGCTAACAGCAGTTAATCCGGGACAGGCGTAAACTCAGGGCCTGGTCGAAGGAGGCATCATGGCTAAAGGTTACTGGGTTGTGCTCTATCGGAGTGTTACAAATCCCGCCGCAGTCGCTCAGTACTCTAAACCAGCTGAAGCCGCCATCCTGGCTGGTGGTGGACGTTTTCTTACCCGCGGTACGGCGGCCAAGGTGTTCGAAGCGGGGATAAAAGAGCGGTCCGTCATCATCGAATTTGATAGTCCCGCAAAAGCAATCGAGGTTTACGAGGGTCCCGCATATCAGGCCGCATTGAAATTTCTCGAAGGTGCGGTTGAGCGGGACGTGCGCATCCTGGAAAGTGTTTCCTGAAGTGGGAAAGCTAACAAGCCTGATCACTATTCCATCGCTTTCGGAGAAATCCGCTTCTGGACTTTCAACGGGTCAATGAGTGTAATCGCCTGTTAGCGCCAACCATTCTGATAGGGCTACCCAACTTGGGCAGGTCGCGCGTACAAACCAAACGCGGAACCCGCCATATGGCATGTGCAGACGCAACTGGAATGAGATGTGAAGAGGTCAAAATGCAGTCCGAGACCCTTCCCTTTCTCATTTGGGCCTCAGCTGTGCCAATGCATCTTTTACCCGCGGCGCCAAGATAGAATCCGGCGCTTCCTTCAAATACTCCGTATATTCCTTTGCAATTTCATCGTCCTTACCTCTTCCGGCGAGCGCCTGCGCCGCGTACAGATGTGAAATTGCATAGTGCTTATGGTCGGGAAGATCAGGAACTTTACGGGCGTTTGTGAGCGCGAGCTCGGTTTCCCCGTTTTGCAGTTCCACGTACGTAAGGGCGGTGAGTATCTGTGCACTTTGGGGCTGGTCGGCAGCAGAGCGAAGAAAATACGGCTCCGCTTCCTTGTATTGGTGGTTGTCGTAATAAAACTGACCCAGATAGAGATTGGCTCGCGGCAGACTCGGATCAATCTGTGTGGCGCTACGGAACGCCTCCACCGCCCCCTTGCCGTCCTTCAGTTGGATTTCCGCTAGTCCAAGACTGTAAAGAGCCTCTACGTATTTCGGGAACAACGTGATCGCCTTCTGAAAATGACTTCTGGCTTCTTCCCAGTGTTTCTTGTCCATTTCTTTCAAGCCCAACTTGAATTCCTTCTGCGCAGCCTCTGGAATATTTGCCGTGACAGTTGAACCCTCCACCTTGCCCCCAGCGCTGGTCAGTCGGACCTGCATGTTTTCGGTGATACGATGTGGACCTATGACGCCGCCCGCTGGAATGACATTGCTAGTTGTCGTCTCTACGTCAGATCCGCTTACCCGAATCAGATAAAACCCGCTGTCCACGCCGTCGAAAGTCAAACCGCCATTCTCGTCGGTTGTCCGCGAGTCCACGACGTCCCCGGCTAAAGTCCCGCTCGACGAAAGCAGCTCAATCCGCAATCCTGCAGCCGGCTGGTGGTTCTGTTGGTAAGTGACACGAACAATTATGCTGGTAGTTCCGCCGGAAGTACCGTTAATCGTGGTTGTCTGCTGTGCGGCACTGGGAGTAGTGAGAAACATAACCGCCAAAGGCAGCGAGCAAAGATGACTCGATCTCATGGCGTCCCTCCGTCTTGCTTCTGAAAGACCCTACCCGCCATGGGGTACGGGTATGGACAGTCCTGTTTGCATCCTCTCGTAGCAAACGGGTTGCCCTTTGAGTTGCACCGGAACCGAATTATAGACGCACCCGTCCGATCCGGTTGGCAAAGATTGGCGATAGACCGCCATTTCACTCATTGAGGCTGGCCGGGGCAGTCCTCAACTTTCTTTACTTCCTTTCCCCACCTTCTCAGGTTTTTAGGCCGGGTTGCCCTCTTTTTCTAGCACTTACGAAACGTCCAAAAACTTTCCCCCAAAGCCGGTGTTCAAGATACAGAGGCCAAAAGGCCCCGAAAACCGGAGGCGATATGCGACGACGAATTCTTTCTTTGCTGTGTTTTGCAGTGCTGGGATCAGCAGTTGCTTTAGGGCAGGACATTCGAAATGATCGGCAGGACCTGCGCCAGGACCGGCGCGACCTGCGTCACGACCAGGTTGACCGAAGACAGGACCGTCGCGACATTCGCAGTAACCGCCGCGATGTGAGACAGGACCTTCGCAACGGCGATTACCGCGACGCCCGCCACGACCAGCGGGATATCCGTAACGACCGGCGCGACCTGCGCTCCGACCGCCGCGACATCCGTCACGACCGCATCGACAAGCGCACCGACCGGCGTGACCTCAGGCATGACTACAGGCGGCGCGGATAAGTCACGAGATTTTCATGGTAGGAGCGGCGGCGGCCGGGTTTCCTGGCCGCCGTTTTGCTCTGTCGCCAAAGGACCGACACTTATTCCACCGACTCCGATAGCCACTTTAAATACTCCGCGCTGCCGCTCGCAATCGGAATCGCAATACACTCTGGCAATTCATAAGAGTGCAGCTCGCGAATGGCTGCCCGCACTTGTTCTTCCCGTTGCTTGACCGTCTTAATCAATAAGAGATACTCCTCCGCCTCTTCGACTTTGCCTTCCCATCGATAAACGGACTGAATCCGCGGGACGATGTTGACGCAAGCCGCCAGTCGTCGTTCGACTAGAGCATGAGCTATTTTGCGGGCTTCACTTTCTGATCCGGCAGTGGTCAGGACGAGCAGTTTGTCGGTCATATAGAATCAGCCTTTTGAAATCGAGCATAGCAGTTACCGGACGGCGCGGCTTTATCGTGCTACTGTCCGATTATCTGGTCGAGAGCCGCGGCTGGAAAAACGGCGTTGGCAAATCGGTCGCGACCACAAATCTGATCAACGCGCTCGCGGTGCATCACAAGGTTGAACTGCACGAGACTCCGGTGGGCTTCAAGTACATCGGCGAACTGATCAAGCAGGACAAGATTGCCATTGGCGGCGAAGAGAGCGCCGGGCTTTCCGTCCGCTATCACGTTCCGGAGAAAGACGGCATCCTCGCTGGCCTGCTTTGCTTCGAAATGGTGGCAAAGCGTCAGCAATCGCTGGGCCGTCAGCTGCAAGAACTGTTTGTCAAAGTAGGTTCCTTTTACCCGATGCGTGAGAACTTCCGCTTGACGCAGGAAGTGCAGGCGAAGTTTACTGAGAAGTTACGCCTTGATCCGCACAATTTTGCCGGGCACAAAGTCGCAGAAGCCATCGCAAAGACGGTTTAAAGCTAGTGCTCGACAACGGATCCTGGGTTTGTTACCGGTTCTCCGGCACCGAGCCGGTGGTCAGGGCGTATTCGGAAGCGCCCAGCCAGCAGGGTTTGCAAACACTGAGCGCAGCTGCTAAACAAATGGATCTTCGAATAGAGTTCCCCAAAATTCGAGCGCTGCCCTCACCGGACGAAAGGCTGGACACTCTGGCGCAAGGCGCCGATCACGCTGAGGCCTGGGCTGCGAAGGTTCGCTCCAGGGCCGAGCCGGTAGCCGAGAAGGTTTACTTGTTTCGTACCCGTTTGGCGACGGGAGCGGTTGCAATCCTCGCCGCGTGGCTGTTCGTGCATGTCATGTTCGGCGCCAATGGAATGGTGGTTTATCGCACCAAGCGGACCGAATATCAGGACTTGCAAAAGGAAATCGGCCAATTGCAAAAAGATAACGACGAGTATTCCTCGCAGATTACCCAGCTTAAGAGCGATCCCCGGCGAATCGAGAAGGAAGCCCGCGAACAATTCCACTACGCGCGTCCGGGAGAAGTGGTTTACGTCTCACCAGAACTGGCAGCCCCGCCACAGCCCGCGACCGACACGGCCAGTAAGTAGTACATCCTGACGCCTGCGTTACAACAGTGGGCCTCTGAATGTGGTATATTTCGGGCGAATCGTGGTTTCAACGGTTGCCCACTCCTCTTGGCGGCACATCGAAAAAGACTCCGGCAAGAGGAATTCGTTATCAATCGCGGCCCAGCCGCCAAGAAGTTTAGGAGAGATTCCCCATGAAAAAGCTTCTACTGATCTGTCTTGCTCTGTGTGTGATGTTCATGATGGTCGGCGTCACGTTTGCTGCCGACTCCACAACCGTCAACGGCATTGTGTCTGACTCCAAGTGCGGAGCCAAGAACGCAGGCGAGGCGGGTGCTGCATGCACCAAGAAGTGCGTGGCAGCAGGCGCCAAGCTGGTCGTAGTGACCGATGGTGACCAGAAGGTGATCGCAGTGGATAATCCTGACGTGCTAACCGGACACGAAGGCCATCATGTGGCCGTTACCGGCACCATGACCGGAGACTCCATGCACGTAGACAGCGTTAAGATGATCGCCGCAAAGAGCGCGATGTAAGAGAAAAGGGCGGCGCGAAGCCGCCCTTTTTGTTAGTTTCTCAGTCAGAGGTTTGCAGAGTCCGGAATCGATGGTCATCCCAGTAGTAGAGCATGGCGGCCGCCTCGATCCATTCCACATTGATCGAGTCAAACTTAATAACCACGGACTCGGTGCGCTCAAAATCGGAGTACTTCCCAGGACGCACCTTTGAGATAACCATTCCAGCGCTACTCTGACTGTCATTGTGATCCAAAACATCAAAACTGAAACCGTTAACCCCGACATCTGTATCGGCAACCACGAGCTTATATCCCGGGGTCGTATTCGAGTCGGGCACGAGCAACATAGCGTACGAGATGGACTTCGCGTCTCTGAAGTGCCCCGGTGTGGCTCCTGGACACTCCTTAGGGTGTGCACGTTCCCAGAGTTGGTGATCATCGGCCCCAAGGTCTGACACATCCTTAGGTCGCCAACCTGGGAATTTCGTCAGTAATTGCTCGGCTAAAGTCTTCGGAAGCACAGACAGACAGGCGGTTGGCCTTTTCACCGTCGAACCGGAAGCCAAAGCCCCCACAAATAGCATGAATTTTGCAAATGCCAGACAAGCACTTGAATGTTGGGTTTTCATTTACCTCACGACGCCTTCCAACGGCGAGCTAGCCGTCGCGTAGAGCTTCTTCTCCATCCGCCCCGCTAGGTACGCCTGCCGACCCGCGACCACGGCGTGCTTCATCGCGTCAGCCATCAGCACCGGATCCTGCGCACCTGCAATGCCCGTGTTCATCAATACCGCGTCAGCGCCAAGTTCCATCGCCACGGTCGCGTCGGACGCCGTGCCCACTCCCGCATCTACGATCAGCGGAACGCCGGTGATTACCTCGCGCAGAATTTGAAGATTCGCCCGGTTCTGAATGCCCAGCCCGCTTCCAATCGGTGCGCCCAGCGGCATGATTGTCGCCGCCCCTGCGTCCAGCAAGCGCCGGGCAAACACTACGTCGTCGGAAGTGTAGGGAAGGACGGTGAATCCCTCTTTGACCAACACCCGCGTGGCTTCGAGCGTGGCCTGCACGTCGGGATAAAGCGTCGCCTGGTCGCCAATGACCTCGAGCTTCACCCAGTCGGAGATGCCGACCTCACGCCCCAGTCGCGCGGCGCGAATGGCGTCATCCGCCGTGTAGCATCCGGCAGTGTTAGGCAGAAGAAAATATTTCTTGGGATCAATGTAGTCGAGCAGCGATTCCTTGCTGCGATCCAGATTCACCCGCCGCACCGCTACGGTAACAATCTCGGCCCCGCTGGCTTCGAGCGCGCGAGCGGTTTCCTGAAACGATTTGTACTTTCCGGTGCCGACAATCAGCCGTGAGCTGAATTCGCGTCCGGCAATGATGAGTGGGTCAGGCATGTTTCCATTGTAATGCGCGAAAACCTTGTTCACCACAGAGACACAGAGTCACAGAGAAAACAAATTCTTTATGGTTTGCTTCCTCTGTGGCCCTGTGTCTCTGTGGTGAACCGGGGGTGCGTTACTGGGTCTCGGCGTACATCTTCTCAATCTGTTCGCGGCAACGCTCCTCCACCGCGCGCCGCTTGATTTTCAAACTCGCAGTCATGGTCCCATTCGCCGGCGAGAATTCTTCCGCCAGCAGCGCGACTTTTTTCAGCTTCTCAAATTGCGCCAGTCCCTGGTTCAGCTCTTCCACTATTCCCTGGTAATAGGCCTGCACCCGCGCATCCGAGATGAGTTGCTCTCGCGAAGAAAAGGCCACGCCGTGCTCCCGTCCCCACGGTTCGAGCGCCGCGAAGTTCGGAACAATCAGCACCGCGGGGAATTTCCGCTTGTCGCCCACCACCACGGCTTCCGCGATCATCGGATTGTGTTTCAACGCGCCTTCAATGGGCTGCGGCGCAATAAATTTGCCTCCGGAAGTCTTCAGCAAATCTTTCTTCCGGTCGGTGACGTACAGAAATCCATCTTCATCGAGCCTGCCGATATCGCCGGTCTTGAACCATCCATCTACGAACGCGGCGCGCGTTTCTTCCGGCTTGTTCCAGTACCCCTGAAAAACTGATGGCCCGTGCACGAGGATTTCTCCATCTTCCGCGATTCGCACCTGCAAATTCGCCAGCGGCTTGCCTACGCTTCCAATCCGGTGGGCTACGGGAGTATTCACCGCGATGACTGGAGATGTTTCCGTCAATCCATAACCTTCGTAAATGCGGATTCCGACGTCGGCAAACCATTCGGCCAACGGTTGTCCCAGCGGCGCGCCGCCGGAGAGAAACGTCTTGACCCGCCCGCCCAGCCCGGCGCGGATTTTGGAATAAACCAGCAAGTCGGCCAGCTTCCAGCTCAGCGAGCGCGGAGTGGTCCCGGCCAAAATCTGCGTCCGATGCGCCCGCCCCACGCGCAGCGCCCAATGATAAATCTGCTTCGAGGGAAATCTCGCTGCATGCAACGCTACCTCGGCGTACACTTTTTCGTAAATTCGCGGAACGCTCAGTAAAATCTGCGGACGAACCTCAAGCAGCGCCTCCGAAAGCTGGCCCAGCTGCGACAGATGTGCCAGAGTGACTCCGCTGTAGAGCAGACTGAGATCGACGCAGCGCGCGGTCACGTGCGAAAGCGGCAAAAACGAAACGCACGCCTGCCCCAAATCGAATCCCAGTCCGGTGAGGAAGCAGTTGATGTTCGTGGACATATTGCCGTGAGTCAGCATTACGCCCTTGGGAACGCCCGTAGTGCCCGAGGTGTAAATAATGGTCGCGAGCTCACTCGATTGAATGTTGTGCCCGACGGAATTGATCTCCGGATCTCCCGGCGATTCCGTCAAATCCGCCATGCGCGCCGCGCGCGCGTCCACAACATCGTCCATGACCACGATCTTCTCGACCGCCGTGGTGTCGAGAATCGCCGCCACCTTTTCCAGATGTTTCTGCGAAGAAATAAAAATAGCCCTTGCGCCAGAATCGAGCAGCATGTAAGCCGTCTGCTCGGGAGTGAGCGTTGTGTAAATCGGAACCACGACCGCGCCCAGCAGCAGGGAGGCGAAGTCCGCGACTACCCACTCATGCCGGTTCTCGCTGAGGATCGCAACCCGGTCGCCACGAGAAATCCCGAAGGAACGCAGCGCCGTTGCCACCCCGCCAACTTTTGCGGCAAATTCCTGCGAAGAGATCGGCTCCCACCCACGGGCAGTTTTCCGCAGCATGACCTGCGGCTGATCGCGGCCGGCGATGGCGAAGAAAATGTCGTTCAGGGTTTGAAGGCTCATGCTGCGCGCGTCTGAACTTTAATGCTTTTCAGCGCGCACGCGCAATTGCCAGCCAGATTCGCATCCCAATGGCAAGTTAGCCCTTCCCTAACCTTTGCCGGTTCGATATGCTTCCACACTGATTGCCGGAGAACTCTGACTTGGCCGTGGCTCCCGCACTTCCGATGGAATCCTCCGCCCGACTTGCCGACCACACCCGGCATCAGGTCGCGGTGCGCTTGCTCCCGTTTCTTTTTGTCCTCTATGTCACCAATTATCTTGACCGCACCAGCGTGGCCTATGCCGGACTCGGCATGTCGCGCGACCTGGGGTTCAACGACCGGGTATTTGGGCTGGGCGCGGGGGTTTTCTTCATCAGTTATGTGGCATTGCAGATTCCCGGCGCGTTGCTGGTAGAGCGCTGGAGCGCCCGCCGCATGATCTCGGCGACCATGATCGCCTGGGGATTCCTGACTTCTCTGACCGCTTTGGTCCATACCCCAACGCAGCTCTATCTGGCGCGGTTTGCCTTAGGCGCAGCCGAAGCAGGATTTTTTCCCGGCGTGGTCGTCTATCTGAGCCACTGGTTCATTCGCGAGGATCGGTGCAAATCCACCAGCAATTTCATGGCGGCGATCCCGCTGTCTTTTGTGATTGGATCGCCCCTGGCCGGCTGGATTCTAGGCCACGGATGGTTCCATATCCAGGGCTGGCGTTGGCTGTTTGTGTTGGAAGGCTTGCCCGCAATCGTTTTTGGCGTCGCGGCGTTTTTCTTCCTTACGGATTGGCCGCGCCAGGCCGCCTGGCTCGCGCCGGAACAGCGCGAGTGGATTGGTCAGAAACTGGAAGAGGAAAAGCCCCCGGCGGTCCGCGCCGTCAGCTCCCGGGAAGCGCTCCTTTCTCCGATGGTCCTGGTGCTCGCCGGGCTGACATTCCTGCAGTACTTCGCGGGATACGCGATCTTCTTCTGGATGCCGACCATGCTGAAACGCCAGTCCGGATTCTCCGACGCTCGCGTCGGACTGATCGGCGCCATCCCCTACATCGTCCTATTTATCGCCATGCTCCTCAACGGATGGCATTCTGATCGCAGCGGCGAGCGGCATTGGCACGCGGCGGTCCCGCTATTCGTTTCCGCCATCGGACTGCTGGCCCTTGTGGGTCGGCCCCAGTCCATGGTCCTCACCGTGGCCTTGTTTTCGATGGTGTCCATCAACACCGCGTATCTGCCGATATTCTGGGCGATCCCAACCGAATTCCTGACCGCATCAGCGGCCGCGGCAACGGTGGGAGCAATCAACGCCGTCGGCAGCATTGCTGGATTCGTCGGCCCATCTGCGTTCGGATACCTGGTGTGGCGTACCGGATCGTTCGCCGTCGGGATGGCCGTCCTCGCGGTGTTCAGCGTGGCGGCAGGGCTGCTGATCCTGTGGTCCCCGCGCAAAGTGGTGGGGACTAGCAAAGAACTTTGTCCGAACTAATTCGCCTTCTTCTCCGATTCCTTCAAGGCCTCCGCGGTCTCCTGGTCGATGCGGTCTTTGACCGTAGCCATGTACCTCTGCATGATCGGCATCATGGATTGCATCGCCTCGCCCATAATCGCCGGCAGCTCTCGCAGGACCTTCTGTCCGGTTGGGGAAGAATAGAACGTAACCAGAGAGTCGATGTCGCCCTTGGTAAAGTGCTTCTGATAGGCCGGCACCATCGCCTGCATCATTTCATCGAAGGGCATGTCCTTGAACATGTCGTCCATCATTTTGTTGGTTCGTTCTTCAAAGTCGGCAGGGAGTTTGTCTTTGTCTTTGAGATATTGCTGATGCACCATTTCGTGCATCGGTTTCGCCATGGCGGCGACCATTTGATTCATCATGTCATGCGAATGAATCGCGCTGAAGTATCTTTCGACATCCTCTTTTGTGGCCGGAGCACCCGATGCGTCCTGGGCTACTACAGTGGCGGCGAAAACTCCACACATAGTTAAACTGATTAAGAAGCGCTTCATGGCTGTCCTCCAGCTATCCACGCAAGCATACCCTGCCAATAGGAGTCAGTCCACGAGTTTCGCTTGCGGCACTGCGCCTTCGCCATTTCTGTTTGACCGATCCAACATACCAGAGCTAAACTTTCGCTAGGAGTCTCGCATGAAGAAGCTCGTGTTCGCCGCGGTTCTGGTTTGCGCTATTCTTTCGCAGCCATTTTCCGTCGCCGCCAAGGAGGAACCTGCCACCATGCCCAAGGTCGGTGACCTCGCTCCCGATTTCAAGATGCAATACGTCGATGCTCAGGGCGAGAAAGAAGTGACCCTCAGCCAATATCGCAGAAAGCAGCAGGTGGTGCTGGCCTTCTACGTGTTCGCATTCACTGGGGGTTGAACCCAGCAAATGAAAAACTTCCAGCAGAATTTGAAAAAGCTGGAAGCTACCGACACCCAGGTCCTGGGTGTGAGCATGGATAGCCCCTACGCCAACAAAGCCTTTGCCGATTCCATTGGTGTGACCTTTCCGTTGTTGAGCGATTGGGGAGGCGAGACCACGCGCAAATACGGCATTTACGTCGACAAGTACAAAGCCGCCCGCCGGGTGAATTTCCTGATCGGCAAAGACGGCCGCATTCTGGAAGAGCAAGTCGACAACGCCGCCATTGATCCATCGAAAATTGTCGATGCCTGTGCGCGCCCGAGACTGAAGCAATAAGCGCAATTCAGCATCAGCGCTTAGAAACGGCAGAACTGGGTTCGAAAAACCTAGTTCCGCTTGAAAATGCTGCGCGGCGGTTTCGCACCGCCGCAGTTTGACCGCGACTGAAGCGGTTGTTATCATCAAAGCGCGGGGTGGAGCAGTCTGGTAGCTCGTTGGGCTCATAACCCAAAGGTCGGTGGTTCAAATCCACCCCCCGCAACCAATCCTTCCTATTAGTTCCAATCACTTAGCTTCCCAAATTATTCAGATGGTAGTCCCGGCATGTAGGTTTTCCGGGTGTACGCTAAGAGCGGAGAAGGAATGAACGCATCTCTGAAGTTGCTCGATCACCGGAGATCCAGTCCACGCACGGTGGCCGTTGTCTAAGCGAAAATGTTCACTCTCCTTTCCATCATCGCCATCGGTTTTTTC